>WNFP01003043.1_pt1 | contig 14424 bp, 15 predicted proteins | sample 5400201 | NCBI WGS metagenome assembly WNFP01 (sample SAMN13153355, study PRJNA577476) | soil metagenome | isolation source: 115 cm saprolite under Madrone tree | place: USA:California | collected 2016-06-14
GAAGCCCACCTGCCGGTCGCCGTCGAAGGCCCCGAAGCACAAGGAGTGCTCCATGGAACGGGCGACGGTCTCGCGCGGGATCCCCTCCGCCCAGTAGGACCTCGTCAGGAATCCGTGAATCACGTCGAGGTCGAGGCGCGCGCGATCCGTGGTGACGACGATGCTTGCCTCGGTCGTCTTGCTCGTGTGTCCGGACTCTCTCTCTGAGGCCTGGCGGCTCACGAGGCCCGCCTCTCGAGTGAGGCCGCCAGCCGGCGCGCGAGCGCGCGCGCGGCGCCGTCGCCGGCGGTCGCGACGAACACGGTGTCGTCGCCGGCTATCGTGCCGACCACGCCCGCCAGCTCCGCCTCGTCGAGCGCGCGCGCCACCGGGTGGGCGGCGGCCGGCGGAGTTCTCACGATGACGAGCGAGCCGGCGGCCTGGACCGAGAGGGCGGAGCCCCTGAGGGCGCGCTGGAGCCGCGTCTCGCGCGTCGCCGCAGGGGCGAACTGTGTGAGCTGGCCCTGCGGAACGAGGTAGCCGCTGGGAGTCTTGGCCAAGCCCAGCTCGCGCAAGTCTCGCGACAGCGTCGGCTGGGCGACCACGATGCCGCGCTTGCGCAGGAGGTGCTGGAACTCGGCCTGGGACCGGACCGTGCCGGAGCGGGCCAGGTCCACGATCGCTTCCTGCCGCCGGAGAGAGCCTGGGTCTCGATGTTCATTCATAGTGAGTGATAATTATTCATCCACGACCCGCTTGTCAAGCACCATCATCTCTTCCGAAAATCCCCGCTTTCGGGCCATACTGCGTCTCTGGCCATACTGTGACCTTGGCCATACTGCGACCTTGGAGGGTAAGGCTATGACGTCTTTCGGCCGGCGGAGGTGGCTGTCGTTGGCCGCGGGGAGCGCGGCGGCGGCTGCCGCCGGTGTCCGCGTGGGGACAGGGTGGGCGCAGGGGAGGACCGTGACCGCGGACCCCCGCATCAAGCACGTCGTCGTCCTGATGCTCGAGAATCGGTCGTTCGATCACATGTTGGGCCTGTTGATGCGGGACATTCCCGGCCTCCGGGGCGTACGCCTGGGCGAATACTCGAATCTTGACAAGAACGGCGGGCGCTTCGACCTGACCGACGGCGCGGCCTACCAGGGGCAGTTCCCCGTCGATCCGCCCCACGAGTTCGAGGACGTGATGCTCCAGCTGTACGGGCCGGCTGATCCTCCACCCACCGAGCCCACGATGGAAGGCTTTGCGCGGAGCTATGAGCGAGGAGGAGGCAATCCCGCCAACGTCATGCGCTGCTTCCGGCCGGAGCAGCTGCCGGCCATGACGGCGCTCGCGAAGCACTATCTCGTGTGCGACAACTGGTTCGCATCCGTGCCAGCGTCGACCCCGCCCAACCGCCAGTTCGCGCATTTCGGGACGTCGTTCGGCCAGGTCGACTCCACGCTCATCTGGCTGGGGCACGGGACGGGGATCTACGGACGGCTGGCGGCCGCAAAGAAGAAAGGCAGGATCTACTACTACAGTGCCCAAAGCGGAACTTTCGGGATGACGTTTCTGGGCTCCAAGTACTTCGGACTCTACGGGGACTTTCTCACCGATTGTCGCAATGGCAACCTGCCGGACTATGCGTTCGTCGAGCCTCCGTACCATGATCAGCAGGACGGCACGCTCGCGGCCGATCAGCACCCGGACAACTTCGTGCTGGCCGGGGACCGCTTCATCTGGAGCGTGTACGAGGCTATTCGCTCGAACGACGAAATCTGGCGCTCCACGCTCTTCCTCATCGTGTGGGACGAGCACGGAGGGATCTTCGACCACGTGCGGCCGCCGCTGCTACCCTATGGAGATTCGTTCCGGTCCACCAAGCCGAAATTCGACTTCAAGCAGCTCGGCGTTCGCGTGGGTGCCATTGTCGTCTCGCCCTACGTGAAGCCGGGCGTCGATCACACGCTCTTCGAGCACGCCTCGATCCCTGCCACCGTCACGCAGCAGTTCATCGGAGATCCGGCGCGCCACGCGCCGTATCTTCGCGAGAAGAAGGCCAACACCATGCTGCCGCTACTCGCGGAGATCGCGCCGCGGATGGATTGGCCGGGCTTCAAAGGCGTCCCCGCGGTCAAGGCGGCCCCGTCGGCGGCCAAGGCAGCGCTGTCGGCGGATGGTCCCGCCTCCGCCTTCCAGCTGGAGCACGTGCAAGAGGTCTATCTCGCCCTGGCGGACAAGCACCCCCGCGTCGCTCGTTCGCTCGATCCCACGACCGTCAGAACGAAAAAGGAAGTCTCCGCGTTCATCGCCAACGCCATGACGGCTCTCCACCCTCGACTTGGCGCCGACGCTTAGGGTCCGCTCCGGATGCATCGGCGCGCTGCTCGCGGGCGTGGTGCTCTGCGCCCCGTCCGCGGGGAGCGCCCAGGCCCCCGAGGTCACTCCCGAGATCGCCAGCGTGTCCTCTCCGTGTCCGCCCCCGCGCGTCGAGCCCAGCTCGAACCTGCTTGTGCGCACCCTTACCGTGCAGTACGCCCTCCTCTCCAAGGACGCGTGCAAGATCCTGAACTGGAGCGACCGCTTCGCCAACATTGAAAACCTCGTGGTGCATCTCTTCACCGGGCCGGGCTTGCATCCGACCGCCGGCATCGTGGTGCCGGAGAGCGGAGCGGCGGGCGGGCTCGCGCTGAATCTCGAGCTGAACGAGAAGACACCGCTGTACGAGCGCTTCACGGCGAACGTCGAGGGGCGCGCTTCGGAGGAGGGCTTCTGGGCCGTCGGCGCAAAGATGCAGGCTTTGCTTCCGAGCTTCCTCGAGGAAGGGAAGTCTCCGCGATTCACTTTCAGCGCCAAGCACTTCGATCTGCCGAGGCTTCCGTACTATGGCCTGGGCAACGGCTCCTCTCTGGCGAGCCGGGCGCTCTATGGGGTGACGGAGACGGAAGTCTCGACAAACCTGGATGTCCCGATGCCGTTTGGCTTCACGCTCGCGGGCGAGCTCGACGGACTCTGGTTCGATCCTAGCCCCTCCAGGCTGTTCGACACCACGTACGACGAGACCAGCGCGCCGGGACTGCGCGCGCGGCCCATCTACATGCGGCCGCGCGTCTCGGTAGCATGGAGTTATCCGCGAGAAGACACCCTGTACGGCTTCTCCACGTCGGCGACCGTGTCCTACGGGTTCTACGGGACTCTGAGCGGCGGGGCGTTTTCGTTCGGGCGGCTCGATGCGAAATGGACCATTGGAGTCGGCCTGGATCGGGAACAACTCCTGGGCGCGTTCAACCTGACCGGCCGGCTCGTCATCAGCGACCCGACCTCGGGCAACAGGGTGCCCTTCTATCTCCAGCCGACATTGGGCGGCGGGGATATCCACGATGAGAACCTGCTGCGGAGCTACCGCAACTATCGCTTCCGGGACTCCAACCTCATCGCCTACGAGATCAGCTACGAGCGCCGGATCCTGGATCCCTTGGGGATACGCGTGTTCGCCCAGCTCGGCAAGGTAGGCCGGGAGCCTGACGACCTCGGCTTCGACAACCTCAAGTCCAGCGCGGGCTTGAGCGCCACGTTTCGGCTGGGTGGAGCAACGGTCTTCGAAATCAGCTTTGCGTGGGGCGGCGGTGAAGGGATGCGGACCTATGCCACGGGCAACTCGAACAATATCGGCGGCGTGACGGCCGGTCTCAGGGGAGTGTTCTAGTCGCCGCCGGTCACTCGCTCCAGCGCCGGCTCGGAAACGATCTCCACTTGACCGATGTGGCGGATCGTTCGGCCGATTTGCTCCCGCAAAATCCGCTCGAGCTCGGCAACGCTCGGCTCCCCGCTCCACAGCAGAGGCCCGCGACGAGCGATGCCATCGATTCGCATGGTCAGCCACAGGCCTGGTCCGTTCGGCATCCGCTCGACCCAGGTCAGGAGGCCATCTTCGCGAACTGCGAGAGCGTCCGCTCCGTCATAGGAAGGAACCCACCGCGGCGGCCACGACGAAATCTCCACGCCCCCATAGGGCCGGTGTAGATCCCTTATCCGCCATGTCCCTGTCATAGGTCGCGCGTTTGAGATCACAAGATATGGTGGTCTCTGGCCCAAGTCAAGACGCTCTGTGGTACCGATTCGGAAAGATGTGGATCGCATCGCGGCGGCGGCCGTTTTTCTAGCACTTTCCGACGGAAGTCTTGACCGCACGGGCGTCAGTACATACACTCTGCTTCGCTCGATTACGAATGCGGTACCAAATCATTACGAAATTGTTACGGCATCGAAAACGATCGCGAGGCTGACATGAGTTCCGACGTCTCCGTCAACCGCGAGCTCTCGTGGCTCGAGCTCAACCGGCGATTCCTCAAGGATGCGCAGGATCCCACCCTGCCGCTTCTCGAGCGCGTGAAGCGCCTCGCCACCTTCAGCGCGAACCTGGATAAATTCTTCATGGTCCGCGTGGCGGAGCTGAGGCGCACGTCGGCCGCCGAGACCCTGGCGGCCGTGGTCACGCGAATTCACGAGCTCGTGGACGAGCAGCAGCGCTGCTTCCTCGACGAGATCCAGCCGCTCCTCGCATCGGAAGGGATCTTTTTGCTCCGCCCCAAGGAAGCGGCGAAGGACCAGCAGCGCTTCCTTGGAACGTACTTTCGCAAGAGCCTCCTCCCGGTCTTGACGCCGCTCGCCATAGACTCCGGCAAGCCTTTTCCGCATCTCGGGAATTGCTCGCTCAGTCTCGTGGTGTCGATTCGGCCGTCCAAGTCATCGGTCCTCCCGCACGCGACGCTGTCCGTGATCCACATCCCGCGCCGGGTGCTCCCGAGCTTCGTCGTGGTGCCCGCGCCGGCAGGCACGCACGCATTCATGCTGCTCCAGGACGTGATCCGCCTGTACCTGCCGTCGATCTACTCGGGCTACGACATCGTGTCGAGCCACGCCATTCGGACGACGCGCGAGACTGACGCGCCGCTCCCACGGGGGGCCAAAGACGCGGCCGGCGGCTCGAAGACACGCCTACGCGAGCCACGCCTCGGAGCGGCTGTGCGGCTGCAGCACGACGGCGACCCGCCGCCTGAGGTCCTGATCCGGCTTTTGAGCGAGCTGGAGCTCTCGCCGGCCGACCTCTTCGAGGGCGAGGGCTTCGGGGCCTTCTGCGACCTTCTGGCGCTGTACGCGGCTATCGATCTCCCGCGGCTCAAGGACGCTTCACCGGCGCCCTTCGTCCCGCAGGCCGTCGCAGCACGGGATTCGGACACGTGAAGCCGCTCGGGCAGCACCTGCTCGTCGATCTTTTCGAGTGCGACGCAAACGCCATCAGCAGCCTTCAGGTCGTGAAGACCTCCATGCTCGAGGCCGCCCGCCGCGCCTCTGCCACGATCGTCAACACGGTGTTTCACGAGTTCAATCCTTTCGGTGTCAGCGGAATCGTCGTCATCGCCGAATCGCATCTGGCGATTCACACGTGGCCGGAGCGTCGGTATGCCGCCGTGGACATCTTCACGTGCGGTGACGTCCTCGAGCCCAAGGTCGCGGCGGACTACCTGGCTGAGGTGTTCGGTGCGGGCCGGGTTTCGCAGGCGCGGCTCGAGCGCGGGGTGCTCGGCCCGCGCGTCGAGGAGATGCCGGACCGTCTACTGAGCTGAATGTCGTATTGCAGGGCCGAACAAGTCACGCAAAGAGCTGACGGTCGCGAATTTTCCTTGCGTTCGTATAGTCCTCGGCCCACCAGGCAGTTTCGCCGGGACCTCGCGGCGGCTTGTGCAGCTCGAGCGGCTTGTTGGCGGTCTTGGCGTCCTGCTCCAGCAGCCTGAAGTGGTAGTGGTCGAAGATGCTCAGCGCCTCGACCAGGTACGAGACCGCGATCCGGCGGTCGCGGACGACCACCAGATTCTCGCCGTTCGCAACGTCTGCGGTCGAGGAGAAATTGTAGGACCCGAGATAGACCCGCGCGGTCGGCTTGTCGAAATCGATGACCACGAACTTGTGGTGCATTCGCACGCCGCCGCCGCCGGCCGGCTCCGATTTGAAGGGTTCCGGCAGGTTGCCTTGCAGGGTCGCCGGGTACACCGGGGCGACGTTGCCGTCCGGCTTCTGCACGTCGAGGCCGCCAACCTTGCGATCTGAAATTCCATAGACGAAGATTTTGTCGCTCTGGGTGACCTTCTTGATCGCGTCGAGGATGGGCCCGGGCGTCTGGTAGAGGAACGCCAGCGAATAGAAGAGGCTCGACGTGGTCTTCTTGCCGATGTCGTCCGCTATCGTCGCCAGCAGCGCGTTCTTCGAGCTGTGCGGCGAAAATGCCACGCGCGCGTCGATCCCGCTGTATCCAAGGCTCGTCAGCTGCGCAGGCGCCGTGGCGGCAAAGCCGGCTGCATCGCCATGCGCCCAGTAGTTGTCGAAGGCCGCGAGAAACGGCTTGACCGCGTTCTTGCCGCGCAGGACCACGGCGTTGTTGGACTGCACGAAGAAGGCGCGCCAGGAGAAGTTGGTCGAACCGCAGACGACCGCCTGCAGCTTCGGGCCGTCGACCACGATGGTCTTGTTGTGCTGGAGCTGGCCCATGTGCTGCCGCTTCACATTGGCTGCGCCGGCCGACGCCGTAACGCGCTGCTGCGCCTGCGTCTCGGCGGAATTCGACGGATGGTGCGTGCCCGAGTCGTCGATGATCACCCTGACTCGGCTGCCCAGTTTTTCGAGGCGTGACACTATCTCGGGCTGGTTGAGGTCATAGGCCACGACGCGGACCTGGGCCTTCTTGTCGGCTATCGCCTGGTCGAGCACCTCGAGGATGACCGTCCGCGCCTCGAAGCCCATCCACGCCAGCGCCTCCTGGGCGAGCGGATGCGTGGGAACGAACGTCAGGCCGTCATCGGCATTGGCCGGCAACAGCGTGGTGATCGGCCCCTTGGACTCGTACCGATCGACAAAGGCCTGCGACGACACGAAACCGCGCGTGAAAGCGACATTGAGCTGTCCCGGATAGGTCTCCCGCATGAGCTCGACGGCGACCTGCTGCGCGTCTCCATAGCTCAGCTCGTCGTGGTCGTTCATGAACACAGGGACGACCTGATAGACGAACTTGCCCGGAAGATCGGCGTTGCGAGGGAAATGCACCCAGCGGAATTTCTGGATGGGCGACAGCCGCGTGGACAGCTGGTTGGGATTGACCGCGCCGCCGGCGCCGGGGAAGGACAGGCGATTCTTCAGCGGATAGAATTGACTGCCGCCGGGCTCCTTGTACTCGATCGCGAATCCGACGAAGCTGTCGGGGGGCTTGCCCGTCTTCCAGTTCATGGCCAGCAACGCCATGCCTTCGCCGCGATGAAGCTTCAGCGTGAACAGCGCCGCCGCGTTCTGGCCGCTGACTTGAAATTCACCAGCCATGGAAGATTCCCCCCGTTGCTGCTAGCCCGGCGCGCGGAGGCGCTGGATCAGCTCGAGGACGCGGCGGATCTCGGCGCCGCTGCGGGTCATGAGGCGGTCGCCCGACTGCGACCAGCGGAGCTTGCCGTCGCGGTCCACGATGGCCGTGGAGCGGTAGGCGACGTTCCGCTCCTCGTCCCAGACGTGATAGGCCTGGATGACTTTCCTGTGGACGTCGCTCAGGAGCGGGAAGGACAGGTTGTGGCGCTTGTGGAACTCGGCGTGCGAGAACGGCGAGTCCCCGCTGATCCCGAGCACGACGGCACCCTGGGCCTGGATTTGCGCGACGACCTCACCGAGGTCGCGCAGCTCGGGTGTTCAGATGCCGCCCCAGTCGTAGCAGTAGAAGAGAAGGACGACGTCGGAGACGCCCTTGAACTCGGCGAGCGAGATGTCGCGGCCGCTCGTCGAGGGCAGGGAGAACGCCGGAGCATCCTGGCCGTAGCGGAGCATGGGCTTAACGGTACAGCTCGATGAGCTCTTGGAGGGCGACCATCTGGCCGCCCTTCGTGGACGACGGCACGACGATCAGCGTGGTCACGCCGGCCGCGCGCCAGGCCTCGATCCCGTCGCGGACCTCCGTCGCGCTGCCGTAGAGCGTGACGTCGGACAGCCAGCGATCGGACATGAGTGAAGGGATCCTGTCCTCTTCGCCGGCGGCGATAGCCTTCCGGATCGCCTGCATCTCCTCCTCGTAGCCCGCCTCGATCCAGTAGTTCTGGTAGTTGGGGAGCTTGACATAGCTCGTGAGCGTGCGCCGGTTGACCGCCGCGGCCGCCGCCTTGTCGCTATCGATGCAGGTCGGCACCATGTCGCCGATGAAAAAGTCGGGATCCTTCCGCTTCGCCGGGGGCAGGTGAGCCAGCGACGCCGCCATGTGTGAGCGCGCCGCGTTCGCCCAGACCGCGCCTTGGGCGATCTCGCCGGCGAGCCCGACCATCTTTTCCCGGAGCGTCGCCAGCACGAGCGGCGGCAGGGGGCCGGCCAGCTTGGCTCCCGCCTGCAGCTCGGCGACGAAGCGGCGCATGTCTTCGAGCGGTTTACCTGCTGACACTTTAAGTCGGGCCAAGATAGGGCCGTGGCTCACGCCGATGCCGAAGCGGAAGCGGCCGCCCGACACCTCGTGGATGAACGCGGCGGTGTGCGCGAAGTCGTGCGGGTGGCGCGCGTAGATGTTGGCGATGGAGGTGCCGAAGCGGATCTCGCGCGTCTCGAGCGCGAGGGCCTCGCAGAGCCCGAGGCCGTCGCCGAGGCTCGGGCAGTAGATGCCCGCGAAGCCTTCCTTCTCGAAGCGCTGGGCGACCTCGATCGTGGCCCGGCGCCGTCCCGCCGCCGCGGCCAGGCTGACGGCCGGCTTCGCGGTCACGCCCACGGGACGCGTCCCTCCCAGCGATTCCACGAGGTGGTCTCTTCGATGGGCCTGCGCCGACTCGCCCCGTACTTCACGGCGGGATAGCCCAGCGGGATGCAGAAATGGAAGGCGGCGTCTTTCGGGATGCCGAACATCGCGCGGAAGCGGTCCATCACGACCGCGTGGAGCGTGGTCGGCAGCGAGCCGATGCCGAGGGCGTGCGCCGCCAGCATGAGGTTCTGGCAGGCGGGGATGATCGAGTTGGCGCCGCCCGGCGGCACCGTCAGCGCGAAGACGACGCACGGGACGTCCTTCATCGCGTCGGCCAATCCCATGGCGGCGTTGTAGTTCGTCTCGCCCGCCGGAATGTCCTGCGGCCCCTTCCAGCCGTGGTCGTCTTTGCGCTTGGCCCACCACGCCTCGCGGTAGAGCGGGCCGAACTCGCTGATCTTCTTTCTGTCCGTGACGACCAGGAAGCGCCCGAGCTGGTGGTTGCCTCCGTTGGGCGCCTTCACAGCGGCCTCGAGGATCAGCCGGAGGTCCTCCTCGGGGAGCGCGTCAGGCTTGAGCTTGCGCATGGAGCGCTGGGTGAAGACCGCCTCGCCAAGCGACATCTTCAGACGCTCAATATTCATAGGGGCGCTCCCTCGCTGGTCCCAGAACGGCTCGAGTTGGACGGCCACGGCCTTGTCATAGGGGAATCGGACTTTACCACGCCCGCCCGTCCTCGCGGCGCCGATTACTTGTCGCCGTTGCCGGCCTTGTTCTTCGACCCGAGTTTCAGCAACGGGTTGTTCTTGATCTTGCCCGTTACTTCCCCGAGGTCGGTCACGACCTTCTTCGTCTGGTCCTCGATGGCGGAGAATTTTTCGACCACCCGTGGCAGCTGGTCGATGACCAGTGCCAGTCCGGTCTTTTCTGACGGTATCTCCGGGATCGTGCCCTCGGGCGTGGCGGCGACGAGAGTCTGCGCGTTCGGGCTCCCGCCGTTCAGCTCGATATAGACGACACCCGTAATGCCCTTCAGCTTGAGGCTGGCCTTGGTATCGGTCTTGACCGGCGCGGCCTTGCGCAGCCTGACGTCGACCTGCACCTGGCGCGGGTCGTCCGGATCGATCACCATCGCCTTGACCATCCCGACATCGACGCCGCGGTACTTGACCGCGTCGCCGAGCGCGAGCCCGCTGACCGATTCGGCGAAGTGGATGCGGTAGATCACGTCGTCGCGGCGTCCGGCGTTCGCCAACCAGACAAAGAAGAGTGCCGCCGCCAGCGAAAGGGCGATGATGAACAGTCCCTCGATGAAATAGCGCCTATCCGTTTCCATGGCTATGTTTCCTTGCGGACATCGCCCCTTGCGCCCGCGGCCCGTGAAGGAATTCGTGGATCCACGGCTGATCGGATCGCATGAGCTTGTCCAGCGTGCCTATCGTGATTTTCTTGTCCACGAGAACGGCGAGGCGGCTGCAGACGGTAAAGAGCGTCGTGAGATCGTGAGTGACAATGACGACGGTGATGCCGAGGCTCCGATTCAATTGCGCGACGAGCGCATCGATGCCACCTGCGGTGAGCGGATCGAGGTCGGAGGTGGGCTCGTCGAGAAAGAGAATCCGCGGATCCAGCGCGAGCGCTCTGGCAAATGCGGCTCGTTTGACCATGCCGCCGGAAAGCTCGGCCGGAAGCTTGACGCCGGTGTCGGCGGGAAGGCCGGCGAGGGCGAGCTTCATCGCCATCAGTCTTTCCTGCTCTTCTGGCGGCAGGTCGGTATGCTCCCGCATCGGCAGCATGACGTTCTGGGCCACGGATAGCGAGGAAAACAGGGCGCCTTGCTGGAACAGGACGCCGAAGAGCGATGCCTTTTCCGCCGGCCCGATCGCGTCGACCGGCTTGCCGTCGACGAGGACTTCGCCGCTGTCCGGCCGGTGCAGGCCGGCGAGCGTCTTGAGCAGGACCGACTTGCCCGACCCGGAGCCGCCGGCGATGCCGAGTACCTCGCCCCGAAGGACGTCGAGGCTGATCCTGTCGTGCACCCGCTGCGCGCCGAACCGGTTCACGATGTCGCGCGCGGACACGATCGGCTTGAGATGCCGCTGCGCTACCGGCTTCATAGGCCCAGCTTTTCGAAGAAGATGGAGAACAACGCATCGAGCACGATGACGACGAAGATGGTCTTGACTACCGCGCGGGTGGTCTCGCGGCCGACGCTGTCCGCCGAGCCTCTCACCCTGAGGCCGTGCATGCAGCCGATCACCGCGATGAGGAAGCCGAAAACCGGCGCCTTGAGGAGGCCCACGTACAGGTCGCTCAGGTACAGGGCGTGACGCACGCGGTCCACGTACTGCACGGGCGACACGCCCAGCTGCACCTGGGCAATCACCCCGCCGCCGACCAATCCCATCACATCGGAGAAGAAGGTGAGTAGAGGCAGCACGATGACCAGGCCGATCACGCGCGGGACCACGAGCAGCGCCATCGGGTCCATGCCCATGACGTTGAGCGCGTCGATCTCGTCGCGCGCTTTCATGACGCCGATCTCGGCGGCAAACGCGGAGCCCGAGCGGCCGGCGACCATGATGGCGGTGATCAGCACGCCCATTTCGCGCAGCATCGAGACGGCCACCAGATTGACCGTGAACTCCTCGCCGCCGTACGGGCGCAGCTGCGCGACGCCCTGGTAGCCGATGACGATGCTGATCATGACGGCCATCAGGCCGATGATCGGCAGCGCAGTGACGCCGGTCTCGTCGATCTGCCGGGAGAGCGACGGCAGCCGGAGTGAGCGCGGGTGCGTGAGGACATGGGTGACGGCGTCCGCGGCGCGACCGATGAACGTGATCACGTCGAGGGCGTCGTGCCAGGCCTCCTCCGCGCCCCTGCCCAGGCCAACGATGAGCTGGCGCCAACGCGGATCGGATTTCGGCTTCGGCAGGGGTTTGAGCTCCAGGCTGCAGACAAGATCGAGCAACGCCTGGTGCTCGTCCCGGACACCGCTAAGCTCCACGCCTTTGTCGCCGAGCCCGCACAAGAACAGCGCGCCAGGCGTATCGAGGCCGCTGAGGTTGGCGAGATCGAGCGCGGCGCGCTTGCCGCGTTTCAGCGCCTGCCTGAGCGACCTCTGGGCTTCGGGCAGCGTGTGGATGTCGAGCACGCCTTCGAGCGCCAGGCGGTCGCCCTCACCGCTGACGGCAATCGTCGACGCGACCGGTCCAATCGGCGGCATAGTCCTTCCCATGCGTATAGGTTGGGCAAGGGATGTGCCACGTATCGCATGCGGGCCAAATCCGGGCGCTTGCGATCCCGGGCGCACGGCCGACCGTCGACCCTAGGGAAAAGAACTCCCACTACGGTAGAAACTACTCGGGGATATCAGGTCGTCAGCGCCACTCGTCCACCGAGACGGTCTTCTGATAGTTGCACCCCATGATGCGCCAGTAGCCGTTGGTCTCGCCGCCGACGACCACGACGTGAATGTCCTCACGCCGGAACATCGGGATCAGCTCATCGGGCGCGGCCTTGAGCTTGGAGGCCCACGGCTCTTCGCCGAACGTCGCGCGCGGGTAGATGTAGTTCTGGACGAGCTGGTAGTCCCAGTACTCGCGCGCCGGCATCCGCGCCGTGTCGTAGAGCCAGTCGATCAGCGCGTCCTTCTTCGCGAACCCGCCGCGGTCGACGAACTGCCGCGCGGCGATGGGATCCAGCAGGAGAGTCGGCGGCCCGTGCGGGTCCATGCCGCGGAGCAGGTTGCCCACGTGTAGGCGCCAGTGCGTCTCGCGCAGCCCGAGCGTGAAGGCCGTCGAGCGGCAGCCGCTGAAGACGCTGACGGCGCTGTCGGTCGGCTGGAAGCCGTGCTGGGCGTGAAAGGGCTCCCAGGGGCTCCGCTCCTCGTTCTCGGCGAAGGTCAAGCTGTTGTAGGCGTAGGAATTGCCCTGGTTGCCCATGTAGCTGTGGCCCGGCACCGAGCCGCCCTGCCCGTTCTGCGAGAGGAGGCCGTAGGCCCGCCCGATCGTGGAATTGGCGTGGTTGTAGGGGCCCATGGCGCCCGTGCCCGCGTTCATCCCAATCTCATTTCGGATCGGGCCGTTCACGGCGGCCATGGCCGCCACTGCGCTTGAGCTGCTGCCTCGGGCAGTTGCTCCCGTCGCGCCTAGAGCAAGGATCACGGGGAAGTATTCTGGGCGCGCCCCAGCCATCACCGCGTTCACGGCGACCTTCTCGACCGTGTACGCCCAGTACTCGCGGAAGTGCGTCGAGCGCATGCGCCCGACGATCTCATCAGGCTTGCGGCGCGTCGCCGCCAGCATCGCCGCCACGCGCGCCTCGGTCGGCAGCACGATCGGCAGCATGTCGGTCCAGCGATTCTCGAGGAAGAGGCGGTGGAGATTGTCCTCCGTATCCGGCTCGATGAGCCTCGGCGTCGAGCGGTCGAACTCGGCGGGGCCCCGGTCCTTCTCGTCGAACGGCTGGGTCAGCCCCTCGACGACCTCCTGCATGACGGGCCGCCCGCTGATCGGATCAGTGCCGTCGATATAGGCGCGGAGCTGCGCCGCCGTCTTGCCCATGATGGGCTGGGGGACGAAGACCTGGCGAAGCCCGGGCATGCCGTTTACTTCGGCCACCGATCGGACCACCTTGTCGAACTTGTCCGTGTGCACGGCGACGACGGGCACGCCGTACGTCGCTTCCACCGTCATGCGCGGCGACCGCCGGCGCGCAGGTGCTTCAGTGGCCGACGCCCAGGATCGCGGCGTGGCCTTTCGCCTTGATCTCCTCCCAGGTGGTCGGGTCGTCCTGGAGGTACACGCTCGAGATCGGCTTGAAGACCGTCCGCACCCCGGGCATGTGCGAGGCGAACCACGCCTGCATCTGCTTGAGGAAGATGTCGGAGTCGTCGAAGCGGCAATCCACGAGGTAGACGGTCTTGCCTTCGAGGGTATCGAGCCGAGGCGCCAGCGGCTTGCGCGTGATCTTCGGGGCGAAGCCCACCGGGTTCACTGCCGTGATCTTCGGAGCGCTCATGTGGTAGGTCCCTCGCCGGCGACGGTGGTGCGGTGCATGACGCGCGTATACCGCCTGGAGTCCCAGGGGCGGCCGCGGTGCAGCATGCAGCGATTGTCCCAGATGATGAGGTCGTGCTGGCGCCACGTGTGCCGGTAGACGCTCTCGGGGCGAGTGGCCAGCTCGAGCAGCTCCGTCAGGAGCGCGCGTCCCTCTTCGACCGGTGCGTCTTCGATGTGCGAGGCGTGCGCGCCGATATAGACGGTCTTCTTGCCGTTGACGGGATTGGCGCGGACGAGGGCTTGGCGCACGGGCGGATACAGCCGCTCGGTTTCCGGGCCGAGGAGCGTGGAATCGATCAGGCCGCGCGAGTAGGCGAAGGAATGGATGGCGACCTTGCCCTCGAGCCGGCTCTGCGCGTCGGGGGCCAGCGCCTCCCACGCCAGGCGGCAGGACACGAACTCCGTTTCGCCGCCCTCGGGCGGCACCAGGCGTCCGGAGAGCAGGGACGCTTGCGCCGGCACCGGTTTGAAGGACGAGTCGGTGTGCCACATCTGGTTGCCGCTCTGGTACATCATGCGCCGGTCCGACCAGTCCATGCGCCTGCCGTCCTCGTCGAGATTGGCCAGCTCGACGAGGTTGGGATGCAGACGGTCTTCCTGACCGAGGGTCTTCACGGTGGTCTCGAGGGCGCCGAAGCGGCG
>WNFP01003594.1_pt1 | contig 14424 bp, 14 predicted proteins | sample 5400201 | NCBI WGS metagenome assembly WNFP01 (sample SAMN13153355, study PRJNA577476) | soil metagenome | isolation source: 115 cm saprolite under Madrone tree | place: USA:California | collected 2016-06-14
TCAAGAACGCCCCGGCTGGCGGGCTGCACGCGATCACGATCTACAGTCAGGCGGCGCCCTACGGGATGGCCGTACTCGACGGCTACGCCAGCGAGCTACCGGCCGACGCGCATGAAGACGACAACTCCTGCAACGCCGCCGACCTCCACCCCACGCTCCAGTCGCCGTTCCGCGACACGCTGACGATCGAGAATCCGCATGACGTGGATTGGATCCGATTCCATTACGCACAAGGCGGGCTTGGCTCCACAGCGCGAGTCCGGATGCACGCGTTTCCTGGCGTGCACCCAGACTCTCTCAAGGACCTCGACCTGTACATCGTCAGGGTGCCGCAACCGACCGACACCGCGTTGCAGATCGTGCTGGCGGATACGGCAGCGGGCTCGGACGTGAACCGGACGCCGGCACTCGCGACGGGAGACTACTACCTCGTGGTCGTCGACTTCGCGGGGACGACGACGAACTACGAGGTCTGTGTCGGGGTTGCCCCCCTCCTCGTCCCGGGAGACTGCAGCAACGCCGTCTTCCCGGTGCCTCCGGCTGCCGCCGCCGTGTCCGTTGCGCCACTACGCGCCAAGCACCGGCTGTCCGCCCGCAGACCGTCGTCGACTCCCATCACGCCGACCCGCCGATGACCAACGGCGTGGTCGAGTGCTTCCGCTGCCACACCCCGATCCCCGAGAGCAGCAAGTTCTGCTCGACCTGCGGCGCTGACGTTTCGGGTGGGGACGGACCCACGAGCACCAGCAGCGTGGACCTGGTGCGCGAGCGGCTGCAGCGTCTCATCGAGGGCGAGTACCGGATCGAGCGCTTGCTCGGCAAGGGGGGGATGGGCCAGGTGTTCCTGGCGCACGATCTCACGCTCGAGCGCGAGGTCGCGATCAAAGTGCTCCCGCCCGACGTCTCCCAGGACGAGCAAGTGGTGCGCCGGTTCCAGCAGGAGGCCAAGACCGCCGCCAAGCTCGACCACCCCAACATCATCCCCATCTACCGCGTCGAAAGCGAGGGCGGCCTCAACTACTTCGTCATGAAGTACGTCTCCGGCACGTCGCTCGAGGATCTGCTCGACAAGAAAGAGCCGCTCCCCGTGCCGGAGATCCAGCGGATTCTCTGGGAGGCGGCCTGCGCCCTGGGGCACGCCCACCAGCGCGGCGTGGTACACCGCGACGTGAAGCCCGCCAACATCATGTTCGACCACGACGGCCGCGTGATGCTGACCGACTTCGGGATCTCGAAGGCGCTCCAGGCCGCTACCGGCCTGACGGCGACCGGGATGATCATCGGTACGCCGCACTACATGGCGCCCGAGCAGGGGAAGGGCGCCCCCGTGGATGGCCGCGCCGACCAGTACTCCCTGGGTGTGGTGGGCTATCGCATGATCACCGCCGAGCTGCCGTTCAGCGGCGACTCGGTGCACACGATCATCTACAAGCACATCTACGAGGAGCCGCCGCTCGCGAGCGCCAAGCGGCCCGGCATCCCCGGGTCGCTCACAGTGGCCGTCTCGCGGGCTCTGGCCAAGGAGCCGGACCAGCGCTTCCCCACAATGGAAGAATTTGCCACAGCCGTCTGGCCGGAGCAGCCGGTGGCTGCGCCGGCCAAGTCCCGCGGCGCCGCTCGGCCGCGCTCCCGGACGACGGCCGATGCGCCTACCGAGATCACGGGCGCGCCCACGACACCGATCTCATCCGCGAAAGCGCGCAAGCCGGCTCCACCCGCGCGGCGCCGGTCGCGGGCCCCGGCCGTGATCGGGTTCCTGGTGGTGGCGGCCGGAGTAGGGGGATACCTCACGTTGGGGCGCCGAGGGAGTGGAGAGCGTGCAGCGGTACCGCTCGTCGACACGGTACGGATTCGTGACACCGTTCGCGTACCGGCAACGCGCCGGCCACCTCCGGCGAAGCCGCGGCAGGCGGCGCCGGCGGTCGAGGCGCAAGGGTTCCTTACCATCGCGGCGGACCCGTTCGGCGAGGTCTACATCGACGGGGTCGATGCCGGTCAGACGCCATTGATCGAATACGCGGTCAAGCCCGGCCGCCACACGATCCGCATCGAGCGCGCCGGCTTCAAGACGAAAACCGAAACGGTGCAAGTGGACGCGAGCAACACCGTCCGCAATCCGGCACCTCTATGGTTTCGCCCTGCTGGCGGGTCTCGTCGTGCCGGCGGCCGGCAGCGCGCAGGCGGCTCAGAACGCCACCCTGCGCCAGGCGCAGCAGGCGTACGACAACCTCGAGTATCGGCAGGTGCTGTCCCTCGCCCGGGCCGCGCTGCGCGAGCGCCTGACAGGGCCCGAGCGCGCGCGGGCGTACGAGCTGCTCGGCTTCACCTACGGCGCCATGGATTCCATCCTTAAAGCCGTTGATGCGTTCAAGCAGGTCGTCCTGATCGACCCGGAGCGGCAGCTCGACCCGAACCGCATATCGCCCAAGGCGTACTCCGCGTTCGACGTCGCGTTGCGCCAGGTGCTGCTCGTGCGCCAGCTGCGCGTCGACAGTACGAGCTTCGTAGGCGGGCGGGGGGCGGTGCCCATCCGGTTTACGGTCACTCAGCCTGCGCGGGTGGTGACGCGCGCCATCGGGACCGCGGGTGGGAGCTATGTGATCGACTCGGGCGCCTGGAACGGCCAGGTGAACCTGAGCTGGCCTGCCCGGCTCGCGGGCGGCGATCCGGTGCCGGCGGGGGTGTACACGGTGGTCGTGGAGGCGCGGCTGGGGCAGAACACATCGTCCGCCTCACAGCAGATCCGTGTGAGCCACGGCAATGTAGATACCCTGCCGTCCCTCACGAGCCTGCCCGGCTATCAGTACCTCCCCGAGACGGAGGTGCCGCCGCAGAGCTGGCGTCCCCTGGGGCTCGCTTTCCTCTATACAGGGGGTGCGCTGGTCGGCACCCTTGGGCTCGAGAACTCGAGCCTCGGCTCGAGCTCGAAGCGCGAGCTGGCGGTGGTAGGGGGCGCGGCGCTGGTCACGGGCTTCGTAATGACGCTGCGCAAACCCGCCCCGCGGCCCGCGGCGGCCAACATCCTCTACAATCGGTTGTTGCGCGACCAGATCGCACGGCGCAATCAGGACATCGCGAAGGAGAATGTGGCCCGGCGCCAGCAAGTGCAGCTCACCCTCGTGCCGCTCCCGAAGCCGGGCGGAGCGGGGCCCCGGTGACTCGAGCGGCGGCGGGGGTCGCATTGCTGGTACTCGTTTCCCGGGCCGTTTTGGCCCAGCAGGTCAACGTCACCATCGGACCCCAGTTCGCGCTCGGGAGCTATCGGGAAGTGGCCTCCGGACTGCGTTATCAGGGGACCGGGCTCGGCGGCGCGGCGTCCGCTCGCTACCGGAGGCTCTCTGCCGAGGCGGAAGTCGTGCGCTTGACCCTCGATCCGGCGACCGGGAGCTCAGCCACCAGCGGCTTCACGGCGACGGAGGTCAGCGCGTGGGTCGCCTATGACGTGGCCACGTATGCGAGCGTGGAGGCGGGATTCATCCGGCGCACCGCGGATCCGGAGTTCGACGCGCAATCGGTGGGGGCCGTGCGTGTCGGGGCGCGTTCGTTCTACGAGATCGGCCCGGGGGCGACCGTGCTGTTCCGGGCGAACTACCTCGCCGCCCCGAAATTCTCGGGCGGGGGCCATGCGGCGTTCTCGGTCGACCTGGGGCTCGGCTTGGACGTGCGTCTGGCGGGGCGGCTCCACGGAACGGCGGCCTACACCTTCCAGCGCATCAATCGCAAGACGAATCCCGGAGGAACCGGGGAGATCGATGCGCCCATTCAAGAAACGGTGGCGCGGGTGGGATTGGCGGTGGGGTTCTAGGCACGACGACCCATCGTCGGTGGTAGCTTCTAGGTCCGCATGACCCCGCGACGCCGCTTCCTCGCCGCCCGCCTGGGGTACGTGGCGATTGTGCTGCTCGCCACGCTGACGCAACTCAACTTTTCTCCGGATCTCACCGCGGCTGCCGTGCGGCTGGCGCGGGCGTTCACACCGTCCCTCGGCTGGCGGGACGCGATCGACGGGTTACGCAACACCGTGCTGTTCGCCGGGCTCGGGGTCACGTGGGTCATGACGTCGCTGTCCGGCAGAGTGGGTGCGGAGGTAGAGCGGGCGACGCTCGTCGGACTCGGCCTGAGCGTGACGGTGGAGGGGCTACAGGTGTTCTCGCCCATTCGCACCGCGAGCATCGTGGACGTCTCGACCAACACGCTGGGCGCGCTCGCGGGCGCCTTGGTCGTCGCGTACCTCGTGGTTGCGTTGCACCGCGCACGGAACGACCGCTCCTATCTCGGCGTGCCGATGTTTCTCCCCGCGGGTTCGTACGGGCTGGCCGCGCTATGCGAAGCGCTGACCCCACTGTTCCGATCCACGCCGCTGCCCGGGTTGTACGGCGGGCCGCTCGCCCGGCTGCACGCAACCCTGGGGCTCGCCCTGCCGCTGCGACTGGGGGAGGTCCCGTGGTCAGACCTGCTGCTGTTCGCGCCGGTCGGGTTTGTCGTCGTCATGTTCTTGAGCGAGCGCGGGCGCCCGGCACGTGAGGCGTGGCCGGTCGTGGCGGCGATCGGCGCCGGTTGCGCGTTCGCCGCTGAGCTGGTGCATGGGATGTTCGGGCAGTCGATTCGCTGGGAGGCGGCCGCGACACACGCGGTAGCCGTGGGAGCGGGAGCCTGGTGGGCGAAGCGCCGGCTCGCCTCACTGTCGCAAACCATGCGCGGTGAGACACGGGCGCTAGCGGGCCTGGCGGCCTATGCGCTGTTGCTCGTCGCGTGGGGATGGCGCCCGTTCCTGCCGCAAGCGGACCTGGCCGCGATCGCCGAGCAGATCACGACCGACCATCTCGTACCGCTCGCGTCGCTCGCACAGCGCGTGGACGTCTTCAGCGGGCTGCACGTCGCCCAGCAGTTCCTGCTGTTTCTGCCGCTCGGCTGCGTGCTCGCGGTTTGGCCGTTGCGGTTCCGAGGCGGCTGGTCGCACCTCTGGCCGGGGGTCTGGCTGGCCGTCGGGATCGAGGCGGGACATCTCGTGATCGTCGACCGCTACTTCGATGTGACGAACGCGCTGATCGCGTGCGCCGGACTGGGGATTGGTTGGCTGGCGGTGCGGCGCGCCGGATTCAGACCGTATGGGGAGGCGCTGGTGATCCCGCGGGGCGGAATCCCCTGACCGCGACGACCCCCAGCCACACGAACAGCGCCAGGACAAGGACCTGCGTGAGGGCGAAGGGCGGCTCCGACTGGGTCGGCGCTAGCAGGAACAGCACAGGAATCCGCTTGAACAGCTGTGCGACCAGCACGAAGACGTTCAAGTAGGTGGCTAGGACGGCTCCCACTGCGTAGGTGGTACGCCACGGTCCCTCGAGGTGCTTGACGTAGTCCGCGACGATCACTACCGCCAGAACCACCAGCGACACAGCCCCCACCACATGGGACGCAATGAGCTTGGTGAAGGGGAAGCCGAATCCGCTGGCATTCGCCAGGACGGTGGTGACGAGAAAGAGGGCGGCCCAGCGGTCGAGCCGTGTCCCGGTGACGAGACCTCCCGCCACGACGAGGCCCGCGACGATCCCGACGAGACTCAACACCGTATGGAGGAGCGTGTACGTCGCGATGCTCATGCCGAGTATCATGGGCCCAATGTACCCGGTGTGAGTTCATGCGCCAGCCGTCTCTGGACGGCTGACGCACCCGGCTGTACGTTGGCGGCGCCGCTTGACATCGGATGGTCCCATGCTGCTCATCGCGGCCTCCACCCTGGTCGGTATCGCCAGTTTCGCGGGCCTCCTCCAACTCATCCCCCGACTCGGCGCCGCCGGGACCCGCATTGCCGCATGGCTCTGCCGCGCGCCGGGGCTGGACCTGGTCGTCTCGCTCGTTACGTGGATCCCGCCGACCGTCCTGGGAATAGTGTTCGGCTGGCGCGGTGTGGCGGGAGCGATCATCGGGCAGGTACTGGGAATGCTGGTCTGGATGTTCGCCCACGAGCTTGCCAACCGGAGATACGTGCGGGGCCCGAGAATCGTGACCTTCCTCAACCGCACCGTCGGACGGTTCAACAACCACATCGCCCTGTGGGCGACTGCTGCCGCCGTCCCCGTCTTCCTCTTCATCCGTGCGGCGGAACTCCTCATCTACCCCATCCTCACGCGGCTCGTCGGCCTGCCGCGATACCGCCACGCAGACTGGGTGAACGTCAGCCGCCAGAGGTTCCACGGCCTGGTAGGACACGACTTGATCTGGTGCCTGTATTGTGATTGGATGACGGGCGTCTATGCCCTCGGCGCGGAAATCCTGCGGAACGTGGAGAGTTTCTGGTGCCCCATTCGCTTCGCCAACGGGAAGAAGTGCGACAACTGCAAGCTCGATTTCCCGGACATCCACAGCGGATGGGTTGCGCCGGAGGGGACGATGAGCGACGTCGTGGCGACCATGGAAAAGATGTACGGTGCGTCGGCGACCGCGTCCCTGCCGCGGGACCAGCAACACCCGTGGTTCGGACACCCGGTGCGGAGGACGGTGGAGGCAAAGGCGACAGATGTGACGTAACAGGGTCTAACCTATGCGCCAGCCGCGATTCGAACGCGGGACCTTCGGCTCCGGAGGCCGACGGGGTCGGCGCCACCGACGGTCGCCAACGCTGTTTCAACGCTTTGCCCTTAGGAGTCGCCAGCCACCGCCGGCCAGCAACGGCCGCCTTGTTACAACCCTTGTGACAACGAGCGGCGACGAGGCCTAACGAGGGGATTGCGAACGGGCCGACGAGCGGGACGAACCGCCAGCCTCTTGATCCGTAGTCAGTCCCAGAGCCGCACGGCCCGAAAGCTAGAAGCGGAAGAAACCGAAGGAAAGGGGACGAAGCCGGGCGAAGGACACCCGAAACGAGCGGGACATTCGGGGGGACAGCCATGACAATCGGTGAACGAGGCTGAGCGTCGCCTATCACACCGCGGTGCGCCTGTCGCTTCGGGCGTCACAATGAGAGGTTCGTCAGAACGTCGGCAGCCCGGGGAGGCCGGGGGCCAGTGACTTAACGCGGCCGCCGGTGCCGGCGCGGCCTTTACCCGACGGCTCGGCGTCGGCCGCCCCTGCCGCCGCGCTGGGCCCGCCGCATATTGCCTCCACCATCACGGAGACAACGATGCGCGTTGCCCTTCGCCTCCTCGCCATTTTCTTCCTCGCTGCGGGCGCGCTCGGCGCCCAAGGCGGCTGGTACGATCATGTCGAGCCACGACAGAAGGAGGGCTGGAAGGGTGGTAACCCTCCCCCCGGTGTGGCGTATGCGAATCGAAACGAAAGGGGCGATCGATGAACGGAAAGATGGCTGACACCAATGCACGATGGCCTGTTGTGCTCGTTGTCGCGCTCGGCGCGTGGTCGCAAACGCAAGCACAGGAGGCCAAAGCTCCGTACGCAAGCATGGCCCCGATTGAGCACTACCTCATGGCGGATCGAAATGCCGAGATCGCCCTGGCGCGGAGTGCGGCCCCTGCCGCGATATCGCGCGACGCCGAGGTCCTGGTCCTGGGACGCCACGGCTACGAAACCGCGGTCAAAGGCAAGAACGGTTTTGTGTGTGTCGTCGAGCGATCATGGATGTCTCCCTTTGACTTCCCAGAGTTCTGGAACCCCAAGATGCGAGGGCCGATCTGCTTCAATCCGCCGGCCGCACGATCCATCCTGCCACTCACATTCAAGAGGACCGAATTGGTATTGGCGGGACGGTCCAAGACTCAGGTCGTCGACAGTATCAAGGCATTCGACAAGAAAGGACTGCCGGCCCTGGAGCCGGGCGGGATGTCGTACATGATGTCGAGCCGAGGATACCTCAACGACTCCGCAGGGCACTGGGTTCCCCATTTGATGTTTTACGTTCCACAAACAGATGGAGCAGTCTGGGGTGCAGATCTGCGTAACTCCCCGGTTATGCTGAATCCACAGTTTCAGGGCGCACCCGAGCCAGTGAGTGTGTTCATGATTCCGGTCCGCACGTGGTCAGACGGATCCGCTGCACCTTCGAATGCGCACTGACGTCCGATCCTAGGGCGAGTCAAGTGCGGCCATCATCCACGACAGCACCTGATTGTCAGCCCTCACGTGACCCTGGAGTCACACTTGGAGGCAGCTACGCAGTCTAGAAGGAGCGGCGCGCCGCCAGGAGCGGCTGCAGGGCCACATTGGTCACGAGAGTGCTCGCTCGCGCCAAGGCGCTTGCCGCCGCTGATGGCAAGTGAGACAATCCGGGACGAGGAGGCGCATCGCCTTCTGAAAGAGAGCACCTGTTATGCAAGGCGGACCTGTCCGCGGCTGCGTTCTCGTGACGGGAGCAAGTGGTCAGATCGGAACGCGCGTCTGTGACGCGCTGCGGCGACCGGGCACGAGGTCCTCGCGGTGGATCTCAACCCCGATACTGGCAACCCTGGACATAGCAAGGCGGGCGCCCCCCTTGACGCGAGTACCGCCGTAGCGTTCACGGAAACGTATTTGCTAGTGTTCGAAGAAGAACTCAAAAGCGCTAAAGATCCGGGCGGCTTTATCGAGGCCATGAAGAAACGATTCCCATCCGCGGACCTTCTCCTGGCGATCGAACGGGGCGCGGCAGCGAACGTTAAACCCCGACAACCGAACTGACGACTTGGTCGACCGAGTCTTCGCCGCGGGATGCGAATGGCTGTATCACTCACCGTGGGATGAATGCCGATGAAGAAGTACAAGATCGCTATTCTGGACGATTACCAGAATGTGGCGCTTGAGAGTGCCGATTGGTCAGTCGTCCGCGATCGAGCGGATATCGCTGTATTTCGGAACCACCTCGCTGATCCGGACGCCGTGATTGAGCGGTTGCTGCCTTTTGATGTCGTATGCGTCATGCGCGAGCGGACCCCGCTGCCACGCAACGTCATTGAGCGCCTTCCCAATCTCAAGCTCATTGCCTCAACGGGACATGGAAACGCGTCGATCGATGTCGCCGCCGCGGGCGAGCACGGGATCGCAGTGGTTCACACGGGTTATAGGCCTGACCCAACGATCGAATTGACCTGGGCGCTGATCCTCGCCTCCGCGCGACATCTCGTGACGGAGAACAACTCCGTCCGAAGCGGGGGCTGGCAGCAAACAGTAGGCACGGATCTCCGTCGAAAGACCCTGGGCGTTCTGGGACTTGGGCGGATCGGATCACAGGTCGCGCGGGTCGGGAGCGCCTTTGGAATGAATCTGATCGCCTGGAGCCAGAACATGACGCCCGAGGCCGCCACAGCCGCGGGCGCAATCCTGGTGTCCAAAGACCAGCTGTTCGAGCGCGCCGACATCCTGACGATCCATTTGGTGTTGAGCGACCGTACGCGCGGCCTGGTAGGGGCCGCGGAGCTGGACAGAATGAAGACGACGGCTCGATTGATCAATGCATCGCGCGGGCCGATCGTCAATGAGCAAGCGTTGATCGGCGTCTTGAAGAACAAGCGCATCGCCGGCGCGGCGATCGACGTATTCGACACTGAGCCACTGCCAGCGTCTCACCCCTTCCGTACGTTGGACAACGTACTGGCGACGCCGCATATCGGGTACGTGTCGGCCGGTCTGTACAGGATGTTCTACGAGGATACCGTCTCGAATATTCGTCAGTGGCTCGAGACACGTTAGTGGCGACAGGAGATGGAGGCATGGCAAACGACCCGTCTTGCGTAGCTCTCGGGCTGAAAGCATGGAAGACCCAAATCGATCGGGCGGACAAGCTTTTTGGAAGCCTCTCGTCCGAGGAGGTTCTTCGGGAAATAGCACCTGGCCGGAATAGAGTGCTTTACCTGTGGGGACATCTGACGGCCGTCCACGACGCCATGCTGCCGCTGCTGGGCCTGAGAGAACGGCTTCATCCTGAGTTTGACGTCGCCTTCATCTCGAATCCCGACAGGTCGCGGGCCAACATTCCTTCGCACGAACAGGTGCGCCAGGCATGGAACGTAGTCAATGCCGAATTGTGGAAGGGGTTTGAAAAGATGTCGTGGAGCGAATGGGTCCTGCGGCACTCTGCCGTTTCGGAAGAAGATTTCGCGAAGGATCCTTCGCGGAATCGCTTCGCGGTCCTGCTGAACCGCACGAACCATCTGTCCTACCACCTTGGCCAAGCGGTGCTCGCACTCAAGGAGTGAGCGAGCGTAAAGCATCCGAGCTGGAGAGTTCCCCGCTCGGGAACGACGGAGAAAGACAGTGACCAAAAAGCTCGAAGGCAAGACCGCCGTCATCACCGGCGGAACAGAAGGGATTGGGTTGGCTACCGCAAAGCGGTTCGTCGAAGAGGGTGCCCATGTCTTCATCACGGGCCGCCGCCAGGAGCAGCTCGACGAAGCCGTGAAGGCAATCGGCGCGAACGTTTCTGGAGTTCAGGGAGACATTGCCCGGCTGGCTGACCTTGATCGTCTGTACGAGACCGTCGCTCAGCTGAAGAAGAGAATCGATATTGTGTTCGCCAACGCCGGCGTTGGCGAATTCGTTCGCTTTGGGGCGGTCACCGAAGAACACTTCGACAGACTATTCAACGTCAATGTCAAAGGAACGCTGTTCACGGTGCAAAAGGCCTTGCCGCTACTGAATGATGGTGGCTCAATCATTCTAAACGGCTCCGTCGCGAGCGTGAAGGGCACGGCCGCCTTCGGCGTCTACGCCGCGAGTAAAGCTGCGCTCCGGTCGTTCGTGCGTACCTGGACAACAGATCTGAAGGACCGTCGTATCCGCTCGAACGTTGTGAGTCCTGGTCCGATCAATACGCCGCTGGTGAGTCGGCAATCAGCTGACGTGATTGCGCAGATGGTATCCACCATCCCGATGGGTCGCATGGGGGAACCCGAGGAAGTGGCGAAGGTCGCGTTGTTTCTCGCGTCGGACGACTCCAGTTTCGTCACGGGTATCGAGCTGTTCGTTGACGGCGGGAGAGCCCAAGTCTGATCAAACGGTCTGGAGCCATAGTGCCCAACTCCCTACGTACCACTGACACATCCCTGACGTGGATGTATTCCCGGCGCCATGCGTGCGACGATCATCGTGGAGTGACGCACGAACGCTAACCAATTGGCAATTGCAAATTGGTTAGCATCCCTCAAAAAACTAAGTCGCGGTACGACACGCTCTTAGCGGTGGCGCGGCGCGTGCCTACCGGGGCGCTCATCGGCCCTCGAACGAAGGCGATTGGGGCTGTCTCGGACAACCGCGCGGGCACGCTCGCGCGAGCGCCGAAACAGGTCCGGGAACAGCTGCGTAACGTGCGTGGTCCGAACTAGGCACGGCGAGTAGTCTTTCGCCGCGGCACCGAGAAAGGATTCTATGCCCACACCGTGGGAAGAAGAACGGGCCCCGGTATGGTTCAACTCTGTTGCGCTGCTGATCTCGGTTACGGCTGCCCGACTGAGTGAGGATCTAGCCCTGCAACGAGTTCCGTTGCGGGGCTTCTTCTTCACCTGCGTCGAACTTTTTCGATACACGAGCGATCAGCTCGTCCAATCTCGAGAGGAATAGCTTCAGGGTCGGCGATGAATTCGCTCGGTTATATCCGATGACCAGATCAATCGTTGGCGCATCGCCTTTGATTGGTCGGCTGATCACGGACCACGGTAAAAAATTCCGCGCATAGGCAGGCAGCAATGCCACGCCGCGGGTCGACGCCACCAGAGACATTGCCATTGCCAGATTGTCGACCTCGTGATCCGGCTTGATGTCGAGATTGAGGCGCTTCAGGTAATCGTCGATGACGACCCGTAACACGGGAGCCGTCTTCGACACGCTGATAAACGTCTCGCCCGCAAGGTCGTGTGGGTCTATGGCCTCATAAGCGGCAAGCCGGTGGTCGCTTGGCAGTATGACGACGAGTGGCTCCCTGGTCACCACCTTGAATACCAGGTCGGGGGCCTGCGCTTCCCGCCGCATGAACGCCACGTCGAGCTTGCCCCTCATGAGCGCGCCGGCGAGGTCCGGTGAGTATTGGCTCGCGATCGTGACCTGCAAGTTGGGCAGTTCATCGTGGAGGATTCGCATCGCTTCGGGCAGCCAGTTCATCTCCTGTCCGGTCAGGAAGCCGAGAGCGAACGATGGTTTAGTTGGCTCGGCGGCTCGGCGAGCACCTTCTCGGCCCGCCTCGACTTGGGCTAACGCCAACCGGGCGTGGTCGAGGAAGACCCTGCCGGCGGCGGTGAGTTCGATGCCGCGTACGCTGCGGACCATAAGCTGAGTGCCGACCTCGTACTCCAGATCCTGCATCTGGCGGCTTAGGGACGGCTGCGCCGTGTGCAGTCGCCGCTCGGCGGCAACCGTCAGGCTGCCTTCCTCGGCGACGGCGACGAAGTAGCGAAGATGTCTCAACTCCATGGTTCAGCCCATGCCTACGAGGTATGGAGCCCAACTTACAAAGTCTTTCCCTTCTGCGCCAGAAGAACCTAAGTTCACCTCCGGCCATATCTCGAAGGACTGAACCATGAGCAACCCCGTTGTCCTGATCACAGGTGCACTCACCGGGATCGGCCGAGCGACCGCGCTCGCTTTTGCCAAGGAAGGTGCCCGTCTCGTGGTTGCCGGCCGCCGCCAGGATGCCGGCCGGCAACTTACCGCCGAGTTGCGCGCGCTCGGCGCCGAAGCCGAGTTCATCCGTGCCGATGTTCGCCATGAGGACGAAGTGCGCGATCTCGTCGATCGGACCGTCGCGCGATTCGGCCGTCTCGATGTCGCTGTGAATAATGCTGCCACCGAAGGCCAGGTCGGCCCGATCACGGACCAGACCGCGGAAAGCTACGCCGCGACGTTCGACACGAATGTTCTCGGCGTGATCCTGAGCATGAAGCACGAAGTGCGCGTCATGCAAAGCCAGGGCAGCGGGAGCATCATCAACATCTCCTCGACCTACGGGCACGAGGGCGCGGCGGGTGCCTCCGTCTATGTCGGCAGCAAGCACGCCGTCGAAGGCATCACGAAGTCGGTGGCGCTCGAGACCGTCAAGTCGGGGATCCGGGTGAACAGCGTGGCGCCAGGTCCCATAGACACCGGCATGCTGACCCGTTTTACGCGCACGCCTGAAAATAAGGCAGCGCTGGTGACGACCGTTCCGATGGATCGCCTCGGCCTCACGGAAGAGGTGGCCAACGCGATTGTCTTCGTCGCGTCGGACCGAGCCTCATTCATCACCGGCCATGTCCTCAACGTCGACGGCGGCAAGAGCCGTTAATCTGATCCTGTTCCACCGCTGCAAAGGAGAGCACATCATGACCAAGTTCACGACCGCGCCCGGTAATCGCGCCAGCGCCGCGACCAGCCCGAAGCGTAGATCGGAGTCGACCGTGACGGTCCATACCCATCAGACCGCGCCGACACAGTTCGTCGAGGCTAACGGAATCCGCTTCGCCTATCGCCGCTTCGGCAAGGCCAGCGGAGTGCCTCTCGTCTTCAACCAGCACTACACCGGCACCATGGATTACTGGGACCCGGCCGTGACGGATGGCTTGGCTCGCGACCGTGAGGTGATCCTGTTCAACAACGCCGGCGTCTCGAGTAGCTCGGGCGAGGTCCCGACCACGTTCCAGCAGATGGGCGCCAACGCGGTCGCCTTCATTCGAGCACTTGGTTTGACCAAGGTGGATGTGCTCGGCTTCTCGATCGGCGGCATGGTCGCGCAGGAAATCACGCTGCAGGCGCCCGATCTCGTCCGCAAGCTGATCCTCGTGGGCACCGGTCCGCGCGGCGGTCAGAACATGGCGACCCTGACGCCGGAAGCACAGCAGATATTCGGCGCCACCTACAAGGTGCCCGAGGAGCTCTGGCTCAAGGTCCACTTCACCGACTCGGAAGCCAGCCAGTCCGCCGGCCGCGAATTCCTGAAGCGCTTCCGCCGCCGCACCGAAGACCGCGATCCCGAGGTGAACGAGAAAGTGGCGCCCGCCCAGATCGAGGCCATCGGCAAGTGGGGTGTGCAGCGTGGGGGTGCCTATGAGTACTTGAAGACCATCCTGCAACCGACGCTGGTAATCGACGGCGACCACGACGTGATCATCTACTCCATCAACTCCTGGATCCTGCAGCAGAACATGCCCAACGCTCAGTTGATCATCTACCCGGACGCCAACCACGGTTCGCAGTACCAGTACCCGGCGCGCTTCGTCGGGCATGTCTCGATGTTCCTGTCCGAGCAAGGCTCGGCGTGATCGTGCGGATGCTCGGTCGGCGCGCGAGTTTTTGGGTGGCGACCGCGGTGGTGGCGCACACCCTGTGGACGAGCGCGGCACCCGCTATGACGTACCGGCTCTACGCCGCGCAATGGAATCTCACCCATACAACGACGACGGCGATCTTCGCGGTGTTTCCCATCGTCGTTGTCGCTGTGCTGATATTGTCTGGCGACATCTCCGATTACATCGGACGTCGAGCGACAATCCTGATTGGGCTCACGAGCTCGCTCCTGGGCACGGCGCTCTT
>WNFP01002580.1_pt1 | contig 14422 bp, 21 predicted proteins | sample 5400201 | NCBI WGS metagenome assembly WNFP01 (sample SAMN13153355, study PRJNA577476) | soil metagenome | isolation source: 115 cm saprolite under Madrone tree | place: USA:California | collected 2016-06-14
ACGAATTTCCAACTCCATCCTAGTGGGCACACGGGACCACATACTCAAATCCGCGCGACGGAAGCGTTAGCGGCCTCTCGGCCGTTCTGCTCGCTTCGCCGCTAAATGATCCGTGCCAAAATCCATTCCGCACTATGACCCATTTTTCAAATGCTCGACCCAGGCACGCAGTTGCGCCAGATGCTGACCTCTGTGGCGCACACACTGCGAGCGAACGATCCGGGCGAGTGGAAACGTCTCATCCATCTCCTCCGGAGCCTCTTGCAGAGCCGATACGATTTCTGTCCGCGCGCGGCTGAATGCTCTCGCAATTGCGGAACCAGCGTCGCACGGTTTGCGGCCGTCACCTCCCGGTTGATCTGCTCAGCCTCTTCCAAGGTCCTCTTCCTCGGAGACCACGTGCCGGCCTGGAGTTCCCGTACCTGCTCCGCGGCGCCCTGCTCCCAATGCACCAAATGCCCGAGCAAGTCCCTAGTCCAATGAAATAGGGCAAATCGCGATTAAGCATCCGCCCAATAAGCTGAAAAGTTCTTGACTCTACTTGCTACTAATTTTGGGTGATTTGGGGGTATTAGATCTACCTTGGAATCTAGCGGTTGGAGAAAATTAAAAATGCGTGTTCAAAGCAAGAGACATTCCAACGCTCACCGCCCCTCACCTCCCACTCACCAACTGGGGTTTCAATCCCCCCCATTTCCTCGCGAACGAGATCAACGGAGATTCGACCGCCTGGGGCCAAAGTAGCCATACGGACGATCGCAGCATTCAGATCCCTGAAAATTCCCGAGCCAGATAGCTGAACTTGAATGCGCGTAATCCAAGAATAGCTCTCGCGTTTCTTTGCTAAACGTGACCCGACGGCCGGCCCGCTCGGCGTATTGGTCAAGCTCAAACTGAATGTTGGGTTCAATGTCCTTCCCAGGACTAGTCCGCACAGTGCCCGACTGGATCCGATTCGCGCAGCCCAAGGCACTGCATGCTGACTCTATCCCGGAGCAGCTGCTTTCAGTTTTTCGGTGCCGAATAAATAGTGTTCAATGCCCTTCGCGTTCCTTCGATGAAGCGCACCACCGGACGGCCCTTGAATTCGGGTTGCGGCGGCGCGTCCGTCCAGATTTGCTCGGGCCTATAGACCGCGATGTAGTCCCAGACAACGGTCGCACGATCATGCTCTCCCATCGCATGGGAGAGGACTCGGTTTCGGTCCCAGTATTGCTTCGCCCGCGGATCGTGTATCCGCCGGAGAGCTACGGTCGAAGGTGCGCTCAAGTCCGTAGCCAGTACCGGTTCCCAAATTACGAACACGCGCAGATGCGAGTCTGACTGTGATTCCAGTAATGCTTCGAGTGCGGAGGCCCCCCGCACGCAGATCGGTCATGTCGGCGAAAGAAGCACCAGTATGCGGACGTTCGCTTTGTCCCTATTGAACTCATTCTTAAGTTCACTCAGGTTCGCGGCATTTAGATCGGCGAGAGGCGCTTGACCTGTCGGAGTCTGGTGTCCGCCATACAAATAAAACAGGCCAGCAAAAATGGCGAGTGCGGCGACGGCTGGACCCACGCTCCTGCGCTTCATAGCAGTCTCTCTACGAGATCTGCGAATGCCTGCGGAAGCAGAATCGAGATGGCGACAATCAAGGCCGACACCCACAGCACTACTTGGCTGAGAACACTCGGTTTGCAATTGCATTGGCTAGCGCGCCTGCTTTGATAAAACCCGAGAGCAATGAAGAGAACAGAAACCCCCAAAAGGTATGGCCGAAGGGCGCCGATGTAGGAAGAGAGAAACCTAGCGCTGCTCGCCGTTCCAGCAGCCAGTACAAACGGAAGCACCGGCAGGCAACAGGTCAAAGCAGCCAGGACACTTCCAATCGCCGAGAGCGCTGCGGCAAACGCCCCCTTCGAGGAGGGTTTGCCAGTCGTGCTAGCGGCTTCAGTATTCATGGGTGCTCGTCTCTCTCTAAGAACGAATGGCACCGCCGGGAAAGCGCATTCGCATCCTCACAGCTACGATGCGGAACGCTGTGCATACCGCCATTCCAGTAGAAACGCAATGCCGACTCCGATGAGAACGAATAGCCAAACCAAATGACTTTTGACGTGGGCCATACTCACGTCTGAAAGCAGGAAGACGACGGCAGCGATCAAGAATAGTGGCCCAGTGACAGCGCAGTGCAGAGTGTGCGATTCTTAAGCCAGTTGGCACCGCAGCCGACCGCCATTGCGAACAGGATCGTGGCGGCAGACAACGCATGGAGAGGATGCCAATACAAACCGATGAGGCTAAGTACTCCCCACGCGACCAGAGACGCAGCGCACCAGTAACACATTGCTGCTGGTGAGCTACAGCAGGCTGCCTTGCGCTCTGTCACAACTCGGACCCTCCATTCACGGAACCCAGGATCGCCGCGAGACAGACCGAAATGATCGTGCCCCTTTTACGGTCTGGTCCCTAGCCGGGCTTTCAGCACTGCCAGATGAACCATTTCCGCTGGTGGAAGACCGGCCTGCTTCGATCCAGGATACAGACGGCAACTCAGCGCGAAACTCCGAGTGTCCCGCGACTCTCCCGCGACATCTCGACCATTGATTCGGATTGTCGGAGATCCGCAAAATCCAAGTTCGCTGGCCATCTCTTCGTCGCTCACGAGTACTTCGTGGATCTCCGCCTCGACACCCTCTGCGGCCAAGACGTGTCTAACCAGCTTCACCGCCGCAGGATGAGTCGGGCAGTCTGCCACATATAAGACCTCAACTTTCATGCGGCACTCTCCGGTTTGCGTACATTCTTTGCTTTCAAGATTGGGCAATGAGCAGGTTGGTTGCGTAGTTCTCTGTTACAACTCCGCAGGGCCATGCGCAGCTCGTGTTCCAACTTCTGAAGGTCCGCAAGTTTCCGCTGTACATCAACCAGTTTTTCTTCCAATCGGCGGCGCACCGGCGCACACGGCTGCAAGCGGCTTCCTCGCAGACTCAAGAGACCGCGTATCTCCGTGAGTTTGAATCCCAAGCCCTGGACGCGGCGTATGAAAGCCAACGTCTCGACGTCGCTTTCACCGTACTGACGGAAGCCTCCCTCCGTCCTCGCTGCCCTGGGCAGTAAAGCATTGCGCTCATAGAACCGAATCGCGTCAACGCTGAGACCGATCTTCTTTGCAACGATCCCAATTTGCATGGCCTTCGCTCCTCTTTCGACGCTACACCCTGGAGTATAGTCCAGAGTCAAGCCCTTTCTCGCAACGCAAAACTGGGTGCTGAGTCACCTTGAGGTGCTCAGTCCTGTCCCGAAGCTTGCCAAGAAAGTTCGCAAATTCCCTTGTCACACTTCCTATCGCCAGCGGGTCTAAATGAAGGCAACCCATACCGTGGAGGAAAGAATGGATTCATTTAAGGTCGAGTCAGTTCGGATCAAGACCACACCCGAGAAAGGCTTTCGATACATTTCCGATCCCAAAAACCTTCCCCAGTGGACCCACGCATTCAAAGAAGTCCTAAACGGCAAGGCAATAATGGCCACGCAAGCAGGCGCCGTCGAAGTCGGATTGCGGGTGAGGGGCACTGCGTCCGAGGGTACAATCGACTGGCACATGACTTTCCCGGATGGAAACGTGGCAACTGCATACTCGCGCTTGGTACGTGAGTCGGCCGAGTATTGCATTTATAGTTTCATTCTTATGGCCCCTCCTGTTCCTCTGGAACAGCTCGAAGGCGCCTTGAATCAGCAAGCACACATTTTGAGGGACGAGCTGACTAAATTGAATGCGGTCCTAAGCGAGGCCTAAGGGTGCATTTGGACCTCGGTATGTCTCAAACACCTGAAGCAAACGCTAGGAAGGCGCAGCGGGGTGACCAGGCGGCGTTGGAGGAGTTGATTGGACAAATCAAGGGAAAGGTATACGGGCTCGCCTTGCGGATGCTTTGGCACCCCGAAGATGCACAGGATGCAACCCAGGAAATTCTGTTGCGTGTGGTGACCCATTTAGCCACTTTCCGCGGCGAGAGCACTTTCTTCACATGGGTCTATCGAATTGCAGCAAATCACTTGCTCCGGTTCGGCAAGAGCAGGTTGGAGCAGCAAGGATTCACGTTCGAAAGGTTCGGCAAGGATCTTGAGGAGGGTCTCGCAGACAGTTCCGTCTCTCCGGATGATTCCATTTTGTTTCAGGAGATCCGAGTGGGATGCACGTTGGGGATGCTTCTGTGCCTGGATCGTCCGCACCGCCTTGCCTACATTCTAGGTGAGATTTTGGAAATGAACGGCAACGAAGCGTCGGCAATTCTGGGCGTACGGTCGGTCACTTTCCGCAAGCGCCTCGAACGAGCCAGGGTGCAGATCGTCGAGTTCATGCAAACACGATGTGGCTTGGCCAATGCTAGGAACGCTTGCCGATGCCGTCGGAGGTTGAAGCAGGCCGTCGAATTAAAGCGAGTTGACCGCCAAAATCTCCTTTTCGGTCACGATCCTGAAAATGCTATGGCGTTTTCCGAAGTACTTGTGAATATTCGCCAGCTGGAGGAAACGCAGAGAGCCGTCGCGCTCTTCCGCTCTCACCCGGAGTATGCGGTCCCGAATTTCACGATTGCGGTGCGAGATCTAGTGAATTCTAGCGGAGCCGCTCGCGCAAATAAAACCTGAATAAGAGAGGACCTGTCGCGCAACTGAAGCGTAGGGAGAGCCGTAAAGTGATTGCGACCTTCGTAGAGTCCAGACCATCGAAGTTGTTCTCGCCATCCACATCTGGAGATTTACCGCAGATGAGCCACTTGCTGAATGCCGCTCGTGCTCTGGTTCTCCTGAAGTTATTTCCGTGTCCGGATGTCACATAATGCTTGCGTGACTGTGTTCCAGGTTATAGTCATCGGGCTCGGGATTGTTTTCGCTCCGAGGTCGATATGGCTCCTCAAACCAAGTCACCGAAGGGAATCATCGCGGTTGGTATTTTCCTGTTCTTTGCGGCAATCATGGCCTCTCTCGCCGGAACGATGCTGGTCTGGCGCGGCACCACTCTTGACCGCCTGTGGCTCCTCAACCCGCGTGCCTACCAGGAACTTGCGCCCCACGGAAAATCCGCGGGCATCCCGTTCCTACTTCTCGGTATCGGCCTTGCCATTGCTGGCACGGGTTGGTTCGAGCGCCGCCTCTGGGGATGGCGACTGGCAGTGGGCATCATCGCAGTCCAGGTTTTAGCGGACCTAGTGAATGCCTTCATGGGCGAGTTCGTTGGGGGCGGCGTCGGGTTCGTAATTGCTGGGGCTCTGCTCATGTATCTCCTGCGTCCCGAGGTCAGAGCTGCTTTTGCAAGTGACAATGTGCCGATCGTTCGTTAACGAATTTCGAACACCTGGAAAGTGACGCGTTTCTGAGATGACTTCAACCTCCGGCATAGAATTTTTGGTCTGGCTGCTCATCGCCGCCGCGATTATCGCGATGCTGGCGAAACGCTTGAGGATTCCATACACAGTATCCCTGGTCTTGGGCGGCTTGCTCCTGGGAGTCATTCAGCTTCCTATCTTGTCGCCCCTTCAGCCGGGTCACCGTCCTGATTGGCTGACGCCCGATGTGATTTTGATATTGTTTCTTCCGGCGCTGGTCTTCGAAGGCAGCGTGAAGCTGGACGTGCGGGAGCTGCTTCGCAATTCCGTACCTCTGTTGTTACTCGCCAACGCAGGTGTGCTGCTCGCTGCCCTTGTGCCCGGATACCTTGTGCATTGGTTGATCGGCTTGCCTGTGCTCATTGCGCTTCTTTTCGGGTGCATCATCTCTGCCACGGACCCCATTTCTGTGCTGGCCATCTTCAAGGATCTTAGAGTGGACAAGCGGTTGTCTCTCATCATGGAAGGAGAAAGCCTTCTCAACGATGGAACGGCAGTCGTTCTCTTTGGCATCCTATTCGGAGCTATCGTTGCGGAGAAGCTGACGGTGCCAAAAGGTCTCGAGCAGTATTTCATGGCAGTCGCCGGTGGAGCGGTCTTGGGGTCGGCCCTGGGATACCTGGCGAGCCGCATTACCGGGAAAGTGGATGATCCCCAGATTGAGATTACTCTGACAACCATTCTTGCGTACGGCAGCTACCTGCTCGCGTTTCAGCTGCACTTTTCAGGTGTGATCGCGACCGCATCTGCGGGGCTGATGCTGGGGAACTTTGGTGCGAAAAGAGGTATGAGTACTCGCACACGTACTGCGATGCAGTCATTTTGGGAGTACATTTCGTTCGTCATGAATTCTCTCGTGTTTCTTCTGATTGGCCTGGAAATCCATGTGGGTGAACTCTTACAGAATTGGGCGTCCGTACTGTTGGCCATCGGTGCTGTGTTTCTGGGGCGTGCATTGTCGGTCTATCTGCTCGTGCCACTGAGCAATCGCTTCGCAGAGAAGATTCCGCTTCGTTGGCAGCATGTGGCCGTATGGGGCGGGCTCCGCGGAGCACTGGCGCTCGCTCTTGCGTTGAGCTTGGCCACCGCGTTTCCCTATCGCGAGCAAATCTTGAACTTGACGTTCGGCGTGGTTATCTTTTCCATCGTAGTGCAGGGACTCACTATCAAGCCCCTCGTAAGAATCCTCAAACTTGCCAATGGTGACGACGCCAAAGGGGCTTGAATGTTGAAAGTCGCATCCCAGCCGCCTGATAGTTGTGTCCTCAGTGAGACATGCCAATGTCTGGGGACTTGCCATCGATGAAGGAAGCCGAAGGACAGCGCAGTCACGCTCTAGTGGAAATACCATTATTTCTGAGTGCAGAAGAGGGAACTCACAATCGCACAAAGAGTGCTGAGATTATGGCCGCATCAGAGTCAAGAGAAGAGTAATCAGACCTATGAAAACGATGGAATAGCCAATCCAAGCGACGACCGTCTCAATGCGCTTCTGTCTCCTCCCATCCATGCAGGTAAGTTACACGCCCCCGCTTCTGTACAGAGAACCTAACTTCCACTGGTGCCAGGTAAAGCGCGTAACTGGACAGGTGAAACTCTCTGGTCGGCATTTGCTCCGTCGCGTATTTCTCTCCGATTGTTAAGTTTCAATTCCGAATAATGCAAACAATGCTTCTTCAACGACGTTATCGAGTTTGCAACTGATGGGCGCAAGCTCTGCAATATTTTCTCCGCCCACGTAACACCACTTCGTTTCATCCTTGGCAACTTTGACCTGAATGAAATAATAGAAATTGATTGGCTCCTTGCCCTTTATTTCCGCCGTCCGTTCGGCTGGATTGAAATCAATCGTTAAACCTTTATCTTGGTCAACGTTTTTGAACACGCGTGATCCTTTGTCGGAGAATGCGCAGCCAAAAGTGCCATTACAACCCGGTTCTTGATTAACATCGCTAATTTGATTGTGAAATTCACGCTCTATATCAATTTTCAAGAACGAAAAGCCTTTGTCGAGCAATTCGTCCTGATTGTCATGGCCTGTCGTTGATTGACGTTCTTTCGCCCTGCGAATGTAATGCGCTAACTTTTTAGACCGCTCAGACATTTAGATCTTCCCGCGGGTCATGTCATTGGGCCGAGAGATGGACTTCTAAGAAACAAAAAAGGAAGGCCGGTGAGCGAACACTGAGTGTCCGGGGTACTCACCGGCCCAGTAGATAGAGTCTGACCAAGTATCCGATATATCGTGATACGATGCAATTGATACTTTCCCGTCATAATTGTGAATGTTACATCCCGATTGAGCGTCTGATGGCTGTGTCGTCAGTGAGATATCCTAATGCATGTGGACTTGGGAGCGATGAAGGAAGCCGAAGAACAGCCAAGTGCAATCTGGTGGAAAGCACCGGCCCGACATTGGACTCTACTTTTGCGAGACCGTGAGGAACACGTATTCCTGATCCTCACGCTGCTGATCGGTGCCTTGGTGGGCATGACCGTCGTCGCCTTCATTCTTCTCACGGAGCGATTCGGAGCCAGGCTCTACCCCTCGGGTGGCGCGGCCTGGCGAAGACTTTTGGTACCAGTCGTAGGCTCGCTAGGAATGGGCTTTTTGCTTTACCGTTTCTTCCCAGATGCGCGCGGCAGTGGAGTTCCACAAACGAAAGCAGCTTTGTTTGCTAGAGGTGGGCGAATCTCGCTAGGCACAGTATTCGGAAAATTTTTCTGTACCTCAGCAACGCTTGCATGCGGAATTCCACTTGGGCGAGAAGGACCTGCGGTCCAGGTCGGAGCCGGAATTGCTTCGGTGCTCGGGCGGAAACTGGGTCTTCGGCCCGAGAAGGTAAAAGCACTGGTCCCGGTCGGAGCCGCAGCTGCGATTGCTGCTGCGTTCAATACACCGTTGGCCGCAGTCTTGTTTGCTTTGGAAGAGGTGGTCGGTGATCTGCACGCACCAGTACTGGGGTCGGTGGTGCTGGCCTCAGCAACGTCTTGGGCGATGCTTCGGCTGCTGCTTGGAAATGACCCGCTCTTTCAGGTGCCGCAGTACCAACTGATTCATCCGGGAGAACTGGGAATATACGCGGTACTCGGAGTTGTCGGGGGCTTTGTCTCTCTGGCTTTTACAAGACTCCTGCTCTGGATGAGGGCGCGTTTTCTGCGCTTCCCGCGCAAAACGGTATGGTTCCAGCCGGTGGCAGGTGGCCTGATGGTTGGAGTGATGGGCTGGTTCGTGCCGCAACTCTTGGGGGTGGGCTACACACACGTGGGTGCCGTATTGACCGGTGGAATAGCACTGAAGTTGATGTGCCTACTGCTAGTGCTCAAACTTGTCGCCGTTGCCACGAGCTACGCTTCTGGAAACGCCGGTGGTATTTTTGGGCCCAGCTTATTTCTGGGGGCGATGCTGGGAGGAATCGTCGGAACTGGTGCTCAACATTTCTTGCCGGGATATGCTGCTTCGCCGGGAGCTTACGCGTTGGTAGGGATGGGTACAGCCTTCGCAGGGATAATCCGCGCGCCGATGACTTCCGTGGTCATGATTTTTGAGATCACCAGGGATTATGCGGTGATCGTCCCGCTGATGATTTCCAGCCTAGTCAGCTTTTTCATCTCCGCAAGATTTCAGAAGCAGCCGATCTACGAAGTTCTGGCGCACCAAGACGGCATTCATTTGCCCACGGCGGAGACGCGTCAGCAGGGAGGACAGCGCAAAGTGGTTCAGGCAATGCGGGATGCTAGCGAAATATGGAGTGGGGAACTGACGGTCCAGGAAGCTTTGGAAAAATCGAAATCGAGCGAATTTCGCTCGTGGCCCGTCAGCGATGACCGCGGCGTGATCGGCGTCGTCAGCCTTCAACAGCTGCGACAGGCTAACGGTGATGGCGAAGCGGGCAAACGACTGAGTGAATTTGTGCTTGGGACTGATTTTCCTCACGTCCACGCGGACCATTCGCTCCACCTGGCGCTCGATCGCATGGGCGCGAGCCGCCTGGACCTATTGCCGGTCGTGAACCGCGCCAACGTGCATCAGCTCGAAGGTGTTGTGACGCTACAAGATGTTTTGGATTCTTACGGCGTCGGTACCGGGCGATGATCGTGTGTTTACGATTGGCTCCGACGCCGAGTGTCCAGAAGTCAGTCCGTGGATCGCAAGGGGCGCATATTTGGCCACAACCTACTGGGCCGGTAAGCACCGCGGCACTATGTGCTCGCTCACCGGCCTTCCTTCTTTGGCCGCGTCGGGAAGTTTTCAGTCGTGACGTAGTTCCGCGCGAAGCCAACTTAGTACAGAAGCAGGGCGTGTAACTTACCTGCATGGATGAGACAGAAGCGCATTGAGACGATCGTCGCTTGGATTGGCTATTCCATCGTTTTCATAGGCCTGATTGCTCTTCTCCTAAGCCTGTTGCGGCGGGTGCGCGACTTACAAGTGGAAGTTAAGCCGCCCTGCGTTCGTCCCAATAGTCCTCAAAGCGATCGTTGAGATGAGAGCAGCGTAGTGCCAGGATGGCGTTGGCTCCCCGGACGGTCCAGAACATTCCCGATTGTTTGAGACGAGAGCCGATCACCGTCTTGCATGCGGCTTCGATTACACCCGAGCCAACAAACAAGTGCTGGCGGCGAAACTTGGGATAGCGCATACGCTCCGCATTTCTTTCGAAGTAGTCTGCCTCGGTGCAAATCTTCTCGGCCATTTGGGGATTGGCGGTGTCGATGGACCGCAGCACGCCCACCAATTTTTCGATTTTCCCTTTGTCCAGCAGACGCTTCTGGTGGACCTTCATCCAAGCTTTCTGTTTGACGTCCTCATGAGGATACAGCTGGCGCGCCACCTCCCACAGATGCTGGCGAGCATGGTAGAGATCGACAATCTGGATCGCGCCCGGAAAGTGTTCGGCGACAAGATTCCAGATCCATTCGGCGCCATCGCCGATGACGACTTTCTTTTTCGCCCGGCTCCAACCACGTTTCCACGCTTCTCGATAGATGCGCTTGCCAAACTCTACCGCAGTTTCGATGGCGCCGGTGTAGGTGGTGGAATCTGAGTCGCGGATCGCGTAGCCTTCCTGGTCCCAGGTGGTCTGCGTGAATACACATCCTAACTTGGCTTCCCGCGTATGCGCCGGTTGGCCCTCCGTCTTGCCTTGCCGACCCACCGTCTCTTTCTTCACCACCGGGACTCCGGTCCCATCCATTTGCACATACAGGATGGGAATGGGTTCGCCAGTGATGACCGGCAGATCCAACTGCAGGGCTTTCTGGATCTCTTCCTGCTCACGCTGGACGATATCGTCTCCGATGGCTTCTGCCGTACGCTCCACGGATTTGGTCGTCACCTCCAAGCCGGCCAGAATTTGCATTTGCTCGCGGCCACGGTCGAACGGGACCTGCTGGCCCACCAGGGCCTGCATGCGACGCACCCCGGGAGAAAACTCCGTATTCTCGATGTCCAGTTCGACATCCACTGGAAACTGGCCGACATGGCATCGGGAGCACAAGTAGTAGGGGCGAGAGAGGCGTACGGGACCGACAATCGTCAGCACCGGTTTAGAACGGACTTCCTGATATTGCGCGTGATGGCCGCAAGGACACGGCGACTGACGCTGATCCGCGGCTGGGGCTACGAACTGCAGCAGTTCGTTTAAGGCGACAGCACCGGCTTGGTGAAGAGCAGCCCGCATGGCCGACTCTATCGCTTCGAGGTCGGTCCGGCCGTCCTTATGGCGTTGCGCAAAGACACGACCGAGCAGCTGGTTTATTTCCCGCGCCACCTCCTGATGGATCGCAGCAGCCGTTTTTTTTCCTGTTCGGTCCAGCCACCGCGTTGCTGCTCGACCGGACGGAGTCGACAAATCTGCTCGTTGAGGGTGACGAGGTCTTCGCTGAGCTTCTGGAAGCGGTGAAACTCGGCCACCTCTTGCTGGGCCTTGCGCAGCGCCGTGGGATTGGGAAAGCTCTCCGTGACCGTCTTGCCGGACACGCGACGAGTGAGGCGAAATTGCGGATCATGTCCAGGGTCGTTGTGTTTGGCGCAGTGGCAAGAAGGCTTGCCGCAGCGCCGGGTCACCGCGGTAATGGAACCCGGTCGAAGATCATGCAAGCCGAGGAACTCTTCCAAGAGCTTAGATCTTTGGGTCTCCAAAGTTGCAAGATCGTTTGGCATAGGGGTCTCCTCTCTCTGTACCGTATCCAACCTGTACGTATATATACGCTCAGAATACTGCCACAAAAAAAGGAAACTTGATAGATACCACCCCCACGCCGCGCACCCTGTTGCGGCCATAGAATTGACGGGCATTCAGTCGTACGATAATCTGACAAACGAAGAGCGTCTACGCGGGACTATCCAATGCCTGAACCTGTTATATGTGATGTCTGTGGCGGTCTATTCAATTCACGTCATCTCAGTTCTCATAAGCGCCTCGCGCATCCTTGGAAACATCGGCCTGCTACTCCAACTGGCCAGAAAAAAGCCATACAAGAGATTTTGTCCCTATACGACCATTTATCACCTGGAGACAAGAAGAAAGTGCTCGCCCGTCTAACCGCCCAGACCTAGAAGTTGAATAACAAGAACAGACATTTTGACATTGGTGGATGAGGGGGGAGCGTTCCAAATGGAACAGTTTTCCCGCACGACTTGTCGCATGCTCTTCCGATGCGAATGAGAGACCTGTCCCCCACACAGTTATCCAGCGTCCGCTGTCCCACATGTGGTGTTCCAGCGGGCCTGCGTTGCGTGTTGCATTCAGGTGCGTTGCGCTCTGAATCGCACGTGGACCGGAAGCTCGCCGCGGCTGAGGCCGTTGAAGCGAAGAGATTCCAGCGCACACAATCCCGCGAAGCGAACAAATACCGCCTCACTCAAACTCTCCCTAAGCGGGGAAAGGGTGGGCCTCCAACCACAGACAGGTAGGGGTGTAGAAATGGCTACTTGGGTCTTGAAATGTAGCAACTGCAAATTGAGCTTCATACAGTCGAAGGTGCCAGAGGCCGGAAGTTTGAATTACTTATTGCCGCTCAAACCTGAGTTCCCACACCGTGGGAGCAGACTGAAATGTCCTAATTGCGGTAAGAAAGCGATTTACCACCTAGAAGCTCTCAGGTATCAAGCCTAGCGGAGCATGATTCCAATAGACTACGATCTCAAAAAGAGGCTTGAAGAACTGCAACGGATGCGGGAACGTCTGCGCCGTGAACAGCGGGAGTTCAGTGCCATGAACAAAAGGATGAAGGAGCAGCTCCTTGCCGGAGCGACTGTCGAACCAGGAGGCATCTATGCCGAATTGCGTCTTCTGCCAGGGCGAGACCCCTCAAGCAAGAATCCGGACGACTACGAGCTGATCCTTGGATACGTTTCCTAAGCCGCTTGGCTTGTAATCCGACATATCAGAAGGCGTTAGAAAGCCAACGGACTATCGAAAACACGGTGTGTGCCGTTAGTCTATTTCCAGAAGTAGATAATCGCTGCACCAACGAGTATGAATGTTCCTCCGAGCAGGATGCCCGGCCCCGGTGCATGTCGAAAGAACAGATAATTGACGATTTGAAACGCGATGAACAATGACGCGAGGCTTACCTAACAGTGTCAGCTAGGAGAAATCGATGAGCGGGAGCTGACTCTGAGGCCCGGCCGTGACAGTGCGGGATTCTAACCAACTGAACCAGTCCCAACCGTGGAATCGACGCAACTTAGAGAGAAATCCTACAAATAAAGCTTTGCAGGACCTGCATGTGGCGCACTATCCACCTGGGTTGCCTCCGATAGCAGTTTTCTTGGAAGAACCGCACACAAACCGCAGTCAGAATTAGTGCGCTCAATCCGGAACTGATACTAACGCAGAGCGCGGCAAGAGGCGAACTAGGACGAGAGCGGCGGCGCCTTTCGGGGGCCGGTATCACCGTTCGGGTATTTCCACTTCTGTGTAACTGCCTGGCCTCGCAGCGTTCACGGCAGCGACGACACGCTCCACATGCAGGCGCAGTATTGGCCATTGCGGATTGCCCAGCACGACGAGCGCGATTGTGCGAACCGTCAAATTCTGCTGGTAGCGGATATTTTTGTCGGGGGTGACCAACACATCAAATCCGGCGTCCTCAGCGGCCTCTAGCAATTCGCCGTTCTTGAGCTTGTCCCACCCGCGCTGCGCGGTTGTTTGGACTGTGTGATCTTTGAGAAATGGACCGATAGGAACCGGGGTACCCTGGTCAAAGAGAACGAACATCAGCGGCTAACAGCAGACGAAGGAGTTTCATCAAGACTGCGAGCGGCAAATTCGATAACGGCCTTAATCTGGTCGCGATCCAGCCCTTCGAACCAATTCATAATGTCATCGATGTTGGCGCCCGCTTCCAAATTTTCAAAGATGACGGAGACCGGCATGCGGGTTCCGCGAAGTACCCAGGCGCCGCTTACCTTTCCCGGTACGCTTTCGACCGCGGGGCATTGTGACCAATCAAGCGCCATTTTTCTTTCCTGTTCCTCAGTTTAGCTCAAAATCCAAGCGGCCAGCATGCTAATTTGAGGACACGGAGGACCGATAGGAGCGGTTCCCGCTGTCACCTATAGGCTCTTGCTTGTAACCGGCCTGTTTCCCTACAACCATGGTTATTCCCTGGGGATTCAAGAACTCGAACCCGAGCTGAAAGTGGGATTCTGCGCTGCTGCTGTCGAATCTTGTCGAAGAAAGTGCGGAGCCGCCCGTGACAGTGTGTTGGGAGGGGGCAGCGTTCTAACCAACTGAACTACGTCCCCAACCGTGTTTTCTACGACTTGCCGTAAAACCTTAAAGGATAAGAGCGTTGCAAGTTTTGCGTACCGCGCACGTTTCGCTAGCGTTGCCTGCGGTGGCAGCTGTCCCTGCCAAAACCGCCAATAAAGCGCTAATAAATATCCGTGCGCTCATGCCTTACGCAGAGCATTTAACACACCCTGGGTATTTTGTCGCAAGCCACACAGTTTTTTGCGCTGCTGGTCTGCCTGGGACAGATTACGAAACCACGCAAATTCACCATCCTTGACGGAATTTCGTGAGATTAGCATACTT
>WNFP01002581.1_pt1 | contig 14422 bp, 11 predicted proteins | sample 5400201 | NCBI WGS metagenome assembly WNFP01 (sample SAMN13153355, study PRJNA577476) | soil metagenome | isolation source: 115 cm saprolite under Madrone tree | place: USA:California | collected 2016-06-14
CAATCTCTCTAATCTGTTGCTCCCTTTGCAGGTCATCTAGGAAGGAGTCGAGTTGTTCTCCTTCGGATTGTAGCGAGATCTTTTCAGTCATGGAATTGCGAGGTTATCCATTTTGCGCGCTCTGGGCAAGCTGTACTTTTTCATTGACAGAAGCCGGCGTTCCATATTAACCCTTAGCCGTCTTGATCGTGAGAAACAGGTTCGAAACAGGAGGTTAGCGACCATGGAAGATGAAAGCAAAGACAAGACGCTGTCCCGGCGCTCTTTCTTGAAGGGCCTTGGTGGAGGCGCCATCGGCACGGCTGTTATCTCCACCGGATTAGTAAAATCCGATCGGGCAGAAGCCTACACCCCGGAAGCGGCAAGCTTGGCCGGCAGCAGATCGGTACTTAACCTCAAGGTCAACGGCAAGCTCTATCGTGTTCAAGTCGAGCATCGCAATACCCTGGCCGAGGTGCTGCGCGACGAGTTGGGCCTCACCGGCACCAAGATCGGCTGTGATCGCGGCGAGTGTGGCGCCTGCACCGTCATCATCAATGGTCGTAACATGTATTCCTGCAGCCAGCTGGCCGTCTGGATGGAAGGCAAAGACATTCTTACCATCGAAGGCCTGGCTAAGGGCGACAAACTCGATCCGCTGCAAGAAGCCTTTATCGAGCATGACGGGCCGCAGTGCGGCTTCTGCACTCCTGGCCAGATCATGTCGGGTAAAGCCTTGCTCCTGAAAAATTCCAAACCTACTGAGGCGCAGGCGCGCCGCGCGTTGTCCGGCAATCTTTGCCGGTGCGGCAATTATAACCGCGAGGTTGCGGCGGTTCTCGCCGCTGCCACGAAAGCGGGCTAAGGGAGGTCGCCATGGCAGAAGCACAAAAAGAATTTTCCATTGTCGGCAAAAGAACTCCGCGCATCGACGCCTACGAGCGGGTGACGGGACAAGCCCAATACACCGGCGATATTCAGCTCCCGGGGATGCTTTACGCGCGGGTTTTGCGCAGCGCGCTTCCCCACGCAAAGATCATCAGCATCGATACTTCGAAAGCCGAAAAGCTGCCCGGTGTCAAAGCCGTGATTCACTATGGCAATGCCCAAGTGCCTTGGTCCAGCGGCGGGCTCACACATCAACGATTCATCTTCAACAACCCAGTGCGCTATGTAGGCGATGCAGTGGCGGCGGTGGCCGCCACTGATCGGCAGATCGCGGAAGAAGCATTGGGGCTGATCGAGATTAAGTATGAAAAGATTCCCTACGTCATCGATGCCAACGAAGCATTAAAACCGGACGCGCCCAAGATTGCGCCTAACGGGAATCTGTCTGTGGGCAAAGGGGCCTTCAGCGCGCCCATCGAGGAATCGTGGGGCGATTTGGACAAAGGCTTCAAAGAGGCGGACCGTGTTTTCGAAGACACCTACATCAGCAAGCACGTCAATAATGCGCAAATCGAGCGACGCGTGAGCGTAGCTAAATGGGACGGCGGTAAACTCACCGTGTTTGCCTCCACCCAGGGTGTCTCCAACGCGCGCACGGATATTGCCAAAGACTTCGGCCTGCCCCTCAGCAAGGTGCGCGTCGTGTGCAAGTATATGGGCGGCGGTTTCGGCAATAAGAATCAGGCGCAGGATTACGACTACATGACCGCCGTACTCGCAAAAATGACGAGTCAGCCCGTGAAGCTCGAGTTCACCCGTGAGGATGACTACATCGGTATGCATGGCCGTTGGTCATCGGAGCAGCATTACAAAATCGGCGTTAAGAATGACGGAACCATCACGGCAGTCCAATTGGACGCCGTCACAAACATGGGCGCCTATCGCAAGCAAAGCGGCAATCTGAGCGGCACGGACTTCTACCAGATACCCAACTTCAAAAAACTCATCAAGCCGGTTCATACCAATACCGTAGTCGCAGCTAATTACCGCGCGCCGGCCTATCCGCAATCTGTCTTCGGCTTTGCGTCGTTCCTCGATCAGATCGCCTATGAGCTTGGGATCAATCCGCTCGACATGTTCATGAGGAACCGCATCCGCATGTACAAGAATAAGATCCCTTTCACTTCCAACTATCTCGAACAATGTATCATCGAAGGATCCAAGCGCATCGGCTGGAGCGAGAAATGGCACAAACCCGGCGCGACCTCGGGGCCGGTGAAGCACGGCATCGGCATGGCGCTGGCCGGCTATCCGTTTAGGCCGGGGCTCGGCGCCGCGACGATGCGTGTCAATCCCGATGGCACGGCCCATGTCCTCGTCGGCGTCACCGACATCGGCACCGGCGCCAAGAGCACCATGGCGATTATTGCCTCGGAAGCCTTGGGCATTCCGCTCAACCAAATCCAGGTGACCAACGGCGACACCGACGTTACTCCCTATTCGGTCGGTGAGTCCGGCAGTCGCACCACTTCATTTACCGGTCCGGCGGTGGTTGCCGCCGCGGAAGATGTAAGGAAGCAGATTTTTGCTCTCGCCGCTGGCCAGTTAAAAATTAAGCCGGAGGAGTTGGATTTGCGGGAGGGTCAGGTGTTTGCGAAGTCCGACCCGTCTCAGAAGATACCTCTGGGACAAGTTGTGAAAGATTCCGGTGAGCTCATCGGCCGCGCCACCACCAATCCCAGTTTTCCTAAAGAAGTTGAGGGCAAGAGCTTCATCGCGCATTTCGCAGAGGTGGAAGTCGACACCTGGGCCGGTCACGTCCAAATCACCCGCTATGTCGCGGCCCACGACTGCGGCACCATTCTCAATCGTCTTACCGCGGAGAGCCAAGTCAAGGGTGGCGTGATGCAGGGCATCGGCATGGCCTTAACCGAAGAGCTATTGATCGATCCGTTGACCGCCACACCAATCAATCCTAACTACCGGGATGCTAAAGTCCCCACGCACCTGGAAGCGCCGGAGGTCGAAGTCATATTCATCGAGAACTACGATCCCTATGGTGTTTTTGGTGGCAAGGTGGTGGGCGAGCCGCCGATTACCGCCGCCGTGGCGACCATTGCCAACGCAATCTTCAACGCCACGGGCAAGAGATTCAAAGTGTTACCCATTACTCCGGACAAGATCTTGCAAGCTGTCCAGGTCTGATCGAGGAGGAACGGCCATGAAGACTTTTGAAAACATCGACGCAAAGAGCGTCAGCCAGGCAGTCACGCTTTTGCAGAAGTTCCAGCAGGAAAAAAAGAGCGCGCTGGTGGTTGGCGGCGGCAGCGAGATCTTGCAGTTAATGAAAGAGCGGGTGGTAACACCGGATTACGTCATCAATCTGAAAACCATTCCCGGTCTCAACACCATTAAGGAAGACCGTGGTGGGCTGCGCATCGGCGCATTGACCACACTCGTAGAGATCGAAGAGCATCCAACGGTGCGCGAAAAGCTGCTGATTCTCTCGGACGCGGTGGCGGAAGCTGCATCCCCTCAGATCCGTAACGCTGGAACCATTGGCGGCAACATTTGTCAACGGCCGTTTTGTTGGTATTTTCGCTCCGCGAATTTCAATTGTCTGCGAAAAAGCGGACAGGTCTGTTACTCCGTGACTGGCGACAGCCGCTATCATGCCATCCTCGGCGCGGGGCCGAGTTACATCGTTCATCCGTCGGATACCGCTCCAGCATTGGTCGCCCTCGACGCCCAGATCAAAATAGCCGGCGCCACAGGCGAGAAAGTGATCCCTTTGGAAAAATTCTTCGTCCTGCCCCAGGTCGATTCCAAGCACGAAAACATCCTCAAGCCCGGAGAGATTGTGACGGATATTTTCGTTCCCTATCCAAAATCCGGCAGCAAAGGTTTCTACCACAAGGTCCGTGAGCGCCTAGCCTGGGACCATGCCATTGTAAGCGTCGCAACAGTGGTGCAAAGCAGCGGGGGCGTGGCACGCGATGCGCGAGTAGTCCTAGGCGGCGTCGCACCGATCCCCTGGCGTGCGCCCAAAGCCGAAGAGTTTCTCCGCGGTAAAAAAATCGATGACACCAGCGCGCAAAAAGCCGGTGAGATTGCCCTCGAAGGCGCCAGACCGTTAAAGGACAACGTGTACAAAGTCGGGATGGCCAAGTCGCTGATCCAGAGGGCGTTGCTGGCGTCCGCGTAGATTCAAAAGATCTTAATCACAAAGATGAGGCGGCTGCTTGGGCGGGTGTGAAAGAGCGGGATGCAGGGATCGCAAAACCTAACCTTCAGCTTCTTGCTTTGCCGCGACGTACCGGAGGATATGGCTATGCGCTTCATGTATCGACCTTTACTTTTCAATAACGCTCGTCCGGCACGGGGCCCCGGCGGACGAAGCTGTGCCTGGCTGGTTGTCGCGCTGCTGTCCAGTGGATGCAGTGTCGCGCCCATCGAGGAGACTCGATCGTTTTCAAAAGCTTTCGCAGCGGTTGATGGAGCCAGTCAGCCGCTTCTCGACGATCTTGCCATGGCCGAGCGCCGACAGGGGCGGGAAAACGCTGAAATCAAGGCAAAGAAGGACACCTATCAGGGCGCATGTAAAGGCATCCTTTGGGCAAAGGTCGATGCTACGTCTGGTTACATCGAAGGCTTCTGCCTCGACGACGCGCCGTATTTTTCTGAACTGGCCGATCCCCCGGCAACCCAAGCCTTCCGCCATGGAATTCGCTTGATCGGAGATTATTCAGAGGTGCTGCTGTTCCTGGCAGAAGGGCGTAATCTTGACGAGACTTCTGCTCAAGTGCAAGCGTTAGGTCAAAACATCGCTGCGTTGATGAGCGTGGCCTCCGGCCCTGGTGCGGCAGCCGGGTTGACCAGCGTACTCGGCGCGCTGGACCCGATCATCAGGGATGCCGCGCAACGGAGAAATATCGACGAGATGAAACGGCTCGTGCTTAGCGGCGCTCCTTTGTTAAAGAAGCTCATTCAGAGCCTTCGAGAGGCTGCCCCCGAGGTCTTCAACACTCTCATCTTCCAATCCGTCAAAGGCGTCACCAGCCCAGAGGCGCTGGACAACAAGACTGTGGCTAGAGCATATCTGGACCGAATCACGGCGTATCGGACAGCCGTGTCAAATTACGTAATGCTGCTGGGAGAACTGGAATTGAGCTTCGATCAACTGGTCGCGGCATTTCAACAACCACGTAACGCCGTGTCCCTCGCAATCATCGCGGAACGTTCCGGGCGGCTATCGGCTAATGCAGAGGCCTGGCGCAAGGTGTACTCAACCCTGCGAGCAGGTGGCTCACAATGATAGCGTAAGGACCTCTGAGTGTTAGGAGGAACTGAACATGAGTTTTGCAAACGAAGCGCGTGGCAGACTCACTGAAGCGCGGAATGTCTTGATTGATAGACGGCACCAAACAAATGACGCGACAGAACGAGGCGCAATCGACGATGCTATTAGAGAGCTCAACGAGAACCTTGGATTTATCAACCAGGCGGCCCTACTGGATGCTGCCACGATTGTGGTGGACGCCACCAAAGCACTCGAAGCTGTAGTGCGTAGCGCTCGGCTCAGTCCCTTTGACTTTGATATGAAAGGCTTAGAGGGAACAATAGAGAAAATAGCCGGCCTTCTCCGCAATGGCGAGGTAGGAGAACACCTCGAGCGCGCACCGGAACCTGTTGTCGCTACGCCAACGGTCCCCGGGCCGACAGGCGCGAGCCCCTTGTCCCCTGGAAGTATTTCAACTCCAGCAACCCCTAGCCCGACGCCGGAAGCCGTTGGTGGTGTTTCCCCACCCAATATCGCTAGCCCCACTGGCGCAATTACCGGGAGCATTTCACCCCAGACAACCGCTGGCCCTACCCCAGGAATTCCTGGCAACGTTGCCGCCCCGACGATGACCAGGCCTGCGGTAGCGCCCAGTAGCAGTGTTTCCACGCCCCCGACAAGCGCCGGCCCTACTACGGTAACCAGTGGCAATGTTGCCGCACCGGCAACAACACCCAAGCCGTCAAGCACCGTCTCTACGGTGAGTGGAACCGCACTGCCGCCTATAGGGATGCGTGTGAATTTTATCGTACTACGATCCGAGCTCGATGCTTGGTTCAATGCTATGATTGTGCGAGAGGAGTGTAAGGACAAGGTTCAGTGGAATACTAAGCAGTTGCTAGAAAATCAGTCTAGGTATCGGGATGTGGGCCGACGCGTCAATCACATGCCGTGGGCTATGGTTGGGGTTATTCATGGAATGGAGTGCTGCTTTAACTTCGCTGGCCATCTCCACAACGGCGATCCGCTAACCAACCGTACCAAGCATGTTCCGGCAGGCCAACCGCAAGCAGGAACGCCGCCCTATTCCTGGGAAAACAGTGCCATTGATGCACTGACGGGCGCAGGCTTTAACTCCGTGACGGACTGGTCCGTCCCGCACATGCTCTTCTTATTGGAAAAATACAACGGTTTTGGATATCGGAAAATGGGCAAGCCGACGCCTTATTTATGGAGTCTTTCCAACCTGCACGAAAAAGGAAAATATGTTGCTGACGGTCATTTTGACCCAGAGGCTGTATCAAAACAGTGCGGTGCTGCTGTAATGTTAAAGGCGCTTATCGATAGGGGAACGGATTTGTCCTCATAAGCTGAGAGTGTCTCTCTTCGTCGCCGCGCGCAACGGAAAGTTTACTGTCATATCTTTCACCGCTGCTTCTCTACATTAGTTGGATCAGTGATGCGAATTTCGACCCTAGGCTGATGCGCGCCATTTCCTGAAAACACCTCAGGAAATCCCTTTGTCTTAGTCACAGAAACAGAACATTTCGCTCCGGCAGCGAATACGCAGCTGTCTCACAAATCATTCGTGCGTGTTCGAATGAAAAAATTAACAGCAATACAGTGGAGGACTTATCCTGCGATTCGGAAGGTATTTTTTACTCGGGATGGGAATTTTTGTCATGCTGTTTGAGCGGAAAGCTAGAAATTTCAACCATCTCTGTAATGGCATGCTGTTTGCGCTTCTTCTGTCGACGAGTTCACTACAGTTTGGACCCAAACTTGGAAGCACCAAAAAAACTCGAGTGCAAGAATTCCGAGCTGGAACAAGTCATGATCCCTCTTCTTCGTGGCCGTGTATTTCATGTGACGAAGCAGAAAACATTTGACGAGATTTGTCGCTCCGGCTGGATATATAGCGAGCGGCAAGCGGAGTTTGCCTTCACTCCGGCGCGGGCCGAGAATAGCTACGGTCGCAAGCGAGGTTGGGTCAGCCTGTACGATTTGCGTAGTCCAACGGATGCGGAGATCAAGGAGGCATTAATACGCTATTCGTTTCTGAAGACCACCCACAACGAAAGCACGCATGTTTATTTAATCGTCGCCGAAAGCGCATGGCCGTCGTTGATTTCCTGGAAGCGCGCCATCCGAGAGGTCGGGGGAAAAGAGTTTTTCATTCCTTTTGTCGAAGCTTGGTATCCCGGCGACATGCCGCTTCAGCTCGTTAATGAAAGTCTCGTCGTCACGGTTCACCTCTCCCCGCGCTAGGCTGCGGGACAAGACCGCAAAGCTCATTCAGACCTGTGCACCAATTATGGTTCGCGCTGCTTCGCCGGATTTTTTTAAGGCGAATATCGAAAGGCTCTTATGCAGCGCAGTTGCTGCCAGCGCGACCAACGGGTAGACTGCAAACGTGAGCGCAAAAAAGCCCGCTGCGAAATTCAGTCGTACTACGCCTGCAGGTGCAAAACGCGAAGAGCGTAAAGTGGTTTTGCTCGATGGCCATTCGCTCGCGTTTCGCGCCTTTTTCGCCTTGCCCGACACCCTGGTCACTTCATCCGGACAGATCACCAACGCCGTCTACGGTTTTACCGCGATGCTCATCAAACTTTTAGCTGACGAGCGTCCGGATGCCGTGATTGTCTGTTTTGATAAAGGAGCGCCACAGTTCCGGCTCGATCGCTACTCGGAATACAAGGCCGGACGTGCCGAGACGCCCGACACCTTTCGGCAGCAGCTTCCGTTGATCCGTGAGGTGCTGGGGAGTTTGCGCATCCCGATGGTCGAACTCGAGGGCTATGAAGCCGACGATCTCCTGGCGACTCTGACGAAGCACCTAAAGCAAGAAGGCAGTGAAGTCGTCATCGTGACCGGTGACCGGGACATCCTCCAGCTGGTGCGGGACGGCGTCTCTGTAATCATGACGCGGCGGGGAATCTCTGATGTTATCCGTTACGACAATGCGACGGTGATTGAGCGTTACGGCGTGACGCCGGAGCAATGGACGGACTTCGTGGCGCTCAAAGGCGAGAATTCGGACAACTTGCCCGGCGTTCCCGGGGTCGGCGACAAGACCGCCGCCCAGCTCGTCAATAAGTACGGCAACATCGAGCAAGTCATCGCCCACGCCGATGAGCTCACGCCAAAACTCCGTGACGCCATCAAAGAGCGGGCGAATCAGGTGCGGATAAATAAGGAGCTTGGGCATTTGCTCGACGACGTTCCACTGGGTCTCGCTGCAGCGCATATTCGCCTGGAGCCCTGGGATGAGGAAGAAGTCCGCAAGTTATTTACCTCTCTTGAGTTCCGCACTCTTCACGAGCGCTTGAAAGAGCTTAAAATTCACGCTAGCTCGGTCACGCCGCCCGCCCTCGAACTCAATACGATCGCAGAGCTCAGCTCGGAGGAAGATCTCCGCCAAGCTGAGACCGTGGCAGTTGCATGGGGTGAAGAGTGGCTTGCCCTGTGCAAAGAACCGGGCGAGGCGTGTGTTTTGCCTTTCTCCTCGGGAATGCACCGGCTCGGCAGCTTTTTCAAGGATCCCAACCGACAGAAGATCGCTCACGACGCTAAACCGCTTTACCGCTCGGCCCTTGCTGCAGGTGCCGAAATTCAGGGGCTTTATTGTGACACAAAGATCGCTGCCTATCTCCTTGAGCCGGGCTCGACTTCGGGCTACACGGTGAAAGACACAGTGAGCCGTTATCTCAAGATTTCCATCGATGAAGATCAGGGTGAATTGCAAGCGGGAGAGCAGACCAGTCTCGCTTTAGGTATGGATGACAAACGTCGTGTTTGCCGTGAAGCGGTGGCGGTCCGGGCCCTGGCCCCTGCTCTCGAAGCGCAGCTTCGCAATCAAGGAATCTGGGAGCTTGCAACCATCTTGGAATTCCCCCTGGTCGAGGTGCTCGCGCGCATGGAGCACAACGGAATCCTCGTCGATCGCGGCTATCTTGAGAAGCTGAACGGCGAATTCGGACAGAAAATGGCAACCCTCGAAGGGACGATTCAGCAGCTCGCGGGCGAGAGCTTCAAAGTCAACTCCCAACCGCAGCTGCAGCGTATTCTCTTTGACAAGTTGGGGCTGCCAAAAACCAGGAGAATCAAGACTGGCTATTCCACGGACGCTGCGGAGTTGGAGAAGATTGCCGGCGCTCATCCAGTCATTGCGTCACTGCTCGAATACCGGGAGGTGTCAAAGCTCAAGACCGGTTTTACCGAAATGCTGTTGGCGCTCATCGATCGGGAGACGAATCGAATCCACACGACTTACGAGCAGACTACGGCCGCTACTGGACGCCTGTCATCAACGGCGCCCAACCTGCAAAACATTCCCATCCGCGGTGAGATGGGGCGGCAGATCCGGCGTGCTTTTATCGCACCCCCCGATCACGTGCTGCTCTCGGCGGACTACTCCCAGATCGAACTCCGAGTGCTGTCGCATCTTTCCGAGGATGAGGCCTTTCTACAGGCCTTCGCCCAGGGACACGACTTCCACGCGACCATCGCCGCAAAGGTCTATGGCACTGCCCTGACCGACGTTACGCCTGAAATGCGGAACCACGTCAAGCAGTTCTCTTATGGAATCGCTTATGGAATGTCCGCTTTTGGCGTTTCACAACGGCTTGGCGTGGAGATGGATGAAGCCGCGAGTTTTATCGAAGCTTATTATGCTCAGTTTCCGAAGGTGCAGGCATTTCTCACGGCTCAGGTCGAGAAGGCGAAGGTCGACGGCTTTACGACGACCATGTTCGGTCGCCGCCGTTATCTGCCGGAACTCCACTCGTCCAATTATCGGCTGCGGGCGCTGGGCGAGCGCATGGCGCTCAACGCGCCGATTCAAGGAAGCGCCGCCGACATCATCAAGAAAGCGATGATCGGCGTCGACGCCGCCCTGCGCAGGGAGTCTATCGCTAAGATGCTCCTGACCGTGCATGACGAACTCGTGTTCGAGGTGCCCACGGGCAAGCTGACACAGGCTCGGGCGCTGATCGAAGAAGAGATGACAAAAGCCGTGGAGCTACAATGCGGCCTCGCCGTGGAGGTACATACGGGCATGAATTGGGCGGAAGCGCATGCTTGAGCAGCTTCCCTGGGACAGCCATCACTTCATCGCATCGGCGGCCAATGAAAAATCGAAAACTCGATCCGCTGATATAGGTTCCTTAATTCTCAAAGCCTCCCTGCCGATCTCGACGATCTCTTTTATTGCATCCGGGCTCAACCGGCCGCCGGGTAAAATATAAGGCGCATCATCATCATACATTCGGCGCGTAAGTTGGGTGTCTTTGACGGCGAGTTTCTTTTGAATGTAGGGAAGCATGACTTCGGGATTGTCCTGGTAGAATTTCAGTGCTCGGTTCCAAGCGCGCAAAAAGCGTACGAGTTGCTCGCGTTTCTGCTTGATGTGCGTGTCCGAGGCGACCACACCCGTTTGCAGGTAGCGCATGTAATCGCGGCCGCGACCAAAAACCTTGAAGCCTTGATCCTGGGCCAAATAGGTCGAAGGCGGGGTCATCATCCCACCGGCAACTTTCCCAGTCATAAGCGATTGCAATCTGGCATGAGTGTCCATACTTAACAGCGTGACATCTTTCTGTGGCTCAAGGCCCTTGGCTTGCAGAACCCGGCGGGTTAACACGGCGGCGGTTCCATCCAAGGAACCTACGGCGATCGCTTTTCCTTTGAGATCCGCAGGCGAAGTTACCGATGGACCCACGATGAGTTCGTGGATCGGGCGATCGCGGGTGACCGAGATAACCTTAACAGGAATCCCTCTAAGCGCTGCTGAAAAACCGCTTCCGGCATGGCAGGTCACGTCTATCTCGCCGGACATAAGGCTACTCACGCCGATAATACCCCGGACCACCAGAACTTGCAGGTCCAATCCTTCCTGGGCAAAAAAACCTTTTTCTTGCGCATAGTAGAGGGGAACATAGCTCAGCACCGGCCCCGGGATACTGATAAAAAACCGCTCTGCTGCTTCGACCCTCGTTGCCAGCGAAAGCGATAACAAAACAAGGTATAGAATCGGCCGCGCGACGATTCGGACAAAATAGGTAGCTATCGTCGCGTGTGAAGCGATCGTGGAGAAACCGACGACGTATGGATGCATTGCACACTCCTTGGTTTTGGTCTTCGAATCGTGGGAAAAATACCACGAAAAATCGCCAGGGCGAAAGAATCGCTGCACAAATCGGCGCGTGGCAAATGAGCCTCAAGCGACACCCATGTTGGGCTCAAAAATTCGTGGTTCTTCTTTTTGAACGAAAGATCCAGCCGTAGATTACCAAATTTATCAGTACGACAAAGGCCCCTAGCAAGATCTGTACTTCACGAGTCAGCCCGTCCGGATAAAGTGCCGGGAGGATGTAGTGCGTGATAAAGTCGGAGGAATAGCCACCCGCCCCTCCCCTCCTCCGGAGCCAATTCTCAAGCGGCGTCAAAGGGCACACCCAGCCGAAAAATTCGACAACCGCTGCCCAGGTAACCGCAGGGAGATGAACCCAGACAAAGCCGCGCCATCTCACGGCCAAGAGCCCGCCGATGACAGCGAACACAACGAACGCGACGTGAACCAATACGACCAGATCGGCAAGCAGTGGATAGGTTACTTGCGCCGTATTCATCTTGCTTGGAGAATAAACTCAACATAATCGAATGGGGTCGGGTAAGGAAGAGCCCAAACGGTCGCGTTTTTATCTCTGAGCTAATGCTTGACCGCTCCTACTTTAGCCCTTAGACTTTTGCCACGGTATCGGTGTCAATGCGGACAGCTAGAATGAATATTCTAAAGTCCATGAGCGCGGCTATCACCTTGTGTTCTCTCTTGTTTTTGCCGCTCGATGGGAACACCCAAGAGAAGCAAAAACAGCCCGTCACGCGGTCGGCTTCATCCCGAAAAGCCCCCCCGGTGGACGCGGAGCTTGCTAGGTTGCGGGCTGAAGTTCTCGAGAAAATGAAGGAATCACGCGCCAGCGCGGAAAAGTTGCTCGCGCTTCACGAGGAGGAAAAGACGAAGCTGACGGCTGAGTACCAGCGGCGGCGGGAGTTCTACAGCCAAGGGCTGATTTCTCGCTCTGAACTCAACCAGGCGGAGCGAGCTCTGGCGGCGGCGATCGTCCGAGTCGAAGAAGACAAGCGGTGGCTGACGGAGTCTGACATCGCGATCACCGAAGCCAGCATGCGCGACGAGCTGCTCCGGTTACCAGACCTGGCAACGGGCGGCTATAGCGAAACCGGGACTTTAGTGCGCTTCAATGGCGGCGCTCACTGGTCTCTGGCAGATGCGCCAAAGCTCGAGAAGTTTTTTTTGCAAGCCTTTGGGAGAAATTTGCCCATTACCGCCTTTGGTCAAACGGCAACCCATGACCGGCTCAAGTTCGATCATCGAAATGCAATGGACGTGGCGCTCCATCCAGACAGCAACGAGGGGCGAGCACTGCTTTCGTACCTCCGTCAGGCGGGGATTCCCTTCATCGCCTTCAGAAATGCGGTGCCCGGGGCGGCCACTGGAGCCCATATTCACATCGGTAACCCGTCGGTTAGAACCGTCATCAGTGGAGATTCCCAAAAGGAGTGTTGTAAACATTAAAGCCGGTGTCTTCATCGAAACCCGTTTAGACCTGGCGCGGAGCATCCCATGAATGAAGTCGCGAGTCCGGTTAAAGCTTCGACGATTGTCGTTGTTCGGCCTGATCCCAGTGGGGGCATCGAAGTGCTCATGACAAGACGGCGGCCGGAGCTGCAAATCCTCGGAGGATTTTTAGTTTTTCCTGGCGGTGGAGTGGAAAATGAGGATTGCACGGAGAAGATGTCGTCCCTTTGCCGTGGCCTAACTCGACCCGATGCCCAGAAAATCCTCGGTGATGACATCGCTCCGGAGTTAAGTCTAGGCCACTGGGTAGCAGCGATTAGAGAACTTTTCGAAGAAACCGGAATCCATTTCTTCATTGACGAGAATGGGATAGCGCCCGACCTTAGGCGAAGGGATCTCGCAGAAAGGTTAAGCGAAAAGCGCCGGGCCCTATCGAACGGCGCCTTTCATTTGGCCCAGGTGCTGGAATCCGAAGGACTTTTCTGCGATTTGGGACGGCTAACCTATCTTTTCCACCGGATTACGCCTGAAAAATACCCAGTCCGGTTCGATACCCGCTTCTATTTAGCCGCGCTACCTGAGAACCAGGCCGCACTTGCCTCCTCCGAGGAGGTATCGGAAAGTCTTTGGCTCACACCCAAAACCGCGCTGGAAGAATCGGCCTCCGGCAAATTCCCTATGATGCCGCCCACAGTGATCACCCTCCGCGCTCTGGCCGAGCATGGGTCATGGCACAATCTTCGCGCTGCATTTCATCTGGGTTAGAGACAAGAATCCTCCGTCGGCAACCTTATCCAGTCTTTTCCTGTAAAAGCTCTTTACGAAGGCTGGTTATTCGCCCATCAGGCAATTGATGGAATCGGCAATCTGTGTTAGGCTAAGGGCCCGTTAAGAATTACCGGCAGTCGTTGATCCTTCATCATGTCTGCAAGCTCAACAATTTAAAAATTCATCTTAATTCGTCTAACTACAAGCGGTTATGAATCAAGCATCTATTCCTTGGGTGCCCGGCACGATCGCCTATTTTTCAATGGACGTGGCGATCGATTCCGACATCCCTACCTATAGCGGTGGACTGGGTATATTAGCCGGCGACATGCTGCGGTCGGCAGCGGATCTAGGGGTGCCAATGGTGGCTGTTTCCTTGCTTCACCGCAAGGGCTATTTCGACCAACGGCTCGATGCCCGGGGCAATCAACTGGAGAGCCCGTCCAAATGGTCCCCTGAGAATCGTCTCGAACCTTTGCCCCAGCGTGTATCCATAGCAATCGAAGGACGCAATGTAATCGTGCGCGCCTGGAAGTATCTTTTTCACGGCATAACCGGATACACGGTGCCACATCTGCTCCTCGACACAGATTTGGATGGCAATGATCCCCGAGATCGTGTTCTCACCGATTATCTTTATGGCGGGGATGAGCATTATCGTTTATGCCAGGAGGTGATTTTAGGGTTTGGCGGTCTGGCGATGCTCCGTGCCCTCGGATATTCAAGCGTTAGCGTATTTCACATGAATGAGGGACACTCAGCCTTCCTCACGCTTGCGCTATTAGAGGAGCGTTCCGCTACCCGACTGAAGCACGGCGTTTCGGAAACGGAGATAGAGGCAGTGCGGCAACAATGCGTTTTTACAACCCACACGCCCGTGCCGGCCGGCCACGACCGTTTCCCATCAACCC
>WNFP01002583.1_pt1 | contig 14417 bp, 20 predicted proteins | sample 5400201 | NCBI WGS metagenome assembly WNFP01 (sample SAMN13153355, study PRJNA577476) | soil metagenome | isolation source: 115 cm saprolite under Madrone tree | place: USA:California | collected 2016-06-14
CACATACCCTTTGCGCCTCAAGTTCGAGATCACCCACCAAATAGCCGAGCAAAACCAGATCCGGCGACTTACTTCTTGCATCCCGCCCAGCGTGTGCAATCTGCGCGGCCCGTGATACCATGCGCCGATGGGCGATTCCGTTTGCATCCCAAGTGCTGCTTCGGCCACCCCGGCTACGACGGTTGCTTCGCGGCGGCACTCTGCTTTCGTCCGAGTCACGCACTGGATCACCACGTTCTGCTTTATTGCCCTGCTTGTCAGCGGAATTGAAGTTGTGATCTCTCACCCGCGCTTCTATTGGGGCGAAACCGGCAATGTATTGACTCAACCTTTGTTCAAACTACCGATCCCTTCCTCGCGGACACTTGTGCCAACCGGTTATGGGTACGTGCTGCCGGACCAGAACGGCTGGAGCCGGGCGCTCCATTTTCAAGCTGCCTGGGTTCTCGTATTAACCGGCTTACTGTATTTAATCTCCGGCTTCTTTACAGGTCATTTGCGGAAAAACCTGCTCCCAGGAAAGGCCGATCTTTCGTGGCGGGTGCTCTCCACCGCAATTGCGGACCATTTGCGCTTTAAGCGGCCGAGCGAGGCAGAAGCCTGGTCGTATAACGTGCTGCAGCGGCTTGCCTACCTTTTCGTTATTTTCGTGCTGTTCCCCTTAGTCATCTGGACGGGCCTCGCGATGTCGCTCGCCTTTGTTTCCGCGTTTCCCGCGACCGTCACTTTGTTGGGCGGGCAGCAATCCGCGCGTACAATTCACTTCTTCGTTTCCCTGTTTCTCGTCTTGTTCCTGCTGGTCCACATCGTGATGGTTTGGTTTGCAGGATTCAGGAGCCGCATGCGAGCGATGATCACGGGCCCCGCCGGTACAGATAAGGAGCCCACATGAGAGACCTCTCGCGCCGTAAACTGATCACAAGCGGACTTGCGGCCGCAGCGGGCGTAACGAGCCTGGGCGTAGCCGCGCGCATTGCGCAAAGATATGGATTGGTCCCGCCCGATCACGGCGGAATCTACGGCCTCGGCGAAACGCTGACCTACGCTTCGCAGCGGCTGCTGACCAGGCACTCATTAGCCCGTGAGTTTTCTCGGAGCCAGATTTCGAAGCGTCCGGTACCGAACGAAATGCCACCTCTCAGAGAAGCGTTCAAGCGCCTTCAGGCTGGCGGATTCGCGGACTGGCGGCTCTCGGTCGACGGCATGGTCGCGCGGCCCGGCAGGTTTTCACTTGCCCAACTCAAGAGCTACCCTTCGCGCAGCCAGATCACTCAACTGGCGTGTGAAGAGGGCTGGTCGTATATAGCGGAGTGGACCGGCGTGCCGCTCTCCCACGTCCTGGAACTCGTGGGGATCCAACCGCAAGCCAGATACGTTGTCTACTTCTCGATTGATCCCGACTGGTGGGAAAGCATCGATATGGCCGATGCATTGCATCCGCAGACTTTTATTGCTTATGGATTGAATGGCGACGAACTTCCTGTGGGTAACGGCGGGCCGCTTCGCTTGCGTCTGCCCCGCCAACTTGGGTACAAGAGCGTGAAATTCATCACCCACATGACAGTCACCGACAGTCTGAAAGGGTTCGGCAAGGGTCTGGGCTCCGCAGCTCCAGAAGCAGGCTATGCCTGGTACGCCGGCATCTGACATGCTCGTTTCAGTCACGTGCCGCATCTCTGTAGCGAATCGTGTATTGACTAGTCGTCGCCTTCCAGGTGGTCGGCAATCCGAACATTACATTACTGAGCGCAGAGTGCGGCCCCTGTGCGCGAGCGTCTTTGCGATTCCCGCCTCGACATTGCTGGGCTACCGTTCCCAGCCAAACCTGCGGTGTTCAAAGTCAAATGCGATCTTCCAGAACTGAGGCCCTCTAACCCCCAAAACGCCATCAAAATCGTCCCCCTCATCTTTCCGGTCATCCACCACAAACGCGACCAGCGCACCGATCGCCTCTTTGCCCAAATAGACCTCGGGAAACCGCACCTTTCTGCGCTGAAATGTTCCACTCACGTCGGCTACGTCTTCTGACCCGAGCACCTGCAAGCCGGCGGTCTCGGGAACTCGGGTTTGGAACAGCATCAGATCTGGACCGCCCGTATCGACCACCAGGCGCAGCTGGCGATTTTGGAATCGCATTCGAATGGTCACGATTGGGATATTGGTGTCGAACGGGGCGGAGAAGGTCAGGCTGTCCATCGGACCAAAAAGCATTTCCTTGGTTCTATAGTTGATGGTAAAGCTGGCTTTCCTGAGGACATCCAGACCCACAATCCCGTCCACCTTGTGGCCGAGGACCTTCTGAAAGAATGAGAGGTCTTGGGCCAGAACAGGCAGGGATTCGGCATGAACTGGGCCAAGAAGCAAGGAAGGCAAGACTACGAGCTGCGTCTCCACACTTCTTTTCGATAGGTTCACTCTACCGGCTTTTTTCTGTAAGCCAAGTTTCTGCGCGATTTTCTGGTCTAAGACGCTTGGGTAGACACCTGTGTCCACTTGGAAGTTTAGCTTGTGAAGGTTACCAATTGATCCCTCAACGATGACTACGTAGCCCCAGTACAGGCGAATAGGGACCTTAATAGGGACACGAGCGAGTGATTGCTCTTCCGGTAACGCGGGATTGGCCGGAACCGTGGACGTTTGGGACCGACTGAGGTCCGCGAGCGACAGTGTAACGACTGCCAGCAAACAACTGGAGAAAAACAAGCGTTTCATGGCGTTCACCTCTGGGCTCGCGGTGACGCCAACCGTGCATTACGCCGATAGATACCTCAATTGACGCTACATAGATTGCTCATTCATTTCTTCTGCAGGCAGGTAGATTGGCAACAACCGGTGTAAATGGCTCGCCTGCGAAGCCCATTGGAACAGCTGAGCAACAGTGCTAGAGTCCGCACTCACAAGCTGGTTTTCCACATGGACGACGCTAACCATCATGCCCGCGCTGTTCGGTTCGGGATCTTTGAAGCGGACTTGCAGACCGGGGAACTGCACAAGAACGGGGAGAGGGTGCCATTGCAGGGACAGCCATTTCACTCGGGAAGAACTGCGTCAAAAGGTTTGGCCGGAAGACACTTTCGTAGATTTTGACCAGGCGCTGAATACAGCAATCGCCAAGATCCGAACCGCGTTGGGAGACGATGCCGAAAACCCCAGGTTTGTGGAGACTCTTCCACGCCGCGGCTATCGCTTCATTGGCCCAGTCGACCAGCCAAGCTCACAGGTGCCTACAGCGGGCGTTTCTCGATGGCGCTTTGAGAAACCTAAGGCGTCATGGACTTTGATAGGGGTCGCGGCTGCGCTGTTTGCCCTGGTCTCAGGAATCGCAATCTCCCGGTTTTTGCCAAATCGTAGTCGGGTTTCGCTGCCGCCGATTGACGTGCTGCCACTGGCCAGCTTACCTGGCTTTGAGGTTCAACCAGCGTTCTCGCCCGATGGTAGTCATGTCGCCTTTGCCCTTCGTGCCGAGAAAAATTCCGGGCTTTACACGACGATGGTCGGGGGCGAGAAGTCGCTACGCCTGACGAACAATTCTGGCGACTGCTGTCCAACATGGTCACACGATGGCCGGGGGATCGCTTTTTCCCGTATGTCTGACGAGGGAGTCGACATTTATGTGATCCCCGCTCTTGGCGGAACCGAGCACCGAGTGTTCTCGTGGCCGCCGGAAGGGCATCGAAGCTCGACAGTGCCTCCATGGCGGATCAACGCTCGGAGCCTAGATTGGTCGCCGGATGGCAAAGTTCTAGCCTTTGCGGACAGGAGGACAAGACTCATGCTTGGATTGCCTTGCTTTCGCTCGCCGATTCCACGATACGACCCCTCACTTCACCGCCAAGCCAGAACCTCGACTATGGTCCGGCTTTCTCGCCGGACGGTTCGACGGTAGCTTTCGTCCGAGGCATTGCTGCGGGTGTGGCGGAAGACCTCTATCTTGTGCCTGCCGCAGGTGGCGCGCCTAAGCGGTTGACCTTCGACAACACTTGGATACTTGGGCCTCCGGCTTCCACTCCGGACGGCCGCGATCTCGTTTTCTCTTCGCGACGCGGAGGTCTCACGAGTCTGTGGCGGATATCGGCTTCCGGAGGAACACCACGTCCGGTTGCCGGCGTAGGCGTGCTCGCGGCATTTCCCTCGATTTCAGCCAAGGGCAATCTGCTCGCATACCAGCAGATGGACCGCAAGGCGGGCATCTGGCGGTTGAACCTGAGGAATGAAAAACATCTCCAAGGGCCGCCGGAGGTCGTCATATCGCAGAAAGGTCAGAATTCGCGGCCACACTTTTCCCCAGACGGGAAAAGTGTTGTGTTCGAGTCGGATCGCTTGGGGTATGCAGAGATTTGGGCTTGTGACAGCGACGGATCCAATTGTCGGCAGTTGACTTCCTTACGTGGTACAGCAGGCGCAGCCCGTTGGTCCCCGGACGGCCGTTATGTCGCCTTCGAGTTTCGTCCCAAAGAGCACAGCGAAATTTATCTTCTCGAGATAGCTAGTGGCGTGCCGCGGCTGTTGCCCACCTTACCAGGAGCCGATAACGGTGGGCCCAATTGGTCGCGAGACGGAAAGTGGATTTACTTTTACTCCGACCGGGGTGGCGGACCGTTCCAACTATGGAAAATACAACCCGACGGAGGGACCCCTATCCAGGTAACCAAGAATGGTGGCGTCTTCGCCGCTGAATCAGCTGATGGCCGCTTCCTTTACTACTCGAAATATGAAACTCCGGGGATCTGGAGGACCCCCTTGAACGGCGGAGAGGAAACCCGCATCTTGGACCAGCCTGCCGGGGAAAGTTGGTGGAACTGGGCCGTCGCGCGGAACGGGATCTATTTCTTCGAATCGAGTACTGGGAGTTGTCGCTGGAATTGTTCGTATAGCGGGGCCAAGTCAAGCATCAATTTTTTTGACTTTGCATCAGGCAAAAAGATTCTGCTCGCCGCCACGGACAGGCCGTCTTTGGGATTGGCCCTATCTCCTGACGGCACATCAATTCTTTACGTTCAACATGAATGGATGAACTCCAGCATCATGCTGGTGAAAAACTTCCGCTAAAATCGAACAGAACAGAGCAGCTCCTCGGACCTTGGAATCTCCCAATTTGGTCGCCTGACGATCGTGGCGGCATGGTCGGCAGTCCGATATTACCTAAATACAGCGCAGAGTGCGCCCGCTACTGCGCGAGCGTCTTTGCGATTCCCGCTTCGACCAGTGGAGCCATCATGGCGTAACCGGCAGGCGTTGGATGGACGCCGTCCTTGCTAAGATTCGGCGCCAGGCCGTCGCGCTCATCCTTCATCGCGGAGTGATAGTCGACATAAACATATCCATGCTTCTCGGCGTAGCCTTTGATCCATGCATTGATAGCGTCGATCTTCGGTGCGGGCGCGAGGCCCGGCTGCCAAGGGTAGTCGAAGGCCGGCAAGATTGAACACAGCACGATGCGAATGTGGTTAGCGGTGGCCATTTCGGCCATTGCGGCGAGGTTGTCCTCGGTCTGCTCCTGCGTCATCGGACCGGTGTTTCCGGCGATGTCGTTGGTCCCGGCGAGGATCACGACAACCTTCGGCTGCAACGCAATCACGTCTTGGTGAAAGCGCAGCACCATCTGCGGAGTGGTTTGACCGCTGATCCCGCGGTTAATGTAGGGCTTTCCAGCGAAGCCTGGCGACGGCCCATCGAAGCGCCAAGCTTCGGTGATTGAGTCGCCCATGAAGACAATGCGGTTTTCGCCCGCCGCGGGAGGACCCAGCTTCAAATCAGCCTGTTGGAATCGTGCCAGCCACGGAAAGTCAACCAGCAATTGCGCATCGTGCTTCCGCCAATAATCGTTATCAGGATGTCGGAGCCGCGAGGTTTGCTGTATCGCCGGGGCTTTGGTATCGGGCCCATTCCCGGGCACTTGAGCTGAAAGCTTACCCGGAGCAAACATGCTGGCCAAAGCAAGGCTGGCAATAGTAGTGCGCAAAGCAATTCGATTCACTGCGGTTCTCCTTGGTTTCCTGTTGGAGCTATTAGCACGCCCTCATGCTCGTACGCCCTTACGCCCGTGCACCCTTAGGGATGATAATGCGCATCAGGGGTGCAAGCCCAAAATGATTATGACAAGTTCAATCGAAGAAGAATTGCTTGTCCTCTTCGCTTCATGAGTGAGTAATCGCGCTCCTGATGTACAACGGAGATCGTTCAGTTCCCAGGGCAGCTATTGAACGAACCAATCAACGAACCTCTCTCACGACAGGAGTCAATTTGTGACCGATCCTAAGTATGCAGCCTTCACTGCGCTCGACCCATTCTTCGAAATATCACAGCAGGGTTTGGCCGGTCTCGTCGACGGCGACCACTATTTTGATACCATCGCCGACGATGCGGTGTTTGAGTTTCGATATATTTTTCCGGGCTGGCCCAAACATTGAATGGTCGTGAGGCGCTCATGGCGCTCTACGCAACCTACGGCAACAACATGGTCCTGCATGGCGCGGACGCGCTCGTCATTCACCGATCGCACGACCCGCGTGTCGTGATGAAACCTACATCGGGCCGTGGCTCCCGGAACCGGTGGATACCACCTCCGACCCAACTCGGAGCGACCAAATCGGCCCTTAATATACCTTGACACGTATATGCCTTGTGGAGTATATCAAGAACATGGAATCTGTATTCGAAATCATTGCGGAGCCGAACCGCCGCGCGATATTGAGCCTGCTGGTCTCGTCACAACAGTCGGTGGGAGAGATCGAGCGGCAGCTTCGTATGCCGCAGACGACTGTGTCAAAGCACCTGCGCGTGCTGCGCGAGGCCGGTTTCGTGGAATCCACGGTGGACGCACAACGCCGTCTCTACCGGCTGAAACCTGAACCATTTCAGGAGATGGATGACTGGCTGGCGCAGTTCCGTAGGTTCTGGTCCGCTCACGTGGATGCTCTTGAACGCCACCTCGACCGCATGCATCAGTCCATGAATCGGGCAACACCAACGAAAAGGAAGACCAGGAGAAGACCACCCGTCCCAAGCCGCGAACCTGACAAAGGAGAAACGAAATGAAAATCAAAGTGACCAGCGTATACGTGGACGACCAGGACAAGGCCCTGCGCTTCTATATGGAGGTACTCGGCTTTGCAAAGAAGACGGACTTTTCGCAGGGGCCATATCGCTGGCTGACCGTGGCCTCGCCCGAGGAGCCGGACGGCACTGAGCTGCAGCTGGCAATGAACAACAACCCCGCGGCCAAAGCGTATCAGCAGGCGATGTTTCAACAGGGCCAGCCCGCGGCCATGTTCTTCACCGACGACGTGCAGGCCGATTACGAGCGTATGAAAGCGCGCGGCGCCGAGTTCACCATGCCACCAAAGGACGTGACGGCCTCCAAGATCGCCATGCTGAACGACACCTGCGGCAACCTTATTCAGCTCACCCAACTGGCACGCTATTAAAGGCGGCCGTTCTATCAACACTAACGAAAAGGGGAAGACAAGGAGACGAAGATGATGATGACCGATCGCGAGCAGTACGCGCCGGGTCCGGCCAGCGGGGCGCAAGTACGGAAGGGCGGAGAAAAGTGGACGCTCATTCTCGCCAGAGAACTGCGCCACTCGCCGGAAAAAGTCTGGCAGGCGCTTACCGACCCGGCGCATCTGCGCGAGTGGGCTCCCTTTGAAGTGGATGGGAGCCTGGGTACGGTTGGAACGGTGAAACTCACCTGGATGGGAACGCCCACGCCGCTGGAAACAAAAGTGACGCGAGCCGACGCTCCCAAGGTGCTTGAGTACAACGATACCCGGTGGGAACTCGAAGCCTTTGCTGGCGGCACGCGCCTCACGCTGTGGCACAACATCGATCGTCGCTTCATTTCGTGGGGCGCCGCCGGGTGGCACATTTGTTTCGATGTTCTGGATCGCCTTCTCCACGGAACTCCCATAGGCCGCATCGTTGGTGGTGAGGCGATGAAGTTCAGCGGCTGGCAGCGGCTGAACGCGGAGTACGCCAAGCAGTTCGGTATTGAAACGCCCAACTGGCCGCCCAAGGCGGCTCAAAATTCATGAATTGAGGTGGATCGCAAAGCCATGCAAAAACCAATCATGAACCAAGGCACCAAACGTTGGATTTTTCGCTGGATTCACATCATCTTCAGCATTCCGATACTCGGTTATATTTATAGTCCGTTTGAAAAACTTCCAAACTATGCCCCCGTAACCCGGTTTGTCTTCCTCCCTGCAATGGTCCTTACGGGATTGTGGATGTGGAAAGGCCATGTCTTTCGACGACTCATTTCGAAAAGATCGGCCCAACAAGATGCTGCAGTTAGCTCATAGCCGGCCTCGTGCATGAAACCATGTCAAACGTAACCCTTTCAAGAAGACAACGCGAAGAAATACTTAGAGCATTGCAAGCCCGTTTTGAGAAAAACATGAACCGCCATAAAGGTCTTGAGTGGGCTAAAGTACAAGCAAGGCTGGAAGCTAATGCTGAAAAACTGTGGTCACTCAATGAGATGGAACGAACTGGCGGTGAACCGGATGTTGTTGGTCATAATAAGAAGACGGGCGAATACATTTTTTATGATTGTTCAGCGGAAAGTCCTAAAGGCCGCAGAAGTTTTTGCTACGACCGCGAAGCGCTGGACTCAAGGAAAGAACATAAACCAGAAAATAACGCTCTTAATGTGGCGGCTGCCATGGGCATTGAGCTTCTAACGGAAGAACAATACCGCGAGTTGCAGAAACTTGGAAATTTCGACACGAAAACGTCCAGCTGGGTGAAAACGCCTTCTGATATCAGAAAACTCGGCGGCGCCCTCTTTGGTGATCGCCGCTACGACACGGTTTTTGTGTATCACAACGGTGCGGAATCTTACTATGCCGCTAGGGCGTTCCGCGGCTCGCTAAGGGTCTAAATTTGGACTTTGACTTTTGCCATTTCTCTTATTCTTGCTTGTGCTCCCGAGGAGCTTTAATTCTCCGGGAAACTTCGGTAAATTTCGGGGCGGACGTGACGTTCATCGGTTCTTGCGAATTAGAATTTGGGATACGTCCCGTCTGGCCCAAGGTTCGAAGACGATTTCCTCTGAGCTAGCCGTTTTCGACGCGCGCCTTTATATCCGAGTACGCCATATGGATGAGCCTGCTTAACGCCGCGGCGTTTGTGGCCGTTCCCGGTCTCAGCTTCACATGGCGCATGAACCTGCCAGTGCCTTGCAGCAAGCGGGCCGGATCCGGCAGAGCTGCACCGTGAAAGAACCCCACGTTTACATGCGAAGTGAATACATTGACGTCGCCGAAGGGCGCATCTCCCAGACATGCAACCGGACAGCCGTCATGCAAAAGTTCCCGAACTTCGTCCCCGCATTTTCGCATCACCTCAAACCACTGCTGCGCGATGGCTCCCAATTCGCCTGTATGCTCCTTCATCCACGCATCGATGGCGGGATCCCGCTCGACAGCGCCGTTGAATCGCAGCAATTCCGGTCTCATCGTCGTTCCACTTTCTGCTTTCGAGATCTATGGTTAGGTAGCTTACACGAGGAACGAAAAGGATAGGTCCTCGGTAACGCCGTAGCTTTTGCGGATTGCGACCGGATGGTCGGCGAGCCGGAAATTGGCACTCTCACCTTATATTCCCTGTATGTGCGGCACCGGGAAAACGCTGACGTCATTCGGCGCGGTGCACATTCACAGCGGAGGTTGCAGGTTACGCTGAGCGCAGCTAAATTAGCTGCGAGAGGCGGAGTTTTACATGAAAAGGACCGTCCCGATGGAATCAACTTCTGCATTGATCGACGAGAAGATTAAGGAACTTGGGGACTGGCGCGGGAAGACGCTCGCGAAAGTGCGCGAAATCATACACGAGGCAGACCCTCAGATCGTCGAAGGATGGAAGTGGGCCAAGCCGAAATCACCGGGGACGCCCGTCTGGTCCCACGGTGGCATCGTCTGCACGGGAGAGACGTACAAGAACGCCGTCAAGATGACATTTGCCAAGGGAGCTGCGTTGAAGGACCCTTCAGGTCTATTCAACTCCAGCCTGGAAGGGAATGTCAGGCGCGCCATTGATATCCACGAAGGCGAAAAGGTCGATGAGGCGGCATTGAAGGATCTCATCCGCGCTGCAGTGGCGCTCAATCTCCATCCCAAGAGCAAGACCAAGCCGAAGCCCCGGCGAGCCAGCAGCAAGCGGGCCGGTTAGCTCTGCAACTCGGAAGTTATGCAGCCGAGGACCTACCCGGCGTGTCCAAAAATGACTCTTGTGACATCTTCTTGAGTGTAATTCAATCGTAATTCGAACCGACACCGCAACTCCGCCAAACTCTGCCGCAAATCGTCATTTCATTGCTCGCCCTGACGTACAAAACACCCCATTCGTTCTCTCTTTCGTTCATTCTTTCGTCCGAATCACAATCTTGGTTCCCCTAACTCTTTTGTTCACTGTCCATCACTTTCACTCTTTTGCATTCTTTTTCACTCTTGCAGAAATAAGTCCTGTATATTGCTACTCATACGAAAAATACCGGGGGGTGGGGTGTACTACCCTCCTGCTATTCCCAAATTGGAACTCGTCCCTCTTTTTCTCTCCTCTGCTATCATCCCGCCGCACTCTTTCGGAGGTTCTATGACCCACCCCAGGAGCTTTCATGAGCTTTAGGCAACGCTTGCAGGACGTTCGTACCGGCTTCGAGCGCCCCTTCTGGGTCGCCAACATCAGCGAGATCTTTGAGCGCATTTCCTACTACGGTGCGTTCGCCTCGCTAGCGGTTTATCTGCAGGAGAAGCTGAACTTTTCCACTCAGCAAACCGGCACGCTCACGGGAATTTTTGGAGGAATGGTTTGGTTTCTGGCAATTTTCGGCGGTGCCGTTGCCGACCGGCTTGGTTTCCGCCGCGCGCTGGCTCTGGCCTATCTGATTCTGGCGGGCGCCTATTTCCTGATCGGCTCAATCGGCGCGCCGTGGCTCGCGCCGGTGCGGAACTCGGTTCCGCTCGTATATTTTGTCGGATTTTTGCTGATGCTTCCCGCGCTCGGCATTTCTATGGTGAAACCGAGCGTGGTCGGTACCATCGCGCGATGCTCCAAAGAAAATGTTCGCTCCGTCGGCTACTCCATCTACTACACCATGGTGAACATTGGGAGCGCTTCCGGCCCGTATATCGCTTCCTGGGCGCACAGGCACTTTGGCGTCGAGACCGTTTTTCGCTTCGCGGCAGCGAGCGTTTTTCTGATGTTTTTCGTGGTACTCGTTTTCTTCCGGGAACCGCCGCGCGATCCTTCATTACCCACACAATCCATCGCCAACACACTTCGCAATTTTGTAGTCGTCGCAAGCAATCCGCGGTTCATGCTCTTTCTGCTGATTTTCTCTGGCTACTGGGTTATTTTCTGGCAGCAGTTCATTACCCTTCCCGGCTACGTTCATGGTTTCATCAATGCAAATGCCGACGTCGAGATGATCCTCATCACCGACGGGCTCTCAGTAATTGCACTGACACTGCTGCTGAATCATCTGATGCGGAAAATTCCCGCTTTTTCGGCCATTATTCTCGGCACTGTGATCACTTCTCTGTCGTGGATTGTGCTTGCCGTGCATCCGCGGGTCTGGACCTGCTTTCTGGCGATTTTTGTGCTGGCGATCGGCGAGATCATTCATCAGCCGCGCTACTATGAATATATTTCCCGACTGGCGCCGCGCGATCAACAGGGCACCTATATGGGTTTTGCTTTCGTTCCCTTCGGGATCGGCTCGCTGGTGGGCGGCTGGTTCGGCGGGCGCGTCATGCACCATTTCGCCGAAGTCACCAGGCAACCACAGTCGGCATGGTGGGTTTTCACAGGCGTGGGTCTGACTACGGCGCTGTTTTTGTTCTTATACGACCGCATCGTCAAACCGAGCCAGGGGTCCGCATCATGACGAGCGCGTCTGCATTTGCTCGACGCGGTTTACAAACCCTGAGTTATTATAAGCAGGTTTGCTGAACGCTGAGAACTGACGGCTGAATACTGCCTTCGTCAGTTCAGCATGCGGCGGAGAGAGTCGAGCGCTTGGCGTGCCAGCGCATAGCGTGGTTCGATTTCAATCGCTTCCTGGAAGCAGCGCATCGCCTGCGAGTACATTTCTTTTCCGAGGTACGCACGGCCCAGATTGTAGTGCGGAAAATGCCGCGGCTCGTAGCGCTTGGCGTCAATCGCCTGCTGCAGCCAGGGAATCGCCTGATCGAAATTGCCCTGCTCGATCATGTAAGCGCCGATGTCGTTGTAGGGATTGCCAAAATCGGGATCGATCTTGATAGCGCGTTGGCACTCCGCGATGGCGTCTTCCAGCTTGCCCTGGAAGTGGTAGGTCCAGCCCAGAAAGGTATGCGCTTCAGCGGTGGGATGCAGCTCCAGCGAGGAATGATAGAGTTCGACAGCGCGATCGTAGTCGCCCTCCATCTGCGCTTGATAGGCGTCCTGCAGAACTTCCCATGCGTGCGTAAGGGTCTCCTGATCCATGGCCCATTGTTACCACTCGGGACGCATGCTGCCTACGGTACGGAAGTCCCAAACGTTCCGAAAGCTCACCTGTCCTTCCTGACGGGAGTACAGGTAAGTATGGAGCAGGAAATGTGCGAATCAATGCAGAAAGATTGCAATTTCCCGCATCAAATAGAGAGAATAAAAGGGTTCGAGGGTTTGGTACTTGCTGACGGACCCTGAGCTGAGGGTTTCAGGGTTGGTACTTACAAACCCTAGTTGTAGAGTACGCGAGAAACTGACCGCATGTCCTATAGGAGAGAAATCGTGAACCGTATCCTTGCTAACTCTGGCGCAACGCTCGGTATTGCTGTTCTTGGCATTTCACTCGCCATTGCCGGCGTGGGCCGCGCACAGACAAAATCAACAAAAAAGGCCGCACCAGCAGGCAAGGACGCCGCCGCGGTAGCGCGAGGCAAAGAAGTGTTTCAACAAAAGTGTTCCACCTGCCACTACGATACGAGCGACGCGAAGAAAATCGGGCCGGGATTGAAGGGGATCGGAAAGCGCGGCACGTTCACCGTAAACAACAACAAAGTGACCGACGAATCACTGAAAACGTGGATTGAAAACGGCGATTCGCTCATGCCTCCTTTTAAGGACGTGATCGACGACAATCAAATCAAAGACGTAATCGCTTACGTGAAGACACTGTAAGCAAATTCTCGCCAAAGAGAAAAAAGCCCCCGAAGTCTTTTGAGCTTCGGGGGCAAATTTTTCTGGCCTGCTTTTCTGATCGGCTCCCTTACGGAAGCCGGCGTTATCTAGAGAAAAGCTACATCCGAAGGTTACTTCAGAATCGCATCTTTCAGAGCCTTTGCCGGGCGCAGGCGCACGACAGTCTTGGCCTTGATCTTGATTGCTTCGCCGGTCTGGGGATTGCGGCCCATGCGCGCCTTGCGGTGCGCCTTCACAACGCGGCCGATTCCCGGAATGACGAACTTGCCCGCGGAACCCTTTGCTTCTTTCACCGCGAGCTTGTGCAACTCTTCAAAAAAGAGAGCCGCCTGCTTCTTCGGTGTGCCGAGTTTTTCGGCGATGTGCGAAACGATTTTGGTCTTGCTGAGTGGCTTAGCTGCCATCTAGTTTGCCTATCCTCCTGTAGATTTCTTTCCGTCCCGAGAAACCCGGGCGGGCTGCAAAATTTTTCCGTCTACCCGAACTTCGGCGAAAAAACCCGAGCCGTGGGGGACTATAGCGAACGCGGTAAGGGAACGCAAGAGCAATTGGTCCAAAAATGCAGTAAAAACGCACTTTTTTGCGAGCAGATGTGGAAATCGCGGCCATTTGTGCGGCTTTTTGACGGCTAACCCCAGCAATTAGAACAGCGTGCTATTCTTTTTGAGCTTCTGGAAGCGCAAACAAACGTGGAGAACTACCAATGGCAAGCGGAACTTCATGGAAAGGGTTGGAACAAAGAATTTCCGGGGCAATAAAGCTGCCGAGACGAGCGGTAGCGGTGGGATTTCTTGACGCGGCGCCCGCGGGATTAGAAGAGTTTAGAGGCACGGAGCCTTCGGGTTGTAGTTTCTGGAGGTTGGCTGCGGCAGGAAAGTCCTTCTACACGGTGCCGGAAAACCATTTCAATTGCGCCGTAGGAGCCTACACGCACAACATTCCGCTTTCAGCGACACGCGAACGAGAAACGGAACAAACGCTGAAAATGATGTTCGATCTTGGGTATGTGAAGCCGGAAGAAGTGCCACAGATTCCTCGCCTTGCGAAAACTCCGGTGGCCATTGCGTACGCGCCACTCGGGGATGCCACATTTGCTCCGGACGCAGTTCTGTTTGCGTGCAAGCCGGCTGGAGCGATGCTGTTGAATGAAGCGGCCGGGCGCGCTGGAGTGGGCAGTGCATCGCCGGCGTTGGGCCGACCGACGTGCATGGCGTGCCGGCAACTTTGCAAGCGGGAGCGATCTT
>WNFP01002585.1_pt1 | contig 14414 bp, 15 predicted proteins | sample 5400201 | NCBI WGS metagenome assembly WNFP01 (sample SAMN13153355, study PRJNA577476) | soil metagenome | isolation source: 115 cm saprolite under Madrone tree | place: USA:California | collected 2016-06-14
AGTTATCGCCACCCGGGACGACGCCAACACAGAATTTTATGGTAAGAAGGTAGCGGCGAAAGATATTCTCGCCGGCAATGTAAAAGTGCCCGCCGGTGCGAAGAAGTTGCAGCAGGTTCTATCGAAGTACTGAGCTGCAGTCGGGGTTTCGTTTCCCAAGAATTAGACTTTTTCTATTCGTCTCGCCGGAAAAGTGCGCATGTTGTCAACAAAGACGGCGTGCTCGTGTTTAGATCCTCCCGGACTCACGGTCCGGAGTTGGTCCAGGTCCTTTGCGATCTTATGGTGGGGAAAAAGTTCAAGCCCGAAACAAACTCGTTCGAGTGTGTTATTCAGAGAAGCTCGTTGGATTGCTAAGGAACAAGAAAATCGGCGCCAGCGTTCATCGCTGCGCCGAACCCTAAGGGGCTCAAAATTTCGCATTGCTCCTCCACCAGAAGGAAAAATCGGCTAGATCAAGTCACGGAATCGAAGGTGGACGCAGAGTCTTATGGTTGTTTAGGTCTTCACCTGCCGTGGGATCGTGACATAGGCTAAAGCTGAAGCAACTGTTCAACTCCAGACTTGATCACCCCTCTTTTTCTTCTTAGGGCAGAATTTTCCGCGCAAACTCCCGCTCTCAACGGGCCGTCAACTCCTTCGACCAAATCGTGAAATTGTCGCCGCTCTTCGCCGGGGCGCTTTCAGTACGATCATCGTCAGGTATCTCAAGCGGAGAAGGGAGGGAGTCGAATCCCACGAGGTAAAACTGTATAGGGAAATCAGGGACCTTTAAGATGCATTTTGTTTGTGTTTACCGCCTTTTGGGGTACAGTAGCCTATCTCGTTGAAATCCAACCAGCGCACCCTATAGCCGAGGTTGAAAGCGGCGTGAACGGGTTCGGGTTCCCAATCTGTGCCGGGAACGCGCGCGCCATTGGCCAACGCTGCGCCCGGAACGATCGGCCCCAGGAGCTTGGCACACTCAGGATAGCGCAACGCGAGCATCGCGCATCCCAAAGAATCCATCAGGCAATAACGCGCGGTGTCGATGGCCTCTTGGCTGGCCGGAATATAATTCGCCGCGTAATCGGTGATGTCGACCATAATACTATCGGGTGCCGGCCGGACGTTAGAGGGGGGTGCTCATAAATATGGCTCTCAGTCTGCGGAAAAACTCCGATCACCCTTCGACGGTGCTCAGGGTGATCGGAGAATTCGGTCTGTTATCGATTGTCTCCCGTTCATGCTGAGCCCTCGAAGCATGAGTCGTTTTTTTAATCTACGCGTTCCTTTGAGAAATCGGTACGAACGGTCGCGGGTCTGGGGCGATATAGTCAGCGTTGGGACGGATCAGCCGATTGTCTGCGCGTTGTTCTATGATATGCGCCGCCCAACCCGTAATACGCGCAACCACAAAGAGCGGCGTGAACATCGAAGTGGGGATGCCGCAAAAGTGATAAGCTGTAGCGCTGTAGAAATCGAGATTGGGGAACAGCTTTTTCTCGCGCCGCATCACTTGCTCAATTCTTTCGGAAACGGGGAAGAGCCTCTCGTCGCCCGCAGCCCCGGCCAATTTCTTCGACCAGGCTTTAATCACGTCAGAGCGTGGATCGGAAATTTTGTAAACCCGGTGGCCGAAACCCATGATCAGTTTTTTTGCTGCAATAAGGTCGAGTACTCCCTTTTCGGCTTCATCCGGGCTCTTGAATCGTTCGATCAGCTGCATGGCCGCTTCATTCGCGCCGCCATGCAATGGACCACGCAGCGCGCCGATAGCGCCTGTCACGGCCGAATAGAAGTCCGGCAACGTTGAAACAATTGTACGTGCGGTAAACGTCGAGGCATTAAACTCATGCTCGGCATAGAGAATTAGCGAGACGTCAATGGCGCGGCGCTTTAGCTCGTCAGGCTTTTTCCCGTGTAGCAAATGGAGGAGTGACCTGCAGTACTGTCATCATCGGTTTCCGTATCGATCCGGTTGCCGCCACTGGCAAAGTGGTGCCAGTAAAGCAAAATCGAGCTGAAGCAAGAAGTTAAACGATTGGCAGCGGCGATTTGATCGTGGTCCGTCCCTTCGAGCTCCAGCGTTCCGAGCATCGAACACCCCGTGCGCATAGCATCCATGGGATGCGTCGATTTAGGTATCTGTTCGAGCACGGTTCTGAGCGGCGCGGGCAGCCCACGCAACCCGGCGAGGGTCTTCTTGTAATTGCTGAGTAAGCTCTGAGTCGGCAGCCGGCCATAAATCAACAAGTAAGCTACTTCTTCAAATGTCGAGCGCGCCGCAAGGTCATAGATCGAGTAACCGCGGTAACTAAGCCCTGTGCCTTCTTTTTCGACAGTGGCAATTCCCGTACGCCCCGCAATGACGCCGGCAAGCCCACCTGATTTATCTTCTGCCATGCTGTTATCCTCCAGGGGTGTAATTGTAAAACCGCGAAAAAGGCCGCTTTCCTTCTCCGCGTCAGCTCACAGCCCGTAGATTGCTTTAGCAGTTATCGCGCAAGATTTTCGCAATTAAAGCGATGTATTAACTGTTTTGTAAACCTGTCATTTATACTCATTTACTAGCAAATCCTTATAGAGCTTGATCTCTCGATCTCCATACAAGGGCACGGGATGTATCGTGTATCCTTTTCCTTGTACAAAGTCGCTCGGCATATCCACCCTAGAAGGCACAAGTTGAACTTCTCTTGCAGCCTTCATTCCTTCGGCGGACAGGATAAAGTCGACAAAGAGGGCGGCGGCATGAGGTCGAGAGGTGTGTGCGCTAACGCTTAGGTTGTGAGTCTGAACGAAGATCGTATTTTCCAGAGCTACCCAGTTGACTGGCGCTCCTGTGCGCTTGATTTTCTCGATCGTATGAGCCCTAAGTTCTGGGCCTAAAGCAAACTCCCCCGCCGCGAGCAAGTTGTTCAGCAGCGTATGCCCAACTCGAAACTGGATGCCCTGTTGCCCGAGTTTGTCCATATAAGCTATCGCATTTTCATTGCTTCCTAATTTCTTCTCCAACAACTGCAGCACGCTTGCAAACCAGCTTGTAGACTCTAGATCCATGGCCATGTTGTTTTTCCAGCGTGGATTCAAAAGATCCTCGTAACTACGGGGAACCTCATTAGGCCGGACGAGATTCGTGTTGTAGGCGCATGCAATGGGCGTCACAGTCCAGGAAGTCCAGTATCCGTCTGGCTGCCGGGCGAAGTCAGGAAAAGCTTTGCTTTCTGCTGAATGGTACCTGGCAAAGATCCCTTTCTGCTGAACAATGGTGGCCTCTGGTAAAGGAAGGGCAATCACGTCCGCTTGTAATTTACCGGCGCGGGACTCCTGGAGTATTCTTTCAAGCAGCCTCTCACTGTTGGAGCGGTAGTATTTGACCTCAACAAAAGAATATTTTTTGCTAAAGCGGTCAATGAGGGATCTGGCTTGATCGACTTGTGTCGTGGAGTACCACGTGATCCCTCCTTCTCTTCTGGCGCCTTCTGCGAGTTTATCCGTCCGCTCCTTCGAGGGCAGTTGACTTATCCGCTCCAAAACATCCTGCGCAGACTGAGCAAAGAGACTTGGAGAATGCAAGAAGACAATCAAAGCTGAAAAATGAGCGCAGATAAGAATTCTCATCCCGTGGGTTATCATGACAACCCTCCATAGTATTTAGAACTTGGCCAGCCCGCGACGAAACTTTCGACGCCCAGCAAGTCAAAACAAATTCCCTTCTTGTGCCTTGTCGCTGCGGCACATTAAATTGCATGAGTAACTCAATGCGAACAGGCGCTGCCCTCTTCCGGGAAGTGTTCATAGTCGCAGCACGTTCTTTCATACTTGGTTGTAAAGGTCGTCGATAAAGCCGGAGTCCTCAATCTCTCGAAGCCAATGGATATCCCAGACTGACAGCGGATTTAACTCTTTTAGGTTGGGAATTTGCGGATATGCTCGAATCGCTTCCTCGAACGTATGGTAAACCGCCAATGCAGTCGGATAGGGTCTGCTCTCGAGAAGCTCGATTTGTTTTTCCAGCGTATAATGCAAATGCTTTAGATTTTTGTAGCGGCTGTGTTTCTCCATTAAGGACATGGACTCCTCACGGTGCCTTTTCACAAACCATATTCCATAGATCACGGCCTTGATAAGCTTGTGAACGGCCTCGGGATTGGTCTTAGTGAAATCGCCAGTCAGCGTCAGTGTTCCACCCATAATATTGGGGAAAAAACGTGTTTCCTCTAAAGTTACAAAACCTGCCTCCTGAGCCATCAGGTCGAATGGGGGAACCAAAAAGGCGCCATCGACTTTGCCTTTGAGAAGTTGGTCCAGCATTTCCTCGTAAACGTTGCCTTGGGCCGGATGCCGGACAAGCTCGACATCTCCGTCATCTGCGTTCAATCCTTGAAGACTTAGAATCCGGCACAGGGCGAGTCTGGGATGAGTTCCTTGCACCGCGATGCGCTTCCCTCTGACATCGTTCACAGTCTTAGTGTCGGGTTTAGCACAAATAGCATCGGGACAACGGTTAGAGATGCTGGCAACACAGGAGTACCGAATCCCATCCTTTCTGACTCGCGCTGCATAGGGAGTGAAGTGATGCCCGAAGATCAGATTTGCCTTTCCTGCTCTTACATGATGGTCCACCTCGTCGATATCGACTTCACTAGACGGCACGTATCGTGAGTCCATATCCACTTCAAACTTCGACCATATATTTTTTTCCTTCATAACTGTGAGCAATACGTCATGAGTTTTGGATCGCTGATATGCAATAATCTTCTCCATAATCCTTCTCCATTTGTTTACTAGCGAAACTCCGTCGCCGCTGAGACCTGTTCAACTTCCGATGCTGTGCGGTTCGGTTTCCGCGTTGGTCTTAACATCACAATATCTCCGAGATCTTCAGTTTGTCAACTCTTTTTTGCAGCCAATAGTCGTTCTATTCGTATATTACGAACAGCAAAATACCTTTAAGTTTGGGCGAATCTGGGAATATAGTTGAATCATTGTTCGTCAATACCGAACAGCTTGTTTTTTGCCTTGACATGGAATGACATTCCAGCTATGGAAGTCACATGCTCTAGTCTGATTGCAGATCAGGGTGTCACAGGTTACATGCGAAACAACAAGAACAGACCGCGCTCGTCGACGACGGTGAGAAAGGCTTTGGACATTCTGTGCTGTTTTTCAGCAAGTAAGCCGGTATGGGGAATCTCCGAGCTGAGCAGGGAGCTTCATCTGTCAAAGAGCCATGTGCATCAACTTTTAAAGTCGCTGGAGGAAAAAGGGTTTGCTCAAAGAGATTTAATTCTCCAAAAGTACAAGCTTGGTTTTAAGTTGATGGAGCTAGGCGACATCGTCTCTCGAACTCTGGACGTTCGCAGGGCCGCCGCACCTTTCATGCAAGATCTACAAAGGCGGGTCGGCGGAACCGTGTCCCTACGAGTACTCGATAACGATGAGCTTCTCATTGTGGAGCGGATCGAGCCTTCTGACTTCCTAAGAGTGGCCTATCCGGTTGGCACTCGATTGCCCTACAATCATGGAGCGGGAGGGAAAGTCCTTCTCGCCTTTATGGATCAGGAAGAGCGAAAGAGCCTGTTCAGGCGGAAGCCTTTAAAGAAGCTCACCAAGAAGACCGTTACCGATCCCAAAAGACTAGAAGCGGAATTGGATACGATACGGAAACGGGGGTTCGCCTTAAGTAGGGGTGAAGCAGTTCCCGGAGGAGCTGTCGGAGTGGCTGCGCCTATAAGGGATTCTCGCGGAACTGTAACGGCTGCACTGGCAGTTACCCTGCCGGCCACCTTGGTTCCGAGTGTATCTTTCCCGCGAATCATTCGGGCAACAGTCTCGATGGGGTTCCGGATTTCAGAAGCTCTTGGATACAAAAACTCCTCCAGTAAGTAATTAAATCTCATTCATGCCTTCGAACAACACAAAATCCTAACAGTCTCACTTCAGATCAAGAGTCCAATTGGGAAAAATGATTCGAGAGTTCACGGAGGACAGCGGCAGAAATCAAGCCCTGCTTGGATTAAGAGTCCTCGAAATCGGAGTCCACGAACATCCGCGGCAAGGACAACTTAATTTGCCTGGCGTAGCCGCGACACTCTCCAAAACACCGGGCAAGATCGTTCGCCACGCGCCCTTACTAGGCCAAGACAATGAATATGTTTTTCGCCAGCTCCTGGGACTCACTGAGGACGAGATCGAAGAGTTACGGGCAACCGGAGCTTTCCAGCTGGTATCGACTACAGACCATAAAACGCTCTGGGATTGTGATCGGTAATTTTCTTTACGGCCGATTGTGAGATATCTCCCGCGTCAGCGCGTTGTTGGAGCCGGCGGATAAAACTCATCTCTTGAGCGGGATCACTGTGGCTGTAATCGGAGCCCAAGAGTAGGTTGTCCTCGCCGACGTACTTTAGGAGATAGGGCAGATCCTCGTCCACCTCACACGTAACGTACATGTGGTTGCTGCGCATGATGTCTTCGGAAATATCCAAGAATTGATTTGTACCCCGCAGCACACTGGCCGGTCGCTCCCGATTCTTGGCGAGATGTCTGCGCAGGTTGTGGACAACATGCGGTATCCAGGAAGCGGCCGCCTCGATGAAACCAAAGCGCGAGGTCGGAAACCGTGACGGCACTCCCTGTATAATCAGCGATTGAAAAGCATGCACAACAGGAAGGTTAATGCGATAAAAGCCGCCGAATTGGAACTGGCGCGCCGGACTGAAATCGGGAGTGCCGGATCCTGTATGAAAGCAGATCGGCAGATCGAGGCGCTGCGCTTCCTCATACAGCGGGAAAAAGTAAGGATCGGCAGGCCAAAAACCCGCTTCTCGATCGCCCTTCTTGAGCACTCCACAGGCTCCGTGGTCCTTTGCGAAACGCAGCTCCTCCAATGCCTTGTCCATCGTCCTTAGAGGCGGCAGCATAACCCACCGCAGCCTCCCTCCTGATCGCGCCGACCTGTCGGCGAGCCAACGATTGTAACTGCGCCGCAGGGCCAGGGCTACTTCCGGTCGCTCGGTGACCTCCACTAAAGCAAGCGTAGGATACATAACCTGGACGTCCACGCCCATCCGGTCCATATCCCGCAGTCGGGCGTCCACGTCGATAAGTTCACGGGTTTGAACTGTCGTCTGCGTTTGCTCGTCGCTGCGTATGAAACGGAGGTGGCGCTTCCCATCGATGACCCAGTAACGCATTGGTGGCCGAGACGGGTCCTGGTCTTTTGGGTAGGCTGTCTCAGGCCTGAACTGCTCCTCCCCCGCCTCTAGGTAGGCCCAGGTACCTTCGGTTTCATCCACGTGCGTATCAGCGTCGATTATCGGCATACTTATTTTCCCTCCTTCTTCACATCTTTGCGTAGCGATATTTCGCTGCTGCGGATGGCCCAACGCGCGGCAATCCGCCGGTCAGAAATCAGCTCCCGCCAAGTCATTAGCCCGGATTATTCAGACTGAATAACGATCGAGGGGCAAGCCCTCCGGATCGAAGGCAATGGGCCTGTGCCTTGGTGCGGCCCGCAAATCGATTTTCTGGAGCGGACGCCTGGAAAAAATTCGAGCGTCGAGCTGTAACCATAAATGACATTGAAACTCCTCGCTTCTGTGCCTTCGTTCCTCCAGGCTTACCCCTCGATCGACGCAGTGCGTGATTTTTTTCTTGGACCATGAATAGTTCGGGTTAGCTCTTGAAGTATTTCCTTCGAGCTACTTACTCTTGACCCGTTCGAGAGCTCTTTCAAGGGGCCTCTTATCGACAAATTCTTCCATGGGGTAAACCTGGTCGAGTTGTCCTAGCTCTATCATGACCTTTTCCATTTGTTGAAATCCCTCGGTTTGGTTGCTGCCATCGGGGCTAATGGCTTTGTACTTAGAGAGGTAGGCGTCATAGGCGAGTTCCGCATGCTTCGGCGCAAGCTTTGTGTACTTCGTGAGGATTTCTGCAGCTTCTCGCTTGTTTTTTGAGTCGTAGAGCCAACGGTTGGCTCGTAACATCGCGGTCAAGAAACCTATGGTTGCTTCGGGCTTTTGGCTCAGCCAGCGTTGATCTGCGACAATATTCACGAATTCAAATGAAGGCCAGATATCCACCGTTGTCCCTAGACTCACCATTCCCTGTTCAAGGGCGATAACGTTTGTTGGAATCACCAACAACGCTGCAGCCAGGCGACTGCTCGTGACTGCTGCTAGCCTTCCTCTCGTGCCGCCGGCAACTTGAAAGACGGTGAAGTCCCGGGGATAGCTGAGGCCATGCCTCTGGAGAAGTGTACGAAGTAATACACCTTCGGCCGAAAACATCGACTGCACAGCCAAAGTTTCCCCTTTCAAATCTCTAATGGTCCTGAATCGAGGCGCTGCGATAAGTTCATATAGAGGTTTGTGGATGATGCTGCCGACAATCGTAACTGGCGCTCCCTGTCGCCGAGCTAGTATGGCGCCAATCGGATTCGTCAGGGCGACTTGGCCACTCCCTCCAATGATCCCTTTTAGTGAGAGCTCGGCACTACCCATGACAACAATTTTTACGTCCAGGCCCTCATCCGCAAACAGACCCTTTTCAACCCCAACGTAACAGTTCCAATAGTAAGGAAAATGATTCGAAACCAGAACAAACAACTCGCCACGTTGGGCCAGAGTGGAGGCCGGATACAGTATCGCTAGAAGGAAGACAATGAGAGAACTACAAAGCCACCGCGACTTTCTTGCTTCCATCGTTTGCGTTCCCCGTTTTTAGCGCATGACTTGTCGCGCTCTAGACGGCACAATAGCCCCGTTCTTTTCACATTGTCAATCTCCTTTCAGCGGAAAATATTCGCATATTGCGAACGCCAAACTACTGAGAACATGGTCGGAATGATTTGTCATTCGTTAATAGCGAACAACACTCCGGGCTCAGTTTCTTGACACGAAATTATTTTGTCGATATGCATTGGATGGTTGTTGCGGCGCAGTGGCCCATGGAATACGGAGGGGTGAAGCCATGCTATTGGGTGTAGAGCACGAAGCAAAACTGCGAGAGGAACACATCGAAGCTTTGTTCAAGCGTTACCCCGACGTGAATGCAGAAGTAATTGTCAAAGAGGACGCGCAGCGCGAAGGATTCATGTTCACGAACGAGGCGATCAATTTCGGCGGCGGGGAAGTTCTTAAGACTTACCATCTTTTTTCATGGGACCAGGGTCGTTTAGACAAGATGGATGATCAAAAGGCGCCCATCAAGTTACCAAACGTCATCGAGGTGCATGGCGGGCCCTACCACCTGCGCCGGACCATGATGCGCCCGAGGATCAATCCTTCCTCCCCGTATCTTATTGACGTGGTCGACGGAGTTCCCCGGATCTTAGATGGTGCCACTCGCAAGCTGATTGCAGACGTAAAGCCGTGGGGCAAACCACCGTTGGATTATTTTAAGAAACAGTTTTTCGACGGAACTCCTTTTCCCCATGTATTGGAGGAGCGAGGTGACTGCATCGTGTTTCGTCAATGCCAGTATTGGGGTCCAGAGGACGAGTGCAAATTTTGCGACATCAATGAGAATGCCCGCACGAAGAAACTGTTGGGACAAGTAGGTTACATCACTCCCAAGAAGCCCGAGGAGGTCGCCGAGGCCGCCTTCCACCTGTTTATTGTAGAGGATTGGACCCGGTTTCCTGAGCTGAGGCGCCCTTACCAGATCCACCTCAACGGCGGCACGATCGAACACATTTTGCGCAAACAGTCCGAGCAAGAGTTTTACCTCTCATTCGTTGCCGCCGTGCGGGAGCGTACAGGCAATAAAGTTCCCATCATGCTTCAGTCCATCCCGTGGCCCAACGAGATGGAAAAACGCGCTAAGGAAGTTGGAGTCACCTCACGGTCATCGAATTTTGAAGTCTGGGATGATGACCTCTTTGAAATCATCTCGCCCGGGAAAGCGCGCCACATAGGACGCAACGAGTGGATTCGGCGGATGCTGGATCAAGTTGATATATTTGGCGTTGGACATGTTATTCCAGGCTTTGTCGCGGGTGTGGAAATGGCCCAGCCCTGGGGCTTCAAGACGGTTAAAGAAGCAGTCAGATCGACCACAGAGGGGATGAGGTTTTTCATGAGTCACGGCATTGTTGTTCGTCCCATCAGTTGGTGCGTCGAAGCGCTTTCGGCGCTTGGCGGCCAAACGCCACCGCCGGTTGATTACTTCATCCAGATTGACCGGAATTGGTACGATCTGCTTCTTGAATTCGATCTTCCTCCTCAAACCCGTCATCCCATCGGTCCCGGTCGTAACCATTATCCCAACAGCGCCGCGTGGGATATGGGGGACTAATTTGCCAACGGCAGGGCAGAAAATGAGCAGGGTAAAGAAATTAGAAGAGCTTTTCAGTCGCTATTCCGACCTCTCCCAAGAAGCTATTGTCAAAGAGGAACTGTTAGGCCACGGCCTTTCTTGGGAAAGAGAGTTGAACGTCGATGATACGCGTGGGCTCTTGCGGTTGGAGGGCGGGCCTTATTCTTTGCGCCGGACGATTATCCGCGTCAACAAACAACACGACTCGCCCTATCGAATCGAGAGTAATGGAGAGCACTTGAAAGTGGTCGACAGAGAGGGTGGAGATATTATCGCCTTGGCACATCCCTTTCCGCAAGATTCTGCCTATCAAAGTAGAACGTTCGCCGATGGCACGCGTTACTCCGCAGTAGTCTCGTCCGATGCTCAGGTGAACCCCGTTGGCTTTGGCAACGAAGTTCACGATCCTGCCAGGGTCGCTGATGTTGTCGCGGAAATATTTGTCAAAAAGCAACGCCCACCGCAAGAGATGCCATCGTGTATTCTTATTGGCGCGAAGAGTGTTTTAGACTCGATGGGGCAGCAAGATGAGGCAGAGTTTTTTTTGCAATACGTCGACACTATTCGAGAGCGAATTGGCCACCAGGTCCCGATCCTACTGGAGATGTCTCCCATGCCGGTCGAGATAGAAGAGCGAATCCATCGACACGGGGTAGAGGCTCGTCTGTCCAATCCTGGAGTATGGAATCAGCAGCTTTCTGCGCTTTTGTGTCCAAGCGAAAACAAAAAGATAGGTTGGGAGGAGTGGGTTCGCCGATTGCTGGACCAAGTTTATGTTTATGGCTGGAACGCTGCCCTGCCTCGGTTTGCTGTAGGTTTAGAAATGGCGGAACCGTCGGGTTTCAAAAGTAGCGACGAAGCCTTGGCCTCTACAAGCGAGGGGATTCGGTTTTTTATGATGCATGGCGTGGTTCCGAATCTGATTCACTGGCGTGCGGAACTGACTTCGGCTTTAGCCGGCCAGCGTCAGCCACCGACGGAATTTTTTTTAGAGGTTGACAGAATCTGGTACGACGCTTGGGTGAAGTACGGGCAGGATGAGCCTATCGGTTATCTCATGGGGCCTGGACGAAGCCGCTACCCTGATAGTGGCGTCTACGATATTGGGCGGGGCGCGCCCCTTAAGTCGGATGCAAAGAACTCGAGGGAAAAGGTGCAAGATGCTAGAAGCGCTGGGTGAGATACCGTATCAAGATTGTAACGGAAAATATCGGCGGGTACGCGAGCTCGTTGAAGGGCATGCAACAGAGCCGCCTAAACAAAATTACATTTATGGCGTTCTGTTCAAGCACGGCGGGCGATGTGACTGCACTGTGGACCGCAACATCGTTCGCGCCCCGGATAAATTGAGTCTCGTCGAAGAAGAGATCAAGAGGATCATACAAGGGTGAGAGCAGCAAAATTTCATCTCGACGAAGTCGTCTGGCACAACGACCTTGCGGTGTTTAAATCATGGAAAGGTCAAATCCCCTGGGAAAGCTCCCTGGGTAAGGGAAAGCTGAAGGTCTTGAGATTTGACGCCCACACCGGCGCAGGAACGTATCTGATTTATTGGCCAGAAGGCTACAATCCCTTCGGTGAGCACGGTTATGGCGGCAATGCAGAGCTGCTCGTTCTCGAGGGCCATTTTGTCTCAGACGGTGAAACGATTGGGCCCGGAAATTATATTTACACGCCTAAGGGGTTCAAGAGAGAAAGTCTCATTCCTGGGCCTGAGGGATGTACATTCTTCGTGTCAGTCGACGGACCTCTGTTTGGAGAAGACTTTGAGCAGGAGCTGCTGACGGCAGGAAAGGCGCGGCGGTTTCGCGCGTAGCGAGAGACTAAAAGAGGAAATCACGTGGCTAACATCAGCGGTCAATAGAGGGGCAGCGGAGATTTTCGTAGCAAACGCCAGGAAATTAGCGCCAGCAGGTTCTGAGCCCGGGCATGAACGCGATTTAGATTGATTAAGAAGGAACAAAACATGGCATACGCGGCAAAAGGCAGGACGAAAAACTTTCTGGTGTTCGATTGCGACAGCCATATATATGAACCGCCAGAGGTCTGGGACAAATACATTCCTAAGAACCAGCAACATTTCGCCAAAACTCATTTCTACAGAGACGCGGATCGCCTGATCTTGGTTCGTAACTCAAAAATCAGCTTTCGAGATCCGGACAAATATAAATATCCCGCGGAAACTTGGCATCCCGGACTGACCAAAAAGATCATTGGTGCCACGCAGCCAGGGACGAAAGAATGGGATGAAACGATTGGTAGAAATGCCAGCGGGAGAGATCCTCATGTGCGGCTGAAGGACATGAACGCTGCCGGTATCGACCAAGTCATGATCTTTCCGTCCACATTCGTCTATCTACCGCTAGTCGAGAATGCTGAAGCAGCACATATCTGCGCTAGAGCTTACAACGACTGGGTCTACGACTACTGCAGCGCGGATCCAACGAGACTGTTCCCTGCAGCGGTTCTCCCAATACAGAACGTGGACTATGCGATAGAGGAACTGCGGCGGGTAGCAAAGCGAGGGTTTAAATCCGGTCTTGTTCGTCCCATCATTGCCCAGAACAAGTACCCCACGTTTCCGGAATTCGATCCCCTGTGGCGGGAGTTTGAAGAACTCAACATGGTGCTGGGAATGCATACGTTCCCATCGCGGGGCGAGGCTTTGTCTCCGGGCTTGGGGGAACGCATGGGATCGGACCGGAAACGCTTGTTCGCGGACGAGGAAATGATGGTCTATTCACCGGGACAGTTTATAGCGAACATCATGCAAATCATGGGCTCCAGGCAAGCCGGGGACCAAGCGCACGGATTCATCGCCGAGGCGATGACCTGGACCGGAGTTGTTTTAATGACCGGTTGGCTCGAAAAGTTCCCGCGCCTTAAAGTGGCGATTCTGGAGTCGAACTCGAGCTGGCTGCCGTTGGTGCTGGAGAAAGCCGAGACCTATCTTGAGTTGTACCGCCATTTGGGAGAGAAGGTAGGCGATCCGAACGAGGTCTTCTACAAGAGTTGCTACATTGCTTTTGAGAGCGACGAAGAAATGACGTTCCGACTTTGGGATCTCTACGAAAACATCGCGTTGTGGTCATCGGACATGCCGCATCTCGATGCTTCCGATGTTTGGGAGGCGATCGATCACATGAACAAATGGAAAGTACCGCAGGCGGTCCAAGAAAAGATGCTTGGCGGCAATGCGTGCCGGCTGTACGGCATAGAACCACAACTGGTCGTGACTCAGGCACCTGATGAGTATGAGCCGGTCACCATTTCACGGTACGCATAGTTTTGCAGGGGCTAGACCCTAGGAGAGTATACTTTGCCTAAGTTTCGCCTGGTGGAGAAGAAAGAATAGAGGTTTTTAGTTTTCTCCGGTTAAATAGGCAGAGGCTCCCAGCCATGAAAAGAGGCAAGGGACTTTTTTTTCCTGCCTCTTAGCCTTGCATCGGCTATGGCTTCTAGGCACTTCACTTCAATAGCCGCATTTCAGCTAGTCGTTATTAAGTCAGTACTCTTTCCCTCTCTCTGAGATCCACCTAGCTGGTCATCGCATATCATTAGACAGCGCGGCGATAACCGTCTCATGCACTGACGGCCCGCTATTTTGGGCTACTAATGGGCTACACTGTATACGTGCATCACCAACCGTCTGATTTTAAGCGTCATCTCGGCGGAGAAGGGAGGGAGCCGAACCCCCACAAACAACTAAATGAGGACAGAACTAACTATTGTTGAAACGGGATGATCGGCAAGAGGAGATAAGGAGAGCGGTTGGGGCCGATGTGCAGCATCGTCTCGCCCGCAAAAATCTCCGGCGGCCGATCGCGCGGGTCATCGTGAAGGAATGGTCCACAGCCTCTCAGCTCATTCTTGAAGCTCGCAATTCGTCCACCACTTGCTCCCTCGTACTCGTAATCTTTTCCGCGCACGGTGAGGCCGATGCGGGAGCCGGCGGGCACTAGGATGGAAGTCGGCCAGATCTCGACGTCCAGCTCGACGACCTCGCCGGGTCTCAGCGGCTGCTTCTCGTCGTGAGTGTGATATGGCCGGGAGGGAGTGCTCAACTCGCGATCAAGCTTGCGATGAGAAGCCCGGAGCCAGCCTTGTGC
>WNFP01008186.1_pt1 | contig 14397 bp, 12 predicted proteins | sample 5400201 | NCBI WGS metagenome assembly WNFP01 (sample SAMN13153355, study PRJNA577476) | soil metagenome | isolation source: 115 cm saprolite under Madrone tree | place: USA:California | collected 2016-06-14
CTCTGCCGGGTCGATTGGCTTGGTGAGATGGGCGTTAAATCCGGATTGCAGAGCGCGGCCCCGATCATCGTACTCGGAGTAGCCGGTCACGGCGATTATGGGAATGCCCTGATATTCGGCGCGAGTCCGCAGCGACTCGGCAAGTTCGTAACCGTTCATTTCGGGCATGCCGATATCAGAGATGATGACATCGAAGACTTTTTCATTCGCCAGTTTCAGGGCGGCCGGCGCTGAATCCGCAGTTGCGACCTCGTAACCGGCGTGCTTGAGGAAAAGCGCGATCATTTCAGTCACGTCAGTCACGTCATCGACGATGAGTACACTTTGCTTAAGTCTGCGGGAATTCTGTTTGCGTTTCTTGTTGGATTTTCGCGGGACAGAGGATTTCATGGGACCGCGGGCAAACGCCTGATTCGGATTCAAAGGCGCGGCCCGACGAGTACCCGCGAGGTCTATCTGATCGTTCTGATCCATCAAGCGACGGCGGACTCTGCTGATGGCCGGATCTGCTTCCAACATTTCGTTGACGACTTGCGCGAACGGTTCAAACGGGGAATGTTAACGTCGAGAGTCGGCCGCGCCATTGACCGGCCTTGCCATCGCGTCTTTAAAGCTGGCTATTCGAGTTACCTTAGGGGGCCACTAATCTAACTCAAAAGAGCGATTGTGTCCATATCTCAGAGCTCGGTAGTCCCCCAAAAATAGAAGGGTTCAAAGTACTGCTTTCGTTGGGGTTCTTTCCGCTCGATAAAAAGCCCGACTAAAGTCCGTACTCTGAATATCTCCTTATCAAAGTGGCGCACCATCGCGGGGGTGGATCTCTGTGTGTTAGCAAGTCGCGTGTGCCCGCGAATCATGTGTGGAATGCAGAGGACCACCAACAATCGCGTGATATTCTTACCGCCATGACAGGGCCACTGGACCAGCGCTTCCGGCTAATTGGTTTATTGCCGTTGGCTTTCTTTCTGGCGCAAGCAATCCACTACTGGCGAGTTGGGGGCATCGGTAATTTGCTGTGGATGTGCAACGTCGGCAACCTGCTGCTGGCCCTCGGTCTTTTCCTGAATCATCGCGAGTTGATCAGGGCTGCGGCCATCTGGACAATTCCCGGTCTGGTGATCTGGGCGCGATACGTTCTGTTTGAATATGACTTCGTGGTTTCATCCGCGCTCGCGCATGTGGGCGGGATCATTGTGGGGTTGATCGTTTTGCGCCGCGTGCGCATGGATCGCACCGCCTGGTTCTATGCTTTCGTCTGGTATTTGTTTATGCAGGTCGTTTCGCGTTTGACCTCCGATCCCAGGTTGAACGTGAACCTCGCGCATCGTATTCAAACCGGCTGGGAGAATGCGTTCAGCAGCTACTGGAAATTCTGGATCGTCATGACGATGTTAGCGGCCTTTTGTCTGTGGGCCATTGGAAGGATGCTCTTGTGGCTCTGGCCGGTGTGGGATGCAGAAAGAAGTGGCACAGACTTCAGTCTGTGATCTCAATTTTGATTTCCAGATTCGCGACTAGCCAAAAGCTTCACAGACTGAAATCTGTGCCACTCACTTCAGCACCGCCGCTTGCGGACTTAAGAGCAACAAATGCCAGCGTGAAAAAGTTTTGATTAGCTCGCTGCGCACACTTACGTATGCAGTTTCAATGTAAAGTTTGTCAGCCGCCGGCCATTCGAGGCGCACAATCGGATTAAAGGAAACCGGCAGCGCGGCGGGTGTCGGGGTAGATGGCGTGGCGCTTGCTTTGTTTGGCGAATCCGCAGGCTTGTTTTTTCCCGGCGCGGATTTTTCGTCAAACGCCGCCGAGGCAGTCACCAATCGCTCGCGCAGTTCAATCCGAGCTTGCGTCGGTGCTTTGTTCGCGCCGTCGTATATCCCGATGTCAACGCCGAACGCGGTGGCTACTTTTGAAGAATCGGGTGACCAGACCGGCGGGGTTTCGGCCAGCGCATCATCCAACAGACGCTCAGTCCCATCCAGCGAGATCAACCGTGGCCGGCCCGCTGGAGTCTTGAATTCTTTCTCCCGAGCTTGCCATTCGCTCTCCCTGCATGCCAGGGCGACCAATGCGTGTGAGTCGGGCGCCCATGAAAGAGCAAAATAAATCAATCCATCCCGGGTCGTCAGCGGCTTGAGATCGAAGCCGTCTCGGTTGCATAGATAGACCTGCTCGGTATTGAAAACTGCCAGCGGCGCAAACGCGGGCGCTACCGACGGAGTGGCCACCGGCAAACCAACTGAAGGTTGCGGCAAGGCGGGCGCGATCTGTTCGACGGGGGTCCGGCTCGGCTCGGCCTGCGAACTCTTGCGGCCCACAAAGGCGATGAAGCTGCTGTCAGCCGACCAGGCGACTGAATCCTGGAAGACGACGGCGAGTTCGGGTGGAGTCACGTCCCGCAAAAAATTTCCCTCGACTGAGTAAAGATCAATGCGAAAAGTTTGGCTGGGTTCGTCGGTCGTATTGTAAAGAGCCAGGGCCCGTTGATTGTCGGGCGACGCTACTGTGCCCACCAGAGCATAATCCGGATGGCGCTTGTCAAAGTCCGCTTGAATGGCAGGGATTATTCTCTTTGCTTCATCGGCGACCAGCCCTGCCGGTGGTTGAACATCCGCCTGAAACGTGAAAGCCAACCGGCGCGCGGGAACATCGCGCAACTGTCGCGGCCGCACACCCTGCGATTCGCTCCCGCTGCGGCAAGCGAGAGTGGTTAGGAGCAGAACCACGCTGAGCAGTGAAACAAGCATCGACGATCCGGAAGAAAAAGTGTGAGAAAAAGAGACGCGCCGGCGCAGCGACCGCTGGCGAATTTGCGACGAAGAATTTTTGCCGTTGCTCGAGCCTGCAAACATCCGGTGTGATCTTAGGAACCTCTGGTCAGAGCTGTCAACGCGGCGGTGGTTTAGTTTAGTTTCAAGCTTTAGTTTGCGCCTGTAACGGCAACCTAAAGGTTGAACTCTTGTACGATTGATCTATGCTGAGGCTTCACCAGCCAACCTGTCGTACCGTCGGTCAGAACTTCGCCGGCCAGCTCGACGTCAAGCGCGAAAAGCGCGCGAATCGTGCTGCGAGGCGACAGATGATCTTCGTCCGAAGCGTCATCATCCACGCAGTTGTGTTCGACTGCGCGCGCCAGCCGACGCGGCAGCGGTTCCCAACTCGGTGTTTCTTTGATGAACTGGCGCGCGGCCAGCATGCCCACCAGATCGCATGAGAGTTCTTCGGCACGCTGTCCCTGAATCCGCAATCCCGTGCGCCCGGCCGCACGCCGGGCAATCGCGCGAAACAGCGGCCGCAGCGAATCGGCCTGACCACTGGCGATATGTGTCAGCTCGTGGGCCAGCACGCTGATCATGGCTTCGTCGGATCGCAAGCCGGCCAGAAAGATTGTGCCGAACTCGATGGTGCGCGGCTCACGCAAAAGGACCGACGCGTTGTCCCGTGAATCAACATCGGGCTTCACGCGACGCACGGCTTCTACCCGCGCGGTGGCCGCATTGACTCTGGATCGTGCGACTGCGGTCCCATAGAGATCATATTCTTTTGCCAGCTCCACGATAGTAGCTGCGACCAGCCTTCTCGTGGTTGGCAGCACGCGTTCAGCTCGCCGCAATCCCGCCACGGCATCGGGATGGCTGACCGGCAACGATGGCCGGTTCTGCATCTCATCGATTGCCATGCTGCTGAACGGATCGCGCACCCGCTCAGCACAGGTCTGGCCGATAGCGCGTTCGATCATGCGGCGATTCGCCGGAGTAAACGCCTCTCGTTCAGCTGATGAATGCGCTCCAGTTCTTGAAACACGCGGCCGTTGCGCGATTGATAAAGGAGTTAGGATCAACTGCGCGAAGAGAACGGTCACCAGCAAGAACAAGCATTGAAGTTTGAGTGTGAACGGGGTGGCGCGGGCGTCCCGCCCGTTAATCCCGCGCAGGATGCGCCTGCCACGATCGCTGGAGTTTTTTTCTCTCACGTTACTTATGATGCCACTCCGGCTTTCGCTTTTCCATAAATGAACGGACACCCTCTTGCGCGTCCTCAGTTTTCATTAGTTCGTGCAAATACAGATTCTCAATTTCAGTCAGGGCCGATTGAAAGCTGTTTTGCCCTCCCAGATCAAGCGCGGTCCGGGTCATGGCCAAGGCGGAGGCGGAGAGATCGCGCACCTTTCCCAGCACACCCTGTAACTTCGGCTCGAGTTCCGCACTTGGCGCGACATAGTTCACCAGACCCAGGCGCAAGGCCTCAGTCGCGTCGATCATGTCGCCCAGCATAATCAGTTCCCGCGCCCGTTTTTCTCCGATAATGCGCGGCAGCAGGATCACAGCGACCGGCGGAAACACACCGAGCTTGATCTCCGGTTGACCAAAGCGGGCGCGCTCGCTGGCGATTACGATGTCGCACGCGGCCACCAACTCGCAACCACCGCCGAGCGCTGGTCCATCAACCACCGCGATCACGGGCCGCGAAATTTGGGCCAGCAAGCGGAACACGGAATGAAACGCGTCGAGCATTTGATAGACAGTTTCGGGGACATGCTCTTCCACGGCTACCCCGGCGCTAAAAGCTCGAGTTTCCGGCGCCGTGTCGAAAACGATCGCCGCGAGATCTCTTTGCGGCAGGCACTCGTTCAAAGCCTCGCTCATCTCGCGCATCATCGCAATGTCGAAGACGTTGAGCGGCGGCCGCGCGAAAGTGATCCGCGCGACGCGCTCGTCAATCCTGAATTTGATGTGCTGAAATTCTTTCGGCATCTCATGTGGCGCAAGTTAGTAACTTGCGGCCGGGATTGTTAGGGCGAGCCGCAAGTTAACAACTAGCGCTACATTATTCTCGCCAATGCACGCTCGTCCAGTACTGCGGGTCAAAGAGCCGAGCGTCGAGCGTCGGATTTGCGCGCATCTCAGAATACTCTTCGGTAGTGCGAACCTGTCCGTCGACTTTGAAAATGACCTCCGGCGCCATCCACCCGCCGCCGAGCCGCTGGTACTTGTTAAATTGCGTCTCCTGCGTTTGCGCTCCGTCCTTCCCGGCTGGTCGCAGCATCCGGACAAAGTACAGATTCCTCTGATCGATCCAGAACTGGGGCGAATGCAAGTCGCCCGCCTTTGCGCCGACCACGTAGACGGGTCTGTCTTGCCACGTATCTTCGCGCAGAATCGAAAGATCAAACTTGAGAGCTTTCAAAGTTTCAATAACTTCCGCGGCCGGCAGCTTGTAGATGTCAAAGCCAAGAATCATCAGCGGATGAACGTAGGGGCGAGAGCTGTCTTGCTTGCCGTCTTTAAAAGAGAAAATCTTTCGATCCGTGAAAAGGATTCCGTTGCCTTCCTTGATCGGTGTGAAGTCGATGCGCAGTGAACCGGGAACTGAGAGAGCTTCGTACCAGGTTGCGACTTTCTTGTTGCCATCCTTGTCGATGTCGGTCGTCTTCTGCACAAAGGTGGCTGTTCGGTACCACGACTTGCCGTACTTCTTCTGCATTGCCAGAATCAGATCTTCTGTCGTTTTCATCCTCTCAGCGCGTGTTGCCGGAGCAATTATTAGAACCAGACAAAATAGCAAAATAAGCCGACGCATATTCGGTTAACCTCAGGTGATATTCTGCGGATCTACGACGGAGATTTGTGAAAAGCGTTTGAAATCGTCTGTGTTGAAGGTGAGGAGATGCGTGACGCTGTGTACTCTCATCGCCGCGACGAGGCGTGCGTCATGAACTTGGCGTCCGCTAACCGAATAGGCTTCAACCAAACGCTGCCATTCAATAAAGATCCCTGGTGTGTCTGGTAGCAGGGTGAAGGTTTGTTGGAAGGTCTTAATATGTGCGGCGGTATCTGCAATCGACAGAGCCAAACCGTTGTTGCCTGTTGGGCGAGTGGCAACCGCCCAAAACTCGATTAGGTTCTGCGCAATAATCGAGAGTTGATTTCCTTGTCGAGTTAACGTGGTGGTGGCTCTTCGCGCATCGGCGTGCATCGCGTGGCTCTGCTGAATCAATCTCACCAATACATTCGTATCTACGAGAAAGATCATAGCTGCGCATCTTCGCGTTCTTTGTAGATGCTTTCGCGACTTACCGCATAGTCAGAAAGCGGCGGTCCGCCGACCGAATGATTCGCGATCCAATCCTCCAGAATCCGTGCACGCTCTTCGGCGCTGAGTTCCGCGGCCGGCTTCTCGTAGGTCATTAGCTTTTGAAGGACGCGGTTCACGAACTCTTCCGTGGTTAATCCTACGGCCTTCGCCCGCGCGGCAAGTTCCTCTTCTAGCTCTGATTTTAGAGTGATTGTCATAACGGCGTAATTCTAACACTGGTCTGGCCCAGTCGTCGTCTGATATGAGTTGTCAGCCGCAACCGGCATCGAGGATTAACTGATTTCTCGCCCTTGATTCAGCCATTTCCATCGGGCTTCTAAAATCCAAGGGCATCTTACTCTCTAACCAATAGCAAGGAAGGCGAAGCGTGAGCGGCACCTCTTCGTCGTATTCATACTGAGACCAACCAGTGGTGCTGAAGAGATCGTCTTTTATATCGCCGTCAAAGACGAGTACCCAACCTAACGGCCACCAAGCGAATTCTGCAAATAATGCTGAAGCCCCGGTACTTCTAGAGAACATTTTGACGATTCCAGTTTCCCGGCCGGCGGGATTGATTACCAAATAAGCGTAAAGCTGAAAAGGAGCAGGCAATCCATTTGCTTCTTTATCAAGGATGAATTCGCGGATTAGCGGCATTGCTTTTGTGGCCAAAGAAATATCTTTGTCAGGTTTGGCTATTCCTAAATCAGCAGCGGCAGGAGACATTGTTCCTGTCCATTCGTCACTCATTTCATCATGAGATGTACCGCACATAATTGTCAGAGCCTGCTTAAAGACACGTAGCGGGAACAATTTTGGCACCTCGATAGAAACAACTTTCCCTGCATTTGATGGATTAGCAAAAGGCGCACAAGCCCCTGCGAGCTTTTTGTATTCACCGCCATACCACTGCCCGGTGCGGTTGTTACATTCAACACACAGAACATAGGCAAAATGTCCTCCTTGCTTCTTACTCGTCCGCCAGACGTTTACATCTTTGGTTTTATGTTCATCAATGGTTTGAGCTTTGTACTCACCGGCGTTGAAAGCGGCACTAGGTGGAATATGTTCCTTAGACAGCTTTCGTTTGTTATCGCAGATCTTGCAAACACCAATTACTTCCTTCGCCATCTTCGATCTCCTACTTCACACGTTGCTAGTATCCATCATCGGAATCTTAACGCCCTTCTCCCGCGCAGTCTCAATCGCCTCTTCATAACCCGCATCAACGTGGCGTGCGATGCCCGTCCCTGGATCATTCGTGAGCACGCGATTCAGGCGCTTTGATGCTTCGTCGGTTCCGTCGGCAACAGAAACCTGGCCGGCATGCAGCGAGTAGCCAATGCCTACACCACCGCCGTGATGAAACGAAACCCAACTGGCGCCGCTCGCGGTGTTCAAAAGCGCGTTCAGGATAGGCCAATCAGCCACGGCATCCGATCCGTCCTTCATTCCTTCAGTTTCACGATAAGGGGAAGCCACCGATCCGGTGTCGAGATGATCGCGGCCGATGGCGATGGGCGCTTTCAGATCGCCGCGCCGGACCAATTCATTGATTGCCTCGCCCATCTCAGCTCGCTCGCCGTAGCCAAGCCAGCAGATGCGCGCGGGCAGTCCTTGAAAGTGCACGCGGTCGCGCGCCAGACGCAGCCAGCGATTCAACGTCTGGTCTTCAGGAAAAAGTTCGAGCGCGAGATCGTCCGTCTTTCTAATGTCATCCGGATCGCCTGAGAGCGCCACCCAGCGAAACGGTCCCTTGCCTTCACAGAACAGCGGACGGATGTATTCAGGCACGAAACCGGGAATCTCAAAAGCGTCTTCCACTCCAGCGTCAAACGCCATCTTGCGAATGTTGTTGCCGTAATCAAAGGCGATCGCGCCTGCTCGTTTCAAGGCGAGCATCGCTTCAACATGAATGGCCATCGATTCCATCGCGCATTCGGTATAGGCGTGCGGATCGCTGCGTCGTAATTCAGCCGCCGCTTCGAGAGTCAACCCGGCGGGGATATAGCCATTCAAGGGATCGTGGGCGCTGGTTTGATCGGTGACTGCGTCAACCTTGATCCCACGACGGACGATTTCAGGAAGCAGCTCAGCGCAGTTGCCCACTAACCCAACTGAGACAGCTTTCTTCTGTTCGCGCGCGTCTTCACAGATATCGAGCGCCTCATCAAGCGTTAGGGCCAGGCGATCGCAGTATCCATTGAGTACGCGCCGTTCAATGCGCGCGGGATCGACTTCAATGCCCAGAAAGACCACCCATGCCGCCCAGACCACCCGAGAGCAACAGCCTGCCGTTAAGATTGCCGCCGAAATGTCTGTCGGCCATCGAGGCGAAAGTTTCGAATGTTCCCTGCACGATGCCCTGGGTTCCGATGTAGATCCAACTTCCAGCAGTCATCTGGCCGTACATCATCAGACCCTTGCGTTCCAACTCATGAAAATGTTCCCAGTTCGCCCAGGCGCCGACCAGGTTCGAGTTCGCGATCAAAACACGAGGCGCGTATTCGTGTGTACGAAAAATTCCGACAGGCTTTCCTGATTGGACCAGCAAGGTCTCGTCAGCTTCAAGGTTCTGCAGTGAACGCACGATCGCATCAAATGACTCCCAATTGCGCGCCGCTTTGCCGGCGCCGCCATAGACAACCAAGTCCTCAGGCCGTTCAGCCACGTCGGGATCGAGATTGTTCATCAGACAACGCAGGGCCGCTTCCTGATGCCAGCCCTTGCAGTTGAGTTTGGTCCCGCGAGGCGCGCGGATAATTCTGGATGAACTCATGATCGTTGATTAGATTAATAGCAGAAAGTGATCACAAGCGCGAACATTGAAACGGGGCGCAAAATGCGTGTATGTCGTTCCTGAGGAATGAAATGTTTATAGCAGGCCATTGACAAAACAAGACCCCAATCGAGGGTCTTGCCTCTAACGGGATGGTGGGGCGTTGTGCGCGAGCGCACGGAGTTCTAGAATGCATTAACTGCTGTCGGAGGATTACCAAATGAACTGTTCGATCAATCTTGCTCGTTCACTACGATTGCATTCGTGGCCGCGGACTGCTGCTCTGATTCTTGTGCTCGTCAGCTTGTGCCAGCCGGTCTTCTGGTTAGCTGCAAACGCTCAGGGCAGACCGCAACGCGGCGTAAAGAAGCAGCTCGCGATGAATGAAGACCAACGCATCGCCCACGTACTGTCACGTCTGACATTTGGAGCAAGGCCGGGGGATTTCGAACGGGTCAAGGCGATGGGCGTCCAGGCTTTCATCAATCAACAACTCGATCCGGATTCGCTGGATGCCGGCTCCGTGATTGCCAGACTTAGGAAATTACCGACTCTCGGACTGGCAACGCCCGTGATCATCGAACAGTACACCCCACCGAAACCGATGGTGGTTCCGTCACCGGCACCGGCCGCGTCTCCTGATAATTCTTCCGCGGCAGTCCAGAGAGCGATCGCTCAAAACTCTCTCAGCGCGACGCCACAGATCGCCAACCCCAACATGTCGGCGATGCAGACAGAGATGCAGATGGGAACGAAGAAGGAAGAGACGGGCCGGATGCCCGCGCTTCCGGACAATATGAAAGCGCCGGACGCGATGACTAAGCCGGTCGAGCCGCAAAACAATTCCGTTGCTCCTAAGCCAACACCGCCGCCAAAGAATCCGCAGATGGTAGTGACTGAGTTGCAGCGCGCGAAGCTTTTGCGAGCTGTCTACAGCGAACGCCAGTTGTACGAGACGATGGTCGATTTTTGGGAAAACCATTTCAGCATTTTCGCCAATAAGGATGACGATCGATATCTGCTGACCGGCTATGATCGCGAAACGATTCGTCCGTTTGCCATGGGAAGATTTCGGGATTTGTTGGGCGCGACGGCACACTCGCCGGCGATGCTGTTCTATTTGGATAACTGGCGGTCCAGCGTGCCGCGGCCTTACCCGGCCAGCAAAACCAAACCTGCGGGAGTCGATGGCGGGCTCAACGAAAATTACGCGCGCGAGCTAATGGAGCTGCACACCCTTGGCGTTGACGGCGGCTATACCCAAAAGGACGTGCAGGAGGTCGCGCGATGCTTTACCGGTTGGACGATTCAAAAGCCGAATGAACAAGGCCTGTTTCTGTATCGCCCAGGATTGCACGACGATGGTGAGAAAATTGTGCTCGGTCACAGAATACTTCCCGGCGGTGGTCCGGCGGACGGCGAACGCGTCCTCGATATTTTGGCGACGCATCCGGCGACAGCTCGTTTCATAGCGACCAAGCTCGCGCGCCGATTCATCAGCGACGAACCGCCACAGTCAATTATCGATCGAGCCGCCGCAGTGTTTTTGAAAACTGATGGATCGATTCGTGAGACCTTGCGCGCGATTGTCACTTCGCCGGAATTTTTCTCGACCATCGCGTATCGCGCCAAGATGCGCTCACCCTTTGAGTATGTAGCGGCGTCAATGCGCGCGCTTAATGCCGAAACCGATGGCGATCGTCCCGTGCTGGATGCAATCGGGCGCATGGGCCAGCCCGTCTTTGGCCGCGTCACGCCTGACGGTTATGCCGATCGGGCGGACCAGTGGCTTTCCAGCGGCACAATGATCGCGCGCTTCAACTTTGCCAGCGCACTGGCGACCAATCGCATCAAGGGCACAAAGATTGACCTGGCGCGACTGCTATCTGGAGTTGATGAAGCAAAGAAAGACTCGGTCGCCACGAAGTTTATTAGCCTGGCAGTTTCCGGCGACCTTTCCAGTCGAACCCGGGCGGCATTGGAAAAGATTTTGCAATCGGGACCGGCGGCTAATCCGACGGCATCGGCAGTGGACTCGGGCGCCAACGTTGCAGTTGGATATGATGCGAAGGCGGCCGTAAAACCACCAGGTTCTTCGACGCCATTATACGTCACAGAATTAATCACACTCTTGATCGGCTCGCCGGAGTTTCAGCAGCGATAAATGCGCGCCTCACCTTCGGTCAAAAAATCGCCCCAACCTTCACCCGCTCTTCCTCCTTCTCCCTTTGGGAGAGGGTCGGGGAGAGGGCTTAAGTGTCGAATATATTCGCGGCGAGACTTGTGGTGGCAATCACACTCGGCAGTTCTCACGCAGCTTACTAAGTGTAGTGGTGTGCTGGATCAGAGCCACTCGGTCGGACAACTCCGCCCTCTAAACAGGGAAGAAAGTTTTTTTCGCGCTCTCCATCTGAAGCTCGTCGTCCTCCTGTGCTGCGTCACTGTAGTGCTCCAACCCATCGCAGTCCTGGGTCAGCGCCAGAGCCAAACACGGGCGGCCACGGTAACCGTTAATTTCCGACCAGGTCATCCGGCAAATCGTTTCACTCCCGCGCACGCGCTCGGCGCGGCGGTTGACGGTCATGACAAGGGAGTCATCGATCTGCAACTGACCGCTCCCAACATCCAGGCGATGTTGTCGGCCGGCCTCAAGTCTCTGAGCTATCGGCTGCGCACGGAACTGGCCAACGATGCCTGGCATTGGAATCCGCGGGGCAAATGGAGCGACGGAAACAATAGCCAGGGATACTGGACCTCTGACAGCACATCGGCAGGCCCCATTGAACTCTCATACGGTTACCGTCTGCCACGCAGAGGCAACACCATCGATCAGGCGAACGACGATGGTTATTCGCGGCTGGATGATGGCGAGCGTCAGACCTTTTGGAAGAGCAATCCTTTTCTGGACAGAGCGTTTACTGCCGAAAGTAATTCACTTCATCCGCAGTGGATCGTGATCGAGTTCGAAAAACCTGAGCCGGTGAACACGGTGCGACTGGTCTGGGCCGAGCCGTTTGCGAGGCGCTATCAAATCCAATACGGAAATTTTGATGACGTGAGCGACATCGCGTTGAGTCCGCCGGGCACCTGGCAGGACTTTCCTCGCGGAGTCGTTCGTAATGGACAGGGTGGCGAAGTTTCTCTCAGGCTTTCGCCCACGCCCATCAAGGCGCGCTGGCTTCGCATCCTGATGACTGAGTCTGCCGAAACAAACCTGCAGGAATCAACCAAAAGAATAAATGATCGTCGCGATCGGGCGGGTTTTGCCGTGCGCGAACTTTACGCTGGCGTATCTAATAGCAAGGACAAGTTTCGGGATTTAATTCGGCATGGCGCCAGTCGTCGCGGTCAAACAATCATCCATGTGTCGTCGACTGACCCGTGGCATCGCGAATCAGATCTCGATCAAGGGGTCGAACAGGCGGGTCTTGATCGAATCTTTCGGGACGGTCTGACGAATGGTTTGCCTTTGCTTTTGCCGACCGGATTGCTTTACGACGAACCTGAAAGCGCGGCGAATGAGATTCGTTACCTACGCGCGCGCGGCTACAACTTTGATCGGGTTGAGTTGGGCGAGGAGCCAGACGGCCAATACATTACTCCCGAAGATTTTGGCGCGCTGTACCTCGAGTGGGCTGACGCGATTCATCGGGTTGATCCGAAGTTGAAGCTTGGCGGCCCCAGTTTTCAGGAGATCATGCCCGCCGATTCGACCAGCAGGAATCGCCTCGGCAACAGTGCCTGGCTGGCTCGGTTTCTTGATTATCTGAAACGCCGCGGCCGGGTGTCGGACTATTCGTTCTTTTCGTTTGAATGGTATCCCTTCGACGATGTTTGTGAGGCGGTGGCGCCGCAACTTGCCCACGCGCCCGGGCTGCTTGCAGACGCGCTGCATGACATGGAACAGCGCGGTTTGTCTCGTCAGATTCCCTGGATCATTTCCGAGTACGGCTATTCTGCTTTTGCTGCGCGCGCGGAAATTGATATCGAAGGCGCTTTGCTGAATGCCGACATCGTGGGAAAGTTTCTCGAGCTCGGCGGCGATCAGGCTTTTCTGTTCGGTTACACGCCGGGTTATGTCGATCGAGATTTTCACTGCACCGCCGGCAACAACATGTTGTTTTCAATGAATGACGATGGCAGTGTCGGCCACCACTTCGCTACCTACTTTGGCGCGCGTTTGCTGACGCAGGAATGGTTACAGCCGGGAAATGAGGTTCACGAGATCTATCCGGCGACGTCCAACGTCCGCAACGCAGAGGGCGAAGAATTGATTACCGCTTATGCGGTGCATCGTCCCGACGGCCTCTGGTCGGTGCTGCTGATTAATAAAGATCCCAAGCGTGCTTTCCAAACGGACGTTATCTTTCGCAATCCACTATCACGTTCCACCGGTGGTTTTCTCGGAAGGGTCGATACCTTCCAATATTCCAGTAAGCAGTACATTCTCGGCGGGACGGCGACGAATCCCTTTCCTATTCGAGCTGACGAACCTGATCACAAGCTGATCCAGTCATCCTATCCAAAACCGACACTAATCTCATTGCCTCCCTATTCGCTGACAGTGATTCGTGGTGCTAATAAGAAGTGAAGCTAACTCAAATCCACTAGTACCAGGCGTTGACATCAGTTATCCTGCGGGCGTACTTTGCATGCAGCCCCGTAAGACCAATGGTTCGTCAGGCTCCCCGTCTCGTCAACCTGCAACCGAAAGGTGGTTCTTATGCATAGAGACTCCTGTTTCGTCCCTGCAAACTTAAGGCGCGCACTGACGGTCGTGTTGTTCTGTTGTGTCTTTGGTATCAGCGTGATTCATGCCCAGGAAGCATCCACGCCAAAGAGGGTGCTGGATTTCGAAGGCAATAAGATTTTCTCAAACGCAGAATTGCTTGAAGTAGGCAACCGATGTCTGGCCGGATATCCCAAGGCTCAGGATGACAACGAGCCCCTCGAGTATTGCTTATATAGGGTCCGGCAATCCATGTTCGCGAAGGGTTACCTTCAAGCGCAGTTAGGCAAACCCCTGCAGGAACAGACGGACAATGGTCCGCGGACTATTATCTCAGTCAAAGAAGGACCGATGTTCCGTCTGGGCGAGGTGGAGATCGACGGCTCAAGAGTCCTCGCGCCAGGCCAGATTCGCGAAATGTTCGAACTGAAAAGCGGAGATGTAGCCGATGGCGACAGGATTTCCGATTGGATTTATGAACGGGTAAAGAAGGTCTATGCGAACCTGGGATGTATTCAGTACACCGCCGAGATCCAGCCTAAGTTCCATCGCAAAGATGACGCCAGTGAAGGCGTAGTTGATCTTGCTGTAAACATCGACGAAGGGCCTGCCTTTACGATGGCTTCGATCAAATTCGTAGGAAGTGAAAATGTTCCGCAAGACGTTCTGCTACGGGAAATGACCGTCAGGAACGGCGATGTCTACAGCCAGGATCTGTTCGAGAACAGCTTGCTAAGATTAAGCCAGAGCGGCCAATTCGAAACGATCGATGCCGACAAGGACGTAGATTGGAGCATGGACAAGCAAGGTC
>WNFP01005595.1_pt1 | contig 14395 bp, 10 predicted proteins | sample 5400201 | NCBI WGS metagenome assembly WNFP01 (sample SAMN13153355, study PRJNA577476) | soil metagenome | isolation source: 115 cm saprolite under Madrone tree | place: USA:California | collected 2016-06-14
CTCCGCGGGCAGTGCCGCACGCGTCGCACCGAGCGCGGCCGCGAACGCGGCGAGCGCGGCGACGTTCTCGGTGCCGGCACGAAGGCCGCGTTCCTGCGCTCCACCGTGATGCAGCGGCGCCAGCGCGACGCCGCTGCGAGCGTACAGCGCACCCGCGCCCGCGGGACCGCCGACCTTGTGCGCGGAGAGCGTCAGCAGATCGCAATCGAGTGCGGCGACGTCGAGTGGCATCACTGCCGCGGCTTGCGCCGCATCGACGTGCACCCGCGCGCCGCTCCTCCGCGCCGCCGCCGCGAGCGCGGCGCAATCCTGCACGACGCCGGTCTCGGCGTTCACCAACGCGACCGAGAGCAGATCCGGCGCCGCGGCGACGACCGCGTCCGAATTCGTCCGCCCGTGGGCATCGACCGGCAGCACGGTCACGTCGTGACCGGCGCGCGCGAGCGCCTGCGCCGTCCGCAAGACCGACGCGTGCTCGCTCGCGGGAACGGCGATCCGAAGTCGCCGCTCCGCTGCCGCCGCGACGCCGGCGAGTGCCAGGTTGTTGGCCTCGGTGGCGCCGCTCGTGAACAGCACCTCGGGAGCGCGGGCGCCGATCGCCGCCGCGACTTCCTCGCGCGCCGCTTCCAGCAGCGCGCGGGCGCGCGCCCCCGCCCAATGCACGCTCGACGGGTTGCCGGCGCCGCTCGCGAGCACGTCCGCGAGGACGCGTGCCGCCGCCGGACGAAGCGGCGCCCCGGCGGCGTAGTCGAGATACACCGACGTCATCGCCGCGCGCTCATCCTTCGCTCAAGAACGCCTTCACCCGCCGCAGATCCTCGTCCTCCTCCGTGCGGCGCTCCTCGGCGCTGCCGAGCCGTGCGCCGAGCTCGTCGAGCTTGCGGTCCATCTTTTCGACGTGCTCGACGAGCACCGAAATCGCGCGCGCGACCGGGTCCGGCAGGTCCCCGTGATCGAGATCGATGAGCTCGAGATTGCCGCCGTGCGCACCGTCGCCGCGCACCACGCGCCCGGGGATGCCGACGACCGTCGAGTTCGGCGGCACGGAGTGGATCACGACCGATCCGGCGCCGATGCGGCTGCCATGGCCGACCGTCACCGGTCCGAGGACGGTGGCGCCGGTCGTGATCACCACGTGGTCCTCGATCGTCGGATGGCGCTTGCCCTTGTTGAGGCTCGTACCGCCGAGCGTCACGCCCTGGTAGAGCGTGACGTCGTCGCGGATCTCGGTCGTCTCGCCGATCACCACGCCCATGCCGTGGTCGATGAAGACGCGGCGGCCGATCGTCGCCGCGGGATGAATGTCGATGCCTGTCAAGAAGCGGCCGAAGTAGCTGACCAACCGTGCCGGCAGCTTGAGCCCACAGCGCCAGAGCCAGTGCGCACAACGATAGAGGATGAGCGCGTGCACCCCGGGATAGGTCAGGACGACCTCGAGACGCGAGCGCGCCGCCGGGTCGCGCTGGAAGACGATCTCGACGTCCTCCTTCAGGCGGTCCCAAGTGGCGCTGGCCATCAGCTCTCGCCGGCGCCGCGCACGACCCGTGGGGCGGTCGTGGACGCATCATGTTTCGTCGTGCCACCGCTCGGCGCGCGCATGAGGTCGCCGCGCGCCGCGCCCGCGGCGGTCGCGACGCGCGCGCGGCCGTCCTTGTAGAGCTTGTAGTCGAGCGAGTCGACGAGCGCCTGCCAGCTCGCCTCGACGAGATTCGACGAGACGCCGACGGTGCCCCAGCGGTCGTGCGCGTCGCCGGACTCGATCAACACGCGCACGACGGCGCCGGTGCCGCCGTCGGAGCCGAGGACGCGAACCTTGAAGTCGAGGAGCGCGACCTCGTCGATCTCGGGAAAGAACTCGATGAGCGCCTTCCGCAGCGCGCGGTCGAGCGCCTCGACGGGTCCTTTGCCGCTCGCCGCCGTGTGCTCGACCTCGCCGTCGGGCCCCTCGAGCATGATCGTCGCCTCGGACATCGACGCCTCGCGCTCGACGCGCTTCTCGTCGATGACGCGGAAGCCGATCAGCCGGAAGCGGCGGGTGTAGCCGTGTAGCGCCCGCTGCATGAGGAGCTCGAAGCTCGCCTCGGCGCCCTCGAACTGGTAGCCGCGGCTTTCCAAGTCCTTCAGCTCGTCGAGCAGCGCCCGCACCTCGGGGTCCTTGCCGTCGACGTCGATGCCGAACTCACGCGCCTTATAGACGAGGTTGCTGCGCCCGGAGAGATCGGACAGCAGCACGCGCTGCCGATTGCCGACGAGCACCGGATCGACGTGCTCGTAGATCTCGCGCTCGCGCTGCACGGCGGCGACATGCAGGCCGCCTTTGTGGGCGAAGGCCGATTGCCCGACGTATGGCTGGCCTTTCGCGGGCACACGGTTTGCGAGCTCGTCGATGAAGTGCGCGAGCGTCTGCAGCTCGGCGAGCGCCTCCGCCGCCACGCACGCGTACCCGAGCTTCAGCTGCAGGTTGGCGACGATCGAGCACAGGTTGGCGTTGCCGCAGCGCTCGCCGACGCCGTTGATCGTGCCCTGCACCTGCGTCGCGCCGGCGGCGATCGCGGCCAGCGAGTTGGCGACGGCCAGCTCGGCGTCGTTATGGCAATGGATCCCGACCGGCGCCGCGATTGCCGCGGCGGCCGCAGTCGTCGCCGCCGCGACGTCGGCGGGCACGCTGCCGCCGCGCGTATCGCACAAGCAGACGAGGGTCGCGCCGGCCTGGGCGGCGGCGCGGATGCACGCCAGAGCGTAGTCCGGCGCCGCGCGATACCCATCGAAGAAGTGCTCGGCGTCGAAGATCACCTCGTCGACGCGCGCCTTCAGGTAGGCGATCGTGTCGGCGATCAGCTCGATGTTCTCGTCGAGCGGGATGCGGAGATCGCGCGTCACCGGCAGGTCCCAGGTGCGGCCGACGATCGTCACGACCGGCGTCTCCGCTTCGAGCAGCATGCGGACGTTCCGATCGGCGTCACAGGTGACGCCGGGACGCCGCGTCGAGCCGAACGCGGCGACGCGCGTGCGCCCGAGCCGCAGCTGGCGCACGGCAGGAAAGAACGCCGCGTCGCGCGGATTCGACCCCGGCCAGCCGCCCTCGACGTAGTGCATACCGAACGCGGCGAGACGCTCCGCGATCCGGAGCTTGTCCTCCAGGGTGAAGGCGACGTCCTCGCCCTGGCAGCCGTCGCGCAGCGTCGTATCGTAGAGCTGCACCGATCGTGATTGCGACTCGCTCACGCGGGCTCCGCGCCGCCGAGGAACGCGTCGTGCAGCACGCGCACCGCGAGCTCGACGTACTTGGCGTCGACGACGACCGACGTCTTGATCTCGGACGTCGAGATCATCTGGATGTTGATGCCGACGTCGGCGAGCGCGCGGAACATCTTGGCGGCGACACCCGCGTGGCTGCGCATTCCGAGCCCGACGATCGAGACTTTGGCGACGTCAGCGTCCGTGCGCACGCCGGCGGCGCCGAGCTCGCGCGCGTGCGCCTCCACGAGACCGAGGGCGCGGCGGAAGTCGCCTTTCGGCACCGTGAACGTCAGATCGGTCGTGCCGTCGGCGCTGGCGTTCTGGATGATCATGTCGACGCTGACATTGGCGTCGGCGATCGGCCCGAAGACGCGCGCCGCCAACCCCGGCTGGTCCGGCACGCGCAGCAGCGTGATCTTCGCCTCGTCGCGGTCGTAGGTGACTCCCGAGACCAGGACGTCTTCCATGCTCGCTTCCTCCTCGACGACCCAGGTACCTTCGGTATCGGTAAACGTCGAGCGCACGTGCAGCGGCACGCCGTACCGCTTGGCGAACTCGACCGAACGGATCTGCAGCACTTTGGCGCCGAGGCTCGCCAGCTCCAGCATCTCGTCGTAGGAGATGCGGTCGAGCTTGCGGGCGTTCGGGCACAGGCGCGGATCGCTGGTGAAGACGCCCTCGACGTCGGTGTAGATCTCGCAGCCGTCGGCGTGCATCACCGCGGCGAGCGCGACCGCGCTCGTGTCCGACCCGCCGCGGCCGAGCGTCGTGATGTTGTCCTCGGCGTCGACACCCTGAAACCCCGCGACGACGACGACCTTTCCCGCGGCGAGCGCCGCGCCGATACGCGCGTCGTCAATGCTCGTGATGCGGGCCTTGCCGAACGCGCTGTCGGTGGCGATCCGCACCTGGTGGCCGAGAAACGACACCGCCGGGCACCCGGCGGCGTTGAGCGCGATCGCCAGGAGCGCGACCGTCACTTGCTCGCCGGTCGCGACCAGCACGTCCTTCTCGCGCTCATCGGCGTCGGGGCATACCTCGCCCGCGAGGCCGAGGAGGCGGTTCGTCTCCCCCGCCATCGCCGATACGACGACGACGAGGCGGTCTCCGCGGGCGCGCCGCGCCGCCACGCGCGCGGCGACGTTGCGGATGCGGGCGACGTCGCCGACCGACGTCCCGCCATATTTTTGAACGATCAAGCTCACCTAGACGCGGCCGGGAGTGCGGCGAGGAGTCGCGTGGCGCGCTCCCCCTCCCCCTCGAACGTGAGGCGTCGCCCCGGCTCCGCGTAGTCTATCCGAACCCGAAGGCAGGCATCCAGCGCGCCGGGGGCGAGCCGATCGAACCACTCGACGGCCGTCACGGCGGCCTCCGACGCGTACTCGCGCAGCGCCTCGACGTCGGCGGCGCCGGGCGACAGCCGGTACAGGTCGACGTGGACGAGCGGCAGCCGCCCACGGTGCTCGGCGATCATCGTGAAGGTGGGGCTCGCCACGTCGTCCGGGTCGATGCCGAGCCCGGCGGCGAGACCGCGGACGAAGGCCGTCTTGCCGGCGCCGAGCTCGCCCTCGAGCGCGATGACGTCACCGGGACACGCCGCGCGGCCAACGCGCGCCGCGATCGCCTCGGTCTCTGCGGGCGTCGCGGTCGCGATCGCGATACACTGCTCCACGGCCGTCAGCCTGTTTCCGACCCCGCTACCGGAGCCTCCGTCGTTCGCAATGGGCCATCAGTTATCGCTCACATAACGATCTCCGATCAGGGTCAAGAGCGGCGAGGCATCCGGACGAATGCCGAGCTCCAAATGCATGCCATCGGACGCACGTCCCCTGGCGCGGATGCATGGAGCGCTCGCGTCGCGCGCCGCGGCCTGATGTTGCAGACGGAGGTCATCCGCGGCCGGACGCCCACCCGCCGAGGGCATCACGTACGAGACCGAGGTGTTCCGCCGCCGAGGTCTTGAGGTCGAGTTGGCGACGCCCCTCACAACCGGCAGATGAGCGTGAGGACGTCGCCGTCGCTGCGGCCGGTGTTCTTCGTCACCTTCGATTTCAAGCGCAACACGGTTCCCGCCTGCACGACGATGTCTTCGCCCGGCGTGCAGCTGGTGAGCTGGACGCCGCCCGCATCGATCGGATCGAGGGGCGGGAAGAAAACGACGGTCGCGCCGATGTCGCAGACGCCGTCGCCCTTGCCGAGCGAGCTGTCGCACTGCGCGTTGTTCGGAATCGTGCAGGTCTCGCCGCGGGCGCCGGCGCGGCAGCGATCGGGGATCGTCGCGACGCCCGGTCCGAGCGCCGCGACGGCCGCCGTGATGGTCTCGAGCGCCGTCGCTTCTTGCGGGCGATCGAGGTGCACGCCGCGCATCGTGAACGTTCTGAGCTTGCCGCGCTCGCATCCCACGATGCCCGGGCGGCTCAGACAGACACCGACGCGGAACGTGCACTGGCCTGGGATGCTGTCGAAATCGCAGGCGGCGCCGTCCTTGCAGACCTGTGTCCGCTGATTGAAACCGTTCGGTGGCGAGTCGAGGGTCCACGCGTTCGGGCACTCGGTGACCTTGCGAAACTCGTTCTTGCCGACGACCGTGCGGGTGCAATCCGTGGTGCAGCCGCTCCCGACGGTGCCGTTCAGCGCGCCGAGATCGCATTCCTCGTCGCATTGGATCTCGCCGTCGCCGCAGGTCGAGAGGTGACAGGTATTGGAGCACTCGACGGGACCGGGAATGCAGAGATTCGGTCCGGGATCGCACGCTTCCGCGACGCATACGCCGTCGCCGGCGCTAGGCGCGGTGTCACAATCGCCGTTCACCTGGCAGGCCGCGCCGACGGTCCCCTCGGAGCAGCCGCCGTCGATGACGCCGTTGCCGCACTCGCGAAGACAGGTCGCGCTACAGCCGTCGCCCGGCGTCGTGTTGCCGTCGTCACACTCCTCGAAGGGCGCCGTGCCTTTGGTGTGGACGAAGCCGTCACCGCACGTCGGCCTCTGGCAATTGTTCAGGCAATCGTCCTGATTCGAGGCGTTGCCGTCGTCGCACTGCTCCCCAGGATCGACGATGCGATCGCCGCAGCGCGGGACTTGGATCGTGTGGCAGACGGCGTCGCACGTCGCCGTATTCGGCGGCTCGCATTGCTCGACGCCACGCTCGAGATATCCGTCGCCGCAGAACGCGTTCTTGCAACCGAGGACGCACGCATCGTCGTTGCGATTGTTGCCGTCGTCGCACTCTTCGCCCGTCTGCACGGTGCCGTCGCCGCAGATGGGGGTGCACACCGCGATCGTCCCCGTACAGCTCCACCCGGCCTCGACGACGCACGCGTCGGAGCATCCGTCGCCGTTGGCGGTGTTCCCGTCCTCGCATTGCCCCGCATGCCGTTCGCTGAAGTCGCTGACGCCGTTGCCGCAGACGGTCGTGTCCGCGACGTGATTGGGCCCCGCGTCGACGCACGTCGTATCCGGAGATCCCTTGCCGACTGCGACCTGCTGTACGTCGTCGCCTGCTGCGGTGGTCTGGGCGATGCCGTCGGGGCCCGTCGAGATGAACGGTACCGAGACATCGGCCGGATCCACTGTCGTCTCGGGCACGCCGTTCGGGCCGGCGCCGATGCACGCCCCGGAGCCCGGTCCGCAAAGTTGGCAGAGTCGGCTCGCGGTCGTGACGACGACGTCATCGCCCCCGGGAACGCTCTGGAGAATCGAGTCCCCGCCCGGACAGATGACGCGGCTCAGCGTGTCGTCGCCGGCAGCGACGGAATCGATGACGCCGTTGCCGCCGCTGGACGGATCGCGGACCGTCGGTTGATACGGATCACTCTTCCCCGGCGCGACCAGCAGAATGTCGTCGCCGCCGAGCAGCACCGACGTTACGTCATTGCAGATCCCGTCGTCCGTCACCCCGGGTTCCCCGCCGAGAATGATCCTGTTCGATCCGGGAGCCGTCGCGCCTTTGGCGACGAGCTGGAAGTCTTGCGCGCAGACCGGCAGCGCAGCGGCGAGTAGCACGACGCCAACGGCGAGCGCGCACGCCAGTCCAACCGATGGTCGCGAGGGCGCTGCTGCGCAGCGGGAATGCGTGGTCATCGTGATCCTCCCGGGGGCGATACCCGACGTCGACGAGGCTGACGGGAGCTCACGGTTAACGCGGCGCGAACCGAACTGTCAACAAAAAAGCGCAACGTCAAAGATTAATGCGCCACCATACGTGACGCATTGCCCAGGGACATCAGTCATACAACGCACGCGGTTGTTCGGCGCGGCAGAAACTGCGCCATAATGTGGCTATTTCCAGATCCGTAAGCAGACCGATATGTCGTGATTTTGGGTGCTGCGATTACGTTTTTCCTTGACAGTGGCCGTCATGCGGCCGCTATGCTCCCGGCGGATTCAGCCGATCGAACTGTCGCGATCACGGAGGATCATCATGACGCCACTACGCACTCGAACCTGTACACGCCTTTGCCTCGTTCTTGCGGTCGTCATGGTGCCGTTGTGGCGCGGGAGCGCGGATGCCGGGAAGCTGAACTGTCGCAACCTGACGTTTTCGGGTCAGGCGGGCGACTGCACGAATCCGGATATCGTCGAGATCCAGATGGTCGATGCTCAAGGCCTCGAGATCCATCGCTCTTGCAATCTCTTCGTTCACACGGCCGAGACCGCATTGCACTTCGGCAGCCGCGTACCGCGCGACCTCAGCAGCTTCGGCGACTGCTCATCGGACAGCACGGAGCCGCCCCCGATCAAGAAGTGCTGGAACGGCGCCAACGGTTCCTGCAAATACAAATGGAAGGCGAAGAAACAGCTGCTCCAAGTGTGCTGCTGGGAAACGCCCAACTGCAGCGGCCGGAAGCTCGGGAATTATTGCAACGGCGGCATCAAGCAATTTTCCAAGTGCGCGAGCGACGCCGATTGTCCGGGCGCTGCGTGCGAGATGCGAGCGGGTACCCAAGGCATCTCCGCACAGAAGCGGATACAGGGCGAGCCGCAGTTCGGGCCGACACCCGTCCCCGTCACGCTCGTCACGACGCTGGTGCAGCTCGATCCGATCGGTATGACGCAGCTGCCGTTCCCGTCGCTCGGATCCTGCCGTACGGGCATCGCGAAGACCGTCCAGGCGCTCACGGCGACGACGTTGGAGAAGCTCGTCACGTGCCATCATCGGCAGATGCGCGGCGAGCCGCTCGCCGACTGCAACTCGGTGAATGGCGACTCCGACCCGAACGAGGCCGTTGCGACTGCCGAGGACGCGGTGACGACGGCCGCCGAGGCGTGCAAGCCCGCCGGCTCGCCGCGCGCGCTCGGCTATGGCACGTGCCCCGATCCGTGCACGATGTCGGTCAACACGTGCGCGGCACCGGTGTCGCGCGTCGGCGCGCCGTGCGCGACCGACAGCGATTGCGACTCGGCGCTGGGAGCGGGCGATGGCAAATGCGGTCGCGTCGAGGACTGGGATGCCGCGGCCGACTGTCTGATGTGTCAGGCCGAGACCGCCGTCGTCGACGCGATCACGGACAAGTACGGCTCGATCGGCTCCGACGCGCCCCCAGACGCGATCGATTGCCAAGACCAGATCGGAAAGGCTCTGCAGGGCCTCGTACGGACGCAGGTCGCCGTGACTGCGAAATGTCAAAAGCTCCTGGACGGCGGCAAAACCGTCCTTGCGTTTTGCCAAAGCGGCGAGTGCGTCGGACCTCCGAGCCATGTCGGCGAGCCCTGCATGACCAACGACGACTGCACGCCCCCGGACACCCAGCTGTGCAAGTACGCCGATCAGAGCCACGCGCGGTCACTCAACGAGATCAAAGCGCGTAGCGACCTCGACCAGGCGTGCGGGCAGACCGACTTCTCGACTCTCGACACGTGCGGCATCGATCTCGCGAGCGAGCAGGATTGCGTCATCGCGAACGGGCGGACGACGGGAGATACGATCGCCGACGCGATCTTCCCGGAGGGTGTCGGCCACGACGCGCCGTGAGCGGCGCAGCGTGCCGCTCACGGCGTAGGACGATCGTCAGGCGCCTGCGCCCGCGGCGAGCGCGGCGGTCGCAGCGGGGAGCTCCTCGATGACGTCGGACGCGAGGAGGCCGACCATGCCGCGGCGAGCGGCGATGCGATCCGCAGCGTAGCCGTGGAGAAACACGCCGAGCCGTGCGGCCTCGGCAGCCGGGTACCCTTGCGCCAACAGTCCTCCGAGGATCCCGGCGAGGACGTCGCCCGTGCCGCCGCTGCCGAGGCCGGGATTGCCCGAACAATTGATCGCGAGCGCGCCATCCGGCTCGGCGATCACCGTCCGCGCACCTTTCAGGACGACGATCACTCCACGCTCGGCCGCGAGCCGGCGCGCGACGCCGATGCGATCCGCCTGCACGGCGGCACCGTCGAGCCGCGTGAGGCGCGCCATCTCGCCGGGATGGGGCGTCAGAATGCGTGGTCGTTCGCGTGAGCCCCACGCGCCGTCCGGCGGCGTCGCGGCGAGACAGTTCAACGCGTCGGCGTCGACTACCGCCGGCAGCGGCGCGTGCGTGACGAGCCAGCCGACGAGCGCCGCGCACGCCGGCGACACGCCGATCCCGGGGCCGACGACCAGCGCACGCTTGCCCTCGAGCAGCGCGGCGTACGCATCGGGCAGCGGGAATGCGAGCGTACCGTCGCCGTCGTCGGGGAGCGGCGCCGTCATCTCTTCGAGCAGCCGCGCGGCGACGCTTTGCTGCTCGGCCGCGGGCACGCCGGCCGTCACCAATCCTGCACCGGCGCGCGCCGCGGCGCGGCTCGCGAGCACGACGGCGCCCGTCTTCCCGCGGCCGCCGGCGATGACGACGACGTGCCCGTTTGTGCCCTTGTGCGATTCCGGATCGCGCGGCCGCAGGAGCGCGTCGAGGGCGACCGTCGGAAGGCCGCTCGCGTTCACGAGCGTGATCGCCTCGGCTGCAAGTCCGGTGATCTCGCCGGTGAGACCGGTGCCGAAGAGCGCGTCGACGATGCAGCCGGCGTGGGCGAGCGCACGCTGCAGCGGGCCGAGGTCGTCGGCGGTGATCGTCGTCGTCTTGCCGCCGGCGCGCTGCCATGCGTGCAGCTTGGCGCGCGCGGGATCGCGGACGTCGTCGACGCGCGCGGCGAGAATCACCTCGCAGCGCACGCGGCGGCGCTTGAGCAGCCGTGCGACGACGAAGCCGTCGCCGCCGTTGTTGCCCTTCCCTGCGACGACGACGACGCCCGCCTTGCGCGCATGCGGAAAGCGCGCGAGGAGCGCCGCGGCCGCGCCGACGCCGGCGCGCTCCATCAGCACCGTCGACGCGATGCCGCTCCCGATCGCGAGCGCGTCCATGCGCCGCATCTCGGCGGCGGTGGTGACGATCATCGACGGCTAATCGCTCTTGACGACGACCCGCTCGGCACCGCCCGTACCGAGCGCCGTCCGTACGGCGGCGGCGATGTCCGCGGCGTGCGCCTCGACTTGCACGAGGTCCTCGCCCTCGACCATCACGCGTGCGAGCGCCTCGGTGCCCGAATAGCGGATGTAGACGCGGCCGCGGCCGCCGAGCGCCTGCTCGACCGCAGCGACGGCGCTTCGCACCGACGGCACCTCGTCGAGGTCGCGCTTCTCGCGCACCGGCACGTTCACCAGCACCTGCGGAAACTTGCGCATGACGGCGGCGAGCGTCGAGAGCGACACCTGACGGGTGCGCATGATGCCGAGCACGACCAGCGCGGTGATGAGGCCGTCGCCGGTCGTCGTGTGGTCGAGGAAGATCGCGTGGCCGGATTGCTCGCCGCCGAGGTTGTAGTTGCCGCGCAGCATCTCCTCGAGGACGTAGCGATCGCCGACCTGCGTCTTCACCAACGTGATGCCGATGTCGCGCATCGCGAGCTCGAGGCCGAAGTTGCTCATGTGCGTCGTCACGAGCGTCCGCCCGGCGAGACGGCCCTGCTCCAGCATCTCGCGTGCGGCGATCGCCAGCACCGCATCGCCGTCGACGAGCCGGCCGCACTCGTCGACGAGGAGGCAGCGGTCGCCGTCGCCGTCGAGGGCGACACCGACATGGGCGCGCTGCTCGATCACGGCGGCCTGCAGCCCGGCGGGCGCCGTCGCGCCGCAGTCGTGGTTGATGTTCTCGCCGTCGGGGTCGGTGCCGATCGTCGTCACGGTAGCCCCGAGCTCGGCGAGCACCTCCGGGGCGACCTTGTAGGCGGCGCCGTTCGCGCAGTCGACGACGACCTTCAGGCCGTCGAGGGTGAGATCGCGCGGGAACGTGTTCTTGACGGAGACGTTGTAGCGTCCGAGCGCGTCGTCGACGCGGAACGCCTTGCCGATCTCACCGGCCGTCGGCCGCAGGTGATCGATGTCGGTGTCGAGGACGAGGCGCTCGATCTCGAGCTCGACGTCGTCGGGGAGCTTGAACCCTTGGCTCGAGAAGAACTTGATGCCGTTGTCCTGAAAGGGGTTGTGCGAGGCCGAGATCACCGCGCCGGCGTCGGCGCGGAGGCTGCGGGTGAGAAACGCGATGCCCGGCGTCGGCAGCGGGCCGACGAGCAGCACGTCGACGCCCATCGAGCAGATCCCGGACGCCATCGCGGTCTCCAGCATGTAGCCGGAGACGCGCGTGTCCTTGCCGATGATGATCTTGTGACGGCGGCCGGCGGCGCGGCGGAAGACGTAGGCGACCGCGCGCCCGAGCCGGAGCGCCGTCTCGGACGTCATCGGCTCGATGTTCGCGACCCCGCGCACGCCGTCGGTCCCGAAGAGCTGCCGGGTCCTCGCGCTGCCGCCGTTGCCGTTCGTCGTGCTGGGCGTCGTCATTGGCGCGCTCCCTTTCGCTCGAAAATCTCCAAGGTGACTGAAGGTGGCTCGCGCTTCACCAGCTCGACGCCGGCGGGAAGGGCCACCGTCGGCTCGAGCGGATGCTCCCCGACCCCGAGTTGCGCGGCGTCGACGTAGACGCTGCCGGGATCGAGCTCCAAGTTTTGCACCGTCCGCTCCGGACCTCGGATGGTCAGATTGACATGCGACGGTCTGAGCTGAAAGGGGCGTTCAGTATTGCGGACGTCGACGGCGACGCGCCGCAGCTCGCGCGTCAAACGGACCGGCTCGACGACGACTTGCGCCATCACTCGCTCGGGCGTCACGGAGAGCAGGTGCTCGCCGCGGACGAGCGCGACCGGACGCTGCACCGACGCGGTCACGCCGTTGATGTCGAGCGGCTCGGTCTCGACGATCTGCAGGCCGCTCACGACGCTCGCCGGTCCGCTGACGACGACCGTCGACGGTGTCAGGCGCACGGTATCGACTTTGTAGCCGTCGGCGGGCTCACCGCTGCGGGCGAGCCGGATGGGAACGGTCGCGAGGCGAATCTCCTCTAGGCGGATCGGGATCCGCGCCGGCTCGATGTCGACGATGCGGACGCCACGCGGGACGCGGATCATCTCGTCGCGGATCTTGATCCGGATTTCGGAGCCGAGCTCGACGCCGGCGAGGTCGATGATGATCGGCGCCCGGCGGCCGTCGAGAGACGCGAGCAGCGCCCCGGGACCGTTCAGCTTGACCGCCACGGAGTCGATGCGCTCGCGCGTGACGAGCACCGAGTGCTCGGGCGTGTTGCGGAACTCGATCGGGAACTGCAGCATCTCGGTCTCGCGCTTGCCGGCGTTCACGAAGAGCCAGAGCACGAATGCGACGGCGAGCGCCGCGACCTTGCCGAGCAGGTTGCGCCGCAACGGTGCCGTGTAGCGTTGCCAGTCGCGCGTGGCCATCACGTGAAGAGCTGCTGCAGCGTGCTGCGCAGCACGCCGGCGTCGAGGTCACGGGTGATGCGCCCCTCGCGGACGAGCGAGATCTTGCCCTCCTCCTCGGAGACGACGATCACGACTGCGTCGGTCTCCTCGGTGAGCCCGATCGCGGCACGGTGGCGCGTGCCGAGCGTCTTCGACACGTTCGGATTCGTGGTGAGCGGCAGGAAGCACCCCGCGGCGACGATCCGCCCGTGCTGGATGACGAGCGCGCCGTCGTGTAGCGGCGATGACGGGATGAAGATGCTCTGCAGCAGTTCCTTCGTCACCTGGGCGTCGAGTCGCGTACCGCCTTCCATGTACTCGTTGAGGCCGACCTCACGCGCGAGCACGATCAGCCCGCCGATACGACGGCTCGCGAGCGTCACCGCAGCGCGCGTCAGCTCTTCGATCACCTGGCCGTGGGCGACCCGCGGCAGCCCGCTGAAGATCGGCCCGGTCCCGAACTGCGTCAACATACGCCGGATGTCCGCCTGGAACACGACGACGACGATGATGAGGAGCACGTTGCCGATCGAGTCGAGGATCCAGTTGACGGTATAGAGCTCGAAGAATTGCGCGCCCTGGTACACGGCGGCGAGGATGACGAGGCCGATGATCATCGGCACGGCGCGGGTGCCACGGATCAAGAGCCCGAGCTGGTACAAGACGAAGGCGATGATCAGCATGTCGACGACGTCCTGCCAGCGAAAATCGCGGAAGAGACCCATCGCCGCCGTTTACCCTTGCGTCAGCCCTGCAGCCTGCCCGTGCGCGCGACGGCGTCCGCGATCGCGAGCGCCGCGCGCGTCGGGGCGACGTCGTGGACGCGGACGGCGCGGGCGCCGGCGGCGACGGCCATGACCGCGGCCGCGAGCGACGGCGCGAGGCGCTCGCCGACCGCCGTGCCGCTGACGGTTCCGAGAAACCCCTTGCGCGACGCGCCGACCACGACGGGATACCCCAGACCCACGAGGCGCTCCAACCCGGCGAGGAGCGCGAGGTTGTGCTCCGGCCGCTTGCCGAAGCCGATCCCGGGGTCGATCCAGATGTGCTCGGCCGCGACGCCGGCCGCCCGCGCGGCGGCGGCGCGTGCGGCGAGGAACGCCGCGACCTCCGCGACGACGTCGCCGTAGGTCGGCGCGTCCTGCATCGTGGCCGGAACCCCTTGCATGTGCATGAGCACGATCGCGCCGCCGCGCTCGGCGACGAGCGGCAACATGGCGTCGTCGAAGCGGCCTGCACTCACGTCGTTCACCATGTCGGCGCCGACTGCAAGCGCGGCGGCCGCCACCTCCGCCTTCGTGGTGTCGACGGATATCGGCAGGTCGGTCTCGGCACGCAGCGCCGCGATCACGGGTACGACACGCGCACGCTCGGTCGCGGCATCGATCGG
>WNFP01007055.1_pt1 | contig 14395 bp, 10 predicted proteins | sample 5400201 | NCBI WGS metagenome assembly WNFP01 (sample SAMN13153355, study PRJNA577476) | soil metagenome | isolation source: 115 cm saprolite under Madrone tree | place: USA:California | collected 2016-06-14
GCCCTCGGCTATGTATCCGTTCGAAAAGCTGCCGATTCGAACGCCCAACAATGCGGAGATCCGCGACGTCTTGAAAGGCAAGCTCGCGACCGGTGAATCACTGGAGGTTCACGAAACGACGCTGCAGCCCGGCGGCGCGCCTCACGCGGCGCACCATCACGTGCACTCCGAAATGTGGCTCATTCGGGAAGGAACCGTGGAACTCACCGTCAATGGCACGAGCTACCAGCTCGGACCGGGTTCTGTGGGTTTCGTACGCTCCAATGATGAGCATGGAATCAAAAACGTGGGCACAACGCCAGCAACATATTTTGTTGTGGCTGTGGGTCCGGGCGCGGGTTCCTGAGAACAGGAGAGTTTCACTCCGTGGGAATTTCCATTTGAGATCGCTGAATCACAGAGGCCGCAACGTTTAGCGGCACCGAAGAGCAGTTTCAGTATTTTAAAATTGACACCGGAAACGCGCGGGCCTATCGTTTGAAGCCGGGCGCAATACTGCAAGACGATGTTGCGCTTGTATCTGGACCGGATTAGCCCGGTCAGATGTTCCATTCAGACCACGTACTTTCATGAGTCTTACGGCCGGCGGATGCTCAGCCGGCAACCACGAAGCAATTCCGCAACCCAGCCAAGAAATACGGTATTGGCAATTCTCGAAAACGCGCGGGAGGTCTGAGAATGAGCAGACGGGATGATCCCAAAGATTCCGTGCACGACGACAAAGCCAAGCGCAGCAAGCGGGGAATCGGCAGGCGCGACTTCGTCAAGTTAGTGGGCGGAACCGGCGTCGCTGTTACCGCTGAAGTGCTCGCGCGGCAACAACTGGCCACGGCGGCGGCCACCACACAGGAAACGGTCGTTGGCGGCGGCAAGGTGATTGGACCCGGGCCGGTACCCATGACCCTGCGCGTCAACGGAGAAGCGAAAAAGCTGACTGTCGAGCCGCGCGTCACGTTGCTGGACGCCTTGCGGAACCACCTGGATCTTACGGGAGCCAAGAAAGTGTGCGACCGGGGCACGTGTGGCGCGTGCACGGTCATCGTAAATGGCAAAGCGACATATTCGTGCACGGCGCTGGCCATTGATGTGGCCGACCATGAAGGAAAGCCGGGCGCGGATATTCGCACGATCGAAGGGCTGGCGCCGGAAGGAAAGTTACATCCCGTTTCGGCCTCTTTTGTGGACAACGACGCCCAGCAGTGCGGCTTCTGCACGCCGGGTTTCGTGATGGCCTGTAAAGCGTTTATCGAGAAGCACCACAATCCGACAGCCGAACAAGTGAAGGAGGCGCTCGGCGGCAACCTCTGCCGTTGCGGAACTTACATGGGAGTGCGGAAAGTTGTCGTTGAGGCAGCAATGAAAATGAAAGGAGGGCATGCCTAATGGCCGACTATCACTGGCCCCCAGCAGACAAGCGCAGCCTGATTGGCAAACGCATTTCGCGCCTGGACGGCCCCTGGAAATCATCGGGGCGCGCGAAGTACAGCTACGACGTCAACCGTCCCGGCATGCTCCACGGGAAGATGGTTTTTTCGCCGTACGCGCATGCGAAGGTTGTGAGCATTGATACCAGCGCGGCAGAGGCCATGCCGGGCGTGAAGGCAGTTGAGATCATGACCGAGCCCGGGAAGGAAGTGATGTGGGCCGGGCATGAAGTCGTCGCCATTGCCGCGGAGACTGAGGAACAGGCGCGGGATGCCGCGCGCCGCATTGAAGTTAAATACGAAAAAATTTCGCACCTGGTTGCCGACGTGCCGCCGTCGAAGGCGGGCGAACACACCAAGCAGATCGCCGAGCAGGTTGACGGAAATCCCGACCAATCGTTACAACAAGCCGAAATGGTCAGTGAAGGCGAGTACGGCTCCCCGGTGATTACACACTGCTGCCTGGAGGCCCACGGCCAGGTGGCGGAATGGGACGGCGACAATCTCACGATGTATGCCTCCACGCAGAACGTAAGCGGGATTCCTGGGGAGCTTGCGAAAGCAAATATCGTCAGCTCCGCAGATAAGGTGCGTGTGCTGACGCCTGTCATGGGCGGAGGTTTCGGGAGCAAGTTCGGGGCTGATACCTGGGGCCTGGCGTGCGCGAGGCTGTCCAAGAAGGCGGGGCGCCCTGTAAAGATGATGCTGGAGCGCGATCAGGAATTGATGGCCGCCGGGGCGCGTCCTTCGATGTATGCAAAGGTTCGCGTGGGTGCGAAGAAGGACGGAACTCTCACCGGGTGGTCTTCGGAATCCTGGGGCACGGGCGGACCCGACGCGCAAGGCGGCGCGCCGAATCTGCCTTACGTCATGCGCATTCCGGACCGGCGCGTGCGCCACACGGCGGTTTTGACCAACATCGGTCCGGCTCGCGCGTGGCGCGCGCCCAATCACCCGCAGATGTGCCTCATTACGATGTCGGCGCTAGAGGACTTAGCGGCGAAAATCGGCATGGACCCGCTCGAGATGTTTCAGAAAAATATTCAACTGACCGGGCCGCTGGCGAAGACTTACCAGGCGGAGCTGGAAAAAGCCGCGGAATTGATGGACTGGCAGAAGAAATGGCACCGCCGTGGCGATAAGACATCCGGTCCGCTTAAGCGTGGCTTGGGCCTGTCCATTCATACCTGGGGCGGCGCGGGGCACCCGAGCAATTGCAACTGCACAATTCAGCCCGACGGATCGGTGGAAGTTTCCTTGGCCTCGCAAGACCTGGGAACGGGCACGCGCACGGTGATCGCCATCATCACGGCGGAAACGTTTGGTCTGCCGCTCGAGGCTGTGCGAGTGAATATTGGCGATTCGAAGTATCCGGCCGACGGAGCTTCAGGCGGTTCGACAACAGTTGGGGGAGTTAGCTCCTCCACGCGCCGAGCGGCGACAAACGCTTTGAACGAGCTCCTCGAGAAAGTTGCGCCCTCGCTGGGAGCCAAACCCGACGATCTGGAAGCCGTCGGCGGGCAGATTCGCGTGAAAGGCGCCGGCAAGGCGATTGCCTGGAAGCAGGCCTGCGCGAAGCTCGGCAGCACACCCATCACGGCTGCTGGCCAGCGGCAGCGCGGAAATGACGATCTGCTTTCCAGCGGAGTCGGTGGCGCGCAGATGGCCGAGATCAGCGTGGATGTTGAAACCGGGATCGTGCACGTGGAAAAACTGGTGGCGGTCCAGGATTGCGGCCTGATCATTGACCTGAAAACCGCCGAGAGCCAGGTGCACGGCGCGTGCATCATGGGCATCACGTACGCGCTGTTCGAACAGAAAATCATGGATGAGCAAACGGGACGCTGCTTGAACGCGGATTTGGAGTTTTACAAGCTCGCGGGCATCGGCGATTTCGGGGACATCGTGGTGCACATGATGACGGGCCCCGGTTACGACGAGCGCGGAGTGATTGGGCTGGGCGAACCGCCGGTTGTTTCGCCCGGCGCAGCCATTTCCAACGCAGTGGCCAACGCCATCGGAGTGCGCGTTCCCACGCTGCCGCTCACCCCCGATAACGTGCTGGCGGCAATGGAGAAAGGAGTGACAGCCTGATGGAACCCTTTGAATACGCCCGTCCCAACACCAGACAGGAAGCAATCGGGCTGCTGGGCGCAAACTGGAACGACGCCGCGGTACTGGCGGGTGGCACCGATTTGATCAGCCTGATGAAAGAGTACGTCGTAACACCGAAGCGCATCGTGAATATCAAGAGCATTGCAGAGCTGGGCGGGATCCATCCTGCAGCCGAGGGGTTGACGATCGGCGCGCTCGCCACGATCGAGGAGTTGCTTGAAAACGCAGCCATTCGCGCCGAGTATCCTGCCCTCACGCAAGCCGCTGAAGGCATAACAAGCTCGCAGATCCGCAGCATGGGTACGGTCGGCGGCGATCTCTGCCAGCGCCCGCGCTGCTGGTATTTCCGCAACGGATTTGGCCTGCTGGCAAAGGACGAAGCCGGGCGGTCGCTTGTGCCTGACGGCGAAAATCGTTATCACGCGATCCTGGGGAATGACGGCCCGGCGTACTTCGTGAATCCGTCAAGCCTCGCGCCTGCCCTGGTCGCGCTGGGCGCAAAACTGAGGTTATATGGTCCGAAGGGGCAACGCGAAGTCAGCGTGGAAGACTTCTTCGTGATTCCAAAATCAGACGGCGAGCGCGAAAACGTGTTGCAGCCAAATGAAGTGCTCGCACAGATTGTAATTCCAGCAAGCTCGCGCGGTTTGCGCAACGCTACATACGAAGTGCGGCAGAAGACGGCGCTGGACTGGCCGCTGGCAGCCGCTGCCGTAGCGGTAAAAATCGAAGCCGGCAAGGTCACCGGCGGGCGAATTGTGCTGGGCCACGTTGCGCCGATTCCGTGGCAGGCCAAGGATGCTGCGAAGGAACTAACCGGCAAGGCCCTAACGGAAAATGTGGCGGCCGATGCCGGCAAGGCTGCCGTTCAAGGAGCGAAACCACTTAGCCAGAACGGTTACAAAGTCAAGCTGGCGCAGGTCGCCGTCAAACGCGCGTTGCTTGCCGCCGCGAAGGGAGGCGCCTGATCATGCCAAGCCTGACAGGATTGATCCAGAACGGCGCGGTCTGCCAATGCCTGCGGGAGAAGAAGATGTTTTACGAAGGCAACGACGTTTCTCCCGCGAACAGCATGGACATTATCTCGCCAGCGGAGAAGGCCGCCGCCATGCCAAGCGGTCCTTTCTGGTGCGCGCAAACACAGTCGCTCCTGGGGCCGGATGGCGGCTTCGCGAATACGGAGAAATGCCGCCCGGGGCGTTCCTGCTGTGAAACAACGTAGGCGTTCCCACGCGGATGGATTGAATGTCATCCCCGGGAATGTGAAAATAGTTTTGTGGTAGGTGGAGGAGGTAATCAGATGAAATTGAAGATAGCCGCAGGGTCATTGCTTCTCGCGATGGCCTTGATCGCCCTGCCCGGTGGCATTTGGGCGGCCCAGCCGGCCGGACACGTTTCGGGCGAATACATAGAATCCCGCACTGCCGACGTCTTTACGGGCCCGTGCTTCGCAAATTCCGAAGTCAATTTGACCGGCCAGGAAGCCGTGCTTGCCTGGCACATCGAAAAAGGGACTTGGGGCGATGTGCCTCTGGATGGATTGAGCGTTGCGGCGGTGGTGCGAGCCAGCGCGACGCTGGGCGATCCCTTCAGCGATCCCCTCCCGGCCAAGGCGGTGCTGATCGTGGATCAGCCGGCAAATGCCGCGCAGCGGGCGGCACTGGTGAGCTTTGCGCAATCGCAGAGCGGAAAGTTGCTGAGCAACGTGGTGGCAATCGAGGCTCTGCCCATCCGTTTCGCTGTGGATGGAAGCCGCCATGGATATGCATCGCTTGAAGTCGGAGACGTTGCGCGGATCACTACGCGCGCGATAAGGGAGCACGTGGAACGAGTCGAACCGCCGGAGCGCGTTCGTCGGAACGTTTGCGCTCTGAATCCGGCCAGGAGCAAGAACGATCTTGACGCGAAGGAATTCGCCGAGAGGACGAGTTTGTTTGCGCTTTGCCGTTCTGTCGCGACGATGCCTACTTTGAGAGAATCACCAGAATTACCGAAGAAAGCGCGGGTTCCCCGATAGGTGCGCTCCATCCGAGTCTTTCCGAGGTGCATGGGAATGAGAATGATGCGAATGCGAAGCTTCTTGCTTGGCTGCACCTCGGCTCTTTCTCTGTGCGCCGGGAACGCGGCGGCACAAGGCTACAAAGCCGAGGCGCTCAGTGAGGCTCCGCCACAGGAATTAGCGTCGCCAGTTCGCGAGGCGCTCTCGGCCAGCGGCATTCGGGTCACGGGGCCTGGCGGTGCGGTGTGCGATATCTGGCTGCGCAAAGCGGTGCCTGCAAAAGCGAACGCCGGGCAGTCGTTGGGAGTAATCTATCCACAACTCGCGCAAGGCACGCTCGTCGCCGCGATACGGCTTCCCAATGCCACGAAGGACTATCGCAAACAACTCATCAAGCCGGGGACTTATACGCTGCGCTATGCGCTGCTACCTGACAATGGGAATCACATGGGCGTAGCGCCACAGAGAGATTTTCTCCTGGCTTCACCGGCGGCTGCGGACCAGGATGCGGCCACGATCAGCATCGATCAATTGCTGAACCTGAGCAGGAAGGCCACGGGCTCCAATCATCCGTCCGTGTGGAGCCTTGGCCCCGCTGAGGATCATCCGAAGTCGCTGCCCGCCGCCTTTCATCAAGATGACGGTGACTTGTGGCTCGTGGAATTTCGGTTGCCGCTGCAGACTGGAACTGCCGGGCCTTCACCCGTGTCCATGGCGCTGGTTGTAGCTGGTTCGGCGCCGGAGGCGTGAGGGGAAGCGTCACTCTGCGCTAGTGCCGTTCCAAGTTGTTCGAGCAAATCCTTATTGAAAATGCTTTTTCCATGTTTTGCGTCCGATCTCCTTCATTTCTTCACCCCCTTAATTTCTATTGATGTCTCCTTGGAGGCCGGTTAGCCGCGCCATCATCATCGAACAAGAATCGGGGCACCCTCCTCGAAAGGCGCCCCGAGCCTGCCTCATTCGCGTTGGCGGTCAGAAGAAGAGTTTCAAAGCTAGTTGTCCGATGCGCGGGTCCGCAGCCTGTTGAATGGCGCCAAAGCTGTTCGCCGAACTTAGCTTTTGGAAGTTTGTAAGCGAGGCGGAGTCGTCCATGAAATTGGCGCGATTGAATACATTGAAGAACTCCGCCCGAAACTGGAGTTTCAAGCGTTCCGTGAACGAGAAGTTCTTGGAAAGTCCCATGTCCCAGGTGTACGAACCCGGTAAACGAAAACTTGCTTTGCCGATGTTACCAAACGTGGCAGAACCATTCGATTGAAATGAAGCTCGATTGAGCCAGTCCACGCAAGATGTCGTGGTGATCTTTGCGGCCACACACGCGCCTGGACCGTATGGTGCGCCTATCAGATTCGCCCGGTCTTGCCCGATTCCAGTGCCGGAGTTGTTTACTCCTGAAAGGACAGTAAAGGGCCGGCCGGTCTGGGCGGAGACGACGCCCCCGAGTTGCCAACCACCGAAGACGCGCCGCAGCAGGCGATTTGCTTTTAACGTGTCGGGAAGCTGCCAGACGTAAGAAGCAACGAAGCGATGCGTGTGATCAAAATCCGATGGGCCCCGGTCGAACTGGTGACGCAGCGGATCATCCCAAGGCCGTGGAGACACGGTATCGGCGCCAACATCGGCCACTCCTCCGCCATTGGGCAAGTCATCGATACTCTTGGACCAGGTGTAGTTCCCAAGGATGGTCAGTCCATGAGACATGCGCTTTTCGGCGGATAACTGGAGCGAATGGTAAAAGGAATTGATATCCTGCGCGTCTTGGGTGGGGCCATTATTCGTGGTGCCGAACACATTGGTGCCAGCAATGGCATTGAGCCTAGGGCTAGGGGTGACGCTGCCCACAGGCGACACGTTAAAAGCGATTGTCTCTTTCAAGTGACTGCCGTGAGAGCCGACGTAGGCAGCTCGCAGCAGGATGCTGGAAGGCAACTGGCGTTCAATGGCGAGGTTCCAGTTGTAGAGGGTTGGCGCCTGGTAGTCGTGAGCCGGGTCCCAACTGACGACAAGCAGGTTCGGAGCGAAAGTAGCATTCGAGGGCGGCGGAAAGGGTGCGGGGAACAAATTGGCTTGCGCCGTGCAGCCGAGACTCGACTGTGTCGAGGCCTGGGTGCAGAGAGGGTCACTGATTGTGCCGGGTTTAGCACCGGAAGTGCTAAGTATGAGCTGCGGGCTGAAAGGCGTTACGTCCACGAACCGATTGTTGATGATGCCTGGTATCCGCGTGTCATAAAAAATACCCGCTCCGCCGCGCAGACTCGTCTTGCCGTCTCCGAATAGATCGAGGGCAAACCCCGCCCGTGGCGCGAAATTTTTAAGACCGGGTTGGACGCCATTCTCAGGAACGCCAGGATCGCCGGGGAAGTACACCCCTGCGGGAGCATTGGGGAAGCGTGTGGAGTGCACGCCAGCAATCAGACCACTGAGCCGAAATTGTTCCTGGCGTCCTTTGATTTCGCGCCAAGGAAGAGCCGGCTCATAACGCAGACCAAAGTTCACCGTCAAGCGTCTGTTTACCTTGTAGTTGTCCTGGGCATAGACGCCGGAAAATAGACCGCGATTATTCTTGAATTCGCCAGCGCCTTGACGGAAGGCCGGATTGTTGCTGTAGTCGCATAGAATACCCCCCAGAAAGTTATTAAAGACTACCTGACTGGCGGTCTGGCCTGCGCCTGGGGTTGGGTTACAAAAACTGAATTCAGCCGGCTGAAAGAAAAGGTTGTTCAGGTCCACGCGGCTGCGCTCGATCACTCCGCCAAAGCGCAAATCGTGGCTCCCTTTGACCCAGCTCACATCATCACTCCAGGTGAAATTGTTTCGGATAAATGATGCGTTGGGGTTATCTCCGAAGCTAAACCCACCATTCACGCGGATTTGCTGAATCGCATTCGTGGCAGGCTGGAAGGGGATATTCGACCCGAGAGTCTTCACACTGGGCACGTTGCTGGCAGGACCCCTCCTCGCAGCCTCCCGCGAGTAGCCAAACCGAAAATCGTTGATCAGGTTCGGCTTAAAGACGTGAGTCTCGTGGATCAAAGAGTTTTGTGCCGGAATCGTGGCGCCATTCGCGTAGGTCAGAAAATTGGCAGGATCAAAAACCGGGTCCCTGTGAAAACGGTTGTAATCATAGCGAACTGCGAGTCGGTCGCTCTGCCTGAAGGAATGGTCCACTCTCCCAATGACCTCGTCAAAATCGTCGTTTTGCGGTTTTAGAAAGACTACGGTTCTCGTCGTTGGGCTCAGGGCCGGCAAGCCTTTCAGTATGGCCAGGGACACCGGATCGATCGTCCCCGGTCCGCCGCCTGGTCCGCCCGAGCAATAAAACCTATCAACATCCGGTGTCGAGGCCGTCGGCGGCCCCGCGCAGGAGCCCGTCGCAGCAAGCTGACTCGCGAGTACGCTGCTCGTGGGTATATTCGAGTTCGAAGGGTTCCCTATATTGCGGAGTCGCGTACCTTGGTACCCCGCAAAAAAGAACGTCCGGTCGTGAATAATCGGACCGCCGATGGTGCCTCCAAACTGGTTGCGCTTGAGTTGATCTCGCCCCTCGTCTTTGGTCGGGACAACGGTCCCGTTCGGCAAACGCGTCGTCAGGGGGGCAAAGAAGTTCCTGGCGTTGAAAACGGAATTGCGTAGGAACTCGAACACATCGCCGTGGAATTTATTGGTGCCGGACTTCGTGATAACGTTGACGACGGCCCCCGCGTTCTGGCCGTACTGGGCGGTGTAATTGCTGGTCTGAACGCTGAATTCCTGGAGCGCATCCGGGAATGGAAACGGCTGGTTGACGTTGGTGTACTCGTCAACGTGGTTGCCACCATCCAGCTGGTAGCTGACTTGGTTCTGCCGCGAGCCATTGGCCGAAATCGTCACCGCCCCGGGAAAGGTCTTTGTGAATCCCTGGTCAGCGCCTCCGCCAGGGGAGTTGACCGCGCCCCCCGCCAACAGGGTGAGTTGCGCCGCATTGCGACCGTTCAGGGGTAGTTCGACCAAGCGCTGCTGCTCGACAACCTGCGCGATCGTCGAGGTCGCCGTATCTACTTGCAGCTCGTTGCCGGTAACGGTAACGACTTCTGTGGTCATACCCAACTTCAGACTGAAATTCACTGTGAGCGTCTGATCCGCCAGCAATTCAATCCCGCTGTTCTTCGAAGTGCTGAAGCCCCTTGCCTCGACGGACAAGGCATATTTCGCCGGCTGAAGGGACGGAATGACGTAGAGCCCCTCGGCATCCGTCAGGGCAGTGCGTGAGAATCCCGTGCCCTCCTGGGTGGCGATGATTTTCGCGGACGCGACGGAGGCTCCGGAGGGGTCCGTAACCCTGCCGACAATGCTTCCCAGACCTTGAGCATGCGAAAGCGGAGGAACGAACAGAAGAGCAAAAAAGGCAATCGCAATGTGCTTCTTCATTTCTGTTTTTCCCTTTCGTGGGCAGCCCGCGACAACAATCTCGGCCGAGCCCGGCAGTGCCCGCTCACCCGGTGCCTCGACCACACGGCTGCGTCTTCCGCACCGAGAATTGAACAAGCCGCAGAACCCGCTCGAACGATTTACATTGCTTGATAATCGCTATCTACCGCTTGAATAGTTCCGTTGAGACGGACATTAGGAGGGCGGTATCAGGATGTCAATCTGGAAATTCTAAAGCCGTGGTTTAGCTGAACTAAAACAGGGGTGGTCTTCCAAATCGGTTGAATCGGAAGTTCCTGTGGACCATCCCTCCACAAGGCGCTTTTTCACCGCCCGAAAACCGAACTTTATCCCTAAGCACGCTGGGCGCAGGATAGCTTACACCAAGATTTCCGCTGGCTGACGAGTCGCTTTCCCTAGGAAAATTTTCACGATGTGAAATACATCGCCGGCTTTCTCTTCTGCGTTATTCACGGACAACACAATCTCACTCAACATATCGATTGGGGTGATCTAAAGCCCACATTTCCGCGGGCTTTTCAGGGTCACGAAGAACCCCAACTCGACGGCCTCTTGTGGGATACTCGGCGCGATCTCTGCATGGATGCATCGACTGCAATCATCTTAGGAGACTGCAGGTCCAATTCGCCCCATGACGCCCGCACGAGAACAGGCAAACCTGGAAATCTCTCCTGTGCCGCGACGAAGATGGGCTATCTCTTTGCTCTTGGGATTCGGCGTGCTCGTCAATTATTTCGATCGCGTGAATCTTTCTGTTTCCCAGGATGCGCTGCGAGCATCGTTTGGAATTTCCGCGGTGATGTTCGGTTATCTGTCAAGCGCCTACAACTGGACCTACGCGTTGCTCCAACTGCCTTCCGGGCTACTGCTGGATCGCTTTGGCGTGCGCCGCATAGGCATCCTTAGCACGATGATCTGGAGCGTGGCTTCCTTCGCTGCGGCCATCTCCACGGGCGTCGGAGGTTTGTTCGGAGCTCGGTTCCTCTTGGGTATCGGCGAGGCTCCGACATTTCCGGCCAATGCGAAAGCCACCGGCTACTGGTTCCCGAAAGACGAACGCAGCCTGGCCACGGCCATGTTTGATGCAGCGGCGAAATTCTCTTCGGCGATTGGAATTCCCCTATTGGGTCTCTTGTTGCTGTATTTCGGTTGGCGGTGGAATTTTGCGGCGACTGGCTTCATAAGTCTCCTCTATTTTGTATTGTTCTATGCTTTCTATCGAAATCCGAGCGAGGACAAGCTGCTCACAAGTGCGGAGCGCGACTTCATCGTCCGAGGAGGAGCGCAGCCGGAGGATCGCGCAAGAGCCGCCAAAGGGGCACCGCTCGGTTACCTACTCCGACAGCGTAAAGTGTGCGGCTTGGCGCTGGGCTTCGCGTCATACAACTACACTTTCTATCTGCTCTTGACCTGGCTGCCGTCTTATCTTTCCACTGCCCTCCACGTGGACCTACTTCATTCGGCGCTCTATACGAGTGTGCCCTGGCTGTTCGCGACGTTCACTGACCTTATCGTAGGCGGATGGCTCGTCGATACCTTGATACAGCACGGTAGGAACCCCGTTCGCGTCCGTCAGGTTGTTCTCATCGGCGGAACGACTCTCGGCCTGGGAATTCTCGGCACGGCACACGCACACAGTCCCGTCACTGCCCTTTTCTGGATCAGCATGTCTATCGGCGGATTATCCGCCGCTTCGCCCGTGGGATGGTCCATCCCGTCGCTGATTGCTCCACGAGAGAGCGTCGGCACGCTGGGGGGAATTCTTAATTTTTGTAATCAGCTCTCCGGAATTGCCGCGCCGATTGCGACAGGCTACATTGTGCAGGCGACCCATTCTTTTTCCGGAGCTTTCGCGGCGGCAACGGTTTTTCTGCTGATCGGCATCGCGGGCTATGTTTTTCTACTGGGGCGCATGGAGCCGATCTCGGAGCCGCCGTGATTCCCCGTGGTTCAATGAGCCGGCGCGTAATGCTTCGTGGTCTGCGTCCTTGAGTTGAAAATTTCGAAATTTCCGTCCGGCCAGGCGGTCAGCTTCAAGTAGTTTCCTGCATCGGGCCCAGAGAGATTGGCGATGAATGGTTCGGCGACATTGTGCACAGGTCCGCTGTCGTTTGAAAAAGCGGTGTGCAGGCGCACCAGCAGACTGCGCTCTTGAATCAGATGGAGCTGCCAGAGATCTTCGAGCCCCGGCGCTTTCTTGACGGTCTGCCACGAAGATGGCGCTCCGCCTTTTGTCGCACTGTTATCCATGATGGCCACGCGCGGGGCAATGCCATTCAAGAGTACGGGGCTGTTGCTGGTGATCCAACCGTGATGCGAGACGACAAAAATGTCGATTTTCCCGAGCTTGTTCTGCGGACACATCAATTCCCTTTCTTTGTCCGATGTCAGGTCGCCTAAGTCCAAAATTCGCAACTTGCCAAAGGTAAAGAGAGTTCCGAGCGAGCGTGCATTCTCGGTGTGGTCGGCCGAAGGTGCTCCGGAGGTGGCGCAAGTGGAATTCACTTCTCCGGCCCCCGGCAGAGGTTTGTCAATCAACGCGCCGTCGGAGCTGACCACTCTGACCTCCACCCCTTGAAGTGGCAAAACCTCTCCGGGCTTCGCGGAAATGTGCTTGTACTTTCCTGTTGCTAGCAGCTTCTGATACGCCTCCCAAACATTTTGCACTCCGGCGCTGCTCGTCTCGCGGTTTTCGCCATGGTCGATAAATGTTCCCACGGGAATCCGCGCTGCAAGCTGCGGCGCGCCTCCGACGTGATCGTCGTGAAAATGCGTGATCAAAACGTAGTCGATCATCCCAATCCCCGCCATCTTGGCTGCGGAAACGATGCGGTCCGCATCGCGGCCATCGTTGCCGGGCCACCCCGTGTCGATCAGCAGCGACTTCCCTTCCGGCGTCACGAATAGCGTCGCCTGACCGCCCTCCACATCGACAAAAAAGATCTGCAGCCTCTTTGCATTTTCTGGCGCCGCATCGGCAGGCGCCACGACCAACAGGAATAAACTCAAAAATCCCCCAAATACCCCGCCAAGGAGAGATAGGCCCACGTAGCGTCGCAACGAAAAATTCATAAAAAGATTGCGCTGCATTTTCTAACTCCTAACCCGATTTATCTCTGACGTCAGAGCCAGCCTTTCCAGACTCGACTAACGCGCGTGTCGCGCCCGTGGAAATTCCGCCGTCTACGAGCAGAGTCTGCCCCGTTATGTACCGGCTGGACTCCGCGGCAAGGAACACTACCGCAGCATCCAAATCCTGTGGTTGCCCGGGGCGTTTCAGCGGAATGCGATCGCAAAGATATTCGACCCACTCTTTGTTCTCGTACAGGACCTTGTTCTGTTCGGTGCGAAACCATCCTGGAGCCAGACAATTCACGGTGACGCCGTACTTGCCCCAATCGTCAGCCAAGCTCATCGTCAATTGCCGGATACCACCCCGGCTGGCTCCATACGGCGCGAGTCCCGCGTAGCCCGCGACACTGGTGACCGATCCGATGTTAATGATGCGTCCGTAACCGCGCGCGATCATCCCGCGCGCTACGGCTTGTGACACAAAGAAACTACCGCGCAGGTTGGTGTCAAGAATCACGTTCCAGTCTTCCCAAGTTACTTCGAGCGCCGGCTTCCGGACATTGCAACCTGCGTTGTTCACGAGAATATCCACATGGGCGAAGGCCGCTTCAGCGCTCGCAACCATTTTCTCGATGCTCTCATGGCTGCGCACGTCGAGTTCCAAGGAAAGAGCGCGGCGGCCGAGTGCTTTTATTTCCGCTTCAAACGGTACCAATCGTTGGCGATCGCGGCTGGTGAGCACTAGGTCCGCGCCCGCCTTCGCCAAGGGCAGCGCCATATACTGCCCGAGTCCCCGGCTCGTGCCGGTGACGATCGCCACGCGGCCACCGAGATCAAACAGTCCGTTGCTCACGAAACCATCCCGGGAGTAAGAATAACCTTCATCAAGTTTGGTTCCCGTGCATGCAGTCTCTCAAACCAGCGTGGCCCTTCCTCCAAGGGAGCAATGGCCGAAATCAGGGGCTTTACCTGAATCGCGCCGGTTGCCAAAAGCTCTATCGCCCGTGGATATTCTCCGGCCGATGCGCACGACCCTTGAAGACGGAGTTGCCGCGCCTTCACGGTTTCGCTTCTTCCAACGGCTTCAACGGCGACGTCCACACCGGTTCCTCCGGTGAGCTGCATAATCTCCGCAACAAGGTCAGCCTCCGCAGACCAGATGGCAGTGGCGCCGACATCTTGAGCCAGTTTGAGCCGTGACCTATCCAGATCGGCGATAAAAATTCTTGAACAGCCTGCAACGCGCAATGCCTGCAGGACGAGCAGCCCGATCATTCCTGCGCCAACGACCAGAGCATTGCTGCCGGGAGAAATCTGCTCCAAGGAAACAGCGTGAACGGCCACGGACACTGCCTCC
>WNFP01019364.1_pt1 | contig 14392 bp, 12 predicted proteins | sample 5400201 | NCBI WGS metagenome assembly WNFP01 (sample SAMN13153355, study PRJNA577476) | soil metagenome | isolation source: 115 cm saprolite under Madrone tree | place: USA:California | collected 2016-06-14
TCGTATCGAACTCATGACGTAACATGTTGTCCTGCACCATTAGCTGGCTTAGCCTTCCGACCTCCCCTTTTTGAGTCCGCACTCCAGCCGAGGCCAGTTGTTCGCGGCGGGATGCCGCGTGGTAGTCATTGGTCATGCGGCCGATGACACGATTCTGCTCGTTTTGAATCTGTGCCTGGTTTTCGTCGATTTGCGATTCCAGCCGTTTGGCCGTCGGGAAATTGGGTCCATACCGGGCCAGAGCTTCTGTGTGCTGTTGTTTGAGCTCTGCCGATGTCTCTTCCAATTTTTCTAACAAGTCGTCGTGCACCAATGAAGCGAGATGGGCGCGATTCTGCATTGCTTGCCGATACAGGGACTCTTTCTGGATGCGATCGCTTTGCGCGCCAGCTAAGTCACGGCTGAGGTCCCCCAACATTTGCTCGAGGACGTTTTGCTTGTCTCCCGAATTGGCAATCTGGTTCTGTTGCTCATAGGTCACCAGCGCCTGGTGAGATTTCTCTACATTGTCCCGTAACTCGGCCAGTTGTTTTTCCATCCATCCAGATCGCCGGATCGCGTCATCCTTCTGTCGAAAGTTGTAGTCGAGGTAGTTGTGCACTAAGCCAGTCGCGACCCGAGCGGCCAGTTGGGCGTCTGGGCTTTCAAAACTGACGGAGAGCATGCGGGTTTTGGGTATCGTCTCAACTTTCAGATGGTCGTTAAAAGCCTGAATAAGCTCTACCTTGTGCCTTTCAATGTCCTCTGTCGTCGGCTTTTCTGGAAGAACAACATTGAGGTTTTGTGCCAAGTCGAGATCTTGAATCGTTTGCCATGCCAGCGTTTCACTCTCCAGGACCTGGATTTGTGTTTGCAGGAAGGTATCGTCGGCATCCGACTTGTGGTATGGGTCGTTCGAGGCCTCCAGTTGTGGCGTCTCCGGCTCAACCTCGACGCGGGCGGTGGCCTTGTAGATCGGCGTCATCCAGAATGAGACCACGGCGACAATCGTAGTCAGTACTAAAGCAACCCCGGCAATCGCCCAGCGCCGCCTGAAGAGGATGTACCAGTACGCTGCGAGTGGAATAAATTCGCGCGCGGCTGACATTTGCTCGTAGTCGGGCCCGGGCAGTATAGTCAGCTCCGAAGCCGGCGCCATTGAGCGGCCAGGACTGAGGACTTGGGGCGGCGGTACGGTATGTTTGCTTGCGCTCATAGATTGACTACCTTGGTTGATAACTACATATGCATCGCACAGGGTGCAGCAGCATCTGTGTGAAGAAGAAGCTGGCAGCTCAGAATCGAGCGCTGTAAATCGTGACGCCGGTTGGACTGCTTTGCCTCATGGCAAATCCACCCGGCTTGTTCACTGCTCCCACAACATAGATGATCGCCGCGCGCGGTATCGTGACGCGATCTCCGGGGAAGATATCGACATTCAAACTCGGGTCTCCGCTTTCGATCAGCTTCTTCAAATCAACGGTTACCGATGTCGCTGGCCCTGACTGCCCCGGACTCTGAGTATTGCCCAAGTTTGGATTCAGGTTTGGATTATGAAGCGCAACGTCCCCCCGACGCACGATCGCCGTATTGCCGGCATCGTCGGCCAGACCCTCGGCCTCGGACAGCAAGTCCAGCAAGGTCGTATGGGTGAAAACCGGATAAACCTGCGGCTTCTTGACCGATCCGGTGATTGCCACCGCATGCAGCCTCGATTGAGTCACTGACGTAGTTATGTGCGGATCGCTGACCAAGCCTGCTGTTTTTAGCTCCTTGCACAGGAGGTCCGAGAACTGCGTGGGCGTCAACCCTGTCGCACTGACCGGCTTCGAAAGAATCGGTAAAGTAACAGACCCGGTGGGATCGACACGGTACTCTCGTGTGAGTTCTGGCACGTCCACAATGTACACACTTAAGACATCATCAGGGCCAATGAGATAGCCGTTCGATTGCCCAGCGGGCGCAGTCGGCGCTGATTGGGACTCTTCCCGCTCCACGTTCGGTACTGATTGTGACTTTTCCCGGTCCACACTAGGAGTAACCGGCATGGGAGCCTGCGCCCGAAGTTCGCTGGGGACGAAGATGAGCAACAGCAGACAGATATTTATCCACATCGCACTGTCTACCCAGTTTTCCCGCTCGATCCTTTGGGGTGCTTCCATAAAAAAACCTTTTCTCTTCGCGGCCTCACGGAATCCAACCGCTCAGGGCAACGTAGAAATCAGTTTGCTCCCTTGAAGCTCTTCAAGAGCGCCTGCAGCGTCAAGGCTGCCTTATTGATTTCGAAATGTTTCTCGAAGCATTTGCGGGCACGCTGCCGCATGGCCTGCACTTCGTCGTTTGACTTCTCCAAATAAGCGCGCAACAGGTCACAAGTTCCCTGCAAAGTATCGTCGGCTACCATTCCTGCTCCCTCGGCCTCAATCTCGCGCCAGATATTTACCTTGTTCGAGATCAGAGCAGGCAGGCCAACCGCCAATGCTTCAGCCACCACCACGCCGAAGTTTTCCTGGTGTGATGGGAGCACAAAGAGCTCGGAGGCACGGAAAGCACCCCACTTCAAAGATCCGCCTATCATTGATGTCCAGGTAATTCGTGAAGCCACGCCAAGCTGCTCCGCGCGATGGTGCAACTCCTTCTGCCATCCGACCTGATCCGGCCCGGCTATCACCAGATGCCATTCGGGATGTGGCTCAAGCACCCTGGCAAAGGCTTCAATTAGCAGATCGAAGCCCTTCTTGGGATGGAGGCGCCCCATAGATAGCACGAGCTTCTTATTCCGCAAGTGAGGATAGCGACTAAAGAACTCGCCCAGTTCCAACTCTGGATTGCCGGTTGGTTTGGCGGTCCCATAATTGACTACGACTTCGTTGCAGCGATAGAGCCAGAACGAGGAACGTGCCAATACTCGCTCTTCTTCCGATGTGAACAGTACTGCCCGTGCGTCGCGTAGAACCCGATATTCCGCCCAAGGCCAGTACATCCATTTCTTGAAGTGCTTCAGTGGATACTGCTTCTTGAACCATGGATCGAGCATGCCATGAGTAAACAGAACATAAGGCGTGCTGGAACCATGCAACGCGCGCCAAGCCCCATAACTGTGAAATTGCCATATCCCGTTCACGATGGCGGCATCGAATCGGCTGCGATTCTCCCGCAGCCACGGAATGAGTCGCTTTACCACCTCGATGGGTCCCCCGGCTGCAGGATTCACCGAATTCATGATGTGGAGAATATTCACAATTGTTCTTGAAGCTGGGCTGATTTCTCGGACTGGCTGATTGGAATACGTCCCTCGGACCTGCCATTGCGCACTTTGTCATACAGCGACAAGTAGCTATCGATCATGACAGAACCTTCAAAACGTGCTGCATTGGCCAAGCTCAATTCCCGAATGCCGGCAATCCCGGATAGAGCACGTTGCACGGCCGCAGCGGCTGATTCCGGATTGTCAGGATCAATGTAGATGGCGGCATTGCCGCCAACTTCATTCATTGGGGATCGGTTGGAGGTGGCGACCGGACAACCGCACGCTTGTGCTTCAACGATCGGCCATCCAAAACCCTCCTGAAACGAGGGAAAAATCATCATAGAGGCCGTTGAATACAGGGCTCGCAGGTCTTCTTCGGCAACTCCAGTCAGTTCGAGCGTCGCGTTACTCAGGCCGTGCTGAAGAACGAATCGCCGCATCTCAGAAGTCCAGGGCTTGCCGACCATTACTAACTTCAGACGTCCGCCAGCTGCAAGCCTGGTAAGAATAGAAAAAATACGTAATACGCCGAGCCGGTTCTTGTACCACTGATTGCCGCCCACGTGCAAAAGGAACCGTTGACTCGGATCGATGCCAAGTTGTCGAAGACGGAATGCCGCGTCGTCCGTCTCCATGCGCGAATAGGGATAGTTAAGCGAGTTGTAGGTACGCGACACACGATTCTCTGGGATGTCGACAAACCGCAACAGATCTCTTCGTGTGGCCTCGGATACGCATACGATGTGCTGAGCTTCAGTTAGCCCCTTCACGATCAGCCTTTGAAGCTGCCGTCCTGTCCACCCGGTTCGCTTTTGCGGAATCTCCCCCTGCGCGCTCCGGATGGCCAACAGGTCGTGACAGGTCACAAGGTGCGGAACAGCTCCGATATGCTTTGTGTAAAAAGAGTTCGAGTGATCACAGATATGAATAACGTCAGCCCACTTGACTGCGGATCGAAGGAATGGCGGAAAGATTCCGAACTTGTCGACGTATCCCAACCATTTCCCAAGACCTCGGGCTGAAGCATGCAACTGGCCGACACACACCTTTGGCCGCACTACCCGAACGTCATGGCCAGCTTGCGTCAAGCCACGCTCCATTAGCGCGGCAAAGCGCTGCATGCTTTCTTGCTCATCATTCAGGTAATTCGCTAGCAGCAAGACCTTCATAACCGGGTGCGCTCAAATCGAAGGGTTGGCGTGGAAAGAAGCCAGGGTTCCGCCAACATCACGCCGCTCCTGTGCCGCGCCAGACCGCAGGCACAGTCTGGGCAAGAATCTTCAGATCCAACCACAACGACCACTTGTCGATATATTGCATGTCGAGTTCCATCCACTCTTCGAACGGGATGGAACTGCGTCCGTTCACTTGCCATAGGCATGTGATTCCGGGCTTGACGCTGAAACGGCGGCGTTGCCAGTCCTGGTCGAACAACTGGTAGTCGCGCAGAGACATTGCTCGCGGACCCACTAAGCTCATTTCGCCCTTGAGGACGTTGAACAGTTGCGGCAATTCGTCGATGCTGGTCTTCCGCAGCACTTTTCCCAGAGGAGTAACACGTGGATCGTTCCTGATCTTGAAGACCGGTCCAGCCATTTCATTCAGCGGAAGCAGCTTGTCCTGAATTTGCTCCGCATTGGCAATCATGGTCCGAAATTTGTAGATCCGGAATTGTCGTTTGTTCAAGCCGACGCGGGTCTGGCGGAACAGAATCGATCCGGGCGAGGTACATTTGACCAGGACCGCGACAACCAAGAACAGCGGAGCCAGAACAATCAGGAGCGCTGCGGAGACAACACAATCGAAGATCCGCTTGACTAAAGCAGGGCCCACCTCAGGGGCTGCCGTGGTAGCCAGCACCTGGGACGTTTCCCAGTCGTGTGAGTGAGAATTGGAGTTTTTCAGGTTGAAAATCTGGGAATCGAAGCGGATCGCGATCCCGTGATGTTCGCACAGGGAAACGAAGTGGGCGGCATGTTCATAGTAGGACCGCAACGGCAAATACATCGCTGCCTCATCGACCACCGTATGCCGAAGAAAAGCACCCAGACCAGAAAAGGTGCAGCAATGCTTGAGGCCGGTAGCCTCGAATTTGTGGATTCCTTTCCAATGGTCATCCACAAAACCGACGATTTCGTATCCCAGTTCAGGGTGTCTCGCAACCTGTTGGGCAAAATCGATGGCACGATCATTTGTGCCTACAACCAGGACGTACCTTATGTTCTTCCCCTGGCTTCGCAAGGTCAGAAGGAATAAACGAGCCGCCAACCGGCCCCCGATCATTCCCGCGGCACAAAAGACCCAGAACAAGATCACAAATCTTGGTGTACCCAGATGAATCTGGAATATTTTGATAAGGACAGTCAGAATCACCGCAGCAAGTAATGTTGCCTTGCACACCTCGAGAATGGCAGCCCATACGGTCGTAAGCCTCTTCGAGGTGTAGAGGCCGCATATTACGAACAGGTTATGCCACAGAATTAAGAGGAGCCCGAAAAGCAGAAAGTTGCCGAGCTTGATCCGAATGGCCATAAACTCTGTGAACGTCATGCCGTGCGAAAGAACAAGCCCGGACGAAACAAAGGCGCTGGTCAAGACACAAAGATCGAACAGCTTCGCGAGATACTTCATGAAGGGCCGTCTGCTTTGAATCACGCTTACTCCTGGTCTGAACCGAGGTTGATGAATAGCTGCAAACCTCGACCCCCTTGGGCTGCGGGCGTTGGAGGGATGCGACATGAAAGTCCGGGGAATCAGAAACCAACAAACCCCCTGATTTGTTCTGAAGGCCCATCAAGGCCGCGGGCTTAAGGTCACGACCGCGTCTAGATTGGCTCGACACCGTAGCCGTCGATTTGGATGGCAAGGGATCGTTGGACGCTGTCTACTGAAACGATCAGGCTCCGGTCGTCGTTGATCGCCAAGAGGATGCCACAGATGCCGTCGAGGCTTCCTCCCCGGATCCGGACTTTCTGGCCAACGTCAAGAAACGGATGCGGCGAAAAAGGAACCTTTTCTCGAATAATCGTCTGCAGAGTTTCGATTTGTTCGTCAGGAATGGGAACCCCGGTGCCGCCGCGCATGCCTACAAAGCGGAAGACGCCGTTCGTTTCTAATACGTTGACACGGTGATTCCGACTCTCGCCAATTCGGACGAACACATAAGTCGTAAAGAGTGGAAGCTCAACCTTGCGCTTGCGGTCGCTCCACTGATGTACTTCGGTCGACAGCGGAAGAAAAACCGCTACACCCTTTTCCGTCAATTCGGCGGCAACCCTCTTTTCATGCCTGACTTTAGTCTGAACGGCAAACCAAGAATATTCGCCGACTGCTCGTGGCTGATTCAGGATCGAGTCCTCTTGAGTGGGCACGGCTTCGCCTTGCTGAGTCACAACTTGAAAGTCTCCTGTGGTCGCCGCATCCGCCACAATTGAGGTTCGGCGGAGACTGCGCTCGTTGTATCGGGGTTCCTTCCTTCGAGGGAAGGTGGGACAGTAAAGCGGCGGAGTGACGTGGCCGTTTTAGCGCGACATTTTAGCTGATTACGCATATTGCCTGTTCTTATGGGTCGAAGACAAATCAAAAATTCTTATGGGCCACATAGACGTGCTGATGTTGCGATCCATGCACCGCCGCAATCTCGCTGTGGAAATCTGGGCTCGAGAATACAGCTTCGCCCTCTCAGTCCCATCGGAACTTACGAACTTTCAATTCTCAGCGTCCGACTTCGCGCGACTCCCAATGGACACGCAGGGTCCATGCGTGTTGTTCACTTCATCCACCAGATGTCCTGCGACAGCGAACCCCTTGACCTGGCAGCACTTTTCAACCCGGCTGACGCGACCAACACAATAAAGGCGAGTTGGCCGTGGCACGGAACCAAAAGCTGGCAAAACAAATTCAAGCTCCACTTGGATGCCGACAGGGGGAGTCTGGGCTGCCAGCACGAACATTCCGCCCTGTCCAATATTCAGACAGTGTCCGGAGTTGTAATGGTCTTTGCTGTCGGTCCAGTGGAGCAACAGAGGCAGCGCTATCTCAAACCGCCGCGAATTTCTTCGCTCGATCGATTGATCCACATTCGTACCCGGATTCCTTTTGTTTGTTCGCCCTGTGCTCACCATAGCGATCATGGAAAAGCGCGACAAGAGGGTGATCGTTTCTTAAAGGTAGGGCCGCGCTTTACGGTCGGAGTGGGGTAACCGGTTACGTCTCGAATGCCGCCTCAGGGTTTTTACGGAGGCCAACGCGCCCGCATCCCGGGAGACGTTTGGACCTAGACCAGAGAAATCGCCTGATAAAAATCAGCAGTCGAGCAACCGCGAACCCGAATAACTCCTCTGAACAGGAGCATTAACTACAGCGCGCTATCTTTCTTATTCGACGTGTGGAATTGTCGGCATGTAAATTTTCTTTCAAGTGTATGGAAAATTTGGAGCGTATTATCGTTGCTTTCGGCTTGTCCGACCCTACGCGTTGTGCGAGACTAAGTAACACTCGGCCGAGAAATTAGGATGGTTAGTCATGCGTTTGCAGTCCTCCCCCGTTTTGAAGCCCAGTCAGTCCATTCGCATCTTGATTGCGGATCGGAACCGCATGGGCAACCAGCTTCTTGCAGAATCATTGGGACGTGATCCACGGTTTGAAATCGTTTCCGCGGCCGCTCCATCGGATATTTTGTCGATTGTCACGAACCTCCAACCCGATCTGGCTTTAATCAGCGCAGATTTTGATGGCGCAGCCAAAAAAGGCCTTCAAAATGCCAGAACTCTTAAGAGCCGGAATCCTTCTGTCCGCATCGTGATCATGGTTGAAGTGAGCACGCGGGAATCGGTGATTGCCGCATTCCGTTGCGGCGCAGCGGGTGTGTTTTGCCGTAACGAGTCTCTATCCGAGCTTGCCAGTTGTATTGATCGGGTCAGCCGGGGCGAGATATGGGCCAACAAGAATCATTCCGAGTTCCTGCTGGAAGCCCTCCGCGCCACTCCATCCTGCGAGGGCATCGAAGCCGGCAAGATCGAGCATCTGTCACCGCGGGAACTTCAGGTCGCGGAGCGCGCCGCACAGGGTGAGAGCAACAAACAGATTGCGGATCGACTTGGGCTAAGCGAACACACGGTTAAGAACTATCTGTTTCATGTTTTTGAAAAGCTCGGGGTGTCGAACCGGTTCGAGCTGCTCTTCCTGTTGTTCAAGGAATGCAACGGTCCACCCACGGACCGGGCCGCGGTGACATTGGGAACCAGCAACGTGAACGCGCATGAAATTGAGGCTTTGGAACATCGCGTCTCGCGCGCGATAAGAGACAACAAACTACTCAAGAGCCAAAGTCCGGCTGAGTTAATCAGGCGGAGCGAGGATTTACCGCCCCTCAGTTTAGCGATCTAGCAGATCTGCCACCGGACCCGCTGTTTTCCACTTGAACTGCCACAGCGCTGTCACCGAGATTTCACGATGGGCAGCGTGAGTGCCGAAGGATGCTCGGCATCGTGATAAATCGTGTTTGTGGCTGACACATATTTCTGCGCCGAGGACTGCACTTCCCCGGTGTTCAGATTGCGGTCGAAGCGGGGGAAATTGCTGCTGGAAATTTCCAGACGCAGCGCATGTCCCTTGACGAACACATTGCTGGTCGACCACAGATCAATAACGAGCTTGTAGATCTGTCCGGGATTCATCAACTCGGGCTTTTCCTGCGAGTTGCGATACCGGGCGCGGATGATTCCTTCGGTCAGATTCTGCGCAAATCCATCGGGCGCTACATCCACCAGCTTGGCCAGGAAGTCGGTGTCTACCGCCGACGACTGGGCAAAAAGTTCGAGGCTGACCGGTCCGGTCACCTCTGTGTCCTGAGTAAATGCAGGCGTGGTGTAGATCAAAACGTCGTCGCGAGCTTCCACCGGACGCTGATCCTTAGGACCCGGCGCCAGGTGGTGGCCATCGCAACACAGCGGGCCGCCGATGGTTGGCGCGGGATTCGACGGATCGTAAGCATAGTGGTCGGAGGGTTCCGATCGTGGCGCCGCCGTGGAAAGACCGCCGTCTCCACGGAGCGAGTTTGCGGTTTTTGCTGAGTGCAGGAAATATTTGGTGCTTTGCGCCCGCGCCAACGGCCAGTCATCCTCTTCCCGCCATTGATTGGCGCCCATCACGAAAATCTTTACCGGCTTGCCGGAAAATTCGTTCTGAACTCCCTGAAACAGATATTGGTACCACTTCAGAGTGAGTTCATTTTCGTCGAATTCAGCCGCGGCAGGTCCAAAGTCGAGGTCGCCGATCTTTCGCCCGCCGCCCGCGTGACCTCCTATGGTGACGAAAAGATGCTGGCCGCGAGGCAGCAAAATTAAATAACGGATAGTTGGCAAGAGGAAGCTTCGGCGCTCCCAGTACTGCGTTGGTGTTTTTCACCACCATCCGATTCAGAGTGTCTTGAGCCAGCCCTGAGGTCCACGACTGGTTAAACCATTGCTCGAATGCTCCTCCCTGGTAAGTCCATCCATCGTGGTAATTGCTCGCGGTCACCACCGGGCAAATGCCGGCCAGGTGCGGAGGATGTGCAATGGCTGTCAGCATCTGGGTGGCGCCGACATACGAACCACCCCACATGCCAACCTTGCCATTTGAGTACGGCAGAGCCGCTGCCCACTCCACCGTGTCGTAGCCGTCATTGGATTCGTGCTTGAACGTGTACCATTCGCCGTCGGAGGTGTAGCGTCCCCGAACATCCTGAACGATGGCGACGAAGCCATGAGTCGCCGCCTTGTAAGCGAAGTCCGCGCTGTTGCGTTTGTCGTAGGGCGTGCGCTGGAGAAGCACCGGAAACTGGCCGTCCGCCTTCGGCCGGTAAACATCTGCACGCAGGATCACTCCGTCCCGCATGTTGGCGGTCACCCCGCGCTCCAGCGAAACTTCGTAGGTTTCGGCAGCCTGAACCAGGCTGGCAGTCAGGACCAGCGCGACAGCGGCCGTCCACAACCCAGGACTCTTGCAAATCATGACGCGGACCCTCCCCTGTAGAAGCTGAAACGATTGTCCACTTTAAGTGACGGTTGGATTTCAGCGCAATGAAATGTAACAAATTGCGAACGCCCTTGTATCTGGAATTCTCAGCGAGGCGCACTGAGATCGGTGTCTTGACTCGCGAACACCATCTCAATGGAATACCAGCGGGCCCCGGCGCCAGGGCCAAACCTCGAAGAGACGACGACTCACAAAACCGTTCAATTCTCGCAATCCCGAAAGAGCTGGCTCTCAACTTTTGCGCATGGACAACTTCCCGGTTTTCATTGACTTGATCCGCGCATCCCACCTACGATGGCTCGATTCCATGATCGGCCAGACCATCTCGCACTATCTCATTGTTGAAAAGCTCGGTAGTGGCGGCATGGGTGTCGTGTATAAGGCGGAGGACTTGAAGCTGCACCGGTTTGTGGCCCTCAAATTCCTGCCTGACGAAGTAGCTGAAGACCCACAGGCTCTAGGCCGATTCCAGCGCGAAGCGCACGCTGCTTCTGCTTTGAATCATCCAAATATTTGCACGATTTACGAAGTGGATGAATATGAAGGCCGGCCCTTTATCGCCATGGAGCTGCTGGAAGGGCGGACTCTGCAACGCCGAATCAACGCACGACCGATACCCACCAAAGAATTGCTGGATCTCTCTATCCAAATTGCAGACGCGCTGGATGCTGCGCACTCCAAAGGCATTGTTCACCGCGACATCAAGCCGGGAAACATTTTTGTTACGGAGCGGAGCCAGACAAAGGTCCTCGATTTCGGCTTGGCCAAAAGAACCAGTCGGCGGATCGCGGAGGCTGCTGGCATCACCAACAATCCGACCGAGAGCCTCAAAGACGAACAGCTCACCAGTCCCGGGGCAGCGATCGGGACGATCGCGTACATGTCGCCTGAACAGGCTGCAGGAGAGGATCTCGATTCGCGAACCGACCTGTTCTCCTTTGGGGCGGTCTTGTACGAGATGGCCACGGGCCGCCAGGCGTTTTCCGGGAACACTTCCGCCATGGTTTTCGACTCCATCCTGCACAAATCACCGACCTCGGTGTTGCACTTGTGCCCGGAGTCGCCAGTTGAGCTGGAGCGAATCATCAACAAGGCGCTGGAGAAGGATCGGAATTTGCGCTGCCAGACTGCGTCGGAGATGTCCACAGATCTCAAGCGCCTGAAAAGAGAACTGGACTCAGGTAGATCAACCGCCGTTGTGATCGCCCCAGCCACTGCCGCGCAACCCCTGCGACGCCGGTCGAAATTGGCGTGGGGAATGGCTGGAGCGGCTGCTCTCATGCTAGCCGCCGTGCTGGCTTGGGTGTTTCGTCCCACACTCCCCCCGCCGAGGGTGGTGGGTTCAGTACCGATCACCAATGACCTTTTCCCGAAGCAAAACTTCGTTACTGACGGTGCGCGCCTTTATCTGGGAGAAGCCGTCGCTGGCCACGTGGCTCTTGGCCAGGTGTCCACCGAAGGCGGGGAAACCTCGCAGATCGCCACTCCGTTTCCAAACGTCCAGGTCTTCGATATCGCACCAAACCACGCCTCACTTCTGGCAGGCAGCTTTGTCACCGGCGGCGAGACAGAATTGCCACTTTGGTTGCTCCCCATACCTTCGGGGTCGCCGCGCCGGCTGGGTGACCTTCATGCTCATAGTGCGGGATGGTCGCCGGATGGACAACAGATTGTGTACGCGGCTGAATCCAGCTTGTATCTCGCGAAGAACGATGGAAGCGGCAGTCGAAAGCTGACAACAGTGGAGGGAGTGCCCGTCGCGCCAGTCTTTTCGCCCGACGGGACCCATTTGCGATTTACCATCTATGATCCTAAGACAAATTTTGACTCGCTGTGGGAGGTCGCTGTCGACGGAACCGCGCTTCGTCCTCTGCTGCCGGGCTGGAATGGGCGGGATGAGTGTTGCGGCCGCTGGACACCCGATGGCCAATACTTCATATTCCAAAGCGTGCGTCAGAATGTTTCCAACATATGGATTCGGGCGGAGAGGGCTGGTAACTTTCGAAAAATCACGTCTGATCCTGTCCAGCTTACGACTGGTCCCTTGTCGTTTTCGAACCCCGTACCAAGCCAAGACGGAAAGAAACTATTTGTAATCGGCGAAAAACTGCGTGGCGAGTTGGTGCGATATGACGCTGGCTCTCGACAATTCATGCCCTATCTAGGGGGTATCTCAGCGTCCCAGCTGGAGTTTTCCGGTGATGGACAGTGGGTTACATATACAACCTTTCCTGACGACATTTTGTGGCGAAGCCGGGTGGATGGAAGCGAACGGCTTCAACTCACCTATCCTCCGGTCGAAGCCCATATGCCCAGTTGGTCCGCTGACGGGACGAGAATCGCTTTCATGTCGCGGCCTGGGAAGGTGATGAAAATTGTCGTGGTCTCAGCCTCTGGAGGAAACGCTCAGGAATTGACATCCGAGCAAAAAAACGAAGCCGATCCTTCATGGTCCGCAGACGGAAACTTACTTGCGTTCGGACGCGAGGTGGGATTTGACAGTTCAGAACCACCCAACATCCAAGTGATGAATCTTAAGACCAATCAGGCTTCTGCACTGCCGGGTTCGGACGGACTGTTTGCCCCCCGCTGGTCGCCGGATGGGCGCTATATCGCGGCGCTGCAGGTGGATTTAACCAAGCTGATGCTTTTCGATTTCAGAACAAAAAAATGGTCCGAACTGGGAAAAGGAGCTTTTGCTTTTCCCAACTGGTCGCACGACGGGAAATATCTCTACTTTGAGGACTCCTCACAAAGTGAGATTCGACGGGTGCTGATTCCGGGCAAAAAGTTTGAAAGCATCGCGAGCCTCAAAGAAGTACGCCGCCCCAATGGAATTTTTGGATTTTGGAGCAAGGCAGCCTATGACGGCTCTCCTCTGGTGATGCGCGACGCGGGAACTCAGGAAATCTATGCTTTGGAACTCCAGTTCCCGTGAGTTCACAATTCGCTCGTTTGCTGAGAGCCACGCCCAGCAGCTGCAATGATCCACGCCTTCAACACGTGATGCCAGGGCTATGCCGCATTACCGAAAGCCGCGGGGTTCATACCAAACTTTGTGCCAGAGCCCCCTGCCATATTGGCGCTGCCTGCCCTTGACAAAAATTGTCATTCCGCTTGATTCAGAGCGTCATAGCTTAGCAAACATATCCATAATGTGTTTCGCCTTGTTGCCCTTAAGCCTCTGATTCTGCGAGGCGGGCTGAGATTTTACACATGAGCACTCGATGGCCCTTCAAGTGCGACCGTCAGCAGAGCGCCAAATAGATATACCTGCACTGGGGAGTTCCACTTGGAAAAAGGCAGCCGTCGATATAAGCGGATCAAAATGGTTTTGCCGGTGCGGATATCGGGTAAAGACTCCGCCAACAATCCCGTCAACGAACTGGCCCATACTCTGGACATCACTCCCAACGGCGCCCGACTGGGCGCCATTCGCCACGAATTGAAAACCGGTGACAAACTCACGCTGCAATATCGTCAACGCAGAATCAAGTTCCGGGTGGTTTGGGTGAAATCGATGGTGGGAACGAGCGAGTACCAGGTGGGCCTGGAAGCCGTGGGTAATACCGGCGAAAACTGGGGCCTGGAACTTCCCGAGGCGGATATGGTGGATGAATACCAGACCTCCGCCAGCTCCTAGCGATCCGCAATCCCGACTTCCAATTTCTCGTTTGGCCTCAGTTAAGGTTCAGGTCAATCCATTCGCCGCCTTCATGCGGCGGTGCCGTAGTGTTCACGCGACGACTTGACATAGGCCGCCGGCTTTTCGTGCAACAGGAGTTCCGTCGCCTGGACCCGCAAGTCGTTATGAAACCACCGTTGCACCACACCATCGTGCAGGAAGTTCGCCACGGCAAGCAGGCTCATACCCTGGTGGTGGGCCATCCAACAGCGCACCAGTTCGTGGCGATGCCGCCAGGAACGTCTGCCCGACGCCGGGGTATAGTCAGCCGCTTCGTAGAACCCGTACGATCCTAACCATCCCTCGCCCTCCATGCGGCGCAGATTGCGCAGCGCTTCCGAGGCATCTACGTGAAGCGCCAGGAAGGTGGAATAGGGTGAGATCACCAGCGCCTCGGCTTCATCCTTGTGGAGCGCGATATGAGGAAGGCCGAAAGCGTGGTACTGGTAGTTCCCCGC
>WNFP01002829.1_pt1 | contig 14391 bp, 13 predicted proteins | sample 5400201 | NCBI WGS metagenome assembly WNFP01 (sample SAMN13153355, study PRJNA577476) | soil metagenome | isolation source: 115 cm saprolite under Madrone tree | place: USA:California | collected 2016-06-14
ACTCGTTTGCATGATTCTGTTCGTTGGTGGTGCCTGGCTTCTCCGCTCCAAACCAAATGTGCGATTGGAGAGCCAAGAGACAAAGGATTTCAAGAAAGAAGGAGGCGGTAATGGCCCGCATAATTGAGTTCTACGTACCTGCGAAATTCCAAAGAAGAGAGCCGCTCTTTGCGCGGTCGCAGAAGGGAACGGTCATTGTGTTCTGCGCCGAGGCGAAGAAGCCTGCATAGCCCTCAAGGTCCAAGTTTTACGCGGCAGAGAAGCTGTGTTGGCGCGCATCAGAAAACGCGGTTTTTGATCACGCGCCGGTTTGGCGGGGAGTCATTCCTTAAGGCTGGATCGTTGGCGAGTTCGATGAGCTAATTTTGCGTTGCAGGTATTGCAGGTAGCCAGGAGGAAGCGGCTGGAGCCTGATTTCTTCTAAGACCGGGTCTTCTGCCGACATTCTGCACTGCAGTAGGTCTGTCCTCGATAGGCAGGAGAGGCAGATGAAAAACATCTCCCCGCAGCCCGCAGCGCGGCAAAACAACTGTCGAAATACAAGTCCAGCCGCCATTGCCCTCCCAGGCGGGAGTGGACAAGGGCCGGCCGTTGTGCAAAGCTGAACTCGGTTGTTGTGGTTCTCTTTACTTTACGGGGGCCACTCGAAACGGAAACCCCGATCGTTGCTGCGATCGGGGTTTTTCACTCTTCGCCTCTCATCGACTCAGCCTCCGCTGCGCTTCGGCGATGACGCTGAGGACTCACTCTCAAACCGGCGCGTGATCAAAAACCCGCGTTTTCTGATGCGCGGCGACAGCTGCGCGTTGAGTGCCATAATGATCGTGGAAAGATTCATCGCGATTGCGCCCACGCTCATGGGCAGATTAACTCCCCATCGGGTAAACATCCCAGCAGCCGCCGGAATGGCAATCACGTTATAGACCGTTGCTCACACCAGATTTTGTACCATTTTTTGGTATGGGGCCCGCGAAAGTTCGAATCGGAGTTCGGCAGTGATTTGTGGCGAGTCGTTGCTGCAGTTTAAGGCCGCTCATCCCTGGCAAATGCAGATCGAGAATCAAACAATCCGGCCTGCGTTCGCGACAAGACCGAAGGGACTCCTCTGCTGAAGAGAAAATCTCTGACTCCAAGCCAGCAGACATGACGAGTCTACCTATGGTTCGGCACACCGCTTTTTCATCATCCACCACGGCAACCAACCTGCGTTCCTCCACAGTGCTCATTACTTAGTTCAAGTATTTGGATGGCACGTATTCACAGATTTGGTATAGGACTTTGGTCTTATGGCAATCCAGCCAAAGGCCGAATCTGGCTGGCGCTTCAACCCCGTTTCGGGGCAGAGGTTCTCGCAGTGGCAGAAATTGTGAGCTCTTTCGTCTGAACAGAAATACAAAATTTCATCTACACCTGACGAAACGAGCCGTGCCTGACATCCGGCGCGAATCGCTTCTCGCTTCCCCGAAGCAGTTCTTGATCACTTCCTTGAGTCTCACCCGAGATTTGCATGCTGCGGTCCAGCTGACAGGATGACGGTGGCACGCCCGTCGGAGACGTCTGTTGCCTCGAATCCGATGAGGCGCGCGACGGGAACGTCATTGGCTTTCGCTCGTTCCCGAAAGCTGGTTTTCAAAGCCATCTCTTGACTGCTCATAACTTCGCCACGGATTTTGATTTGCTTGCACGCACGTTCGCTTCCAGGTACTCCTCCAAATGTCGACACGCAAGAGCAAGAGAGGCAGCATTCCGTTCCAGACGGCTCACCATCAAGCTTCCCTCGAGCATGGTAATCATGAGTGTTGCTAATTTCTCAGCGTCGATATCGGAACGAATTTCCCCCTTTCGCCGGCCCTCCTCAACAATTGACTGCAAACGACCACGCCACGAATCAAGAGCGTGCCGGGCCTTATTTCGAAGCTGAGGGTTGCCGTCGTCGGCTTCGATCGCAGTGTTCAGCAGTGGGCATCCGCCGGGAACCAGACCGCCCCGCCGGTCCCGAAAATTCCGGAGGAATTGACGCAGACGGTCAACGCTGCTCGGAATGTCGTCGATTCCTTCGAAACGCGTATCTATTACAAGCTTCCAAGCATGGTCAAAGGCTTCTCCAGCCAGTTCTTGCTTGCTGTCGAAATGACGATAAATTCCGCCCTTTTCGAGGCCGGTTGCCTCCATCAAATCGGACAGAGCTGTGCCCTCATAGCCTTTCTGATTAAACAAGGGCGCTGCCTTGCGGATGATGTCCTGTCGCGTCTGCTCGCCTTTACGCACGTTTTACCTCCGGCAAAGAAGTTTGATGAGACCGAACGGTCGCGGGACGCACTTTTAACCACAGTGCTTGAATTAAAAAATATATGCGACCGTTCGGTCTCTTACGGAATCTCACGTGCTAGGACCGAAAAAATGGCAGCCAAGCAATTGAGCATCATGAACAGACTGATCAACTTTGCACTGTTAACCCTCATGACCGCGGTTCCGGAGGTAGTGCTTTCTCAAGCTGCACCGAACTCAGCGGGTTATTCAATCTCAACACCGCGGCCGATTAATCCTGCAGCAAGCACCACAAATCCGAGTGCGCTCGCCACGCAGGGCCAGAACCCGTACCTGGGAAGTACTCCGATTGGGAAGGTGACCGACGAAGTCATTCCTATATCTCTGCGAGAAGCCGTTGACCGCGGACTCCGATACAACTTGGGCCTGATTGAAAGCAACCAGGCCAGTGCCGAGGTTCGAGCGCAACGGCTTCGTGCTCTTTCCGCGCTTTTGCCCGACGTGTCGGTCAAAGGCGAGGAGGGATTTGAGAACATCAGTTTCAAGGAAGTTGGACTCGGACGATTGCCCCCCATTCCTGGGGTCGGTGCGCTCCCGAGCACAAGCGGCAACTTCGGCTACCAGGACGCACGAATTAGCCTTTCACAATCCGTTTACAGCCAAGAGCTGCATGATCGGTATCGTGCCGAGCAAAGTGCCGAGAAAGCTTCGGCCTACAGCACGCGCGATGCACGAGATGTGGTGGTTTACGCGGTGGGCGTTGCGTATTTGCAGGTTGCCGCGAGTGTGGCACGAGTGGAAACAGCCCGTGCGCAATTAGCCTCCGCCGAAGAACTCGATCGGCAAACCACAGATCAAGTGAGGCACGAAGTCTCGCCTGAGATCGATTCCATCCGTGCACAGGTCGAACTGCAAACCGCACAGCAAAACCTGACCAACGCGACCGATGCGCTTGAGAAAGACAAGCTCGCACTCGGTCGCATTATCGGGTTGCCTGTCGATCAACAATTTGCTCTATCGGATTCGGCTGGGTATCGGCCTTTAGCGAGTCTCACCCGAGAGTCCGCAACCGAGGAAGCCTTACAGAGCCGTTCTGATCTGCGGAGCGCCGAGGCAAGCGTGCGTGCTGCCGAATATGGCGTTGGCGCGGAAAAGGCGCAACGCTATCCGGCCATTGCATTGAATGCCAACTACGGTGGTGCGGGAGTCAACGTCGGCAGCTTCAACTCAGTTTACGGCGTGGCTGGGACTATCTCCATCCCGATTTTTACCGGTGGCCGCATTCGTGCCGACATCCAAGAAGCCCAAGCTAATCTCGCCCGCCGACGGGCCGAGTATGAAGATCTGAAAGGACGCGTCGCGTACGATGTGCGCGTGGCCTGGCTGGATCTCCAGGCTTCCGACTCCGGAGTTAAGGTTGCAGAAAAGAACCAGATCCTCGCCGAACGCGCCCTCGTGCAGTCGCGTGACCGTTACTCAAATGGAGTAACCAACTATCTCGAGGTTCTGCAAGCACAGGAAACGCTCACCGCGGCTCGCGAAAACTATATCCAGAGCCTGTATTCGTTCAACGTGGCGAAGATAGCTCTTGCCCGTGCGATGGGTGTCGCTGAACAACACTTTTCAGATTTATTTGGAGGGAAATGACATGCCGCAAACGACAGAAATCACAGACGAACCCCTTATTTCCTCGTCGACAGAAGGCGAGTTACTTTCTTCTCCAAAGGTATCTGCGCCAGTTGCGCCGCGACGAAAAGGATCTCGGCGATGGGTTTTCGGCGCTCTGGGTGCTATCGCCCTAATCGTGGCGGCGTCGTGGTGGTTGTATGCGCGGCAGTTCGAATCGACCGATGACGCACAGATCGATGGCCATTTGGACGCGATCAGCGCTCGCATCAGCGGCACGGTTCAGTACATCAACCCTAAAGTCGAAAACAACCAATATGTCGAGGCTGGAACGCTCCTGCTTGAGCTGGACCCAAACGATTACCAGGCAGCACTGGACCATGCGAAGGGGGAGCTTGCCACACGTGAAGGCGAAGCTCATTCCGCAGGCATCAATGTGCCGATCACCGAGACCAGCGCTTTCAGCCGCCTGCGTATTGCGGAGGCAGCGAGAGATGAGGCCCTGGCCACGCTCGACGGTGAGCGAGCCAATTTTGCCGCCGCCCAGCACAAGGTCCAGCAGGACGAGGCGATCCATGGGCGAGCCGAGCGCGACCGCGTGCGCTATGTAGCCTTGGTTGAAAAACACGAGATCTCACGCTCCGAATACGACGCGCGAGAGACGGATGCAACGGCTGCCGCACAGGCGCTTGAAACCGATCGCGCTGCAGTCATTGCCACCGAGAAAAAAATCGCGGCGGCGCAGAACCTTGTTGCGCAGCGCGAAGCCCATGTGCGAGATGCCCACACCGCACCGCAGCAGGTGATCGATTCCCAAGCTAAGTCGCAGTCGAAGAACGGCGAAGTGGAACGAGCTCGTGCCGATGTGCGCACCGCGGAACTAAATCTCGGATATACCAAGATCTACGCCCCGGTCAGCGGTGTCATCGGTCGCAAAACGGTTGAGCTTGGCCACCGGATTCAGCCGGGCCAGATGCTCCTCGCCATCGTTCCCGCCGATGACATCTGGGTGACGGCAAACTTCAAAGAAACGCAACTCAAGCACATGAGGCCCGGGGAGCGCGTGACGGTCCGCGTCGACACGTTCGACCGCGATTATGAAGGAACGGTCGAGAGTCTTCCGGGAGCAGCAGGGCCGGTGTTCAGCCTTTTTCCTCCTGAGAACGCTACTGGCAATTACGTGAAGGTGGTACAGCGGTTTCCGGTACGTATTCGCTTCCACAAGGACCAAGATCCCGAACACATGCTGCGGCCCGGCATGTCGGTCGAACCCAGTGTGAGAGTCCGCTGAGGTGACTATGTCGAAAGCAGTGGAAAATTCGCCTTCCATCAACCCGCCCTCGGTGAACCCATGGGTAATCGCGTTCGCGGTCACGCTGGCAGCGTTCATGGAAACACTCGATACCTCGATTGCGAACGTTGCGCTGCCTTATATCGGAGGCGGACTCGGCCGCAGCTACGATGAGGTCACCTGGATTCTCACCACCTATCTAGTCGCCAATGCAGTTGTCCTGCCGATGTCTGCTTGGCTGAGCCGCGTCTTTGGTCGAAAAAACTACTATCTCGGATGCGTCGCACTTTTTACCCTGACATCTTTTTTCTGCGGGGTGGCGCCGAGCCTCGGAATCATGCTCTCCAGCCGCGTTTTGCAGGGTCTTGCGGGTGGTGGAATGGTGCCGGTCGCGCAGGCGGTTCTAGTCGATACCTTCCCGCCCGCAAAACGTGCTTCGGCCTTCGCGGTCTATACAGCCGTGATTGTGACCGCCCCGACGATTGGGCCTGTGTTGGGCGGCTGGATTACGGATAACTATGATTGGCGCTGGATATTCTTTATTAATATCCCAATTGGGTGTCTCGCATTCTTTCTCTGCAGCCGGGTTCTCAAAGATCCACCTGCTTTCGAGGCGGAGCGGGCCGCTATTCGAAATGGCCGGTTTCACATCGATGGGATTGGAATCGCCATGATCGCCATTGCATCGGTCAGCCTCGAAGTAGCGCTGGATCGCGGCCAGATCGATGACTGGTTCGGCAGCACCTTTATCTCCTCGCTGCTCGCCATCGCAGCCATTGGCTGGATCGCAACCGTAGTGTGGGAACTGCGGTTGAAGGAGCCCATTATTGAGTTCCGCCTGTTCGGAAGTCGCAATTTTGCCATCGCCAATGTGCTGCTCTTCGTATTTGGATTCGGCGTTTTTGGCAGCACCGTCCTGATCCCGCAAATTCTTCAGTCACTGTATGGATATCGCGCGATCGATGCAGGGCTCGTATTGGGGCCGGGTGCCTTTGTTATCACGCTGTTCGCTCCGGTCGTAGCACAACTCATCCAGCGACAGCTTGTGTCGCCCCGCACATTGCTCACGATCAGCCTCGCGATTGGCGGCGCGACCATGTGGTACTACGGCACCTTCACGTTAGGAACCGATTATGCCCACTACGCCCTGGCCAGAGCTTACCAAGGCCTTGGCTACGGCTTCTTCTTTGTACCGGTCAACGTGCTCGCATATTCACAATTGAGGCCCGAACAGAACAATCGAGCTTCCAGCCTAACGAACCTGTTTCGTAATTGGGGTGGAAGCGTTGGCATCGCATTCATGACCACTATTGCCGAGCGTCGCCAACAGTTCCATCAAACCAATCTCGGGTCGGCACTTGCAGCGTCGTCCCAGCAGCTGAACAGCCGGCTTACTGAATTGACGAGTTACCTGGCAAGCAGAGGATTTACTGGCCCAGATGCATCGGCGGCAGCGAACGGCTATTTGTATCAGCAACTGCAGAATCAGGTCAGGCTGTTGTCCTTCATGGACTGCTTTCGCGTGATCGCATGGCTGACATTCGGCTCCGCTGCGCTGCTCTTGCTTATCCAGCGGTTTAAACCTGCCGGGAAGCCGCAAGCGGGCCACTGACTATTTCGAGCATCGCGATACCAGGGAGGCAAAAATGTTTAAAAAAATTTTGGTCGCGTACGACGAATCTCCAGAATCTGGTCGAGCACTACTCACCGCGATCCAACTTGCTAGAAGCCTGAACGCTGAACTGAAAGCAGTGTCCGTCTTAGAGAAGCTTCCCCCGTACGCAGGCTACATCGATGCCGAAGTGCCAGGCGGGACTGCAGCACTGCAGAAACAAGCTTCTGATTATTACCGCAGACTTCTGGCCGATGCACAAGAAACTGCTCGCCAACACGGCGTCGCTTTGACGACCGAACTCGTTGAAGGAGATGAGGTAGGTGGGATTGTGGAATGCGTACGGAGCAGCAATAGCGATCTTCTGGTACTAGGGCTACATCACCATTCCTTGTTAAGCCGCTTGTGGAGTCACACCGCACATGATCTTTCACAGCAGGTGATCAGCAGCATTCTCGGGGTCCATTGAATTGTGAGAGGAGCAAATCAGGTGAAGGCTCGTAAACATTTACGAGGGTTTGATGGCAACATCGAGCAAATTGCAGTGCTGCGCTTGTGCGGCCGGATTGACAAAGACGTCCTTGATTCGCTCCGAGACGCGATCCGACGGGAGAAGGGGCCAGTCGCCATCGATCTCACCGAGCTCACGCTCGTGGATCGTGAGGCGGTGACGCTCCTTGCTACTAGCGAAGTGAACGGGATCGAACTCAGAAACTGTCCGGCGTACATACGCGAGTGGATAAATAAACAGAGGGAATCTAGGTAATGTCTCATCCATACAATCTCGACGCAATCGATCGAAGTCTGAGGAGGTGTCTGTGGCAACTTCGGTAAGCTTCAGGTCCCGTGACTCAGATATGGGCGAGCGCAGGCTCGAGCAGATCATAGGCAGCAGCCCTGCTCTGGAGGCTGCGCTTAGGGAAGTCGAGCGCGTCGCGCCTACCGATTCCACTGTGCTGGTCCTGGGAGAAACCGGAACCGGCAAGGAATTGATCGCTCGTGCCATCCACAATCTCAGCGCACGCCGCGGACGCCCATTCCTGAAGGTTAACTGCGCGGCCATTCCCTTCGATCTGTTGGAGAGTGAGTTATTTGGGCACGAGAAGGGTGCCTTTACCGGAGCCGTGGCTCAAAAAATCGGCCGCTTCGAAATGGCGGATACCGGCACTCTGTTCCTGGACGAAATCGGGGACCTGCCGCTGGCGCTACAGCCGAAACTTTTGCGTGTCTTGCAGGAACAAGAGTTCGAGCGCCTGGGCAGCGGCCGTACCCATCACATCAACGTGCGACTGGTGGCCGCCACTCATCGCGACCTGGACCAGATGGCTGCGCGGAATGAATTCCGCAGTGATCTTTACTACCGGCTGAACGTTTTTCCTGTCCTGATTCCGCCCCTGCGGGAGCGTGGGGAGGACATCTGTCAGTTGGTCGAGCACTTCGTCGAGGTATTCTCGCGGCGCATGGGGAAGCGCATTGAACAGATACCGGAGACCACCATGCATGCCTTCATTGCCTACCCTTGGCCGGGTAATGTACGGGAACTCCAGAACCTGATTGAACGCGCCGTCATCCGATCGGACGATGGCGTGCTGCCCAATCCTCTCCCTCCATCCCAGACGAATCCGATCCCCCGGGTTGCCCCCCAGGGCACATTTCGGAATCACGAAGTAGCCCTGATTTTGCAAACCTTGCGAGCCGCTGGCGGCATGATCGGAGGACCGCAAGGAGCGGCTGCCCGGCTGGGGCTGAAGCGGACGACCTTACTCTCCAAGATGAAGAGCCTCGGGATCTTCCGACGACGACTGCGACCCATGAGTGAGTTCGACGAAGGATCTGAATTGACGATTTGAGGCCTCGCTGGGCCAGGCAGCGCTTCATCGCTCCTCACTGCCGCACAGGTTGTGCTGCCATATCTTTTCTTAATCGTCCTCACCATATACAGATGGAGCAAGTGTTGCGCCACACGCGAATGAGCGATTGCACATGTCAAGATCGTATTTGTTTACCGCATCCTGGCGCGTTCCCCAGTTAGTTCCAAGACTTTGGGTTGAGGTGAGCACAGCAGTGTCTGTAATAGAGAGGAAACAGGGCGGAGTTGTTGGCGGCAGGTTTGCAAAACACTGAGTAGGATGCCCTGTGTACGCGCTCCTCGTTCGGTACGATTCCCGCCCCAAAGCTTGCGCGTCACTACCATAGGCCGGATCGCCTGTTCGGCTCGCCAGTTGGTGGCATCTAAGCCAGGACAGTTTAGGAAGGTGAAGATGGCATCTCTCTCCCGGAGCAAATGGTTGGCCAGACGGCGATTCTCCGGCGACCGATAACGACGCTCGAGGGCTCGATCCAGCCGTGCTTCCAGTCGCCCTTGGGCCACCGCCAGCCCGTGTCCACTGATACAGCCTTGCTCGCGGCGATCGCGCAACTGCAGAGCCTGCTGCAAAACCTTCTGCACAGTACGAGGGAACTGTGAGCCGGCTCCGCCCAACTGAATCCTCTCTCGGCAGCGCCGCAGCAGATGGGCTAAGCAGGTTTGGTGCAGCGCCCGGGGAAACTGGCGATAGACGCTCCAGCCATCGCGCACCAGAAATCCTTCAAAGTCGGCTCCCAGCACACCGGCCGCCTGTTCAAAGCCCCGGCCCGGCTGAATCGCATAGACCGTGACTTGCGGGCTGCTAAAAACCCACATCCACCACAGCTGCCCACCGACTTTCCATCCCGTTTCGTCCGGGGTAACCGCGGGGCTGCCACGAATCTTCTCCACCAACGCCTGATAGGTCGGCTCGGCCTGATCGGCCATGCGCAGCACAGTCCCCCTCGACTTCCCCTTAGTCCAACGGCTTCTGCGAGTACCGCCTGGGTCTTGCCGTAGGGCAATCCCAATCCTTTATTCAGTTGGGTTGCGAGCGCCAGCGCCCGTGGTCCCAGTTGCGAGGCGGCGCTGCCGATTGCATCCGACGTCTGCCGCTCATGCCGACTGCGCACCCGCCGTTCACAGCGCTGACAGCGTCCCACGTGAATCCGAAACTCAATCCGCTGCACGCGCGGTTCGGGAATCTCCGTCTGATACTGAGAAACAATGTCCCTTTCTTCGACTCCCCCTCCGCAATGTGGACACCGCACCGGCAACGGCACGTCTACAACCTCATCAATCTTTTGGGGAATGGGCCGACGACATCGCCGCCCGTACTTGTCTCCTGCTTTGCGTCCAGGTTTTTGGGGGTGGGCCTTCGGTTCCCGGCGGGAGAAAGGCGCGGCTTGCCGCTTCCCGGCTCGTAAGGCTTCTTCTAACAGCCGCTACAAGCGCTCAATCTCAGCCTTGAGCGTCTGGATCTCTCGCCTCAGCCGTTCGTTTTCTTCTGCACTGCTTTCTGCTACCACATGACAGGCTAACTACTTTGTCCAAGAACACAACCACATTTTCCAGCAAGGTACCTCGACGCTAAACAATTACTCAAGATCTACATCAACCTATATCGAAACGTTACCTGCCGAAAACGGGGCCTCACGTCCGGTGCGCTCCTCGGCTGATCCTCCTCGAGACCACATGACCACGCTAACGGGCAACGCACACTGGACTTGTGTCGCTATTTCGCCGTGAGTCGAAGAGGCGATACCAAACGCGCGCTGATATGGAGACCTTCCCTGGCCACCACTTGAGACGTCGCTTCCATCCCCTTTGCACACCACAGACCCAAAACCCGCCGAAACAGTAAAGGCGGGGCGGCAGAGGCGATCCTAAATCTTGAAAGGAGAAGTATGCACTGGACAACAGTTTTATGGATTGTAATCGGAATTGTGTCCATCTTTGTGGTGGCACGGGGTTGCGGCGGAATGATGGGCGGAATGCGAGACGGTTGCGGAATGCCGCGACAACAGCGTGAACCGCCGCCGTAAAAATCAAGGCAAGGCCGACGAGTCAAAAACTGGAAAGGCTGCATGAGGACGAGTCGTTGCCCCCAAGACCCACAACGAGAGGAGGTGGAAAGCAATGAGTTTATATGCCCGTTACGTCTTTCCTTTCATAAATGAGTGGCTTTCGGTGGGACAACGTGTCGATAAGCAGCGTCGTCTGGCCCTCGCCGACGCAAGAGGACAGGTCCTGGAACTTGGCTTTGGAACGGGCCTCAATTTCAAGCACTATCCTTTTTAGCGTGACTCATGTCACCGCGATTGACTGTGAGCGAATGCGCCCGCGCCAAGTTGAACAGCGGATTGACAGTGCACCGGTTCCAATCACGACCATGTATCGGGATGCCAGCCATGGGCTACTTTTCCCGGACGAGAGCTTCGACACCGTTGTCACGACATGGACTCTGTGCTCAATCCATGAAGTTATTCCGACATTGACCGAGATCAGGCGAGTCCTGCGGCAGAATGGCAGCTACCTCTTTCTTGAGCACGGACCCAGTGATGACCCTCGTATTGCTCGGCGCCAGCTGATTGGAGCGGGTTGTCAGGTGAATTGACGCATCGATGCCTTAATCGCTGAATCGGGACTACGCATCGTTACGCTGGAACGCATCGTGATGCCCGAAACTCCGCGCATTTTAGTGAGATGTACAAAGGGACCGTCACGGTCGGGAATGCCTGAACGCCGCGTCTCAGATGGAACCTTCTTCAGAGAAGGACCATCATAAAGGAGACAGAAGCTGTGAAGGAAATCAAAGCTGGCGTTCGCAAATCTCGCATTAAGGCGGTAGTGAATGGGCTGCAGGAGGCGCGGGCGCCCGTGGCGAGCTATCGCTCAGGGTTAGGCCGGGCTACTCGCGTTCGACATATGGCAACTGAGCTTACGCTTACGGGGTTCTTCTATACCCGTGGCTGTCTGCCGAATTGTTTGCCCCAGCGTGCTCGGTAAAGAGCAACAGCCATGAAGTCGAGGGCTAGGAGAAGTCGAAGACAAAAATGGAGCACATGACAACCGAAGTCCGCAGGAGAGCTACCGATCGACATGCCGGTCACAAGCTGTCACCGGCCCGGGCAAGTCACGAGGGTCATGCCGGACATTCCGTCGCCGCGTTTCGCGACAAGTTCTGGTTGAGCTTAACCCTCACAATTCCGGTGATTTTCTGGTCAACCGACGTCCAACACTGGCTTGGTTACAGAGCACCTTCCTTCCCTGGTTCAAACCTAATTGCTCCATTTCTTGGAACGTTCGTGTTCGTTTACGGCGGCCTCGTTTTCGTCCAAGGGGCACGGCGCGAACTAGGAGACCACGAGCCGGGCATGATGACCCTCATCAGTCTGGCGATCACGGTTGCTTTCGGGACGTCGCTCGCAGGAACTTTCGGTCTTATCGAGGTCGAGGTCTGGTGGGAACTCGCATCTCTGATCACCATCATGCTCCTCGGCCACTGGCTGGAAATGCGGGCCATTTCTCAGGCTAGCGGCGCCCTCAACGCACTCGCCGCCTTGCTGCCGGACACTGCCGAGCGGGTGAGCGATACTGAGATCGAAACGGTTCCAATCTCTGAGTTACATGTGGACGATATTGTCCTCGTTCGGCCCGGGACACGTGTCCCGGCAGACGGCATAGTCGTCGAAGGCGCAGCCGATGTTGACGAGTCAATGATTACGGGCGAGTCCAGGACAGTCTTGAAGGAGCCAGGCGCCGCCGTCATTGCGGGAACGGTCGCAGGTGCTGGAAGCTTACGGGTCCGCGTCACAGCAGTCGGTGATCAAACCGCTCTTTCCGGCATCATGCGGCTCGTTGCCGCTGCGCAAGCTTCTGGGTCTCGCACGCAAGCCCTTGCGGATCGGGCCGCCGCTATCCTTTTCTACGTGGCAGTCGCGTCCGGTGCGATCACCCTCACCTATTGGTGGTTTGCCGGTGATAAAAGCCACGCTTTAATCAGGACAGCCACCGTCCTCATTATTGCCTGCCCCCACGCCTTAGGACTCGCGATTCCACTCGTAATTGCAATCTCGACCTCACTCGCAGCTCACAACGGCCTTCTGGTAAAGGACAGACTTGCACTTGAGTCCGCTCGCAATCTGGACACAGTGATTTTCGATAAGACCGGGACACTCACCCGTGGCTTGCCCGCGGTGTCAGGAATTGCAGCCGCGCCTGGCACCAACGAGACAGACCTGCTCGCTTATGCCGCTGCCGTCGAGACCAACTCGGAACATCCTCTTGCCAAAGCAATCGTCACCGAAGCCAAACGCCGAAAACTGGCCTCACTGGACGCTGCGGACTTCGAAGCGCTACCCGGTCGGGGTGCGCGGGCGCGGGTAAATGGCAAGCGCATCATGATCGGGGGACCACGTCTCTTGACCGAAGGCCAGGTAACACTACCGCCAGAGGTTGAGAAGGTAACGATTGCCTGGGCAGCTGAGGGAAAGACGGTTCTTTTTGCCGCCGTCGAAGGTCAACTACTCGGCGCTTTTGCCCTAGAAGATGAAATCCGTCCCGAATCCAAGGAGGCGGTTGCAGAACTTCACCGGCTTGGTCTCCAAGTGGCAATGATCACCGGAGACTCGAAGAAGGTCGCCAATTCGGTCGCTCAGCGCATCGGGATCGACGAGGTTGCAGCAGAGGTTCTCCCCGCGGACAAAGCGTCGGCGGTTCAGCGATTTCAGGCAGGTGGCAAGAAAGTCGCAATGGTCGGAGACGGTGTAAACGACGCACCTGCGTTGGCCACGGCAGACGTCGGAATCGCAATTGGCGCGGGGACCGATGTCGCGATTGAGTCGGCCGGAATCGTATTGGTGCGCAGCGATCCGCGCGACGTTGTTGGAGCTATCGAACTCTCTCGGGCGACCTACCGCAAGATGGTCCAAAATCTGGTTTGGGCGACCGCCTATAACCTTGTCGCCATACCAGCTGCGGGAGGCCTTTTCCTTCGGTGGGGAGTCGATTTCCCGATGAGTGTTGGTGCAGTCGCTATGAATCTCTCAACCATCATTGTCGCTGCAAATGCACAGCTGCTTCGCAGACTGAAACTACAGCGCTCAGCCAGCTAGACTGTTGGCGGTCGAGCTCGTGCGGCTAGATGCCTTCCGGGGTGCATGTTCGCAACTCCCTTTGGGGTATCGACCTGTGGGATTCGGGAAATCCGCCAGAGCTGAAAAGTTCGGTACAACTTCGGTACAACTGGGAGAGAGAAAGAATGATGCGCTGGTTTCCTAAGCGACACCAGATGAAGCACTTGGAATTTTGACCTTGATAGTTCGGGACTAGGGGATCAATCGCTTGTGCGCACCCGAAAACAGCAAAACTAACTTCATAACAAATTTCATAACAACCGCGCCTAAATCTGCCTATTTGTGACCATGAAAATTCTTGGGAAATCGTTGAAACCATTGATTTGTAGATTGTTGATTCGGAATCAGTAGGTTGAAGGTTCGATTCCTTCCGCGCTCACCATTTCCTTTCAATGATTTACCACCAACCAAGCCCGCACGGAAGCACTTTTGAAGCGGTATTGAAAAAGCGCACTTTAGCGCGCATCGGCTCGAAGCGTACGGCACACTTACGGCACAGTGCGATCTGTAAGCTGCTGAACATGATTGTCTGACAAGGAGGAATGATCAGACCGTGCGTCCCATCGCACGTAGCCTACGGGGTAGAGGCGGGGCGGTAACAATCCGTCTG
>WNFP01009459.1_pt1 | contig 14391 bp, 10 predicted proteins | sample 5400201 | NCBI WGS metagenome assembly WNFP01 (sample SAMN13153355, study PRJNA577476) | soil metagenome | isolation source: 115 cm saprolite under Madrone tree | place: USA:California | collected 2016-06-14
CCGGAATCCACTTTCGCATTGGGCGCCTTATCGTTTCCAAGCCCGAGACACCCACCATGCGAGAAGACGCCAAGAAGGAGTTTGAAGCAGAACTGAAGATCGACCCGAATAACGCCGGCGCGGAATACATTCTCGGGGAGTTCGCTCGACAGGAAGGCCAATGGGAAGAAGCGATCGAGCATTTTACGAAGGCCACGAAGCTGGACGCAGCATTGACTGACTCCTTATTCGGTCTCGGTACGTCGTTCCTTGGTGACGGGAAGCCTGGGGAAGCAATACCACCCCTTGAGACGTATGTGAAGTTGCAGCCTGGGAATCCTGCGGGTCACTATCAATTGGCTATGGCTTACAACCGCGCAGGCCGCAAAGAAGATGCGAAGCGGGAAGCTGCACTGCAGCTAGAGACTGCGGAAAAAATCGAGCAAGAAAAGCAAAAAGCAGAGAATGTTCCGCAGCCTGCGGGCGCAGCACAACAATCGGGACCACCAAAGTAATGGGGCGGCAACTCGCGAACGCGCGGAATGAAGCAGTCCAGACACCAATTGAAGTGCCAAAAACCGACGAACGCTTCGCCCGAAGATTTGCCCCGAGATTTGCAGGGCGAAAAATTTGGCTCGCAGGGAGTATCACTGCGGCGCTCCTGCTGACCGCTGCTTTCGCAATGTCTAGTTCGGTAGGAAATCCTGACGCGCAGACAACGCGACCCGCTCCCATACAGTTCACGAACGCGACGGCAACCGCTGGCATCAAATTCGTGCATTTTCGGGGCAACGACGGTATCCCCATTAACCGGGAAATATTCGGTCCCGGAGTGTGCGTTGCGGATTTCGACGGCGATGGCTACCAGGACATTTATTTTGTCAATGGCCGCGATCTTTATGGTCGCGGGATAGCAGCGCGGAACGCTCTTTATCAGAATAGCGGTGACGGCACTTTTAGAGATGTGACACAAGCAGCGGGAGTTCCCGGCACGGGCTACGGCCTGGGCTGTGTGTGGGGAGACTATGACAATGACGGCTTCCCGGACCTCTACGTCAGCCAGTATGGCCGGAACGTTTTGTACCACAACAACGGGGATGGTACGTTCACCGACGTCACGGACAAAGCGGGAGTAGCCGCGGTCGAGTTTGGCACTCTATTCCATTCCGGCGCGACATTCTTTGATTACGATCGTGACGGTCGTCTGGACCTTTATGTTGGGGGCTATGTTGCTCTGGGTCCGGATAGCCCTCGCTATTGCAATATCAGCGGCGTGCGGACGAGTTGTCCTCCGAGCGCATATAAAGGCACACCAGCCATTCTGTACCACAATAATGGCGACGGAACGTTTACAAATGTAACTTTGGCAGCGGGAATTTACCAACCGCGAGGCAAGAATCTGGCAGTGGGAGCCGCGGATTACGACAATGATGGCTGGCCGGATCTGTTCGTCGCGAACGACGGCGTTAATGCGTACCTTTATCACAACGAGCGCAACGGCACGTTTGATGAAGTAGGAATCCTGAGCGGGATGGCCCTGGCGGCGCGGGGCAATGTGATGGCAGCAATGTGCATCTCTCTTGGAGATTATGATAACGACGGTTGGCTAGATCTCTTCATTACGGACTTCCAGAACAACTCCGACCACCTTTGGCACAACGATGGGAAAGGTTCGTTTGACGAGGTCAGTGACCAGGCAGGCATCACGGTGCCTACACGTGGCGTATTGAGTTTCGGCGGAGGCTTCTTCGATTACGACAATGACGGGTGGCTGGACCTGTTCATCGCAAACGGGCACGTCTATCCGGAGGTAGAACAAGCCTCGCCGGAAGTTCACTTCAAGCAGATCAATTCTCTATTTCATAACGAAGCCAATCGCAAATTCATTGAGACGACGAAGCTGGCAGGTCCGGGCTTCCAAACTCCGTATGTCGGCCGGGGCGTTGCTTTTGCCGACTTCGATAACGCCGGTTTCATTGATGTACTCGTGGCAAACAACGGAGATCCTCCGTTGCTGCTGCGCAACAGCGGCAGCAACGGCAATCACTTTGTCAACTTTAAACTTGTGGGCCATAAGACTAATCGCGACGCGATGGGCGCGCGCATTCGGGTCGTCACGCCAGGCCTCGCGCAAATCAGGGAAATCGCTGGCGGAGGCAGCTATCTTTCACAAAGCGATCTCCGCGCTCATTTTGGTATCGGCAAGGCGGCACACGCCGAGACGGTCGAAGTAGGTTGGCCGAGCGGCCAAAAGCAAGTTTTTCATGACCTCGAAGCCGATAAGTTCTACTTAATTGAAGAGGGCCAGAACCAGATAAGACTGCAGCGCTTTGCTCATGGCGCGCGAAGCATCAAGAAAGAATCACAGCCTTGAGGCCACGCGAAATATTGTTGGGGCGTGAATCTTCTTCCCGGAGAGAATTTCTGCGAACGCTGGCAGCCAGCGTGACCACTAGCTGGGTTTGGCGGCCAATTCTGGATTCTTCTGAGGGCGAGTACGCATTTTCTGAGGTTCCAGCTTCTACTAGTGGGATTACGTGGAGGCATGTGAACGGGCGTTCAGGTGAAATGTATTTGCCTGAGACGACGGGGGCTGGGTGCGGGTTTCTAGATTATGACAATGATGGCTGGATGGACGTCTACCTGGTGAACAGCGGGGCTTGCGATTTCTATACGCCCAAGACGCCGCTCCGCAATGGCCTGTACAGAAATAATCGTGACGGCACGTTCACCGATGTTACGCAAAAAGCGGGGGTCGCCGGCGACGCATACGGCATGGGTGTAGCAGTGGGGGATTACGATGGTGATGGATTCCCGGATCTTTACGTCACTCAATATCCGCACAGCATTTTGTATCACAACAATGGCGACGGAACGTTCACCGACGTCACCGCAAGAGCGGGCCTAGCGGCTCCGGGATGGGCCTCGAGTGCGGTTTGGTTCGACTATGACAACGATGGCCGGCTGGACCTTTTCGTCTGCCGCTTCGTGGACTTCACCAAGGCCAAGAACAAGTGGTGCGGGGATCGCGAAAAGCATGAGCGTTGGTACTGCATCCCGAGGGTGTACGGCGCGATGCCTTGCTGGTTATTTCATAACAACGGCGATGGTACATTCACGGACGTAAGCCAGGAAACGGGAATCGCGAGCGTAAAGGGCAAAGCGTGGGGAGCAGTCGCCTGCGATATCAACAACGACGGATGGATCGATCTTTTTGTTGCGAATGACACCGTGGAAAATTTTCTTTTCGCCAACCGCAGGGGCAAGTTCGAGGAAATCGGTCTGATGGCGGGCGTAGCCTATAGCGCTTATGGCCGGCCGCGGTCAGGAATGGGAGTAGATGCGGCCGACTACGACAATGATGGATGGGTGGACTTGTTCGTAGCAAATGTGGACCAGGAGCTGTTCTCTCTCTATCACAACAATAAAGATGAGAGCTTCCGAGACGTGGCTGTGCCAATCGGAATCGGACCAACGACCAGGCTGATGAGCGGGTGGGGTCTGAAATTCTTCGATTACGACAATGATGGCGACCTCGACTTGCTGCTGTGTAACGGGCATCCAGACGACAAAATTGACGGCAGGGTCGAAGGTGTGAAATACCTCGAGCCCATGCTGTTGTTTCGAAACACCGGTAACGGACTAAAGAATGTGAGCGCGGAGAGCGGCCCCATTTTCTCGAAGCCGCTGGCGGGTCGCGGGATGGCGTTGGGCGATTTCGATAACGACGGCTGCGTCGACGTGCTCATTTCTGTAAACAACGGCGCTCCCATCCTGCTTCGCAACAATGCTGGGCGCCAGAATCATTGGCTCGGCGTTAAGCTGGTCGGCAAGACGTCTAATCGCGATGCTATCGGAGCACGCATCAGCTATCAGGCAGGAGACCTAAAGCGCAGCCACATGAAGGTCGGAGGAGGCAGCTATTTGTCCGCACATGATCCTCGTATGGTGCTGGGTCTGGGAAGACGGACGAAGATCGATTGGTTGGAAGTGAAATGGCCGCTCCCGGGAGACTCGGTAGAACGGTTTGTGGATTTGCCGATCGATCGCTACGTAACGATTGTCGAAGGCCAGGGTAAAGTGACAAAAATGCGTCTGTAGAGTCATGCGTCGAAGAAGTGCGCGTGGAGGGGAGTCCCAAAAAAAATGGCGCTCACCGCAACCGATTGGATCGTCATCGCTGTTTATCTGGCGCTGAACCTGTTGATCAGCCTGTACTATCGCAGACGCTCCTCCGGCAGCACCGAGGAATTCTTTGTTTCCGGGAGAAATGTCTCGTGGTGGCTGGCGGGCACGTCGATGGTGGCCACAACATTCGCGGCCGACACGCCTTTACTAGTAACAGGGCTGGTCGCGAAGAATGGAATCTCGGGGAACTGGCTGTGGTGGTCGCAGTGCCTTTCGGGAATGATGACCGTATTTTTCTTCGCGCGGTACTGGCGGCGTTCGGAAATCCTCACGGATGTCGAGTTTGTGGAGTTGCGCTATGGAGGAAAACCCGCCGCTTTTCTCCGTGGCTTTCGCGCCCTCTATCTGGGAGCGCTGATGAATTGCCTGATTCTCGGCTGGGTGATAAAGGCCATGATTAGCATCACAACGGTATTGCTCGGCGATGCCATTGCGCAAGGCCGCGTGATGGAAGTGGCCGTTGGCGGGCATGTGCTCCTGCATTACTCTCTCGGAGACCCTGCGCACACGGCGTTGCTGATCTGCGTGCTGGTCCTGGTGCCGTTCACCGGCATATATACTTTCATCGGCGGGCTCTGGGGCGTTTTGGTCACCGATTTGTTCCAGTTCATCTTGAAAATGTCCATGATCATCGTGCTCGCGTGGGTAGCGGTCGCCAAGATTGGCGGAATGACCCTACTGAAGATTCAGTTGTCGCATGTTAACGATGTGGTGCGGCAGAGTGGCCAGACCACAGGCTCGGTGCTCTCTTTCTTTCCCTCGTTTCACTTAGGCTGGACCACCGATGCGATTTGGACGCTGCCGGTGATTACCTTCGTGCTGTATCTGGCGATGCAGTGGTGGGCGAGCTGGTATCCGGGCGCGGAGCCGGGCGGCGGCGGCTATGTGGCACAACGGATGTTCAGCGCGAAAGACGAGAAGAATTCGCTCGGCGCCACGCTGTGGTTCAACATCGCGCACTATGCGATGCGCTCCTGGCCATGGATCGTCACGGGCCTCGTCGCGGTGGCTGTGTACTCGCCCATGGGAGGATTACATCCCAGCGCGGAGTTTGCCGCTGAACCGGAAAAAGGCTACGTGATGGTTCTCCGGGACTTCCTCCCACCGGCGCTGCGCGGCTTGATGGTGGCGGCATTCCTTGCGGCATTTATGTCTACCGTCGGCACGCAGCTCAATTGGGGTACGTCTTACCTCATCAATGATTTCTACCGCCGCTTTGTGGTGCGCAAAGGCAGCGAAAAGCACTATGTCTTGGCCAGCAAGCTATTTATCGTGTTTCTGGTGATTTTGAGTGGCTACACCGCGGCGCACATCAGTTCGATTCAATCTGCTTGGCAGCTTTTGCTTGGCATGGGCGCCGGAACCGGCGGGGTGTTGCTGTTGCGCTGGTATTGGTGGCGGATCAATGCGTGGAGCGAAATTTCTTCCATGACCGCGGCGTTCATCGTGTCGATGTCGCTGCAATGGGTGCACTTTTCCGGCAACACTTCGGTGGTGTTCGCCAAGAGCACCATGATCACCACCGTGGCCACCACCGCTGTCTGGTTGATTGCGACGCTTCTTACGCGGCCGGAGAGCGACGAGCGTTTGGTGAAATTCTATCGACGCGTGCAGCCGACAATTCACGGTTGGAAGCGCATCGCCACGCTCTCGCCGGATATCCCACCCGTTCGCGACTTTACCGCGAACGCGTTTGATTGGGTGATGGGCTGTACCTTCGTATATTGCGCGATGTTCGGCATCGGCGAATTGGTCCTGCAAGCTTGGCTTGCTGGGTTCGTGCTATTCGCTTGCGCAGTGATAGCCGGTTATCTGATCTACTGGAGTCTTTCGCGGCGGGGATGGGAAACGCTGTCCGGCGGAGCCCACAGCCCACTGCCGGCTTCAAGCAATGAAGCGGCCATGCCAGAGACGGACTAGGCTGCTTTTCTTAACGGAGCGCCTCAATCGGGTGATCGTATCCGGTCATTTCCAAGTATCCGACGCCGCCGATTGGCGACCGGCCTTTAGTTCCGGAGACGACGACGGCGCCTTCCCAATAGGCAGGCACGAACCCCGCTGGTGACGGCAGTTCCTGCGAAGGCAACGAGGTTGAAGCCTCCAATGCAATACCGAGCTTAGGAACGGAGATTTTCCACCGTACCGGATAGACCGCACGCGTGGCCGGACTCATCCACGTCGCTCCAACGGGTTCCAAACTGAATTCGTCTCGGCGCAGATGTGTGGTGTTCCCAAGCGCATCCACAAACGTCCCCGCAGAGAACGGATCGATCGACCCGTCCTTGCGGCGAATGTGGAACAGCATCAGCTCGGTGTTGTTTTGGAGCTGGATGCTCATCCAGTCCCATCCCACCTGGTCGGGCTCGAGTTGGTGCGTGAAAAATTCATGGTCCATCCACGCCGTGCCTATCACTTGAAACTTTCTGCTGCCCAGCTCGATTTCGCCCTGAGTATTCAGCCGCGTGAGCGAAATGTAATGCGACGCGTGTCCGGCTCCTTCTGCCTTTTGGCTAATGCCGTTCTCGCCATGAATCACCGGCGGTTTTGCAGAGCGTAGCGTGAAGAGAAGTGCAAAGCGCTCGTCAACGGCTTGCAAGATCTGCTCGTCGCTGCGCCAGGTAACTTGCCAGTTTCCGTTCCAGATTCGACCGTCCGCCTCACTTACGCCAGCGATGCCGGGGCCTGCGCGGTTCGTGCGTTCCGCATGAAGAAATTAAAGCGATGCCCGTTCGCCGACTTGACGTTGCCGGTGTAATACCACCACTCCGTTTGAAAATCAGGATGATTGAAGTGATCCTGTGGAAATTTGTAGCGATATCCGGGAAGAGCATCCCTGTATTGAGCCGTCGTCGCAACCGCGAAGAACAACAGCGCGGCGGCACATGCCCACCTACTCTTCATGAACGACCTCAACCGGGTTGAGGCTCACGGCAACGTGTGCCGGATATAAGCCCGCCACGACGGTCGAGGCATACACCATCGTCAAGGCTCCCAGGAGCACCGCCACTGGCCAGTGAAAACGAATCGTCCAGCCGAACGACTGCTTGTTGATCACATAAATGAGAATGAGAGAAAGTGCGAAGCCCAGCGCGACGCCGGCAAAGTTAGCGAGCAAGCCGATCAATCCCGCTTCGATAACAATGAACTTGCGAATTTGCCCGCTCGCCGCGCCCAGAAAACGAAGCAGCCCCAGTTCGCGGCGCTGATCGATTACCAAAGCCAGCAGAGCGCCGGCAACGCCCATTACGGCGATGAGGACGGCAATGGCCTCCAGCGCGTAAGTGATCGCAAACGTGCGGTCGAAGATGCGCAGCGCCTCGCCGCGCAGGTCGCGATTGGTGAACATCAGCACGCGATGTCCGGCAGCGGCCCTTTCTATTTCCGCGCGAACGTCTTCCATGCGTGCATTCGGGGCCACATAGATGGCCAGATTCGATGCGGCGGGGTCCGGCAAATAACGCAGCATGACATTGCGGTCCATCAGAATGCTGCCGCGCTCGCTGGAATAGTCGTAGTAGACGTCGACCACGCGAAACGCGTGGCGGCTCTCGCCAAGCGAAAGCGTGATGGCATCGCCGGCGCGCAGATGATGCTTATTCGCAAACGGTTCGCTTACCAGAACTGTGTTGGAATCGCGCAGTTGCGCTAAGACTTCGCTGGTCCTCTGGCCGGATAGAAAGTCCGCGTTGTGATACTCGCGCAGGACGTTCAAGTCGATTGATCCGAGTCCGGCGGTCATGCCCTCGTAGCTCATTTCGTATTCGCGAAGCCGGTCGACCGCGGCAACGCCCGGGAGTCGCGCGATTTTCTCCGTGAGCTCCACGGAAATTGTCGGATGCCGATCCGCCGCGGGATTTCCTGCAGGCCGCATGTACAGGTCCGCCGGGAGTTGGTCGCCCATCCACCGCAAGACGGTCTCGCGAAAGCTGCCGACCATGATGCCGACAGCCGTCATCATGGCAATCGCCGTGGAAAGTGCGCCCACCAGCACGGAAGTGCGCCGCAACGAAGACGAAAGACTCAGCGACGCAAGCACTGCCTCAACTCCCAATACTCTCTTCAGCAACCGCGAAGCAGCGCCGGCAATCGCGTCGACCAAAGCGGGCATCGCAAATGCCGACGCGCACATCAACAAAAGTGCCGCGAAATAGCCGAACAGAGGCTTCTCGCCGATGGCAGGCGCACGCGATGCTGCGGCGGCCGCGAAGCCCGCCGCAACAGCAATCCAGACGTCGCGCGTTTTATGCACATGAGTCGCATACTCCCGCCGTCCCTGGGCCATAGCCTCGAGCGGTGGAACAAGAGAAGCTTCGCGGGCTGGAGAATATGCCGAAGCCAGGGCTACCCCAACGCCTATGAGCACCGCGAGGAAAACCGAAACGGGAGTCAACGCGATCACGCCCGGCCGGCTGCTGACGTACAACGCTTCCACGGTCGCGCCCATCAATTGGACCGCTCCGCCGGCCATCAGCAGGCCCAAAGGCATGCCGATCACCGCCCCGAGGAGCCCGAAGCACGCGGCCTCTCCCACGAAAGCCACTAGAACGAAGGCCCGGCTCGCGCCCAACGCGCGCACGATTCCGATTTCCGCGCGCCGCCGCACTACGGAAACAGAAATTGTGTTGTAAATCAAAAACGCGCCGACAATCAGCGCGATATAGCTCAGCAATCGCAAGTTCCAGCGAAACGCCGCGAGCATGCGGCGATTCTCGTTCGTTCCCGCCCCTGCCGCGCGCAGTTGCACGCCGGGCGGCAGCACTTGCTCAAGACGTTGCCGCCATTCCCCCCGGTTTGGAGATTGCGGAACGCGGATCAAGATTCGATCAACGCGGCCAAAACGTTTGAGGGCATATTGCGCGGCGGAAATATCCATCACAATCGCTGATGTGTTGCCCTTCGCCTCCGGAAAAACTCCCCGCACCGTATAGGTCACAACTTGATCGTTGATGAGCAGCGCGATGGTCTCGCCAGACTTCCGCCCCAAGCTCTCGCCAACCCAGGCGCTGTCCATCGCTGATAAATATTTCCAGGCGTCATCGGCGGCTGTGAACCCGGACGATGCCCGGCCCTCGCTGGCTTCCGCAACAAGATCCAGTCCGATCAGCGGCAGCGTTTGCTTGGTTTCTGCGACGATCGCATAATCCTCGATTCGCGACGTGATGCGCAGCGGATACGGCAAAGCATCCAAACTTCCAACCACACTTTCCGGCACACCGCCGGCGGCTACAATTTCCAGATCATTTTTGCCAGTCAGCGTTTCCATGGATGAGCGAAACGAGCCGGCTGCGGCCGTTCCAGCCAAGTCGATGGCCAGCACGACCGCAACACCCAGCGCGATCGCCAGCACAGTCAACGAAGTGCGCACCGGCTCGCGAAACACCGGGCGAACAATCAAGCGGTAGAAAAGAAGCAGTCGTGACATCACTAGCGCCGCGTTATTTCTGAGATTTGCCCATCCCGCAGCTTCACCACAACGTTCGCAAGGGCCGCGGCTTCCACGCTGTGCGTGGCCATGATCGTTGCGGTATTTTGCTGGCGCGTGAGGCGCTGCAGAAGTTCGAGAGTCAAATTCCCGGTCGAGGTGTCCAGGTTGCCGGTCGGCTCGTCAGCCAGCAGGATGACTGGATTTTGCACCAGCGCTCTTGCAATCGCCACACGCTGCATCTGCCCGCCTGAAAGCTGGTGTGGATAACGCCGGCCGAGCTCGCCTAGCTCCACCCACGAAAGCCGCTCGCGCGCAATCTCTCTCGCGTTCCTCTTGCCCGCCAGCAGCAGCGGCAGCTCGACATTCTCAAAAACCGTCAGCGTGTGAATCAATTGAAAGGACTGAAAAATAAAACCGATTTTTTCCCTGCGAACCTTGGCTAGCGCATCGTCTCGCAACAAAGTAGTTGCCACACCGTCCAAAAGCACCGTACCCGAAGTGGGAAAGTCCATGGCGCCCGCCAGGCTCAGCAGCGTCGACTTGCCGCACCCGCTGCGACCCACCAGCGCAACGAACTCTCCGCGCGACACCTCCAGCGACAGATTGTTGAGTGCCCGCACCGGCTGGTCGTCTGTGAAATAGTCCTTGGTGACGTTCCGCAGGGAGAGAATCGGCATGAGGAATGATGGCCTAACGACTGCGGTGCAGCAACTGTAGCTGCGCCACGAAAGAATGCGAAAACTCAGAATCGCAAAGATGCCGTACCGTTTAGTGCTTGAGCGACGTCAGAGCCTTCTCGATCGCGCTAGTAACTTGCGGAGAATCCGGCGTCACGGACGGCTCGAAGCGCGTGATGATCTGACCCTCCGGCCCGACCAGGAACTTCGTGAAGTTCCACTGAATGTCGCCGCCAGTCTTCGGATTCGCGGACTTGTCCGTCAGATACTGGTAAAGCGGCGTCTTGTCGTCGCCCTTCACAGAAACCTTCGACATCATCGGGAACTTCACGTTGTACTTGGACTGGCAGAACGTTTTGATTTCCTGATTCGTTCCTGGCTCCTGGGCGCCAAAATTGTTGGCTGGAATGCCGATGATCACGAAGCCGCGGTCGTTGTACTTCTCATAAATCGCTTCGAGCGCCGTGTATTGCGGGGTGAAACCGCAGCGGCTGGCCACGTTCACCAGCATCACCACTTTGCCTTTGTACGGAGAGAGCGGCGCGGGCTGCCCGTCAATCGTATTCAGTGTGTAATCGAAAACGCTTTTCTCGCCGCCAATCACTGCCGCAGCGCAGAAGAGCAGGCTAAGTACCGCAGGAATGAATAGCTTGGTCATTTCTCCTCCGTCATCTTTGTACATGGAATCGTCGTCGTCTGCAAATTGGACGTGCCCCGGCATAACCCGAAAGACCTCGGAAGCGTGGGGAATATTCCGCGTCGACCGACTGAGTTGGCGCCGTGAGCGATTCACTCTGCATTTACCCTGCCCATTGAGCCTGCACCCTCAGTGTTATAGACTTCGCGCGCCTTGTGTAAACGCCGCCATCGAGACTCGGTGCAGGCTATGTGCTCGCGGCTGGCTAGGGGAGGCGTAGATGCTGTATGCGTCTGAGGTCGCGGTCGCGCACCGCAACCTGGCAACGGTAGACCTCGTCATCATCGGGGTCTATTTCGCCATCGTGTTTGGCATCGGTATGTACTTCGCGCGCAAGGAGCGCACCTCCGAAGATTATTTCCTTGCAGGCCGCGACATTGGATGGTTTTTCATCGGCGCATCGTTGTTCGTATCCAACATCTCCACTGAGCACTTCATCGGTCTGTCAGGCACCGGCGCATCGTCCGGACTGGCCGTCGGCCATTTTGAGTGGCTGGCCTGCCTGATCCTATTGATTCTTGGCTGGGTTTTCGTTCCCTTCTACCTGCGCAGCAATGTTTTCACTATGCCCGAATTTCTGGAGCGACGCTTTAATCGCCAGTCCGCTGTGTATCTCGCGGCCATCTCCATCATCGCGTACATCTTCACTAAAATCTCCGTGCAACTGTATGCCGCCAGTGTGGTTCTTGAACGCGTAGCCGGCTGGTCGCTGTGGAAGACTGCCGTGGTCCTCGTCATCGCCACCGGCATTTACACCGTCGCCGGGGGTTTGGCCGCGGTCATTTATACCGACACCGTTCAGACTCTGATCCTGATTACCGGTGCTGTCGCGCTCACGGTCATCGGCCTGGGACGCGTAGGTGGCCTCGCGCATCTCCGCACCATGGTCCCGCCCGACTATTTCCACATGATCAAACCGATCTCCGATCCAAACTTTCCGTGGACCGGCATTTTTTTCGGCGCGCCCATTCTCGGCATCTGGTACTGGTGTACTGACCAGGTCATCGTGCAGCGCGTGCTCTCCGCGCGCGACGAGGGCCACGCCAAGGCAGGCACGATTTTTGCCGGCTTCCTGAAGATCCTCCCCGTCTTCATGCTCGTCCTGCCCGGCATCATCGCCTTCGCGCTTTTCCCCGAGCAAGTCAGGAAACCGGACTTCGCTTACCCGACGCTGGTTCTGAATCTCCTTCCGGTCGGCCTTGTCGGTTTGGTGATGGCCGCATTGCTTGCCGCCGTAATGGGCGCCATGAGCTCGGTCTTCAATTCTGCTTCCACCCTTGTCACGCTGGATTTCTATAAGAAGATTCGTCCGCAAGCCTCCGAGAAGCAGCTTGTCAATTTCGGCCGCGTCGCCACCGGCATCATGGTTCTCCTCGGCCTGCTCTGGGTTCCTTTCATTGGATACATCAGCAGCCAGCTCTACATCTACCTGCAAAGCGTTCAGGCTTATATCAGTCCGCCGATCTCCGCGTGCTTTATTCTCGGAATCCTCTGGCCCCGGCTTAACGGCGCGGGTGCTATCACCTCCCTGCTGACCGGTTTTGTGCTGGGCGCGACGCGCTTCATTCTCGAGCTCGCCGACCGCGCTGGCGGCAGCCACTTCCAGTCCTCTGCGGTCCGCTGGCTGATCGATATGAACTTCTTGCATTACGCCATCTTCATGTTCGTGGTCTGCTCCGCCGTGCTCATCGCCGTCAGCCTGATGACCCCTGCTCCCGACCGCAAACGCCTTGCTGGTCTGACCTTCGCCACCGTCGACGAAAAAATGGAGGCCGTTGCCGTGGGCACGCCGGTGCGCAAGCCTGCACACGAAACTCCGATGGAGCGCCGCATCAACGTCATCTTCAGCCTCTTGCTCCTGGCCACCGTCATCAGCTTGTGGATTTATTTCCGATAGAATCTTGGCGGCGACGCGAATCCATGAGTGCAACCTACATCCAGACTCTCAAGCCAAATGTAACCCAGCAGGAAGCCCTGCACGCGTTTTCCGGCGTCGGGCCTTCTACACTGTACTGGAGGATGCGAAGCGGCCCATTGCGGCGAATCGCCGACGTCTACGTGCCGTATTGGCTTTATCGTGTGCAGTACAACCTGGGCCGCGAAGCGCACGCCACTCTCTTCGCCATAGACGCTGTCAACGGTTCCCTGGACCTCTTCACATTTCCGAACGCCCCCGACGCGAAAGACCTCGTCAGCATCCACACGAGAAATCGCGTCCCTCCTTCGCTGCAACACGCTTCCGCCGAGGCGTTGCTTCGCCAGAAGGTCCTGCGCGTCATTTTTCAGCAAGGCTTCTTCAAGGTCCGCGATCTGCGATTGGAAATCACACTGCAACCTCTGGAATTGCACGTTCCCTATTGGCTCGGCTTCTACGGCCATGCCGCCGCACGCTGCCGCGTATTGAACGCCGTGCGCCGCCGCATGGAAGGCGCCAAAGCTTCCGTGCTGTTCGAATCGTGGCTGGCGGCTTAAAGAAGTAATCGCAGGGAGAAATTCATGCTCGTTTTCGCAAGACGCTCGGCTATGGCTTTGCTTGCGTTCGCATTCTGCGCGGTCTGCACTCTTGCCCAGGGCTGGCAACATCTCGGCGCAGTACAGCGAGTGGAAAAACTCAAGGATGGCGTGGAGCTGACCGCCGGCCGCGCCAAAGTGCGCATCACCGCATTCAACGACGCGGTCATCCGCGTGCGCGTCACGCCTCAAGGCAATTTCGCGAAAGATTCTTCCTGGGCCGTCATCACAGCGTCGCAGCCACCGGCAGTAACCATCGAAGACACGAGGACAGAGGTAAAGATGACCGCCGGCAACACCATGGTCGTCGTTCAGAAATCGCCGCTGCTCATCCGCTTCGCCGACGCCGCCGGAAATGTTCTCCTCGCCGACGAGCCCACGCTCCCCATGGCCTCTGACGGCCCCCGCGTCCAAGTCTGGAAAAAACTGCCCATCGACGAAAACTACTACGGCCTCGGCGACAAGACCGGTCCCATGAATCGCCGCAACCGCGCCTTCACCATGTGGAACAGCGACGTATTCGGCTGGAGCGAGTCCACCGATCCCATGTACAAGGCCATCACGTTCTTCATGGGACTGCGGAAAGGAACCGCCTGGGGCGTATTCTTCGACAACACTTATCGCAGCAGCTTCGATTTCGGCAAGGAATCACCCAACTATTTTTCCTTCGGCGCCGAAGGCGGCGAGCTAAATTATTATTTCTTTGTCGGTCCTGAACCCAAAAAAGTCGTCCAGGAATACACCGCGCTAGTCGGCCGCTCGCCTCTGCCGCCGCTATGGAGCCTCGGCTATCAACAGAGCCGCTACAGCTACTATCCTGAGGCCCGCGTGCGCGAAATCGCTGCCACGCTGCGCGAAAGGAAAATTCCTGCCGACGTCATCTATCTCGACATCGACTACCAGCAGGGCAACGC
>WNFP01004587.1_pt1 | contig 14390 bp, 15 predicted proteins | sample 5400201 | NCBI WGS metagenome assembly WNFP01 (sample SAMN13153355, study PRJNA577476) | soil metagenome | isolation source: 115 cm saprolite under Madrone tree | place: USA:California | collected 2016-06-14
GGCCGCTTGCGCCGCAACGCGATCGCGCCTGCAGTCGCCAGGAGCAGGAGTACGGTAGCCAGGCCAATTTCCCAAACTGGCAGCGTGTCTGCCGGGTGAGGGTAAAAAACTGCCAGTCGCGCAGGCCAAATCATTTGCTTGAGATAAGTCAGGCAAGCGACCAGCCCATTGCCAACGCGCCACATGAAAGGGATCTGCTCGATGTGAATGATACTTTTTTCATGCGCCCAAAGCGTTGCTCCGGCCCCAGCGGCGGACAGCGCAAACAGCGGGATCTTTTCAAGAATCAGTCGCCTTGTTGACGATTCTCCGGCAAAACGTTTGAGCGGCCAATAATCGAGCAGCAATAAAACAAGCGGCACGGTTACCAGCGTTGGCTTGCACATGAGCCCCAGCGCAAACGAACTGACCACGGCTAGGTAACGTCGGACCGACGAGTGTCTCACATAGCGTACGTACAAACCAAGGGTGAGCATGAAGAAAACGGCGCTCAACACATCCTTACGCTCGGAAATCCAGGCCACTGATTCGATTCGAAGTGGATGAACCGCAAAAACGGCGGCAACGAACGCGCTCCGCCATAGCGCGCTGGTCATTTGTCGCAATATCAGAAACAACAAGACGACTGCGATGCTGTGAAGGACAATATTTGTAAAGTGATGGCCACCCGGGTGGGAGCCCCACACTTGGCAGTCCAGCATATGCGATAGAGTTGTCAGCGGGTGCCAATTGCCGGAATGCTTGCCGCTGAACGCGTAAATAGCGCCGGGAGCAGTCAACCCACTACTGATGAGCGGATTCGCGTAAACGTAGGTATCATCATCATAGTTGACGAAGTCGTAGCCGACAGTTTGGCCGAAAACGAGCCACGTCATTGCAATGAGAAAAACGCAGACAATTGCCGTCGCGGCTCGCGAATCGCGCCATGAAACGTCAGAATTCTCTTTTTTAGTCACCGTTTTGACTTCAATTGAGCGCGGAGTTCTAGTGGCTGTCCCGCCAGGATTCGAACCTAGACAAAGATGTTTCTCATAGGCAAATCGGAAAAGTGAGACCACTCTGCACTGCTATAGGCCAAATTCGTCGCGTCTTGCGAAGATTTTTGATCTGCCACGAATCTCGAACTGAAGACAACGAAGACAGCAAAGATCATTTTTTCCGGCCCACTAAACAAACGAAACGACACGAAAATGAGCTTCCTTATTTCGTGCGTTTTTAGAGTGTTTCGTGGGCAAAACTCAGCTGAGTGCAGTTCCGCTGAGCGCACAGATTAGAAATCCCTGTTCCGCATATTCGCGTTCATTCGCGTGATTCGCGGGCAAACCTTCGGTTGCGGCGGAGCCGCACTGCGAAGGAAGCAGTGAGACCACTTGCGGAATATCGCGGGTCTTCGCGATTTCGTAGTCTGAGTGCCGACCAGTCTCGTTTGGTTTGGTTAATTCAAAGACCAGCCGGAAGTTCGGCGGGACCTTTTTTTTCAACCACGAATGGACACTAATGGACACGAATGTGTTGTGTGATTGCTGCGTGCAAAGAGCCGACCTCCACTACGCAGATCATAGTTTAAGATTATTGTAATCCTCATGTGTGCCGATCCAGAACCAGTAGTAATCGCCTTTCCGCTAGCGAGCGAGAGCACGATACCGGCGACCAATCTCGGCGGTGTAAACGCCGCCCTTCTTGCGGAAGCCTAAAGAAGGATGTCCCGGGTTCTTATTGAACAGCGCAAAATTTTTATCGGCCAGCTTCTGGATGTGCTTCGGGAGCTGCTCATAGCATTTCCAGAAAGAGGGCAGCGCATGCGAGGTCACGGAAGCGGCGTGAAATTGCCTGCGTCGATTTCCGCATCGACCTTCTTGAGCGTTTTCTCGTGCTTGCCTCCCGGAGAGAAGTCCTCTTCGATCTCCTTGTCCCAGGCGAACTTGTCGCGGCGCGCAATGTGCGCAGCCAATTTTATCAGATCCTCCGGCGACAACTTATCGACCGCTTGTTCGATTTCCGCGAGACTCATACACAAAGATTAGCCGCAGCCGGTTCGATTTTCAATTTCGCTTGTTTAATTCAAAGCGCCCTGCTGGAAGAACCCGGCAGGGCGTTTTTGTTTGGAGTAAAAATGTGGGAGGGACCTTAGTGTCCCGATGGTCGCGGCATTAAAGCCCCTCCCACTCTGAAACCGAAACGGCATTCTGTAGCCACGGCTCTGCTCGGCACGCCATAGCGTTGGCGAAGGCGGGCGAGCCGTTACTGCGCGGTTTTCAACCGCCCACAGGGCGGTGGCTACAGAAAATCCCGGCGTGGCCTTTTTTGTTCTACGGAAAATTGCGGGAGGGCCCTTCGGCCAAGGCCAGGTGATTCTGAATAGTTTTCCGCGCGGGCAGAGATCTTCCAATTCAACAGCGCCGTGATATCGTTACCGAGTTCCATGAAAAAACTTAAGTTCGTTGTGGAGAGACATCGTGATGGCTACGTGGCATATCCGCTGGGCTTGAAAGGTGCGGTCGTTGGGCAAGGTGAGACCTACGAATCAGCATTGGCCGATGCCAAATCAGCGGCTGCTTTTCATATTGAAAGTTTTGGGAAAGAAGCTTTCGACGATCAGGATGATGTGGTGGAGGCTTTCGTTACTGAGGCTTCGCTCACAGTGGGATGAAATTCCCGGTCGATGCGCCGAAGGCGAAAGTTCTTCGGGCACTGAGTGCGCTCGGGTTCAAAATGGTGCGCGAGCGTGAGCACATATCCATGGTGCGGCAAAATCCGGATGGAACTCGCACGCCATTAACAATACCAAATCATCCGACGCTCAAGGCATCGACTCTGCGCACCATCTGTTCTCAGTCAGGTATTTCACGGTCAGAATTCCTGGAAGCGTATCGTAAAAATTAACCGCTTCTCGCTTCGGCTGATCTACAACCGCTCGGTACGAACGTTTGGGTGAGACGATGGTACGATAACTGGCTTTGCGCGGGGAGTATCGGGGATCGGTTCGACCATCCACCTCCAGCCGAAGTGGCCATTTTTATCGGAGGTCCAGGCTGCGCCGCCGCGTTTCCAGATCTCCATTCTCCAGTAAGTGTTGTTGGCCGGAATTGCGAATCCATACGTGACCGCGGCCGTGATCATCACTCCGCACAGCGTTCCAATTAGAAATATACGGATCATTTTCTTGTTCAACGTTCCCTCATTCTACTCTCTTTTGCCATGGTTCGTGCGGGGGATTTTGCGGTGCCACTCAGGAGCTATAGCTTCCTCTCTCTCTTGGATAAGTGCTTTTCCGCACATTTTCCTTAAACCAAGAATCGAAGCCCGCCATCAAGCTAGTTCCTTACTCCGGCGCTATTGAAGAAGCAACTTCAATGTGCACGCGATGATCACGTCCTCGCTGTTGTAAGCGCGGACCTGCCATGACATTAGCCCAGCGTTTCAACGCTGGGCTTTCGATGATATAAAAACATCGAGTCCCGACAGGGACGACAGAATCACCGAGCTATGCATTCATTTACGAGCTGCTCCGTTCATGAAGACCCTCGCGATTGGAGGAGCAAGCGATCATGTACATGTTCTCCTCTCTCTGCCGGCGACACTGTCGGTCGCTAAGGCGATGCAGCTTCTCAAAGGAAATTCATCGAAATGGTTGCGAGAAACTTTTCCGAAGATGCATTCTTTCGCGTGGCAGGAGGGTTATGGCGCTTTCAGCATCGGCGTCTCGGGCGTGGATGCTACCGTGGCTTACATTCAGCACCAGGCGGAGCATCACCAGACGCGATCCTTTCGCCACGAGTATGCCGCGATGCTTAAGAAGCACGGTTTTGCGTACGAGGAATCGATGCTCGCTTGATAAGTTCTGTCGTCCCTGCCGGGACTCGACATATTGGAATCCGCCTACCCAGCGTTAAAACGCTAGGCTATTTTCGAGCCTGCGTCAATTTCCGCATCGACCTTCTTGAGCGTTTTCTCGTGCTTGCCTCCCGGAGAGAAGTCCTCTTCGATCTCCTTGTCCCAGGCGAACTTGTCGCGGCGCGCAATGTGCGCAGCCAATTTTATTAGATCCTCCGGCGACAACTTATCGATGGCGTCTTCGATTTCCGCGAGACTCATAATCAAACCTTAGTCGTAGCCGGGTCTATTTCAATTTCGTTTAGTTCAATTCAAAGCCACGACGCGAAGGAATTCGATGCGATCCGCGTGACTCTCGTTTGATTATCCAGCCGATCCGCAGCAATGCGGCTAAAACCTTGCGAGCTTTGGCAGAGCCCCATTGGCTCATGCCGCTGCAACTGAAAAGACTTTTTCGACGAGAGGCGACGTTTCGCCGTGCTCGATCCGGTCCGCAAGAATGCGGAGTGTCAAGGCTTCAACGCGAGACACGGCTTCTTCGCGGGTGCGCCCATAAACCATCGCACCCGGTATTTGAGGAATCTCAGCGATCCACCTGCCGTCGTTCTCCTGCTCGACCTCGATGGTAAAAGTCATGACCACCGAAGATTGACGAAAACGGTCGAAAACTCAGACCCATTTCCCTATTTGGGTGATTTTAATTCCATTGAACGGTATTAAGCCCGTTCCACACTGTAGCGCTCACGCTGAGTTTAGGGACATCTGTGGGAGGCCCTGTTTCCTGTACCTGAATTTATTCGTGTCGATTCGTCCCGCAGGCGCGGGATTCGTGGTTTGAATGTTCGTGTTCGCCAGCGCCGTGTGCAACACGCGCGATGCGGAGGCGCTTTTCGAATCAGAAGTTGAATAAATCGCGGGGCGTTAGAGTCGAACGCCTCGTAACTTTACGATTATGAGAAAAATTCTATTTGCATTAAGCATGCTGGCTTTTGTTGTGTCTGCTCTTCCGCAGGCGAGAGGAGACGACGTATCGGTCGATTTCTTTTACAATAATCTTTCCGGTGGGAATTGGATTGAGGCTGAAGGCTACGGCTATGGGTGGCAGCCCGACGTAGCAGTAAGCGATCCAAACTGGCGGCCGTACGCCGACGGCTACTGGGCTTATACCGACTACGGTTGGACGTGGATTTCTTACGAAGATTTCGGCTGGGCCACCTATCACTATGGTCGCTGGGCGAATCTGGCGGATTACGGCTGGCTCTGGTTTCCGGGGAGCGATTTGGACTGGGGACCGGCCTGGGTCTCGTGGCGAACCGGTGGCGATTACATTGGCTGGGCGCCTTTGCCCCCGCGCGGTCCCGGAATCGTTTACGAAGGACAGCCAATCGGGGCCAGGGTGGATATCGAGTTCGACATCGGCCCGCAATATTACAACTTCTGTGACGTTCGTTTTATCGGTGAACCGGTCTTGCGGGATCGAATCTTTCCTCCAACGCAGAACGTTACCTACATCAGCAACACGGTGAACGTGACGAACATCACCGTTCAGAACAATGTGGTCTATAATTACGGGCCGGATATTAACGTTGTCAGTGCATACTCGAGCCGGCCTATTCAGCGACTTACCATAGAGCGCCAGCCTGCGACTGATTTGTCGGCCGCGGCTAAATCCGGAGGGCTGACGAAGGTGCAGGGCAACAAACTCGTCGTGGGTGCACCGAATAAACTTACCAAGGCAGCTCCGGGAATTGCGCCTCCGGCTGTGAAAGCCAAAGTCGCACAGCCAAAGGTCGAGCATGGCTGGGCCGGTGTTCAGAACAGAGCCGAACTGGAACAGAAGATTAAGACTGAAAATCCCAAGAACATTCCGCCGCCGACGCGTGCGGCCGCGCGCCCAGCTGGCGCGCAGCCACCGGCTCTTGGCGGGAGTCCGGCTGTGGGCGGGGCCAAGGCGCCGGGTTCGCCTGGTCCGCGAGGCAAACCTGGACGCGTGCTTCCTGGCGCGACAGCAGCTCCGGCAGGTGTTTCGCCTTCACCCTTCGAGCGAGGAAAACCAATGCCAGGTGGACGGCCGCGGCCCGGAGCCACGGCGGCGCCTCCTGGGCCAGCAGGCATGGCGCCTTCACCATTTGAACGTGGCAAAGGTAGACCAGGCGGACGGCCTCCGTTCCCTGGGGCGACAACCAGCCCGGCGGGAGCACCGGGCGCAACGGCCCCACAATCTTTCCGCCCATCACCGCCACCGCCAGAACAGGGTCGGCCGCCAATTCGCAGGCTGGGCGAGAGTCCAGGTCCGGGTGCGACTGGAGGTGCTGAGAATATTCCGTCGGGTCGCGGCAAACCAGTTGAACGTGAGAGATTCGGCACTCCTCCGCCAACGGGGGCGGCTGGATCCGAGCGCGGCGGTACTGAACATCGAACACCGCCTGGATTACGTCAGCCGGCCAGTCCGCCGGCTACGGGCGGGCCTCCTAACCAACTGCAAGCCCCGAGAGAAAGAGGGCAGGGCGCCTATGGTCAACCCGGCGGACAGCCGCCGAGAGGTGGAGCGCAAGCTACAGGCGAGCAGCGCGGCGCACGGCAACCAGAGCGCGCCCCCAATCAGCCGGAGCGCGGAGGCAAAAAACCAGAAAAAGGAACACCGCCGCCGGGTCCACAATAATTCTGGCGCAATTTTTACAGCGGCTCCGGAGGAAAAATCCGGAGCCGCTTTTTTTTACAGATACAAGTACTGATTTTGTCGGGTACGTCTTTTGCCTGGACGTAGTTGCGCTTTCTTCGCAAATGTCTTCAACCAGAGACGGCCGGGATTTCTATTTACCATCGGCGGCGAATTGAGAGCAATTTCACTCGGGAGACGTTCGTCAATGCATCGCGGAAATTTTGCTGCACAGCAATTATGAAGCCACCGCCCTCAAAGAACTGGCGCGCGATATTGGTTTCCATCCTGTGGACCAGACTGACGCTGGAAAACTGGCGCGCGAAATTGATGTCTCTTCTACTCGCGATAACGCTTTGGTTCCTGATCAAAAAAAACATAGCGACGACGCCCTCGCTGTCTGAAAGGCCTTCTCCAACGCCCTTTGCGGAAACGCGCTAAGGGCGCGCGCCATCAATAAGGGTGGATGGCAAGCACACAAGAGGTAGATCGCAGCGCGGCTCGCGGTTCGCTCCATTGTCTGGTTTGATGTCCACCGGCCTTTCATATCACATATTCCCGTTGCGGCATCCGGTGTACCGGCGTTTGTGTCAAACGCCGTCTTCATTTGGGCGCTCGCCGCGGCGAGCGCTTTTACAACAACTCGGCAATCTGCACCGCGTTTAAGGCTGCGCCTTTGAGCAGTTGATCGCCTGACACCCAGAACGAGAGCCCGTTTTCAAAAGCGCAATCCAGGCGCACCCGCCCGACCTGACAATTATCTTTTCCGGCTACGCTGAGCGGCATGGGATAACGGTTGTTGTGCGGTTCGTCCGTCAGTTCCAACCCCGGCGCCTTGGATAAAACTTCGCGCGCTTGTTCCACCGACAGCGGTCGCTCAAACTCGGCGGTCACGGCCACTGAATGCGCGCGGTAAACTGGGACGCGCACGCACGTTGCCGAGACGCGGAGCTTCGGCAAATGCATGATCTTGCGCGCCTCATCTTGCATTTTGGCTTCTTCTTTCGTGTAGCCGCTCTCGAGAAATGAATCGATGTGCGGCAGCAAATTGAAGGCGATCGGGTGAGGATAAACTGTGGCCGCACGCGCCTCTGCAGCCGGGATCGTTGATCCCGGTTCATAGCAGGACTCTGGTTCCCGCGCCGCCTCTTTTATCTGCCGGCCTAATTCTTCGACCCCTCGCGTGCCGCTGCCAGATACCGCTTGATAGCTCGCAGCAAAAACTCGGCGCACATGAAAGATCCTGTGCAACGGATAAAGTGCCATCAGCATCACAGTCGTCGTGCAATTGGGATTCGCGATTACGCCGCGATGGCGGCGCAGGTCGTCTGCGTTGATCTCCGGAATAACCAGCGGCACGTGAGGCTCCATCCGGAATGCCGACGATTTGTCGATCGCGATCGCATCGGCCTGGCACGCGAGCGGAACATAAGTTCGAGAGACGTCGCCGCCGGCACTGAAGAACGCGATATCGATTTTGTCGAAGGATCGGTCGGCGAGTTTTTCTACCGGGATCGGTTCACCTCGAAATCGAACTGATTTCCCAACTGAGCGCTCCGAACCAATCGCATGCAGACTCGCCACGGGGAAATTTCGGCGCTCCAGCACGCGCAACAGCTCAGTGCCGGCGGCGCCAGTCGCGCCCACGACGGCGATGTGATAATCTCTCATGAGCATGTCGATTGTAACCTTACCCTTACGTTGTGCAAAACAGGGCTAGCATGCATCGGTGGTGAGATTCACAGCAATCCGCCGCAAGTGCGATACGAGATGAAGAACGTCCATATATCAATTCGCGATCAACGGCTGACGTTGAAAGAAAATGAGACGCCGGTCCGCAGTTACCCGGTGTCCACTTCGCGATTCGGTATTGGCACCGAGCAGGGAAGCATGAAAACGCCAACGGGCCGGTTTTGCATCGCGAAGAAGATTGGCAGCGAGATGCCGAGCGGCACGATTTTTCAGAGCCGCGTGCCGCTCAGATCCGACGAACCGCTTCCTCCAACCGACGACCTCGTGATGTCGCGTATTTTGTGGCTCGACGGATTAGACGAGCAGAATGCCAATACACGCGACCGCTTCATCTACATCCATGGCACCAAACACGAGGACAAGATCGGCACCCCAGACAGCTGCGGTTGCGTGCGGATGCGGAATGCGGACGTAATCGAACTGTTCGATTACGTGGATGAGGGCACACCAATCGTAATTGAGGCGTGAATTCCCAACCAACTTTCTGGTATACAAGTTGAAGCGGCTGGCTAGAATCTGCCCCATCATACATCCAAATTAGGCAACAGAAACGTTGCTACCGTGTGATCCCGAACGGGTACTGCAGCTTGCGGCGAAAGGAGGCGAGATAATTTGAAATTTGTAAAGGCAATCTTAATCGTGGCCGTTTTGGCCACTGCTTTGAGTTTTGGTGCTTGCGCTCAAAGAAAGGAAACCGTGACCACAAGCGCGGGAACGACCGGTTACTCCAAGTAATCCGGCACCCGTTTGTGGTGATCAAAAAACTTAAGAAAAGCATTGCTTCCCCGTAGCCCACCGCCTAAACAGACCGGAGCAACTTGCTGCGAAAGGAGGCGAGATAGATTGAAACTATTGAAAACGATGATGGTCGTAGCTGTTCTGGTCACTGCTTTGGGACTCGGGGCTTGTGCGCAACACAAGGAGGTTGTGACTCCACCTATGGGGAAAACCGGAAAATAGATCCGGCATTCAGCAATTTAATGTGGGCGGATTCGCCCAAGAGGCCAGGTCGTATTCGGCCTGGCCTTTTTCTTTGTCCGATTCAAACGCTTTAATGCTTCAACGATTCTGGCTAGACTGCCTGAATGGAGCTCAAGGGCGAGCAGATTTCCCTCACTGAACTTGCGGCCGTTGCTCTCGGAGACGAGACCGTTCAGATTTCTTCTTTCACGCATCCGCAGATTCTCGCGTCACGGAAACTGATCGAACAAATCGTTACGCGCGACGTAGTCGTTTATGGCGTCAACACCGGGTTCGGCAAGCTCTCCGATGTTCGGATTCCGCAAGGTGAATTGCGCCAGCTTCAGCTGAACCTCGTCCGCAGTCACGCCTGCGGGATTGGAAATCCGCTGTCCGAGGCCGAGGTGCGGGCGATGATTCTGTTGCGCGCAAACGTGCTTACGCTCGGCTTCAGCGGAGTTCGGCTCGAAATCATCCAGTTGCTCTGTGAAATGCTCAACCGACGGGTCTCTCCTGTCGTTCCAGAAAAGGGCTCTGTTGGTGCGAGCGGCGACCTCGCTCCGCTCGCGCATCTGGCATTGAGCCTCATCGGTGAAGGCGAGGCGTTTTTTGGAGCGCAACGGATGTCGAGCGCCGAGGCGCTGCAGCGTGCTCAGTTAACGCCGCTGGAACTCGAAGCAAAAGAAGGCCTGGCACTCCTCAATGGCACTCAGGCGATGCACGCGGTCGGCGGGCTGGCGCTTCTACGCGCGCAAGATCTGGCGCGTGTCGCTGATGTTGCCGGCGCGATGAGTCTCGAAGCGCTCAAAGGGACGCCTGCCGCTTTCGATTTGCGATTACAAGACGCGCGTCCGCACCCGGGCCAGAAGGCTGTGGCCGAACATCTTTTATCGCTCATGGAAGGCAGCGAAATTCGCCAGTCCCATCTCACGGGCGATCCCCGTGTCCAGGACGCATACAGCCTGCGTTGCATGCCGCAGGTGCACGGAGCCGTCCGTGGCGCGCTGGCGCATTGCGAAGACGTTTTGCTGATTGAATCCGCGTCGGCGACCGATAATCCGCTTGTGTTCGCAGAAAGCGGCGAGGTGATTTCCGGCGGCAATTTTCATGGCGCGCCGCTCGCGTTCGCATTCGATTATGCTGCGATTGCGATTGCCGATCTGATGAGCATGAGCGAACGCCGCACTGATCGGCTGGTTAATCCTGATAAGAACGAAGGCCTGCCCGCATTTCTCGCGCGACAGCCAGGTTTGGAGTCCGGCTTCATGATTGCACAGGTCGCGGCTGCTTCGTTGGTCAATGAAGCGCGCGTGCTCGTACACCCGGCCAGTCCTGACAACATTACCACCTCGGGTGGAAAGGAAGACCACGTCTCCATGGGAATGACCAGCGCGCTGAAATTGCGATCGATTGTCGATCTTGCCGAAAATTTGCTGGCAATTGAGCTGCTCACTGCTGCTGAAGGTGTGGAACATCGCAGGCCGTTGAAAGCTGGAGGAGGCGTCGAGCGAGCGCTCGCTGCGGTGCGTAAGATTGCGCCGCCGCTCGTCCAGGATCGTCCGCTCTCCGGTGACATCGCGCGTGTTGCCGAAGCAATTCGCCAGGGCAAATTTGATATCAAAGGCGAAAAGCTGTGAGCGGAAAACGAATCATCCACGCACCACGCGGCAGCCAGCGAAGCTGCAAGGGTTGGCATCAGGAAGCTGCGATGCGGATGCTGATGAACAATCTCGATCCCGATGTCGCTGAAAATCCGGATCAGTTGGTCGTGTACGGTGGAACGGGACGCGCTGCGCGGAGCTGGGAGGCGTTCGATGCGATGGTTCGTTCACTTCGCGAGTTAGCAGATGATGAGACACTGCTCGTCCAATCTGGCAAACCGGTTGGCAAATTCCGGACACACGATGAAGCGCCACGCGTCCTCATCGCGAACTCGAACCTTGTCGGCCAATGGAACAATTACACTGAGTTCAATCGGCTCGAGCGAATGGGGCTGACAATGTATGGCCAAATGACTGCCGGGTCATGGATCTACATCGGCAGACAGGGCATCGTACAGGGAACGTACGAAACTTTTGCCGCCGCGGCTCGAAAGCATTTCGGCGGCTCGCTTGAAGGAAGATTCATTTTGACCGGCGGCCTCGGTGGAATGGGCGGCGCTCAACCGCTTGCTGCAACAATGAACGGAGCAGTCTTTCTTGGCGTTGAAGTGGATCGCGCGCGAATCGAAAAGAGATTGAAGAGCGGCTACTGTGACAAGATCGCGTATTCGGTGGGTGAAGCGCTGGCAATGGTTGATCGCGCCCGAAAAGAGCGGCAGTCCGTCTCGGTCGGACTGGTCGGTAATTGCGCGGATGTCTTGCCCGAAATTGTAAAAAGCGGAATTGTTCCCGACATTCTCACTGATCAAACCAGCGCGCACGACGCGTTGAACGGCTACGTTCCGCACGGAATGTCGCTTGAAGATGCGCTCGCTTTGCGGCGAAAGAATCCGGACGAATACATCGAGCGCGCCATGCACTCGATGGCTGTGCACGTCGAAGCCATGCTTGAGTTGCAAAAGAAAGGCGCGGTCACGTTCGATTATGGAAACAACATTCGCGCGCAGGCGCAAAAAGCCGGAGTTAAAAATGCATTCCACATTCCAGGTTTTGTTCCCGAATACATCCGTCCTCTGTTTTGCGAAGGGCGCGGTCCATTTCGCTGGGTGGCCTTGAGCGGTGACCCCGAGGACATCGCGCGCACAGACAAACTCGCGCTCGAATTATTTCCAAAAAACCAAACGCTGGCGCGCTGGATGGAGCTCGCTGAGAAGCGAATTCAATTTCAAGGATTGCCCGCGCGGATTTGCTGGCTCGGCTACGGTGAGCGTGCTGAGTTTGGTCTCGCGATGAACGAATTGGTAAAACATGGCGAGCTCAAGGCGCCGATCGTAATCGGCCGCGATCATCTCGATTCGGGGTCCGTCGCGTCGCCTAATCGCGAAACCGAAGGCATGCTCGACGGCAGCGACGCCATCGCTGACTGGCCGCTGCTCAATGCCCTCCTCAACACCGCTACAGGCGCGTCCTGGGTATCAATTCACAACGGCGGCGGCGTCGGCATTGGTTTTTCGCAGCACGCGGGCATGGTCGTGGTTGCCGACGGCACCGAAAATTCCAAGCGACGCCTCGAGCGCGTCCTCACCAGCGACCCAGGCACCGGCATCCTCCGCCACGCCGACGCCGGTTACTCCCGTGCAATTGAATTCGCCGCCGCGCACAACGTGGATATCCCCATGCAGCCGAAACGGCGTGATTGAAGGGCACGGAGAAGATATAGGGTGCTTGCTCGGCAAGACACCATCCCTATAGTGGTATTTTGTGGCCACGATTACTGAAGTCGAGAAGCTCGCGCTGGATCTGCCCGAGAATCAGCGAGCCGTTCTTGCAGCTCATCTGCTCGAATCACTCCCACCCCTTCTTCACGACGAAGATGAGGGCATCGCCGAAGCCCGACGACGAGACGCTGAGCTTGATGCCAGGCCATCCTTAAGCATCTCCGTAAAGGAGCTCGACGAACAGATCGAACGCCGCCGAACCTGATGCGGCTCGTCCTTCATCCGAAGGTTTACTCGGATATCGATAGCATCATGGCCTATTACGAGGAAGTGGCCACCAGGGAACTTGCAGACGAGTTCTATTCTGAGTTGCGTATTTCATGACCGAGTCGGCTACGCGACCGGAATCTTTCGCAATTCGCGAAGGCGATATTCGGCGAGTCAACCTTCATCGCTTTCCTTATCATTTTCTTTTCCGAATAGTGGGCGACGCCGTTCGCATTCTCGTCGTTCGTCATCACAGCAGACATCCATCTCTGGGCATCGAACGTCGATGAAAAAGTTGATCGAGTGCGTGCCGAATTTCTCCGAAGGTCGTGATCAGAACATCATTCGACAGATTACTGATGCGATTAAATCGGTCGAAGGTGTTTCGTTGCTCGATGTCGATCCTGGAGCGAGCACGAATCGGACGGTGGTGACGTTTGTCGGAAATCCTGAAGCGGCAGTGGAAGCGGCGTTTCGCGCAATCAAAACGGCAGCGGAATTGATCGACATGCGCAAACACAAAGGCGCGCATCCCCGCATGGGCGCGACCGATGTTTGCCCGTTCATTCCGGTGAGCAACGTCAGTTGGGATGAAGCGATTGAATGCGCGAATCGCCTGGGGCAGCGCGTGGGTCACGAATTGAAGATTCCGGTCTTTCTCTACGAAAAAGCGGCCAGGGATAAGTCACGTTCGAACCTTTCAGTTATTCGCGCAGGCGAATACGAGGGATTTTTCGAGAAAATTAAACAGCCCAAATGGAAACCAGATTTTGGGCCTGCGGTTTTCAATGACAAATCAGGCGCAACGGTCATTGGCGTTCGGGATTTCCTTGTGGCTTACAATGTGAACCTGAACACGAAATCGGTGCGGCGCGCGACCTCGGTGGCATTTGATGTGCGAGAGCAGGGGAGAGTGAAGACCGAAGACGGCACGCCTTCGGGCAAACCGGTTCTCGATTCAAACGGCGAGCCAGTCCGAATTCCCGGCGTGCTGAAACATGTGAAGGCAATCGGCTGGTTCGTGAAGGAATACGGGATGGCGCAAGTCTCGATGAACCTCACCAACATCGAGGAGACGCCGTTGCACCTTGCGTTCGATGCCTGCGCCGAAGCGGCGGCTGAGCGCGGCTTGCGTGTAACCGGCTCGGAGATTGTGGGCATGGTACCGAAGAAATGTCTGGTAGATGCCGGCCGTTATTTTCTCCGGAAGCAGCAATGGTCGCAAGGCGCGTCAGAAGAGGAACTGATCGACATTGCGATTCGCTCAATGGGACTGAGCGAACTGAAACCTTTCGATCCGAAAGAAAAAGTGATTGAATTGAAGATCGAATCCGCTGAGCAAAAAACGTCCCTGGCGAGAATGAATCTGCGCGAGTTTTGCAACGAAACGTTGAGCGATTCGCCCGCGCCAGGTGGCGGTTCCGTGGCGGCGCTGTTGGGTGCGTTGGGTGCGTCGCTGGGCGGAATGGTGGCGAATCTTTCCGCGGGAAAACGCGGCTGGGACGACAAGCTCGAATATTTCAGCGATTGGGCGGTAAAAGCCCAGCAACTCAAGGCCGAATTGCTGTCGCTGGTCGATGAAGACACGTCCGCCTTCAA
>WNFP01002599.1_pt1 | contig 14386 bp, 13 predicted proteins | sample 5400201 | NCBI WGS metagenome assembly WNFP01 (sample SAMN13153355, study PRJNA577476) | soil metagenome | isolation source: 115 cm saprolite under Madrone tree | place: USA:California | collected 2016-06-14
CACTGCGCATGGTGCAGCGCGCTTTCCAGGGCCCAAACGCGCACGCTTGGCAACTCGCGGACTTGACGCCCCGGGAGGGGCTCATGATGGCGGTGATGATCGTAGGCCTGCTGTGGCTCGGACTCTATCCGCAGCCGGTGCTCAACACCTTTGGCCAGGCTCTCGACAACTTACAGCGCCAGGCGCCGCTGTCCACCGCGGCGTTACGGAGATAAACGATGAACCCTGCCGATATACTCGCCTTGCTTCCGCTGCTTCTGATCGCAGGTACTTCGGTTGTCGTGATGCTCGGCATCGCCTTCAAGCGCAATCATGCCCTTGCGGCGGGGCTGACGCTCGCCGGACTGACAGCCGCCTTCATTTCTATCTATACAGCCGCACCGCTTGCTCCCCGGCAGGTGACGTCGCTTCTGCTGGTGGACCGATATGCACTGTTCTACATGGGCCTGATCATCGCTTCCGCCGCGGCTGTGGCAGCGCTTTCCTTCCAGTACCTTGAAAATCATGACGGCCATCGCGAAGAGCTGTATCTCCTGCTTCTCATCGCGACTCTAGGTTGTGCGGTTCTGGTGGCGAGCAGCCACTTTGTTTCATTCCTTCTCGGACTCGAGATCTTGAGCATCTCCTTGTACGCCATGGTTGCATATTCGAAAGACCACAAACTGGCGCTCGAAGCCGGAATCAAGTATCTGATTCTCGCTTCGGCTTCCGCCGCATTTCTTCTCTTCGGCATGGCCCTCATTTATGCGGCGGCCGGCACGATGGAGTTCTCGCGCATCCGCGAACTCTCCGTAAGTGGGCCCGGATTCGCGCTGCTGCTGCCCGGGATCGTGCTCACCGTCACTGGCATCGGCTTCAAGCTTGGTGTGGTGCCCTTCCATCTGTGGACGCCGGATGTTTATCAGGGCGCACCGGCACCGGTGGCGGCATTCGTCGCTACAACCTCCAAGAGCGCGATGGTTGCGCTGTTGCTGCGCTATTTTTATCTTTCGGGCGCGCTCCAGTACCGTGCTGTGTTTTTGGTGTTCGCCATCATCGCGATTGCCTCGATGTGCGCCGGCAATCTCCTCGCGCTGCTGCAGACGAACGTCAAGCGCATTCTGGCCTACTCGTCGATTGCCCACTTTGGATACGTACTGGTAGCGTTTCTTGCGGGCGGAACCATGGCGATAGAGGCGGTGAGCTTTTATCTGGTGGCGTACACCGTGACCATACTGGCGGCTTTCGGAATTGTGACAGTTCTCTCCGGCTCCGAGCGCGATGCCGACGATCTGGAGGATTACCGCGGCCTCTTCTGGCGGCGGCCGGTGATCGCCGGCGTCTTCACCGCCGCGCTGCTCTCACTCGCGGGCATCCCCGCGACTATGGGCTTTCTGGGCAAGTTCTATGTGCTCGCCGCCGGAGCGGCTGCCGCCGCCTGGCCGCTAATCATCGTCCTCGTCGTCACCAGCGTCGCCGGTCTTTTCTATTATCTGCGCATTGTCGTGGCTCTATACTCAGCCGTACCAGAGCGGGCGCCGATTCAGGTCGTATCTCAGAGCGGTGCTTTCATTCTGGTCGTACTCGTGATTCTGCTGATCTGGTTTGGAGTCTATCCGGCGCCGTTGCTCAACCTGATCCGAACAACCACGGCTGCGCTCAATGTTGTTGCCTCGTCGATACCCAGCCAGGCGAGAACTCTGGATGGTAACTCGGTTGCCTTATTCCGTTTTGTAGACATAGCACACCCCGATCAGACGACGATGGCACCATGGGACGGGTGCCTGACCTCGTCCGGGTCTGCGCGATGCCCGAGCTCAAAATGATCACAGTCGCGGACTTCGCGCGGTGCCGATTGGAATGTGATTACGAAGGATTACTCGGAACGCTAGAAGGGATCCTTCCAGCGTGCGTCTAACGAACTCTACAACCGAGATCGGTAACGTTTCGCACGGTTACGGCGCCGCCATCCGGACGCTTTACCTCCGCTCCGTCGATAAAGAACGTCATCGCATTATTTCTCAAACGAAAAGATGCGCTTCCAGTCGTATTTCATGCTGATGACGGGACGGCAAATGAGCCTGCGTGTAGCGCCGTTGTTTTTAGTAGAGCCCAAGCCTAATTCGCATGATTCGCACCGCGGTGCCAATTGGCTGGCACCTGCTAGCCGGTTAGCATCACAGCGCTCGCACGCGAGCGGGTCCCGAATGCCGATGAAGCGCCAGAGCCTGCGCACCGACGTTTCAGGTTGTACGCTTTCAATTGGGAACGGCTATGATGAAAGACCGTGACCGCTGCCCGCGGCACCAATAAACCAGGAAATCTCTCCATAAGTGAAATCATCTTTCGTCGCCGACCATTTATTGGTTTTGTGGCGCCGATTTGGTTTGGCACAAGCCTTGCCCCTGGACGGTAACAGACAGAATAGCAGGAGGACACCAAATGAAATGTCAGAGATGCTGGAGTGATCAAGAGGCCGCATACCGGGTTTATACTGATGCGCTAAATATAAAAGTATGTGCGAAGTGCGCCGAGGAAGCCCTTGGACTGGGGATTGCTGTTGAAGTTCTTGGCGGCGAAAAACGGAAAAGCAACGTGGAACAGGTGAGTTTGGACTCCGGGATCGTCGGTCAGGGGTTTTGACCTGTTGCCGGTAGAGCGGCCCTTCGCCTCATAGACAAGCAATATGGCTCAACAAGATCAAGTCTCTTTTCAGCGCGGCGATGATACCACGCTTCTGGTGCGCCTTTCCGGCGCCTGGCGCTTGCGAGGCGGATTCCCTTCCGCGTCTTTGGTTGACCGCGAACTTCGATCAGCCGCGCAGGTGCGCGGTGTCGCCTTCGACGCACAGGAGCTGATTTCGTGGGATAGCAGCGTTTTAACTTTTCTTGTTGAACTCTCGGAACTCTGCCGCCAGCGCGGAATTAATATGGACCGCGCGGGCTTGCCTGCCGGGGTGCACCGGCTCTTGGATTTAGCCGAGGCGGTGCCGGAAAAAAAAGGCGCGCGTAAGGAAGATGTCGAGATACCGTTTCTCGAACGCGTTGGCAATACCACCATCGGCGCCGGTAACTCTCTGGGAGAGATGCTCAAATTTCTCGGGGAGATGAGCATTACATTTGTCCGGCTCTTCCGCATGAAGGTCCGCTTCCGCGCTGTGGATCTTTTTCTTTTGATCCAGCAATGTGGCGCCCAGGCGCTGCCGATCGTCACGTTGATCAGCTTTTTGGTGGGAGTGATTCTCGCCTTCGTCGGCGCCGTCCAACTGAAACAGTTCGGCGCTCAGATCTATGTGGCGGACCTAGTCGGCATCGCCACAGTCCACGAGATGGGCGCCATGATGACGGGCATCATCATGGCAGGCCGCACCGGCGCGGCCTTCGCCGCCCAGCTCGGCACAATGAAAGTGACCCAGGAACTCGACGCCTTCACCACGTTGGGCTTTTCTCCTCTGGAATTTTTGGTGCTGCCGCGCGTCATCGCTTTAGTCTTGATGATGCCTCTGCTGTGTCTTTACGCCGATTTCGTCGGCGTGTTGGGCGGGGCTACGGTCGGCATGGGAATGCTCGATCTATCCTGGACCACATACGTTCGCGAGACCGTCCATGCGGTTGGGTTGACGGACCTTTTCGGAGGCGTTTTCAAGAGCGCGATGTACGGTGTGCTGGTCGCGCTTTCCGGCTGTTTGCGGGGCATTCAATGCGGCAACAGTTCCTCCGCCGTCGGCGATGCGGCAACTTCCGCCGTGGTCACGGGCATCGTCGCCATTGTGGCTGCCTGCGGCATTTTTGCCGTCGTCTTCTACGTCCTGGGGATCTGACATGGCCGCCCCACCCACGAACGGGAAAAGTCATCGACCGAACATCACCGTGAGCCACCTGACAATGGCATACGGCAGCTTTGTTTTGATGCGCGATCTCAACTTCACGATCAACGATGGCGACGTGTTTATCATCATGGGCGGCAGCGGGAGCGGCAAGAGCACCTTGCTCAGACATCTTATCGGTCTTAATGAACCGGCACAGGGGGAAATTGTTTACGGGGTAGAAAATTTCACTAAAGCCGATCCGGCCAAAAGGCAGGAGATCCTCAGACACACGGGCGTGCTTTTCCAGAGCGGCGCGCTCTGGAGCTCGATGACCTTGGCGGAAAATGTCGGCTTAGCCTTGGAGGAGTACACAGATTTAAATCCGCAAGAAATCCGGCAGGTCGCATCGCTGAAGCTCGCCCTGGTTGGCTTGAAAGGGTTCGAAGACTACTATCCGTCCGAGATCAGCGGCGGCATGCAGAAGCGCGCTGGCTTAGCCCGTGCCATGGCGCTGGATCCGCAGATTCTTTTTTTTGACGAACCTTCGGCTGGCCTCGATCCCATTAGTTCACGCTTGCTGGACGATTTGATCCTCGACCTGCGCGACAATTTGGGTTCCACCGTCGTGGTAGTCACGCATGAACTAGCGAGTATTTTCACCATCGGCAATAACAGCGTATTCCTCGACGCGGAAACGCGGACGATGACTGCCAGCGGTGACCCGAAGGAACTATTGGCGCATCCGCCCAACCCTACGGTGCATCGATTCCTCACTCGAGGGGAAGGAGAACAAATATGAGCAAAAACCTCAGCCCGACCGTCATCGGCGCCTTTGTCGTCGGTGCGGTGGCGTTATTGGTCGTTGCGGTGATCGCCCTTGGCTCGGGGCAACTATTTCGCAAAACGCAACAATTCATCCTTTACTTCGACGGTTCGGTCAACGGCTTGCGCATCGGGGGGCCGGTGAAGATCAAGGGCGTCGAGATCGGGTCCGTCAAGGACATCAGGTTGGAAACGGAACTGGGCAGCCAAGTACACAAAATTCCGGTCATTATTGAGATCGACCTGAAAAAGGTCATACGCCGTGGTGTCACGAGAGAGGAGGCGATGGATCCAAACACGATCGGCGAATTCGTGAAACAGGGTCTGCGCGGCCAGCTTCAGACCGAAAGTCTGGTCACCGGAGTGCTCTACATGGGACTCGATTGGTTTCCAGAAACCCCGATACGTTTCGTCCAGCCGCCGGGTCGCCATTTTCAATACGAGGAGATCCCAACTATCCCAACCGAGCTGGAACAGGCGCAGGAGGCCCTTGCCCGGGTCGTCAAGAAGATCGACGACATCGACTTCAAAAGATTGATAGACTCACTTACGAAAACCAGTGATGGAGTCGGCCAACTGGTCAAGGTCAACTCCCTCACCGTAAAATCGATTCTCCAGTCGGTGGACCAAGCGATGCCGCAACTTCGTGGCGCGATCTTAGACTTTCGGACGTTGACAGCTACAGCAAACAATAACGTCACAACTGTGTCAGCGGACCTCCATCAGACGTTGACCGCCGCTCATAGCGCTATTGAACAAATCGCGGCCACCATGAAGGAAGCGGAAACAACCATTGTAAGCGTGCGCGCAACCATCGATCCTAACTCTCCGACCTTCTACGAACTCACAAAAAGCCTTCGGGAAGTCTCTGGCGCCGCCAGCTCGGTAAGGTTGTTGGCCGACTCCCTGGACCGTAACCCACAAGCGCCAATTCTCGGCAGGCCGGAAACCCCGAAGGCAAAATGAAACACGTCATCAGGGCAACTATAGCGCTTGGCCTCATCGGTCTGTCGCTTGCGGGATGTGGCAGTCTCTTTCCGAAACCAAGCCCCAATCCATCCAGAATCTTTGTGCTGTTTTCCCCTCTTCAGGCGGCAGAGCGTCAAGATTTGGATCGCCCTGGGCAAATTTCCCTCGGAGTCGGTCCGGTAAGGTTGCCTGGATACCTTGATAGGCGAGAAATAGTAACACGGGTCGCGCAGAACCGGTTCGATCTCTCTGAAAATGACCGCTGGGCGGAACCGTTAGACGAGAACTTCACTCACGTATTGGCGCAAAACCTTTCCGTTTTGCTGGGCAGCGACCGGATCATCACCTATCCATGGCCGCTTGACAAAAGACCCCGCTATCGGGTGCAAATCGACGTGTTTCGGTTCGAGGTCAACTCTGCCGGAGAAGCGGAATTGACGGCGCGCTGGGCAGTCGTAGATGAAACTAGCAAGGAAGCGCCTAGTATAAACGAATCACGCTTGTCGCGACCGGCAAAGGAGAAATCCACTGACGCGACCGTCGCCGCGTTGAGTGAAACCGTGGCAGATCTTAGCCGGGAGATTGCTAAGACCGTAATTGCACTCGCTCGACAGCGGGAACCATAATCCCGTGGGCGGTTCGCCAAGCAATTTGCCAGCCATTCACGCAGGCACCACATTTTCTTGCAAGACACTGCTGTAGTGCCAACCGATTGGCAGCTGCTAGCCCGTTAGCATCACACAATTGGCAGGTGGATTCGATTGACGCTTCTACTTCCTCCGTTTCTCTTCTCATTTAACTATGTGTGACGCGACTGAGTTTCACATGACGCTCGGCACAGCGATTGCTTTTTATCAAGCGTGTCGAGACAAACGCATACTCAGGAATCTCGTACACAACTTCAATCAGAAAGGGAACCGAGATGATCAAGATTGTCATAGAATTCGTAGCAATAACGATAATTCTGATGACTTTAATATTACAGAATTCTTAGCTAAGGCAAAGGCAACATCACGCCGCTTCCTCATTTGATTTGTCAGGTCCAACTGAAGAACCATAGCGCAACCGATTTACATTCGCGCGCGAGGGGCATCGCGTAAAGTCTGGGTGGCTTGAAAACAGCAAACGTGTTACTGGTGCGACGAGGTGCCCACGATGCTAAGAAAAATTGGACTCTCGAATGTATCTTTCTCACCCTCCGTTCGATCGCGACAAACCCAAAGTCCATTGATTCGAATCGGGGTTCTGTGCGCTATCTTTTCTTTTCCGTTTAGCGTATCGGGCCAAACTATCGCACCAACCACCGAAAGCCAGGAATCCCAGGTGAAGCCCGCAGCATCTACGCAAATCGATTATGGCATGCCCGAACGGCTGGGGCGCCAGGTTGCCCCGACGCCGAGCACGCCCTGGCAGTCCCCGGATCTTCGCGGCTACACGAGTGTGCTCAAGTCGGCCGAGCGTTCACCCATTGATCCGCAGAAGCGCTACGAACTCGTCGAGCTAATCGACCTCGCCCAGCGGCTGAACCCCGAGACGCGTGTGGCGTGGGAGGCGGCACGCCAGGCCGCGATTGGGGTTGGATTGGTCGAAAGCGAATATTTCCCAGTGCTCACGCTGTCGGCGCTCGGCGGTTACCAGAGCGAAGCGTTTCCGGCGCCGAAGGACGTCGCTCCCAATGGTTTCTTCCGTGCCAACCTCAACCAAATCATTCCCACACTGAATCTGCGCTGGATTCTACTTGACTTTGGCCGCCGGGGGAACACCTGGGACGCAGCAAAAGAGCGCCTGCTAGCAGCCAATCTTGGCTTCAACCGTAAGCACCAGGAAATCATCTTCCAAGTGCAACGGGCCTTTCTCGGCCTTACCAGCCTTCGAGGAAAAATTGCGGTTGCGCAGAGCGCCGTCGATTCGGCGCGCGCTGTTCGCGAGTCGGCGGAAGCGCAGTCGCGTAATGGGCTAGCGACTCTGCCGGAGGTCTCGCTCGCCCGGCAACAGGAAGCACAAGCCGCCTTCGATCTGGAGGACGTGCTTGCGACCGAACGCGATGCCCAGGTGGCGCTGGCGGAGAGTATTGGCATCCCGCCAACGACACCGATTCAGGTCACCGACTTCTCCGCCCTGCCTCCGGCTGCGGCTCTCGAGGACTCCGTCGATAAGGTGATCGACCAGGCCCTCGACAGACGCCCGGATCTCATCGCAAAAGTGGCGGCGCTTCGCGGAAAGGAAGCGGAGGTCCGACGTGCCCGCGCAGACTATTTTCCCACACTCTCCCTTGCGTCTAACGTCAATACACTCGCCGGCCGCGTCAAAATCACAGGAGGAAATCAGCCGACAGGGTGGTTCAGTGCCGCCGAGCCAAGCTATGGCGCAGGGCTTTTTTTCCAGTGGAACCTGTTCGAGGGAGGCGCTACCCAGAGAAAAGTGGAACTCGCCGAGGCCGAACGTCGCGCCGCGGAAGACGAGGTGACCGCGGCCCGCGACAAGGCCATTCGGGACGTGTGGAAGGCATACACGGACGTTCGGCTCGCCGTCCGCAGGCTCGATGTCGCCGCGGCCCTGGTGGATGCCTCGCAGAAATCCTACGAGTCGACTCTAGCATCGTACCGTCGAGGTCTGGAGACACTGACTAATCTCTTGGCCGCTCGCCGCGAGCTCAGCCGCGCGCGGTTCGTCGACTTAGATACAAAAGTTCAACTGCTCAATGCATCGGCGGCACTTGCGTTTACCACCGGAGAGCCTCCGCGAGGACCGTAGTCTTTGAGAGGGGTTCAAAGTTCAAGGTTCCAGGTTTAACGTCCCCTCCCCAACCCGGAACTCGGAACGCGGAACCCGAAACAGCGAAAGGTGAGCGATGGGACCTCAGATCAATATTATCGGTTCGTTCTTTCCGTCGTGGATGCTGTGCGCGGCGATCGGCATTGTGGCGGCATTGCTCGGACGGTGGCTGTTTAAACGCACTGGTCTCGATCCTTATGTAGGGCCGCCAGCGCTGGTCTATTCGAGTCTTGGCATTCTCGTCACGCTCGTACTCTGGGTGACTTTGTTCAGAGGTTAACTTTATGGCTGAAAATAACATTGCATCAGATCCGGGTGCCCGCCGCATGATCGGTCGAGTGCTCGGCATCGGAATCATAGCTGCCGCAGCCATTATGGTCGTTGTGACGTTAGTCCAGTGGGAGATAAGGCCGCAAACGGACGATGCAACGGTGCGCGCCAATTTTGTCGGAATCGCCCCGCAGGTCAACGGACACATCGTCGAGCTGCACGTACGCGATAACCAGCTGGTAAAAGAAGGCGATCTTCTTTTCCTGATCGATCCACGCCCCTACAAGATTGCGCTGGAGCGCGCTCGCGCCACGCTGGCCCTGACCCGCAAAGAAGTCGATGGCCTGAAGAATAGTGCCGCCACGGCTGTGGCCGGCGTGTCCAAGGCCGAGGCTCAGCTCAACGCCTCCGCCTCTGAGGTGACCAGCCGCGAGATGGACCCGATTGTCGCCGACGCCGAGATCGCCCGCTTAGAAGCGCAGTTCCAGCATGCCGACGAACATTTGAAGCGCCTTGAGCCGCTACTGCCGCTGCAATTCGTCACCACAGACAACGTGGAGAAAGCCCGGACCGAGCGGGCATCGGCGCTCGCCGCCCTCAATGAGGCGCGGGCGCGCAAGCAGGCTGCTGTCGCCACGCTAGCGTCCACGCGCGCTCAACACATTGCTACGGAGGCGGCGCTGCGACAGGCCCGCAGTCAACGGGCCAGCGCCGAGGACAGTATTGGTCAGTACGAGGGTATCAATGCCAGAATCGCTGCGGCCGAGGCGGCGGTGCATTCGGCGGAATTAGATTTGAGCTACTGCGAGGTACGTGCGCCGTTCACGGGCCTGGTGGTCAATATGAATATTTCAAATGGCGCCTTCGCCCGCGCCGGTGCGGAAGTGTTCACCTTGGTAGATACCCGCACCTGGTACGTCGTTGCCAACTTTCGCGAGACGCAGCTACGGCACATCCCTGCGGGCGCGCCGGTGGATGTTTATATGCAATCGCAGCCCAGCAAGCATTTCCGTGGCACTGTCGTTGGGCTCGGTTGGGCCGTGCTGCCGGAGAACGGCACAAGCGTCAATGGCCTGCCGCGCGTCGAGCGCTCGCTTGACTGGATCCGCCTCGCCGCGCGCTTCCCGATCCGCATCAAAGTGGACAATCCGGATGATTCTTTTCGCATTGGTGCTTCCGCGGTAGCAACCGTCAGCGGCACCTGGCGCTCGGTCGATCGATGAGCGGCTCAAGCCTCCTTGAGTTTCTCCGCCGCGAGCTTGCGCCGACCCCGGGAAGAGGCAGTAAAACCTTCCGGCTCACGCTGGCCTGTCTGGCCGCAACCATCCCGATCTTGACCCACCACATTCCCCACGGGCTAATCGTGATGATTCTGATGTATCTGATTACGCAAGAGGACACGGCCGCCACGGTGATCGGCTCGATTCTGGGCGTCATCGGCGTCACCCTCGGTTTGGGACTTGCCCTCCTCGCCTGGAGGATTTCATTGGATATTGTCTGGCTGCGTCTCTGCTTTTTGATTTTATTCCTATTCGGCGGGTTATTCCTTAAGCGCGTTCTAACCTTCGGCGCGCTGGGTTCCGCCATCGGTCTGCCAGCCGCTCTCGTGATGATCCTTCCCGATATTCTCCCGCCGAGCCCGGAAGTGCTGACCGAATTTGTGCTGTGGCTCTGGTGGTGCGTCACGCTTGGACTTTCGGTTAATGTCGGCGTGCAACTCCTGCTGTCGCCGGGAGACCCCCTCATGCTCCTTCAACGCGAGCTGGTGACGAGGATTAAAGCCGTTGAGCAGTCTCTGCGTCGGCTCGCTGGTAGCGAAGTGCTGGAACCCTCGCGCGCGTCCTTGTCGTCTCTTTCGATTGCGGGCATGTCGCGGCCGCTCGCGCTACTGAAGACCGCGGCGGTGGTCCATGCATGGGCCGGTGAGCGTCATGACGGGCTCGCTACACTTATCACGCTCATTGACCGGCTCGTGACCAGCGCTGTCGCGTTGGAAGGCCTTGCAACTCACTCAGCCGAACCGATTCGCCATGAGCGATTGTTGAGCGTAGCCGAGGGCTGCGATCGCATGCGGCTCGCATTCGAAAAAATGCGCTTGCCGGCGCCGGGAGAGTGGGTAGCGCTCGCCCATGAGCAGAACACCGAACCGCCCATTCCGCTATTAGACATCGAGCGGACGCTGGACCAAATCGCTTTGACGCTGCCCCAGTACTTTGCGGAACTCGGTCACTCCAAGACTGCTCCCGCTGAAAAACGAAGCCTGTTTCTGCCGGATGCCTTCGACAATCCCGAGTATGTCCGCTTTGCGATCAAGGGCACGCTGGCAGCGCTGATCTGCTACGTGGCCTTCATTGGGTTCGACTATCCGGGCATCTACACATCGGTGATCACCTGTTTCGTCGTAGCGTTGTCGACGATCGGCGCCAGCAACCAGAAAGGGATCCTCCGTTTCGGTGGCGCCGCTGTTGGTGGTCTTATGGGTCTGATGGCTTTGGTCTACCTCTTTCCCAACATGGACACCATCGGTGGCTTTTGGCTGGTCTTCGGTGCCGGCACCGCAATTGCCGCCTGGGTGAACTTCGGTACCCCACGCATCTCCTATGGTGGCTATCAAATCGGCCTCGCCTTTTACAAAGCTATCCTTCAAGACTTTGGCCCAGCTACCAGCGCTACCGTTGTCCGCGATCGCTTGATCGGCGTCTTCTTCGGCCTCATCGTATTTGGCGTCGTGGAGCACCTGTTGTGGCCCGTTCGAGCGCGAGACGCGCTGCGCGCGCGCCTGGCCGAGGTGCTGCGCTTGCTCGCGGAGCTTGCTCGATCGAAAACCAGAGCTGATGAGAACCCGACGGTGCTTGTCAACGACGTGGATTCCTGGCGCCGCCGGATTTCCCAGAAAGTTGAGGAGGCGCAGGGGCTGATCGAATCGTCCAAGTTCGAGGCGGGCGACTTGGACGTTGACGAGATTCAGAAACGTATCGGTGACGGGCAGCTCGTATTCGTTTTGTTGCTCTCGCTCGCGCGTCAGTCGCGCGATACCACCCGCCTCCCGGATACGATGCGGGGGGCGGCGGTCGATCTCGACACCGCCGTGGCGACGGCCCTAGAGGCCATGGCGACCCGATTAGTTCGTGGCTCGCAGACGGCTGTGCCGGATCTCGATAGTTCTCTGCTCCGTTTTGAGAGCTCCGTCGCCACCGATACGGATGCGCTTGACAAAGAGACCGCCACTCACTTTGCGGCGCGACTGGCGCTCTATCGCGCACTCGTCGCCGCAGTCAAGCAGGTTTCCTCGAAATCAATGCGCACAGCGCAAGACAGAGATGAAGCTCCGGTTTTCGCCGCCGAAAAGACGCTGACAGCCGAACCGAAGTAACGCTGAAAGAATCACGCCTGGCGCGACCGGCAAAGAAGGCGCCCACTGACGCCTTCGTGGCCGCGCTGAGTGAAACTGAGGCAGATCTTACTAAGACCCTGATTGCACCCCGTTCGACAGCGGCAACCATAATTCCGTGTCGTTATGGGTGGACGAAGCGACTTTAGACGAACTAGGACGATATGGAACCTTCACCTGACCGCATAGCTATTCTGTTGCCTCTAGGCATAGCAGTGTCGATAACCTTCTGCACGGTCGTCATCCACGCGCTAGCCATGATGCCCATGATCTACTTCGTTCACTACGAGTTGAGGCTTGGCCGCGCCGGCGTCCGGTTTTGGAGGGACGTAGCGATAGTAGCAGGAGCCACACTGGTCGCACTCGCAGCACATTTGGTCGCGATAGGCACGTGGGCCATGGTGTTCAGCTTATGCGGCGAATTTTCCCAACTCGCGGAGGCTGTCTATCATTCCGGATTGAACTACACGACGCTGGGTGATTCCGATGCAGTCATCTCGCCTTCGTGGAGATTCTTGGTACCCCTCGAAGGGGCTAACGGCATGCTGATGTTTGGCGTGTCAACCGCTATGCTGTTTGCCATAGTTCAGCGCTTAATCCAGACCAGACTCGGTGAACCAAGCAGCTATGACAGACGCGTTCCACGAAGACGTGAATGATCGGGCCAATGATGGACAGGCCATTACAACTATATAGATGATGCTTCTTTTCGTTTCTCTAAGGTGTGAACAGGCTTTCGCGGAAAGCCTCCGGAAGTTTTTCCAGCAATCGCTTGGAGTCTCTCCTCGAACGGGGAGATGTTCTTTGAGAGTCGAGAAACTCAAACCAATTAGGAGTTCATTCTGAAGTGGAGGATCGACAATGACGAAATCTGGGAACTTGTGGGCAATTGGCTACGACGACATGGGACGGGCCAAGCAGGTTCAGAATGAAATCATCAGCCTAGGGTGGCACAAGAATTACCTGATGCTCGATGACGTGGCGGTGGTCGTGCGGCATCCCGACGGATCGTTCACGCTCGACCGAGAGGCGTTCCCAGCCGCGTCCAACGTCCTGGGCTGCAGCGTGGTGGGCCTCCTCGCGGGCCTGGTGCTCGGCGCCCCACTGGTCGGCGCGACCATCGGCGCCATGGTGGGAGGTGCTGGTACTGCTGCTGTCTCGGCCTCGGTTGGAATCGCCGACGATTTCGTCAGAGAGGTGAAGGGGCTGATGAAGCCAGGGACGTCCGCCATTTTCGTCCTGGACCACGAGGGAGATATGGACGTAATATTGCACGCGATACGCGGCCTGGGCGGAACGGTGTTGAAGACCAATGTGGATCTGGAGCGGGCACAGCTGATCCAGTCCACCCTGGCCGCGCCTTCGGCACAAACGAGCAAATCGGACGGCAAGTAGTAGGCCGCTGACCTACGACCCACAAGGTTGGAGCCTGGTGTTCCCGCTGGGGAGTATGCTGTCGCGACCTTTGTCTTTGCCAAGGACACAGGTCTTAGCTTTCTCACTGTTATTCCGGCCGGCTTTCTGTACGTGGCGTTGGCGGCATGGGGGTCACTTTCATCGGAATGATGCGCGAGTTGGCCAACCTGTTTGCGCCGCGAGGGAAACGCGATAACGCGGCGCTTCTCAGCAATGCACGGCCTAAGCGAGAAATGTGGTGACGAAGCATCCTGCGAGAATAAGCAAGGAAATTTAAAGCATGAGTGACGCTGCAATGAACGAAGCCATTGAGGATCGAGCCGGCGGCATTGGTGGGTTCAGTCGCGCCTACCTCCAACGACGTTACATGGTTCTATTCTACTCACTGCTGCTTACGATGGTGACCGTTCCGGCGTCGGGAGTCCTGGGAATTGACTCCGCTTTCATTGATCTATTCCTGGCTGCTAATCTGCTTATTGCGGTGATCCCGCTGGGGACAAAAAGAGCGCGGCACGTTCTCTTGTTCATTTTGCTTGCCAAGCCTTTCCGCGTAACCGACGACGGTTTTCGCCTGAAGGACGTCGACCCCGCTGACAACAAGTGGTTTACACGCGTTCTTGTCGCTGCAGCGGTTATCGAGGCGTTGTCCTCTCTGGACTTACAATATCCTAAGGTAAGCGACGAAAAGCTAAAGGAGCTGGCGGCGGCAAAACGAGCCTTATAGGCTGGGAAGTGATTGCCTATGGGGGTTGCGGTGAAAGGGGCCGGTAAGAAATCATCGACCGGGCAGCGGATAGATGTTTGATCTCGATTTAGCGCTCCGTTTCGGCGTCGCGCTCGGTCTCGGCCTGGTGCTTGGTCTAGAGCGCGAACGAAGGCGCGACGCTGAGTTATTGTTCGGCGGTGTGCGCACTTTCGCCCTCATCGCCTTATTGGGCGCAGTCGGCGCCTTTATG
>WNFP01007098.1_pt1 | contig 14386 bp, 12 predicted proteins | sample 5400201 | NCBI WGS metagenome assembly WNFP01 (sample SAMN13153355, study PRJNA577476) | soil metagenome | isolation source: 115 cm saprolite under Madrone tree | place: USA:California | collected 2016-06-14
GCGCCTGCACAGTACAAGTTCATACTGACGGACGCGTGGAAGTTTGGCCGTCGAATAAAGGGCCGTGGGGCTTGCGCGACCAAATGGCCGAAGACTTCGGTGTGCCCAAGGAAAAGATCAAGGTGCACATCGTTCATGTCGGCGGCGATTTCGGCGCCAAGGCGTCGTTGATCGACGTGCCCATCGCTTACTATTTATCGAAGGCAGCAGGTGGAAAGCCGGTTAAGCTGGTTTTCGATTACACCGACGAGCTTCTCGCCGGCGGTCACCGCCATCCGGCGGTGCTTTCACTTAAGACCGGCGTCGCGGCCGACGGGACGTTTACCGCGATCAAAGCGGATATTTATTTCAGCGGCGGCGCTTACGGTTCGCAAAAGGCCAATCCCCAAGTGACCGTGCTTGGCGGGCGGCGCTTGGCGAGCATGTATAGAGTGCCGGCGATCAGCTGCGAGACTTATTGCGCGTATACCAATCAGGTTGCTTGCACCCAAACGCGCACGCCGGGCAGTCCGCAAGTCGTGTTCGCGTTTGAGTCCCAGGTGGACATCATCGCCAAAGAGATGGGAATCGATGCACTCGAATTGCGCCGCAGAAATATTCTGCACGACGGCGATGCCAATCCCATGGGTGAAAAGTGGAGCGATATTCTCATGGGCGAAGTGCTGGAACGCGTCGTCAAAACTTCCGGCTGGAAGAAGGGCGGAGCAAAGAAAAACTGCGGCTGGGGCATGGCGCTCTATGATCGCGGCACGCCGGAAGGGAAAGCGAGCTCGGCATTAACGCTGGAGGCCGATGGCAAGATCAACATCCTCACCGGCGTGCCTGATGTCGGTCCTGGATACTATACCATCAGCCAGCAGATGGTCTGTGAGACGCTCGGGCTGCCGCCGGAGAAAGTTGGCGTGGTTTTCAAAGACACCGATAGCTTGCCTTTCGATCCCGGCACGGGCGGCAGCAAACAGACGAATACTTCCGGTCACGCGGTCAAAAAATCGGCCGATGAGGTGCGCGAGAAGCTGATCAATTTGGCGGCGCGGGAGTTAGGCTGTCAGCCGGAGGAGATTCAGCAACAGGGCGGCAAGCTTACGGCGCCCAATAAAAAGTCGACGACGACGCAAAAGATCATCGAGCTAGCTGTGAAAGAAAACGGTGGCCCGGTCTTTCACCTGACCAATTATGTCCCCAAGGACATGCCGAAGGTCACCGGCTTCGCCGCGCAAGTGGCTGAGGTCGAAGTTGATCCGAGTACAGGCGGCGTGAGGGTTTTAAATTTGACCACGGCGCACGATACTGGCACGGTGCTCAATCATCTCACACTGACGGGGCAGATCGAAGGGGGCGTTGTGACCGGCTTTGGCTTTGCGCTGATGGAAGAGAATCCGATGGTCGACGGCAAGATCGCGACATTAACTTTAGGCGAGTCCAAGTTGCCGTGCATCGCCGACGTGCCGCCGTTGAAGACTGTATTGGTCGAGAGCCCCACCGGCCCGACGCCATTCGGCGGCAAGGCCATCGCCGAGAATCCCAACGTGCCCACTGCGGCAGCCATAGCCAATGCGGTTGCCGATGCTGTCGGGGTTCGGATTTTCGATTTGCCGATAACGTCCGAGAAGGTCTACCGGGCATTGCACGAGAAAAGATAGGTTCGTCTTTCGCGGGCTAAGCGAGGGAACAGAAGAAAGAGTTGCGGAACGCCTGTCGCAATGGCTCAGATGCCCATTTGACTCAAGGCAACGGCAATTTCAGGAAGATCAACCCGACAAATAATTCCCAGCGACTCAAAGAAGCGTCTGGAATAACCGGGCGATGTTGTCGTTCCTTACGCTTTCTTGAGCTCGTCGCCGTTGATCAGAAACGACGGAAGCTTGATTTCTTCGGTGCGCAATCCGAGTTCCCGCGCTTGCATATAGCAACGGCGGCAAACGATGAGGTCAAGCAAGACCACGCCGGCCTCTTCGCTTTTGACACGGTAAGGGGAATCGATGAATGGCGCATCGCAATGTTGGCAAATCCATCCCATACCTAAAGATTGAGCAAGAGGGATGCCATTCGATCGCTGGATGGTGCTTCTCTGCAAGTTGTAGAAGAACTTTATCCGTCCGTATTCGGTGATCAAGACGTTTACAAAAACGGTGTCGGCATTGGATCTACAACCACTGAAGGACGATACCTGAGCGGGAGCCTGACGAGGTACCATGACTCAGCGACTTCCAATACGAGGGTTCACCGTGGCCACATAGATTTCCCGGAGAAACCACAGTAGTCCGAGGAAAAAGGCCAACATCGCGGCAATGAACAGCAGAGCCACCGGAACCGAAGCGTCGAAGCGGAGAAAGGCGCTCAGGAACAGCATTGCGATAACGGTGCACACGAGTAGCGCCGTCACCGTACAAAGAGTGATGGCACAACTAATCAGCTTTGCTCGCCGCGAAAAGGTGGCGAGATAGGCTTGTAGTGGGGCGCGAAATTCCGGAGACGCGGCGTCCAGTCTGTCCTCCAATACGCGAGCACGGTCAATGATGTGACCCAACCTGTTCGTCATCACCACGAGAATCGCGCCAATGCCGGACAGAAGAAAGACCGGCGCGACGGCCAGTTGGATCGCATGCGCTACGGTGACGTCGGAAAACTCAATCACAGACGAATGCTGATAAGCATTGGCGACAGTACTGCCGGGTGCCGTCAGGGGTCCGGGTTAAACCCGAGAACTGAGATCGTTTAAGTTTTATGCAGAGCCGCATAGATTTTCTCGGACGTGAGCGGCAAATCGAAAAGCCGCACACCCACCGCATCAGCGATGGCGTTGGCAACCGCCGCCGCGATGGGGACGTTGGGAATTTCAGCGATCGCCTTGCCTTGATACGGAGTTGGGCCGGTGGCGTCTTCTAGTAACACGGTCGTTAACTTCGGCACATCCGTCACCGTCGGTATTTTGAACTCGCCGAGGTTGGCGGTAGACATCTTGCCGTCTACCAACGAGCTGTCTTCCATGAGCGCGAAGCCGAGGCCGGTGACAACGCCGCCGTCGATTTGTCCTTGGTAGCTCAAATGATTCAATACGGTGCCGGAATCGTGGACCGTTGTCAGTTTCTTGACCTTTACTTGACCAGTTCCGGCATCAACCTCGACTTCCGCCACTTGCGCGGCGAATGAAGTAATCGCCGCGCGCGCAGGCTCGTAGACGCTCAGGTGCGTTATGACGCCGTGGTTTTGTTCGACGGCGAGGCGCATGAGGTCGGCGAATGCCAGTGCTTTCTGTCCGGGAGCGGCATAGCGACCTTTCACTTCTTGTAAATCTTCGGGCTTGCAGCCTAGTCGAGCTGCGGCTAACGTGACGATTTTTTCTTTAACTTCAGAGACCGCCTGATAGGCCGCGGTGCCGACGCTGTTGGTCGATTTGCTTCCTCCAGTACCAGAGTCGTAAGGCGAGCTGTCGGTGTCTTCCACGAGGATATTAACCTGCTCCCGCGGCAGATCGAGCATTTCGCCGACGATTTGTTGTACGACGGTATGGATGCCGGGGCCGACATCGGGCACACCCAAGTTTACGGTCACGCTACCGTCGGATTCAAATGTGATCGCCGCGCCGGAACGGCCGGCGCCCGAGGGTCGTTCGTAGACTGCGACGCCGCGGCCGACATTCTTCCGCTTCGGCTTCTTCCAGCCGGAAGCATCGAGAGCTTTCTTAAGAGTTTCCTTGACGACGATGCCTTTTAGTTTCTGGCCAAACGGTGTTGCGTCGCCGTCGTTGAGCAGATTCTTCATGCGAAACGCGACCGGGTCCATGCCCAGCTCGCGAGCGATGATATCGATCTGCGATTCCATGGCAAAAGTCGTCTGCGGGCTTCCCGGGGTGCGCGTCTGCGTGCAGGGGACTTGATTAGTGTAAGCGCAGATCGTTTCGACTTGGATCGCAGGAATTCGATAGTAGCTGGCCACGCGGCGCGGTCCTTGCACGGTAACTTCGGCGTTGGCTTTGAGCGCGGCGTAGCCGCCGCCGCTGAAGACGGCGCGCGCATGCAGTGCGCAGAGCTTTCCATCGGCATCGACGCCGGTGCGGAGCGTGATCACGGCAGGATGGCGATGCGAGCAGGCGGCCAGCTCTTCAGTGTAGTCGAGCACCATCTTGACGGGTTTGCCGGTTCGTTCTGCTAAAAAATAGCAGATCGGAACCTCGATGACCGAAGTCTTGCCACCGAAGTCGCCGCCCACGGGTAGGATATGCACTTTGATTTTTTTCGGGTCGAGATCTAAATCCCGCGCGACGCGATCGCGCAATGTGAAGGGCGCTTTGTTCGACGCCCAGATCTCGATCTGACCGTCATCATTGATTCTGACGGTACACGCGTGCGGTTCGATGTAGGCATGAAAACCCAGCGGCGTACGAAAAGTATGCTCGAACACATGCACAGCCTGTTTGAATCCCGCCTCGACGTCCCCGTTGCTCCATTGGCCGTAGGATTGAATGTTCGGCAACTCCGTAACGCGCTCGGGCGCGTTCTTGTAGCCCGCCGGATTGTCGTGCAGCACCGGCGCGCCGGGCTCGATCGCTTTCAGCGGATCGGTTATATAGGGAAGCTCTTCATACTGAACATCGATCAGATTCAACGCCTCCTCGGCGATTTCGCCGCTGTCTGCGGCCACGGCCGCAATGGGTTCGCCCACGTAACGGACCCGGTCGCAAGCAAGCACCGGCATGTCTTTCATTCTTAGACCGGTCAGAACCGGGGGTATATCGGCGCCAGTGATGACCGCCCGTACTCCCCGTAGTTTCGCTGCCTTCGAAGTATCGACTTTGAGGATGCGTGCGTGGGGTAGGGGACTGCGCAGAACTTTTGCCCAAAGGGCATCGGAAATCTCGACATCCGCGGCGTAGCGCGTCTTGCCGCTTACCTTCTCTGCTCCCTCGAGCCGTGGCACCGACTTGCCAACGAATCTATATGCCATCTATTTCCTCCAGCATGGGTTTCGCTATGCTCAAACCGACCTTACAAACTGCAAACTATTAGCCGAAGATGGAGATCGAGGATAGAGGATAGCGATCTTCGATCCTCCATTCTCGATCATCGGCCAGCCCTAGATCTTTACTTTCGTAAATACCCGCAGCGGGTTTTTTTGAAATATTTTCAATTTGTCTTCCGCCGTTAAGAATTCCAAGCTATCAATCACGGGAACCAAATCATCCGACGGGCGGCCCGTATCCGGCCGAACCGCGCCCCCCGATCCTGGGGATTCCGTGCCGAAGAGCGTTTGATCTACGCCGCGCTGCTTAATGGCGGCAGTTAAGAAATTGACGTCGTAAGCGCAGGAATCGTAGAAGAGATTCTTGCTAAGATCTTTTTGGGCGATGTGATGATCCGTAGGAATAAAGCGATTGAGGCCGCCGCCGCAGTGACAAATAACGATCCTTAGTTTGGGGAAGGTGTCAAATACTTTGCCGTGGGAAAAAAGCTGCATGGCGACAAATTCCTCGAGATAATTGTTCATCTGATAGTTGGCCGGAATAACCTCCAGCCGGCGGTCGTAAGTGATGGAAGGGTGGACCATCAGGGGAACGTCCAGCTGCTGCGCCTTTTCATAAAGCGGATACCAGTACTCTTCTCCAGCTCCACCACGCAGTTACGCGTATCCTTTTCCTTGCTTTGGGGTAGTTGCGCCATACCCCGAAAGCGGTCGGGATGGAGCTTGACGATCCGCGCGATGACGTCGTTAGCAGTGCGGCACCAAAAATCTTGAAGGAATGGGCGCATCCAATGCCACATGGCAATGGGCCGAGGACCAATCAATTGGATATCGACATTTCTGTCGTCCATGAATTTCAGATGGCGCTGCTGGGCATTTTCCAGCTGTTCGTCCGTCATCTCTAGTTTTCGGCCTGGGGTATTTTGTGCGACTGTTTCAGCCAGGAACTGACGAAATGGTGCCGGCGTGGTCATGTGACCGTGGACATCGACGACTTTTTGACCGTTATGCATGGAACCTCCTCGTATTGTTCTGCGGATTGCTCACTTCGTTCAGAATAACCCGTGGTGCATTTGTCATCCTGAACGCCAGACTGTGTGAAAACTCTCCACCAAAGTTTTAGTATCTGAATATGGGGAGGAGAGCAAGAATTTTATTCTTGCTTAAAGGGAAGTGGTGTACATTGGGTTAATTTTGCGGGGGAGGTAAAGTTGCTCGATGAGCTACATTGAAGGAAAAAGCCGGGAGCAGCGGATTTTGTTTCCTGAGGTGCCGTTCGTAGGCATCCATTTCGTCTGCGCCGGGTCTGCGCGGTGACTGTTTCACCTTTTAGTGAATCAATGGACGTATCGTAGAAAGGGGAAGCAGGGTGGCGTTAACGTCTCTACAAAATAGCAATACAATTAATTTGTGAATCGCTTTTATCTGACAAACACTTTGTCGCGCTTTTTTGATATCCGACCCGGTGAGGCCCGCCGTGTCGGCATGATGGTCTCTCTTCTTTTTTTCCTGCTCGCCGCCAATAACGTCATCAAAGTTGTAAGGGACTCTCTCTTTCTCAGCCGCTTTCCCATCACCGATCTGCCTTACGTTTACCTCTTGGCCGCCCTTCTTGCGGGAGTCATCATCACTGTTTACACGCGTTATACGGTGAGCCTTCCACTCTACAGGCTCATTCTAGGCTCGAATGCCTTCATCATCTCCAATGTGATCATATTCTGGTTTCTTATAGTGGTTTTTAATTTTGCCTGGGGTGTATATGCGTTTTACATCTGGTCCGCAATCGTCAGTGTTCTTGCCGTAGCCCAATTTTGGACCTTTGCCGGCTTGATCTTCACTTCGCGCGAGGCGAAACGTCTGTTCGGCATTTTCAACGCCGGCGGCTCACTCGGAGGTATCCTGGGTGGCTTTGGGAGTGGATGGGCGGTTAACCTGTTTATGGGAACCAACGAGCTCTTTTGGCTGATCGGAGCACTGTTTGCCGGTGCTTTTGGAGTGGTTTGGTGGGCGGGCAAGGAACTAAGTGAGCTCCAAACCCCAGCGTCGAAGGAAATCCCGACGTCGAGAGAAACGAAGGCTATCCAACAAACTAGTGCGCTTGGCCCGATCCGAGCCTCCCGATATCTTCAGTTGATTGCCGGCGCTATCTTTGTCTCGGTGGCAGTCTCAACTCTGATCGATTTCCAGTTCAAGGCCGCGGCAAAGACGGCCTATCCCTCTCAAGATGAGCTGACAGCCTTCTTCGGTTCCTATTATGCCTGGGTCGCCATTATTACTTTCTTTAGCCAGGTTGTGTTAACTCGAAGGCTTCTAACCGCCTTCGGCTTAATCCCGAGTCTCTTCCTCCTTCCTGCAGGTCTGTTCGCGGGATCTCTAGGTATTTTGGTCTGGCCGGGACTTTTTTCTGCGATGGCGACGCGACTGACAGATGCAGTCTTGCGGGCAAGTGTGAACCAGAGCGGCATGGAGATACTCTATCTTCCTCTCTCTGCGACTGTAAAAAGACGGGTCAAAACTTTCCTTGATGTTGTGTTGCAACGGTTGGGAGACGGCGCCGCTGGGCTGATCGTGCTCTTTTACACTCTGTTTATGATGCAGTCAGACCCCGCTAGTCTCGGCTATTTTTCCCTCGGGCTTATCATCCTCTGGGCCATGTTCATTCTTGTTCTGCGCAGCGGCTACCTTGAGGCATTGCGGGCCGGACTGGAAACACAGGCGATTACGTGGGAGGGAGGAGATATCGACTATGCCGACAAGCAAACCATCGAAGCAGTGCTGCAAAACTTGCAGAAACAGGACGAGCGGGCTTTGTTATTCGGGCTTGATTTGGCAGAAAACTTGGATCCCGAAGTCATCGTTCCGCGTCTTCCTCTGAGCCTCCTACAGCACCCTTCGGCTCTAGTCCGGGGTCGATCGTTGAAACTTTTCGCCACGAGCACGGAGCCCGAAAAATTGAAGGAAATAGTGCGATTGCTCGAGGACGAAAATCGAGAAGTCCAGGCGGAAGCGATCAACGTGGTCTGCGCTATCCGTAAGGAAGATGCGATTCCCCTTATGCGCCCTTACCTGGAAAGCCCTGATCCACGAGTCCAGAGATCGGCGATCGAGTGTCTGCTGCACCATGGAGACGCGGAGATCCGTGAAGTCGCCCTGGCTGCCTTCCGTAAGATGATAGCAAACCCAGGAACCGATGGAGCCGCCGGTCGAATAGAAGCTGCCCGCCTCATGGGCGAGGTTGACGACCCTGAATTTCCTGGGTACCTAAGCAAATTGATCCGGGAAGACCCCTCCATCCCGGTGGTCCGGGAGGCGTTAGCTGCTGCCGGCAAGAGAAAGGAGCCGACGCTTCTGAGAGATATTATTATGCGACTCTGCTGTCCTAAGACAAAGAGTTGGGCGCGCCAGGCCTTGATCGAATATGGTGAGGTTGCGGTCGAAACTTTGAGGGAGGCGCTCCTGGATTCCAACATCTCTCGTGATATCCGACTCAGTATTCCCCGGACGTTGAGCAAAATCGGCTCTCCTGACGTGATGGACGTGCTTCTTAGCGGACTCAACCAGGACGACGGTTCTTTACGCTACAAAATAATCCTCGGCCTCGAAGAGATGGCCCGACGCTTGCCGAATTTGCCCATAGACCGACATGTCATAGAGATGGCTATTGTCTCGGAAGCTAGGCGCTATTACCGACGATTCTTGACTTTTTTTGGACTTTTTGGTGATGGGAATGATCGCTCGATGAATGACGGTTGGCTGCTACATCAAGCGTTGCTTGAAAACATGGAGAGGGAAAAGGAAAGGGTACTGCGACTGCTTTCCCTGATCTATCCTCCCGAGGATATTAGAAGCGCCACCGCCGCACTGCGCAGCGACAGTCCGGCAAAGCAGGCCCAAGCGATCGAGTTTCTCGACAACCTGCTTACAGGAGATGTAAAGCGTCACGTCTTCCCTCTGTTTGACGATGCTCCCGCCCCCGAGCGTTTTGAAAAGTTTCTTGCACTGTTGGGCCTAAGGCGTTTTGATGGAGAGACGGCCTTGCAGGAGCTATTGAAACAGGATGATGTCTGGCTAAAAGCGGCCACTCTCTGGGAGATCGGCTTGAGAGGACTTTTAGATTTCCGGGGGGAGCTCCAGCAGTATCTCAATTCCAAGGATCCTGTGCTCAAGGAAACCGCCGAGCTTGTGATGTCAAGGATCTAACTTGTCCACAGAAAAGAATCTAACGACAATTGAGAAGGTCATCTTTCTCAAATCCGTAGATATCTTTGAGCATGCCACCATAGAGCATCTCGGTCGCATCGCAGGATTAATGGAAGAGGTTCACTTCGAACCGGGAGAAACCATCTTTGAAGAGGGAGAGCCTGGAGACGCCTTGTATCTGCTATTAAGCGGTCGGGTGTTTCTTGACAGAAATGGCAATACCTTTCGTGAGATCAAGGAAAAAGAAACCTTTGGGACCCTGGACGTTCTTGATTTCCGCCCTCGTTCTGCAACGGCAAAAGCGGCCGATCATGTCCGTGCCCTTAAGCTTAACGGTCAGGAATTTCATGATCTTCTATCACTCGATATCGAAATGGTCGAGGCCGTTTTCCGGATGTTGTGCGGTCTGGTTCGCAGGATGCAGACGTTAGTGCCGTGAGTGTTTCTGCCAACCGGACCGGCAGGTTCAAGTCGGAGAATCGGGATCGAATTTTTACCTTTGATGTTTGCTGTGGGAGTAAATCTATACCGTCTCCGGTGACTCCCAACCAGCGGTACCGAATCTCGACGGTATGATGGACGCTTTTGAGCGTTCCGTTGTCCGTCACCTCACTGAGCGCGTGGCCCTCTATCGCGCGCTCGTTGCCGCCATCAAGGGGCTTTCCTCGGAATCCCTGAATGCAGGCCAGACGGACACGAAGTTCGGGTTTTGGCCGTGGAATAATACGCCGCAGTGCCAAAAAAGTACCGCGGCCTACTGCGCTTCGCACCTCTTATGGCACTATAGGCTGTGGCGACGCCGCTTGAAATGATTTGGTTTGTAGGCTGAGCTAAAGGGCTAGGCACGGAGGAAGCTCGAATCGCATTTCAGAAAGGTGGCAGTATGATTTTCTATTTTCGAATCGCGGTTGCTTTTTTAGTATTCAGCCTCGTTGGTTTCCCGGCGACCGGCGAGGAAAAGACTAAATTCTATGTTGGCGCATCGAGCAAGACTCTGGGTTACAGCCCGCTTTGGATCGGCGTGAAAAAAGGGTTCTTCGACCAACAAGGGCTTGACGCTCAGCTTTTGCTTCTGAGAGGAACGACAATGACCGTACAAGCTATCGCCGGCGCATCGCTCAACGTCGGCTCGGGAAACCCCGAAGCGTTCATCGAAGCGTCGGAGCGCGGGCTGGATTTGGTTATGATCGGCGGTGTCATCAACGGGCTGACCCATTTCATCATGGCGGGCAAAAAATACAAAACTTACGAAGACCTCCGCGGTGCCACTTTCGGATCTTCTTCGTTGACGAGTGGTACGGTTACGGCGCTGAAGCAGGCCCTGAAAGCTAAAGGGCTCGAATACCCGCGCGACTATAAAATACTTGTGATTGCCGGCGGTTCCTCCGCCAACCTCGTCGGATTACAAGCGGGTCAAATCGCTGCGACCACCGTTGCTCTGCCGCTCAACTATGTGGCGGAGGAGTCGGGCTTTAACGTGATCGGACGGCTTACAGATGCCGTGCCGGACTATCAGCAGACTGCGTTGGCGACGAAGCGGTCATGGGCGGAGAAAAATCGCCCCTTGATGATTCGGTTCATGAAAGCCATGGCTTTGGCCAACCGTTGGCTGTTTGAAAACAAAGAGGCGGCTATCGATTTTCTTACTCAAGAAATGCAGCTCAAGGCCAATCATGCCCGTAAGGGATGGGAGTATTACACGCAAAACCGCATCTGGTCCCCGGACGGCGATCTCAATCTAGAAGGCATGAAATACAACATCCGTATTTACGCCGAGCAGAGCGGGATTAAAGGCCCGCCTCCCAACGCCAGCAAATTCATCGACCAAAGCTATCTCTACGCGGCATTGAAAGAACTCAATAGGAAATAATTTACTTCGCTCACTTGGATCCGAGTGGACGGTCCGTCTTATTAAAGGACTGCGCGCCACGAAGGGCACGGCTATCAACCAGTGGCTTACAGAACGGGTGTTTGTGTCGTACGCGCGGGAAGACGATTTTCCCTACATTATCGACAAAGCAGGAGATGATTTTTGGTCACGGTCACAGATTTTCCTCACGGCGACGCCTTTAGACAAGATCAGCTCGCGCAAGGCTTGAAGCGCCGCGGTGACATCAGCAAGAAAACAGTGGAGAAAATTCTCTCCGATAATCCACAGTGAGTATTTCGCTTTTAGAGGGTCTAACGCTCAAGTTGTTGTATCTTCGAGTCAGGTTTGGTTTCGTCGCGCTTCCCATAAAGATCAAGAAACACATTGTAGAAGGAGCGAATAGTACGGTCTTCGATTTGTTGTGAGCCCTCATCATCTTTATACGAGAGGCTAATGGAAAAGGGTCTTAGCTTGAGCTCAACAAACTTTGCCTGCTTAGACTCGAGATAGACGCCTACCGTGCGCAAGATATTTGAGAGCCTGCGAAAGTCCGGCATCCGTCCCGGTTTCGAGCGTTTGGCCTTACCGGTTCGGGACAGGTTTTTTATTTGAGATAGAGCTAAAATCAATGACTCGGTATCAGATCCGCTACGGAATCGAAATTTAAACTTGTGAGTCTTTGATTGAAGCGAGCCGTTCTCCGGTGGAACACCCTGCAGGATGTACCAATCTCCAAGCCTTTTTAATTCAAAGGCACGAATGTGTTTGGCTTCTAGAGCTTGACCGATAGATCGGAAATCTTCGCCATAGCGAGTTTCAGTTGACATCGAAATTCTCTCCTGTCGCGAAAATTGACAACGATTTCTCCAATAAACTGAATTATAAAGGAGCGGGCAAAATATGACAAAATAAAAGACCTAACCCTCTGCAAATAAACACACCCAAGAGTGCCAAATTGTGACCACGCTTCGCTTCGTTTGGCTTGCCAAGCTCCGACTCTTTAAATAGTATCTGCCCGTACCGGCATCCGTATCTCAGGTTCTTGGTGGTTTAGTTTTGTGAATCACTCGACGGATGGCTGTGGACGCCATCAAATAAAAACTGATCCAGTATTATTAGGCGCGCCGTACCTCGGGCATAACGAGGAAGTCCAGAAAAGGAGGAAATCAAAATGAAAAAGATTCAGCTGGCCTTCGTGGCGGTGATATTGGCTCTGTTCGGCATGAGACTGGGGACAGCGCAGGACCAGAAGGCGCCGATTAGTTTTTTCGTTACCAGCCAAGGACCTGGAAACGGCGCAAATCTTGGCGGATTGGCAGGGGCCGACGCGTACTGCCAGAAGCTGGCCACGGCTGTCGGAGCAGGTAGCGGCAACTGGCGCGCCTATCTGAGCATCAGTGCCGCAGATGGAAAACCTGCCGTGAATGCGCGGGACCGCATCGGCAAGGGTCCCTGGTATAATGCCAAGGGAGTCAAGATCGCGGATAGCGTCGCCAACCTGCACTCGGACAACAACAACCTCAAGAAAGAAACAGCGGTAGACGAAAAAGGCAACCCGGTCAATGCTCGCGGTGATAAACCAAACAAGCACGACATTTTGACCGGTTCTCAGGTCGACGGAACGGCATATCCGGCAAGCGACAATATGACTTGCCAGAACTGGACCGCCGGTAATGCCAGCACCCTCGCGGGGTCAGCTCAGGTCGGTCACCATGACCGGGAGGGCAATTCTCCTGGCGTATCATCATGGAACTCGGCGCACGCCTCGCGCGGCTGTGGCCAGGAGGATTTGAAGGCTTCCGGCGGCGATGGGTTGTTCTATTGCTTTCTAGCGCAATAAGGTTGAGCGCTGATAGAAAGACGGCGAATGGCTTCTGTCTTGGAGCGGAAATGCGATCGTACCTTCTTGAGGTCAAATCCAGCCGGCAGCGTCTCGTAGAGCAAGGGCTGAAACTCGGCCTTCTTGGCCACATAGATTTCCATGAATAGGCCCGGCTCTCCGTAGTTGAATTCATATTCATGTTGGGCCAGGCTTCATGCCTCTCTCTGGATAGTTAGTCGATTGGACCAGCTTGAACGCTTGGTCTGATAACAGGACTATTCTTCCCGTGCTCGCCACATGTACCAAGTCGGAACGCCGATGAGTTGCTCTTCGCGCTGAACGACGAAGCCGAACCCTTTGTAGAAATCGACATTCTCCGGTCGGTCGGTTTCGAGATAGCCGGCTAGACGTTCTTGTTTGAGATGTTCGATGTAGCGGTTCATTAGTGCGGTGCCGACTCCTCGGCCCTGCGCGTCGGGGGATACGCCAATGGGCCCTAGATGCGCATGAGGTTCTTCCGGATCCAGCCGGCACCAAGTAGAAAACCACTGCACAATCCGCGGTATCGCATCGCTGAGAGGCTCGAACAATGTTGCTGCTGCAGCCGGAATTTGTTCCGGCGGCGGGAGGCAAGAAGGCGACGCAGCAAAATGCATGTAGCCTCGAACTTCGCCGTCTAGAAGCGCGACGAAAGCATAGCTGGTGAACATATGCCGTAGCCCGATGCGGAAGAATAGCCGATTCTGATCCATTCGTTGCGGCCCAAAAGCGGAGATATGGAGGGGATTGGTTACAAACGCCTCGGCGAGGACCGAAACCGTAGAATCGATTCGTGCCGCCGAATATTTCTCAACGAGTATCGCCACTTTTATTTCCTAGCATTCATGCTTGGCCACAATTTCAAGGTCGAGAAACACCGTGGAACGCGTCAGTAATCCTCTGAAGGCTGTTTCAGGCTTGCCCAAGATCTTCTTGATACCCCTGCGAGGTCCATCAATTGCTCCATGCTTGAACACTGCAGTGATTGTCGTCCTGCAAAAAGCTTATGTCAAGTTTTCTTGGCGCAGACACATCTAAGATGTCTCAGTTCGGTTGGCAATCGGGTAAACAGCGTGTGGCACTCTAACGAGACAAGTCATTGACGAAGTTGGAAGAAACGTTTAGATGGTCCAGTGAAAGGGGGGTTCTATGGGCAACCAAAGATGGCGAAATTACCGTCTGATTTTGTTTGGGTTGCTTTTATCGATGGTGGTTCCGTGGATAGGAGCGGAAGCCCAGGAAAAGATCCGAATTGCCTATAGCTCGACAGACACGCTTAACTCGCTGTGGACCGTTGCTGACGACGCGGGTTTTTACAAAAAGCAGGGCTTGGACGCGGAAGTAATCTATATAGGCAGCACGACTGTCGGCATTGCCGCCATTGTCTCCCAGGACGTTCAGGTCGGTAATGCCGCCGGAAGCGGGGTCGCCAATGCGGTGGTGCGCGGCGCGGACACGGTATGCGTTGCCTGCTTCATCAATGTTCTTGCCTA
>WNFP01002600.1_pt1 | contig 14385 bp, 14 predicted proteins | sample 5400201 | NCBI WGS metagenome assembly WNFP01 (sample SAMN13153355, study PRJNA577476) | soil metagenome | isolation source: 115 cm saprolite under Madrone tree | place: USA:California | collected 2016-06-14
CGGCGATATCCACCAGTAGGCGGCATGAATTGTCGAAGCGAACGCTTCGCCTGATCGTCCTGGATTTCGCGCTGCCTGAGCAGCGTGCGCTAAGCTCACTTCTTTCACTGCAGAAAAGAGCGAGATCTTCTCGGATTATCTTATTTACGATTTCCAATGAGGTTTCGGAAGAGGGGCAAGAAAACGGATCGATTCTGGCCGAGGCTGAGATTTGCACTAGCGACACCTGCCGGCGATTCGAAAACACCAAGGGTACTTGGATTCACGCGATAATTCTAGCGCTCTTAACCAGTTGTTGCGCCATCACTTTCTTCTTTGCCTTTCAGGCTCCTTTCCGGCTCCGGGTGGTAAACGAGGACTTAGCTAATCCGACGACGTTCCGCGCCGAAATCGCTGCACTTCCTGCTCCTGTAAAAACCCAAACAATATCGCGTTTCCGTGCTCATGGCTCCCAACAAAATGCCGGCTCCCATAAAACCGATGACCCACTCGATGATTCTCCACCCAAAAGAAGAGTGCCGCGGGAGCGTCCGTTTCAGCAGAAGCAGTCGCAAGTGTCTAATCGACCGGGACAATTTTCTGAGCATAACTAGGGCGGAATTATCTTCACCGCGCATTTTTTCTGAAACTACGCCACCTCGTTTCCTTTGTAACCTGGTGGAAGGTCATTGATCCAGTTGCTCGGACCCAAGACCGGCCAACAACCAAACTCGATGCCATGAATTCGTCAGCTTCAGCTATTTCATCTGCTTTTTGGCTACCAGAGCCGGCCGTAGAAGTCGGATGGGAAAAGCCGAAAACGAAACCGGTCCAAACCGAGGTTGAAACTCGGCTATGGAAAATTTGCCAACAAACCGCCAATCAAAAAAAGGGGTGGATCGACGCATTGATTTATACTGCTTTCGCGGGTTCAAGCACTGCGAGCGTCGCCTATGCCTTCCGGAGCCTCAATGAGCTTTTTGCCAATGACGGCCTGACAAATGCGGTAACAAATACTTGTAATCAGCGCAGGCTGAATGTTGAAAATTCTGGCCGGAACTTTTTCCAAGAGCAATAGACCACGCCTGGGTTCATTTCGGACTCAGGCGTGGTTGTTTTGTGAGGTGAGAAGTGAGCGTCAGCACCCGGCGGAGCCTTCTCGACTGCCAACTGCCAACCGCGCTACCTCACCGGACTTACCGCGACCTGATCGCTCCAAGGCTTGGCTAGTTGATGTAGCAGAGATTTAGCCTGCAGCGGGGCGAGATCGGGATAGACAGAAAGAATCCGGGCTAGAAGCGCAGCTCCATGCGGCGCGGCAAAGCTGCTTCCGCATAAGCGTCGTCGCTGCTTGCCCTTCCAAGCCGCTTCAAAGTCCGCGCCTCGCGCGATGAACTCGACCAGGTGGCCCGGCTTATAGAAGAGGTCTTCTTCGTTTTCTACCTTGCCGTAATTGACAGTGATTACCGACGGGAAGTAACCGGGCCATTCTGGTTTGGTGAAATCCTCGTTGTTGCACGCCGCTACGATGTGGATGCCTTTCAAATAGGCGCGATCGATCCAGGACTTATAGTGATGAATGTGATCGGCGACACCGCAACCGAAGCTGCAATTGAGGATATGATAATCCCGCTCAATGGCGAGGTTCACGCCCTCGCAGATTATTTGAGTGCGCGAAACGTTACTGGCGCTTAGGACCCGAAAACTCCCGAGCTCGACTTCGGGAGCCAAATTGTAGATAATCCCGGCGATCGCGGTGCCGTGGCCGAACAGGTCAGTGCCGTCGCCCGGGCGTACATGCAGCTGGAGATCGTCGCCGATGACGTGAACATCTTCGATCAGGTTCAGGCCAGCCAGATCCGGATGATCAACTTCCACTCCGGAATCAATGACCGCGATCCGGACCCGAGTTCCTCTGCCGGCAAACATCGCTTCTCGCGCCTGTTCGACGGAGATCCAAGATCGTGTTCTCATCAGTGCCCGTCCCAGCCAACCGTGACCCGCAAGAGACGATAGTCAATTAAATCGCTAATTATCAACGAAGCTCGTTTGATCACATTGAGCTGCTCTATAGCGAATCCGGAAGGAATCGGCCCAGCCGGAACCGTCTCATCCGCTTCACGGCGAACGTTGAAGAGCTGGACGCAAGAGATGACTCCGCGACATGCATTCAAAAAATAGAACGGGACAACAATCATCGCGTAGGTCTTCAGGCTGAGCTTGTCATCCAGCAACCGGCTATGCAATTCGTGCTTGTAGACCTCGTTTTCGGCGAATCCTTGTTCACTTGCTAATGAGGTACTTACAATTCCGGAATTGATTGGTTGTTTAAAGCCGACGATCTCCGACGCGTGCGCTCCGGTATTGTAGGCGATGACCAGATTCTCTTTCTGGGCGTCGAGCAGCCATAAGCTACCTTCGTCGGCACCGACCCGATCAAACGCATCGCGCAAGACATTTTCGATCCGTACATCCAGAATTCCGCTGATGTTTTCGGGGGTGAGTACGTCGGCCATTTTGTGCAGGCGTTCTTTCAGCGCGGCGCGCAAAGAAAGGAAACGTTCGTCCGGCAGAAAATTCACTCGAGCACTCATAAGTAAGGTTTCATCGGATCGGCAATGACACTGAAAGCAGGGAGCTTATCAAGGATATAATAGCTATAATGGAGCCGGTGGATAAGTGCCGCGACTGTTTTGGGTGCAGGGCCAATTCATGCCCACTCTCCAGTATTCCAGCAGAAGACCTTTGCCATAGACTTTAAGCAAGCGGGTGGTTATTTTTCGAGCTCAGCCGATTTACTATGGGAATTCAGAACGATCTTTCGGTAGCCCATCAAGCGATGGAGGGGAGTAAGGAAGCGATAATGAAAGTGCGATCTGAGCTCGCTCCTGTCCTGGGAGTTCTCCTTTCAAAATGTCGCGACAAGTCTTCCGAGGAAAAGGCGAGGGAGATAGCAGATAGTCTTCCGGCTGACCTCATCGTCGGAGTTCCCCGAGACGGCAAGAATGTACCGCTTTTGAAAATGTATCAAGGACGAGCGCCGTTGCGATCGTGGCTGACCGTCGTAGCGCTTTCGCGGTTGAAGAGCTGGTGGCGTAGTCCGCAATATAGAAACCTCGTTCGAATGCGAGAGGATGACAATGATCGCGACTTTACTGAAACATTGGCGGCCGCTGGTACCGATTCACCCGGTAACTCGGAAATTGTAGCGATTTTAAGCGACGCCCTTTCGGAAGCACTTGGCGACCTGTCTTCGCGGGCGTCGGTCATTTTGCGCCTGGTTCATATCCATAACGTGGAACAACAACGACTTGCCGTGATGTTAAATTGTCACGCGGCGACGATAAGCCGCGAGTTGGCGCAAACTCAGGAAGGAATTAGAAAGCAGGTCCTGTGGAACCTGAAAATTTTAGATCCCTACCTCGATATCACTTGGGACGACTGCATTTCTCTTCTGGAAGAGAGGCCGGGATTGATCTCAGAGGCGCTTTGATTGATGGAAAAAATGTGCAACCCGCCCAATCTTTGCCGTCCACTAGATAGGAACCAATGGTGGCATCGGTGACGTCCGGGCCTATTCCGTTGAGTCTCACGAGAGGAGATGAACAATCATAAATGAATGAAAAGCAACAATTTCAGACGATCTTCCGTTTTCTGGAAAACCTGAAAGGGGAGGTCGGCGGTCGCATGGTAAGCGCTGTCGATCCAGAATTCGATGCTCGCCTGAAAAAATTGGCAGCCGGCAAACTGGGCGAAGAAAACCGAGCTGTTATTCTCGACGAATTGGCCAAGGACCCGGGAGCGGTGAGTCGATTAGCTCAGTATCTTTTGAGCGGAGAAGATTGATTGGGAATTGGCGTCCGCGCAGCCTGATTTGATCGTCTTGAGGGGATTTTAAGCCATCCGGCTGTTCCCAGCCTCCCCCTTGTCTCTGTCGCCGAGCTTGCTTGCAGGAGCAATTACGAGAGTGATCTCTCCTCGCGGCGGATGATCGGAAAAGTGTCTCCTGAGCTCCTGAGCCGTACCGCGATGGAAAGTCTCAAACTGCTTGGTGAGTTCTCGAGCCACGCAAACCGCATGAGCCGGCGCCAGAACCTCAAGCTCCGCCAGCGATTTCTGAAGCCGGTGCGGTGACTCGAAATAAATCGATGTGCAGTTTCGAACGATGGCGGCGCTCAATTCACGACTTCTTTGGCCACTTTTTACCGGCAAAAAGCCGCCGAAATAAAAGGCGTGAGTTGGTAGACCAGAACCGACTAACGCGGTGAGCACCGCGGAGGGGCCTGGAATTATGGTCAGGGGCAGATCGGCTTCTCGGCAGGCCGTGATCAAACGGAACCCTGGATCTGAAACCGACGGCATGCCGGCATCGGTGAGCAACGCAATGCTTGCGCCGGCTCGGAGCCGTTCAACCAGTTCGGCTGTCCGGCGTGCTTCATTGTGCTCATGGAGGCTGGTGAGAGGCTTCCTAATTTCATAGCGATGAAGCAAAACACTGGTATGACGGGTATCTTCCGCCGCGATCAGATCGACTTGGCGGAGAACCTCTAACGCCCGAATCGTAATATCGCCAAGATTGCCAATTGGAGAGGCAATAACGTAAAGCACGAAGTTACCATCCTTCGCTCAAATAGCTTGCTGCCTGAACGGCCGCGTCTTCTGCCGCCAACGGAATCGCTTGACGTTCCTGAGTTGGAAGGTCATTCCCGACAAAGAAGGTCGTCTGTCCGGTGACATCCCGTTGTCCAATCGTTACCCCGGAACGAGTATTAACGACTACCACGCGGATATTCACTTGAAGATTAAACTGGGAAGAAGCGAGTACGTTACCAATAACCGAACGTGCTTTTACTCGAGTCACGGTAAAAATTGTTCCACGAACTTCAGCGTCAGCTCGATCAAGGCCAGTGATCTCGTAGGTCCCATCCTGCTGTAGTTGTTTGATAAAGGTGGTAGTGACCAGTGTTTGGATCTGAGGCTCGTACGTTTTGTTGTCAAATATCGGCACCGCCAACTTGTGCACACCTGCCATGTACGTGGGTTGGATCGGACCCACGGTATAGCCGGCGCAACCGGAGAAGAGAGCGACCACCAGGAAAATGATTGCTCGACCCATCTGGGGGACTACTGGGTCGGAAGGTTAGGCTCGGTCGGTGCGGTAGGCGCGACGTCTTTTTGCGGAGTAAGCGGTTGCTTCTTCTGAGCCGGCGTTAGACCTGGTGTGGCTGCAGGCGTAGGGGTAGGGGCGGGCGGACCGACGAAGTCCGACCGCGCGGCAGTGTCGACCTGGGCTTGCAACTTCCGCCGTTCAGCCACGGTCTGGCCAGATTCGGCAGTTTCCGTTCCGATTTGCAACGCCGAGTCGCCCAGTTTTGATCGAATCTGATCCATCCTGTCCTTGGCCCGCTGCGCTTCTTGCGAATCGGGCTGCTGCTGCAAAACCTCGTTGTAATAGACATAGGCAGCCTTGTAGTTCTTCTGCTTGTCATAAAACCGAGCGATATTATAGGAGTCGGACGACTTGCGCCCCTGCAAGGCCTTCAGATTGTCCTGTGCTTGCGCCACCTTGCTGCTGTTTGGGTAGCGCACTAAAAAATCTTCAAATGCTTCCTGCGACCGAACCGCGGCGGTTTGATCGTAACCAGTCTCGCGGCTAGCTTGGAAATAGACGTAACCGATCTGATACATGGCATCCGCGGCAACATCGTTATTCGGATATCGATCGACGACCTGTTGGTAGGCGTTGACCGCCGAAACGATTGAGCCTTGTTTTTCCAATGCCTGTCCAATGCCGTATTGCGCAAGAGGCGCCATCTTGCTGAAAGGCGCGTTGGTTACGATTTTACGAAACATTTCCTGTGCTTTGGGCATGGACGGGAGGGTGGGAACGCCATATACGTCGACCCGTTTCCCGTCCAAATACGCTTTGGCAATGTTGTATTCGGCTTCCAAAGCCGGTTCGAATTCGCTGCTCCGCGGATATTTTTCGACCAATCCCTGATACTCGTTGAATGCGGCATCCAGCTTACCTTGATGCTGATACATGCGCCCGGAATTAAACTGAGCCGTCGGAGCGATATCAGCGCGCGGAAAACGCCGGACCATCAAGCGGTAGGACGCTCCCGCCCGGGCAAAATCGTTGTTTTCTTCGTAACGCTGAGCTAGATCGAATTGCTCTTGGGCGTTCTTCTTGATCTCGATGTCTTGGACTTCGCTTGGAACAATTCCTTCACCTTCGCGATAAATGATCGGCGCGGGGGAACGGTTGGGCAGCAAAAACAGAAAAATCGTCAGCGGAAGGACATACCGCAGCGTGGTCTTCATAAAAGGCCGAAATTAGGCAACAGGATGACGTACGTCAAGGCTTGGTCGAGTGGCCGTATTTACTATGTGGGATTGGTCCTTGTCGAATGAAATCGATTGAATTGGGTGCGCGCCAACATTGTACCACTTGGCAGTTCGACCCCAATACAGAGTCAACACGGCTTTCTCATAAGCGATTCCCTGTTTAGCCAGGCTCGATGAAATGTTGAGGCGAGACGCCAAATCGTTCCCTCCCGATCAGGGGCGTTGGCTCACCGGGTTTCAGGAAGCATTTTCGTTTATCCTTAAGTGCGGATGATAGTCGTAAGACCAGGTTTCCGAGAGAACTTCATTGGCCGATTTCAGGAAGAGACGCATTTCGACCGGTTCCTTGCCACTGACCGCCAGGTCAAACTGCGCTCGCCAATGACCCGGCACGTTGTCAGGAACTGCTTCAGTGAAAATATAAGAAAATTCGCCGCGCGAGGACCATAGGACCGGCTCTGGTTTGACTCCGAATGGCAACGAAGAAAGGCCCCCCCCTCGAAATTCGACCATGAACTTACGTAATCCTTTCGGTCGCGGCTGTCCCGGCTGACCTCCATTTCCCAGTCGAGTCGCAACGCAGTAGGCGGTGGACATCGGAAAAGCCTCATTCGCAATCCAGTGCAGTCGGTATCGAAAGCGATAACTTTTTCCCGCGGTCGCTGGCTCCGCCGGCACCCACATAGCAACTATATTGTCATGAATTTCATCGTCAGTCGGGATCTCAATCAGTTGTACCGAGCCCTTTCCCCAATGTTCCAGCGGTTCTACCCAAAGGTTGGGGCGCAACTCGTAATGGACGCCGTCAAGATAATGGTCAAAGTCGCGATCGCGCTGCAGGAGACCAAAACCGCGAGGATTCTCGTCGCTGAATGAGGAGGCGAGAGTGGCAGTGGGATTATTTAAGGGGCGCCAGATGCGTTCGCCGGCGCCGGTCCACAGGGCGAGTCCGTCTGAGTCGTGTACTTCGGGCCGCCAGTCGACCGCGGTCGGTTTAACCGTTTCGGAAAACCAGTACATCGAGCTCATCGGAGCGATTCCGAAGCGACTGATATCTTTGCGGAGAAAGAGCGTCGAGTCGACGTCCATCAACACTGCTTTGTCTCGACGCATATCGAACCGGTAGGCGCCGGTGATGCTGGGACCTTCCAGCAGCGCATAAACTGTCACGGAATTGCTGTCGGCCTTTTGCGGTGCGAGGTAGACGTCGGTGAAAATAGGGAACTCCTCTGCGCGATCAGGTACGGCGACGTCCACCGCAATGCCGCGGGCAGAGAGGCCATATTGATAGAGCTCTCCGATGGCTCGAAAATAGGAGGCGCCGAGAAACGAGACCCAGTCGTTCTTGTGCCAATCAAGTCTAGACTGATCGCCTAGCTTGCTTTCTTGGAACCTGAAGCCGGCAAAACCGCTACCCTCGGGCAGAGCATGAGCCGGACTGTCGGAGGGCATGTCGAAATAGCTGTCATCATAGACGATCTCGCGGGCCACGAGTCCATCGGAACCGTCTTCCAAAACGTGCACTCTGACTGGCTGCCGGCTGAATTTTCCCAAATGGAAAAAAGTGACAGGATAAGGTGAGCTGCCATCGGCATAGAGAGCATAATCTGTCTTGAAGCTGATCTGCTGCAGAGCTTGGTAATCAATCTTATTCAGGATATCGTCGGCGGGAGCTGGTGTGGGTACGTAAGGCCGGCTGCTAAGTTTCCGGGCCCGCTCGACCAAACCATCGAACGAAAAACGCTCGCCAGTTCCGAGCTTCATTCGCTCGCTGGCGAATGCGGAACCCCTCAGCCCAAAGGTGGCAAGGGCGGCAGTGGTGGAGACTAGAAATCTACGACGATCGATCATTACTCTTACGGAAGGCTCTATTCATGCCAGCCCGGACCATTGGTCTATGGCTTAGCGCCAGATTGTAGACGTAGAAGCTAAAATCTGGAAGGCAAACCGTTAGCGGCTAACCGCCACCCGTCAACCAAAAAACGTCAACGATTCGAAAGCGCTTCCGTGACTCGGTAGGGATCGCTCCCCACTTCGCAAAGCCGATATCAGTGGTTATTTATGAGCGAGCGAAGCGGCCGGCCCTAGCCAGGCGAAGGGAGGTTGTGAATAGCTGCGTCGCGAGCCACAAGAGGGCTGGCGCATGCCCTGCCCTGGCTCGATCACGGTTCGCCGCAAACCGATCGCAAGACGGTTAGACGTACCGGGCGAGCCGAGCCTAGGGCGCTACCGGTTGGGTGGAGTCGGCCGCCTTCGCAAGCTTCGGCGCGCCCGAGTTTCGAGTTTAAGCAACACCATTGAGCTTGGCCGCGATCCGGCGGTTGCCGACGGAGTCGGGTTTCGCCCGGCCTTTCCTCAGTTCTTCAAACTCGCGATATCGATCACAAATCGGTACTTCACATCCCCTTTCAGTACTCTTTCGTAGGCTTCATTGATCTGTTGGATCGGAATGACTTCTACGTCTGAAGTGATGCCATTCTGTGCGCAATAATCCAACATTTCCTGGGTTTCCGGAATCCCTCCGATCAGTGAACCGACAATGCTACGACGTTGCAAGAGCAGGCTGAAGGCAGGAATGGGCGTCGGTTCTGGCGGAGCACCGACACAGATCATGACACCATCGGTATCGAGAGTGTTCAGGAATTTACTGTAATCGTGCGGGGCTGACACGGTGTTGACAATGAAATTGAAATGGTTGGCGATTCGATTCATCGCTGCATCGTCCGACGTCAAAACGAAGTGATGCGCGCCGAGGCGCTTCGCGTCAGTTTCTTTGGAAGGAGAGCCGCTCAGCATGGTCACTTCCGCACCGAACGAAGCGGCGAGTTTCACCGCCATATGGCCTAGGCCTCCCAATCCCAACACCCCTACTTTATGTCCTTTTCCTACCTTCCAGTGGCGTAACGGAGAGTAGGTGGTTATCCCGGCACACAGCAGAGGCGCCACGCCCTCCGTTGGCAGGTTAGGTGAGACTTTCAGCGTATATTTCTCGTCGACTACAATTTGAGTGGAGTACCCGCCGTAGGTAGGGGTCTTACCATCTTTCTCATAGCCATTGTAGGTGACGATCAGACCATTTCGACAATACTGCTCCAAACCGGCAGCGCAGTTGGGGCACTCCCGACAGGAATCGACGAAGCAGCCAATGCCGGCGAGATCGCCCATTTTGAACTGCTTCACCTGGTTGCCAACCTTCACGATGCGGCCCACGATCTCATGTCCCGGCACCATTGGATAAATGGAGTTGCCCCATTCATTGCGAACCTGATGGATATCCGAGTGGCAAACGCCACAATAGACAATCTCGATTTGTACATCGTGGGCGCCAACCTCTCGGCGGCTCAGGGTGAAGGGACTTAAGCGCTCGGTGGCGCTGGGTGCAGCATAAGCTTTAGTGTTGTACGTCATTGCGTCGATCTTCCTTGCTAGTGTGTTTGTGTTTTCTAAAGTCAAGATTCGAGCGCCGAGATCATTTCGCCGGCGGCTCGGTGACCCGAAACCAGAGGGAAGTATCGGGTTTCACCCAATGCGAACTTACACGCTTTGACCAACTGGTCTAGTATTCGGCGTCCTGCACTTCGATTGGCGAGAATCTCGTCCTTATCGTCGCTCCTGACATAGGGCTGTCATTGTGCCGTTCTATTCTCCGCGGGCTCTCGAATGGAAACGGATATCCCGGTGCCCAGGAATTCAGAAGCCGGAAGACAGAAGACGAAACCGGAAATCAGGAGACATGCATGATAGCAGTGTTGAAACAGTGGGGTGGTGATGCGCGAGCGACGGTCCCTTCTAGCTTCTAAATTTCCCTCCCGCTTCAAATGAAGAATCTTTTCCTCTACCTAGTTACCGTCGCCATTTGGGGTTCAACCTGGTATGCGATCACCTTCCAACTGAATGGGACACCAACCCAGGTCTCGGTGGCGTACCGTTTTGCGCTGGCAACCTTGATTCTATTCGTTTGGTGCTGGCTGCGCAAGATACGCCTCAGGTTCTCCGGCCGGGACCATTTCATATTGATGTTGTTGGGATTGACGCTGTTCTCGGTGAACTACGTTTTGTTCTATGAAGCGGAGAAACATCTGGTCTCGGGCAGCGTTGCGATCATCTTTTCGCTGCTGGTGGTTTTTAACATCTTGAACAACTGGCTATTTTTCGGATCACGGCCAGATCGTCAGGTGATCGCCGGTGCGATACTTGGTCTGATGGGAATTGTTCTGACGTTTTGGCAGGATCTGCGAACTCTGAACTCTGGTTCCGGAAGTGTTCTGGGTATTGCCCTGAGCCTCGGTGCCACTCTCACGGCGTCGTTTGGCAACCTGATCTCAACTCAGCTGCAAAAGCGGCGCATTCCGGTCGTGCAGGCCAACGCTTTCGGAATGCTGTACGGAACAATCGTGCTCTTTGCTTACGCTCTGTTATCGGGAGCGAAATTCACTTTCGACGGGTCCGTTGGCTACGTCGGATCACTTTTCTACTTAGCGTTATTTGGTTCGGTAATCGCATTTGGCGCCTACTTGACGCTCGTTGGACGGATTGGCTCGGATCGCGCCGCTTACACGAGCGTTTTGTTCCCGATTGTGGCTCTCCTTTTTTCCGCCGCATTCGAAAAGTATCATCTGACTCTGCTTAGTGCATTGGGTATCGCCTGCGTTCTCGCCGGGAACGGTTTGGTTCTTTTGCGGAAACGGCGCGCGAATCCCACTATTCCGATTCGTGATGTGGAGGCAAGTACCAAGGGCATAGAGGGATAGTTCGTTGATATCGCGTAACCCCGGGACGGGTATGGCGATAGACGCCGGCGCTGAGCGACGGCGAAGCGAGGCGTTTGAGCCAAAGCGCAAGGCTCACAATCCGGCCTTCTAAGGCCTTCGACAACGCGCGATGTCCGCCGGACTGTTTCGCCCTACCAATTTGCCGTCCACCTTTGCTGATCTGTACGCAGACGAAAATTCCCGCTTAAGGCAGATTTTACGTGACTTCTCCGCCTGATCTAATCAATTGCCCCTCTACCTCTTCGTTTGCCGATCCGACTCGATGCGAACCATGACCTCCGCTTCCCGCACGTTCCGGTTCACACCGGCGCAGTTTGAGAGAATCGTGTTTGGGGTTTGGGCGGTCGCGATAGCCGCTGTGGTTGTGCGAGCGATCGCGGCCCCGCATCAAAACACCGTTTTTACCGTTTTCCGAGAGGCCGGGGAAGCGTGGGTGAATGGGGCCAATCTTTACTCGCACGTTGGCAAATACCTTTATAGCCCGCTGGCAGCGGCATTTTTTGCGCTTTTTGCTTGGGCGCCCGAGTCTATTGCTGGAGCCATTTGGCGCTTGATGATCGTCAGCCTTTATCTTTCGAGTTTCATTTTTTGGCTGCGCCATTTCGGCAAGGATTTGATCTTTTGGGAGGCCCTTCCCGTCTTCTTGCTGTTACCCTTGTCGCTCGGGAACCTGAACAATGGACAGGCAAGTCTTCTAGTAATCGGACTACTTCTTGGCGCCTGCCTCGCAATCGCAGCCCAAAGATGGACTCTTGGTGCCTTCCTCATCGCCGCGGCAACATTTTTCAAAATCTATCCACTCGTTATCGGATTGTTGCTCGTTGTCATTTATCCATGGCGTTTAGGGCCTCGGCTGCTCTTGTCGCTCTTCGCTCTCTGGCTTCTGTCGCTCGGCTTGCAAAAGCCGCAATATGTCCTCCAACAATATCATGATTGGTTTGCTTGCCTGGGCGCGGATCAGCGTCGCGTATCCGGAGCGCTTGGCACCTGGCGGGACTTTTGGTTGTTGCTCCGGATTATGCGATTGCCGATTTCAGTTTCCGGCTATGCGGTGCTACAAGCTTTGGCTGGAGGGGGAATTGCGGTCTTTTGTTGGTGGGCGCGCAATGTGGCACGCTGGGAGGAACGCAGCTTAATCTGGATGGCGTTTACGCTCGGCTGTCTCTGGATCACTTTATTTGGCCCGTCCACCGAGCTGTCCACCTATGTCTTTCTTGCTCCATCCTTGGCCTTCGCCGGTGCGGCGACCTGGCAACCCAGACAATCTGGCGGCAGACGACTCGATGCTCTCCGCATCTGGCTGGCTGCGACTTATCTGTTGTTTATTGTTGCGGATGCGCTAAATGCCTGGGTTCCGGTGATTCGCCAGAACATCTTTCTCCACGCATTGCAGCCGATAGCCGCGTTGTCGTTTGCAGCGTTTGTTTTCGTTTGGTCCATTCCGATAGAACAATCGCGACCTCGCGGGCGTCAGGATATTTCCGTTCTTGAATGAAAACAGCCGCCTTGCTTCGCTCCCAATTCTTCTGGGTGATCATTGCAGTTTTCGTTGTTACCATCTATCGGCTGTGGTACTGCACCCATCTCGAATTGGTAGGAGATGAAGCATATTATTGGCTCTGGTCCAGGCATCTGGACATCTGTTATCTCGACAAGGGCCCCGTGATTGCGTGGTTTATCGCAGCCAGTACCGCGTTGTTTGGACAAACGGTGTTCGGAGTTCGCTTCTTTGCGGTTATCCTTTCGAGCGCCACTGGGCTCGGCATCTACCTGTTGGCCAAACAGTTGTTCTCCGATCGGGTTGCGCTTTGGGCGCTGATCATGGCCGGGATTGCTCCGCTTTTTGCGGTGGGAGCAATCCTGATGACCATCGATACCCCTTACGTTTTCTTCTGGACGTTTGCTGCGCTTGCTTTTTGGCGGGCCAAAGATAACACGAAGCTAGCCCCATGGGTTCTGACTGGAGTTCTAATCGGACTTGGGATGTTGTCAAAATACACCGGCGCTTTCGAATTAATTTCTTTCGCAGTGTTTTGCCTGTTTCATCCACCAAGCCGGAAACATTTTGTCCAGGGTAGCTTCTGGATAATGGTTTTGGTCGCTCTGTCTTTTTTGCTTCCGGTGCTTTATTGGAATTGGGTGCACGACTGGCCAACCAGCCGCTTTCTTTTCCACCGCGGCGCATTGGATGAGCAAGCGCATATCAACCCATTGAACCCGCTCGTCTTTCTTGGCGGGCAAGCAGGCGTTCTGTCGCCAGTAATTTTCGTTGGGATGATCCTGGCTATTTTCTGGCCGGGATTCACTAAACCAGAGGAGCGCAGTAAGGTTACTTACCTATTGACTCTGTTTGCTCCATTATTTTTGTTTTACCTGTTAATCAGTTTTCAACAGACCAGCCAGGCCAACTGGGCTGCAGCCGCCTATGTGGGCGGCCTGATTTTGTTAGCATTCAAATGGACTAAACTCGCGGCCAGATTCGGATGGGCCAAGTGGCTGGGAATTATTGGACTAGTGGTTGCATCGGTTGAGACCGCCGCGCTTCACGACACAACCTGGCTTCACTTACCGCCCGGTAAGGATCCGCTGGATCGAGCGCGCGGCTGGCGGGATCTGGCCGCTCAAATAGACTCCCTGGAAACGAGGACCGGCGCCCGTGTTATCATCGCTAACAAGTACATGATGGCTGCTCTGCTTTCGTTTTATTTGCCCGGTCAACCGGACACATTCATGCCGGTCTCGAGCGCTCCGTACAATCAGATTGTTCTTTGGCCAACTTATCGGGAAGCCCGACCGACGGGTGACGCGCTGTTCGTTTCAGATCTCGATCGGTTACCAACTTCTTTAAATGAAGATTTCCCAAGTATCGAACGGTTTGGTGAATTGGTTACCCGAGAGAATGGCCGCAAGATCAAAACCTTTTATATCTTTCTTTGCCGCCGAGCTTCCAATGCTAATGGACAAGCTGCTTTGCTGACGAGGCCGAGGGCGGAAGAGCGTGTCGCTGCGTTCAAGGGCTACTGTGCTCGAACGAACCCACGGCGGAGTAGCCGCACCGTCCCGGTGCGATTTCGGTTCGCAGCCAGAAGCTGCGGCTACTGTGCCCGAGCGTTCCCGGCAGTATTGTAATGACTGCTTTACCGATCAATCGAGTCATTGGCCAGATCATCACCTGTCCTACGCGGTTACAGGTTCTGGTTCTTACGACGATTATCTGGGCCGGAATCTACCTGCCCGGTCTCGGATCGGTGGAACTGAAGCACGAAGAGCCGCGCCGGGCGCTACC
>WNFP01002607.1_pt1 | contig 14372 bp, 14 predicted proteins | sample 5400201 | NCBI WGS metagenome assembly WNFP01 (sample SAMN13153355, study PRJNA577476) | soil metagenome | isolation source: 115 cm saprolite under Madrone tree | place: USA:California | collected 2016-06-14
TAGGGCTCGTCCGGATGATGGACGGCGTAGTCCTGGTGATAGGCCTCGGCTTCGTAGAAGGCTTTGAGGGCAACTACCTGGGTGACGATCAGCCGCTTGAAAACTCCGGCTTTGTTGAGTTGAGCTATATAGGCGTCGGCGATGTTCTTCTGCTCAGCATTACTATAAAAGACGGCCGAGCGATATTGCGAGCCGGTGTCTGGTCCCTGGCGATTCAGTTCGGTAGGATCGTGAGCGACGGCAAAATACACTTTGAGCAGCTGGCCATAAGAAATCCGCGATGGATCATATTTGATTCGGACCGACTCAGCATGCCCGGTATTGCCTTCGCTTACCATTTCGTAGTGAGCTGTGTCGGCTGAGCCTCCCGAGTAGCCTGCGCTAACGCTGTTTACTCCCTTAACGTGTTCGAACACGGCTTGTACGCCCCAGAAGCAGCCGCCCGCGATAACGGCGGTTTGCTCACCTTTAGTGGTTGCGAGCGGTGCGTCGATGACTGGGTTTGGTAAGGCTTTGCCCACAGCAGCCGTGGCCGCATGGCAAGCGGATAAAGACGTAAAAAGACTGGCGGCGAGAATTACCGATAGAGTACGCGACATGTAAACACCTCCAAAAGCCGAATCGTCCGCATAGAATGAACGAAAGTCAGTTCACAATCAGTATACGTCTCAGAGCCAATAAATGGATGTTCGTGAGAGTATTTAGTGGTCTCACGCTTTGAGAATTTACCAGTCAGCAAAACGATCGACGAAGAAACAGGAAGAAGAATTGGTTGAGGTTGTCTTATTTTTCGTCTGATTTCGTGGATCGCTTTCGCCAGGCAGAAGAAAGCACGACACCAAATCAGACTCCGCCACTACGTACAACACATCACTTATTGGATTGAGCATTCGGCAAAGGCATGCGGCCGATCGCGTGCTCGCCGATGCTCCCAAAATAGAGCATGCCCTTGTGCTCGACCACGTTGGCAATCTGGGCGAAGCACTGCGGTGAAGGATCCTGAAGGTTCTGCACCACCTTACCATTGGCATCCAGAGCCAGCGCGAACGCGTAGCGTTTGATGTTCGGCTGCATGAAAGAAGGCATGCGCCAGACTACCTTTCTCATGAAAGGGTGTGGAAGTATGCTGTCGAGCGCGGTGTCGCGACGGTTAACTAGTGCCACCCAAAAGTTATCCCGCCCATTTGAAGAAATCCCGTCGGGAAATCCGGGGAGATTGTCGATGAATATGTCTGACTGTCCTTGCTTCGGCCCGGTCAGCCAAAAGCGCTGCACGCGATAACTGCCGGTGTCGTTCACCAATACAAAGGATTGATCCGGGCTGACCGCGACGCCATTCGCGAAATAGAAATCATGCAAAAGGACCCGCGTCTGTTTGGTGCGCGGATCGTAAGCCATGAAGCGGCCGTTAGGTTGATGCTCAAGCAGATCGTCTTTGAGTTGGGTGAGTCGGTACTTATAAGAAGCATCCGTGAAGTAGATGGTTCCGTCCGCCGCCACATCAAGGTCGTTCGTGCAGCGAAAGGGCACTCCATCAGCCTCTGTGGTTAAAACCGAGATGCTTCCATCGCCAGCAATCGATAAGAGCCCTTTAATCGCATCAGCCACAATCAGGTGGCCGTCATGATCGAAGATGAGTCCCAGGGGCCGGCCTTGAGTGTTGGCGAAAACCTCGGGACGGGTGCCGTCTGACTGAAAACGAAAGATGCGTCCATCTTCGGTCCCGCAATAGATTCGATCCTGAGGGTCGAAGGCGACGTCTTCAGGCGCAAACCCGTCGACCTTTAGCCTTTCTATTTTCGAAAGCTCAGAGTTTTGGGCATAAATCCCGGCTAATTCGGGCGCTGTGGGCGGAGTCCAGGCTGCGGGATTGATGGGGACCGGCCACGCGACCAGATAAGCAATTAGCAGAGCGATGATGGATATTAACGATCGGACGATTGTGCGTTTCATGTTCGGAAGTGAATTGCGTAGCGCGGGCGTCCGGCCCGTGAATCACGCGCAAGATGCGCGTGCCGCCAAAGAGACTATCGTTCGCCGCGCGCGGCTTCGACCTGGCTTTCAAGTTCAACTGCGAGTTTATTGTGGCCGGGTTGACTGGCGGATTCGATCCAGCGCAGTGCTTCATCCAGAACTCGGCGTTGATGCTCGGGCCAATTCGGCTGGCCCGCGACGCTGCCGAACTGGCCGCGATAAAACCCGGCGCGCGGCGGATGCACTTGTTCGATCACTCTACGCTCAACGCTCAACATCATGGTGGGAATGCCGGCCTGCTCAATTGCCCGCGCGGCCAACGCGACCGATTGATGACAAAGACGCGACGCCGGGATCAGCAGCGCCGCCTGCACCTCATAATGCTTCAGGCGCTCGACAAGTTTTGGCGCCATGACTTCGACCAGCTGCGCGGCGTCAGGAATGAATCCGCAGAAGCTCCAGAAAGCGGAGTTCAACTGCCCAATCACCCGATTGCTTTCGAACTCCAACAGGCGCGCCAGCGGAACCTGCACGTTAACATCCTGCTGAACATATACTGGATCGTAGCCGCGCGCGGAGAAGACCATGTCGCTCGGATCGATCTCGGCGGGAATTTCACGAAACGTGCAGTCTCCATCCGGAGCGCTGGTGTCGAACGGATCGGTGCCGTCAATGTACGCGCCGGCTGAACTGATCAGTGCCAGATTCAACATGGACAGCGAGCGACGCAGCGGTGTAAACGGCGCGCGCCCGTTTTCGACAAAGGGATAGCCGTCGAGGCTTTCCAGAGAACCGGTCCGAGACTTTGATTTCCAGGCGGCATAGCGCTCGCGCCAGGTGTGTTGTTGTTCGATAACTTCCACTGCGTTTTCCTTAGAAGCGGAGCCCTCCCTTACGGTCGGGCTACTGCCTCGCTCATCGCGCCCTCACTCACGGGCCTCTGACTCAGTTAGTGATCTCGGCCGAGCCATGATTAGAAACGCGACCAGACCAGCCACGATCGCCAGTCCCATCGCCGTGACCGAGTACCCGTGCAAAGCGTCAAACGCTGCCCGCCGCGGATCACTGGCGGCAATCTGATCGGCGGGCGCTTGCATCGCCGCCTTTAGAGCCAGCATGCGCGCTGAAATTACCCAATGACTAACGCCGGTCATAATAGCGACTATCGCCAGCGAAATCATCTCAGCGAATTGCACGAGCCGGCTTTCTTTCCGGTTAATCAAGAATCCGGTGACGAGCAGAAAAAGAGCAATCTCGAAACCACTGCGATTAATCACGCCCAGTACGCGCTGCACGATCATGCCTGCAACTTCATTTGAGTTTGATAGCTGAGCTCCGCGCAAAACGGAAAACACTGCCGGAGCAACCGCGGCGCCAAAGAACACCGCTGCTCCCAGCCAAAGGCCCAGCAGTAATAACCGAATGCGTACGATGATCGTCTTCAAAAAGGAACCCTTTATCCTATTCAAACGGAGTAACATCGGCTATCAGACTGATGGTTGGGGGCCTTATCTCGGGCGGCTCGATTTCGCGCGGATCGGGAACTGATAAAAGCCAGGAAAGGGCGCGATCAAGTTGTCCCTGATACTCCGCCAGATCGAGCGACATGAACACCGGCTGGTCAAGGCGCGCAAATTTTTCCTTGGCCATCAGGTACATGCGCCGTGCCGCGCCCGGGCGGCCAATTTGCAGATGATGAAACGCGACGGCCGATTGAATCATTGCCTGCAGGAAAAGTTTTTCGTCCGGCGCAACCGGCCCCATCCATCTCTCTTCCCAGGCATCGTGCGCGGCGTGGTACTCACCGGCGTTATAAAGATCGATGCCGGCAATGTATTCGACCGGATAGGTGACGATGTGCTCTTCAGTGTAAGGCGGAGCTGCGGTTTGCATCAGTCACATTGTAGCCGATGAAGCGATCGCGACGCAGCCGGCGGGCCGGCAACAGTATCGTGAAGTCATTGCCAAGTTTGTGAGAAGTCGACATGTTACAGTGAGGTAATGCCGCCAGGGAATCCGAGATACGTGGTAAAAAGAACTAATACCGGCCTGGGATTATTTGCCCTGCAGCCAATCGCCAAAGGAACCCGCATCATTGAATACACCGGCCCTCTGATTCCAAACGAAGAAGTCGATAAGCGAAGAGGAAGATACTTCTTTGGCGTGAATACGAAGTGGACGATTGACGGCAGCCCTCGCAGCAACGTTGCGCGTTACATTAACCACTCATGCAAACCAAATGCTGAAGCACTCATATCCGGGAGACGGGTCTGGATCTGGTCACGAAAAAATATCAAGCCCGGCGAAGAGATTGCCTACGACTATGGCAAGGAATACTTTGACGACATCATAAAACCGATGGGCTGCCGGTGTGAGAAGTGTGGTTCGAAACCTAAGCGATCCAAAAAACGTTAGCCTGGATCAAAGTCCCGAAGGGCCGCCTCGAAGCCTTTAGGCCGTGATGTCCGCGCGCCCAGCTGCAAATAACCTCAATCCGCTCGCGCACTAACTCAAACAGACCTTCCTTAAGTCTGTGCCGGCTATCTATTTTGCTTTAGGGTAATACCCTTCACGCGCGCGGACGTGCAACTGTGGTTGGCTCCGGGTCGAGACGGCAATGCGACGAAAAGCCAGACTGCCGGACTTATTGTTCGAATAGTACTGCAGCAAGTATTGCGAGCGAATCTCCGAAGCGATGCGCTGGAAAATAATGTTCAGTTCGCCGTCGTTCTTAGGTATGAAGGCCGCCCCACCCGTCGCCTGGGCCAGCTTCTCCATGCCCAGTTCCGATCTCGCGGTGCGAACATTCAGGTGCATTGTGCTGCCGCTGGGGTTAATCGAATAGAAAGTAACTTCGGCTCGTTGTATTTCGCGCAAGACATCGTTTTGCGCGCGCTCGATGAATTGAAGTTGCGCATCCATGCTTGATAAACGGTAATTGCCCTTCGTGCTCTCGCGGTTGAAGAGATCAAAAATTCGCGCCGTGTCGTCTCCGTCCGAGATGACAACTACCAGCCGCCGCCGTCCGGACGTCGAAGCCCCATCCAGGTATTTTTCCGCGGCCAGGACGGTATCAAAGAATGCGGTGAAGCCCTTAGCCGGAGTGACGGTCAACAGCTTTCGCGCGGCCGCCTCGGCAGGACCCAGCGGTTGAATCATTCGCGGAGTCTGATCGATGGCAAAAACTGTGGCGCGATCCCCTGGTTTTAGAACCTGCTTTAGAAAATCAGCTGCGGCTTTCTGCTCGAACACGAAACGGGCATCGACGCTGGCCGATACGTCGATCAGGAGAGCTATGTCGACCGGCACCTGTTCCGGATCACCCAACTGCGAAATCTGCTGCGGCTGGCCGTCTTCGGCAATTTGAAAATCACTCGGTTTCAAGCCCAGCACCGGTTGGCCCTGCTGATCAGTAACCGATACCGGCACCACCACGAGGTTGGAAGATACCTTGAGTACTTCATACTCGGGTTCAGGAGTAGGCGTTGGTGTGGGGGTCGGCTTGGGTTTGAAACGCGGCCCAGGCGGCGGTGGCGGCAACTGCTTGAGCTTTTGCGCGTGGGCCGCTTGATTGAAAAAAACCGCGGCGGAAAAAAATAAGACCAGCGCTGATAGAAGCAACGCTGGCGAAAAATATTTCTGGTATTTGCTCAAGCCCATCAACCAACTCCACATGCCGCCAGCTCGCGTGGTTGCTGGCTAATCATTTGACGCCGACTGACGGCATGATCGTTGGCGCTGTACTGCAACCCGGGGGTTGCGTCGTATTTAAGAGTCTGCAAGTTAGTAAACTTGCGCTGCGTTACTGTCCTGAACCACTGCTGCCCGGAGCCATCGTCGGAGCGGGCTGGGTCAGACCTTTGTTGACCAGCACCTTGACTTCGACGCGGCGATTCTGGGCGCGGCCATCGCGAGTCTTGTTGTCAGCCACCGGATTCGACGAACCGAAGCCGTACGGCGTGATGACCCGACGGAGCGGGATCTGATGTTGCTCAACCAGGTAACGAATCACGGCGTCTGCGCGTCTTTGGCTCAAAGACCGATTGAACGCCGTGTTGCCCGTCGCATCGGCAAAGCCCGTAACCTCGAGCACGTAGCCTCTAGCGTTGAGCGCCTTGGTGGCAATAGCATCCAGCTTGGCCTTACCGTCCGCCGTCAGCACGGCGCTGCCGGTGCGGAAATTCACGGCCGTGGTTTCCTGCGGCACATAATCATCAAGAGCTGAGATGCGGTCGTTGGTGGCGTTGACGCCGGCCACGGCCGAATCAGCAGTTTCCTGTGCTGCCTTGGCGCCGCCACGCGCGGCATTCGAAACAGCGGCGAGTTCATCGAGTTGTCCGGACAGCTTTTGAGCGTTCTGCTCAACTTCGCTGAGCCGGCCTTCCGACGCCGAGGCCCTTTCTTCGAGTGGCGTCGCCCGCGATTCAACTGCTCGCGCGGTCCGGAAATCGGATTCGTTGAATCTAACGCTGTCGGCGACCAATTCGCCAGACGATCCGCCGTGTCCGTCGACTTCGAGATTGAGACCGCGAAGAATGTTGGTCTGTCCATAGTTCGTGCCGCTGCGCAGGAAGCCGCCCTTGGTCTTGACCGAGGTCCTGTCAGTGAGCCGGACGACGGTATCGTTGCCGGTTAGATCGCGAACTGTAAACGTATCTGCGTCCCGTTTCACCACCACGCCTTTGATCTTCAGCTTTTGGCCGCTTGAGACAGAGCGGGCTCTTGTCGCATCAGTCGGCGTGCTAGTTGACGGGGTCGAGTTTTGTCCGAAAGCTAATGGGGAAAGAGCCAGCGCCAACCCGAAAGCAAGCGCGAGTGATCGAATTGTCTTTAGGTTAGTAGTCATGGAATTTGGACTCCTTTATCATCTAAATGGCAGACGCGCAGCCTGGTCGCGTCCAACAAGTTGTCGAGTTCAGACGATGAACTCCTGATTTACGTTGTCTACCGGGCTCCGGCAGACTTTTTAGAAAACGTCGGGTCGATGAGCTTCGAAGGCTGGTGCTTCATCAACTTGAACATACGAATACTATAGAACCGGCTTGGCCTGTCAAGACGATGGGGGCCGAAACAGCGAAGGGGCCGCAGTTACTAGCGATTCATTATTGCTTCGCTAGGGGTTTGCAAGAAAAAGCAGCATCAGCACGGCCTGTGGGTTGCACTCAAGGAACCGGATGAGGTCAGTACCACCCGCGTGAGCGGGTGGATCAATCACTCAAGATTCGGTGAGTCGCAATCTTGTCCCACCCGCTGACGCAGGTGGTACTGACCTCATCGAATCTAAACCGTGAACTGCCCCGACTCCAGCCGCTCCTTAATGTAAGCGAGAAATTTCTCGGCATCTGACCCGTCGATGATCCGATGATCAAAGCTCAATGCGAAATACGCCATTTGACGGATCGCAATGTAGTCTTCGCCGTCGGCTGACGTAAGTACTTTCGCTCGTTTCTCGATTTTCCCGACGCCCAGGATCGCCACCTGCGGCTGGTTGATGATCGGAGTACCGAACAACCCTCCGAATACGCCGGGATTGGTAATAGTGAAGGTGCCGCCGGCAACTTCGTCAGGTTTTAATTGCTTCGTGCGTGCGCGGTCCGCTAGATCATTTGCCGCGCGAGCGAGTCCGGAGATCGAAAGATCGTCGGCGCGCTTGATCACTGGAACGATCAGTCCCCAATCAAGTGCCACGGCCATCCCCAGGTTGATGTCACGCTTGTAGATGATCTGATCGCCGCTGACCTGCGAATTGAAGATCGGAAACTTTCGAATTGCGTCGGTCACGGCTTTGAAGATGAAAGGCATGAACGTCAACTTCGTGCCGGTGCGTTCCAGGAAAGCTGCACGATTTTCATCGCGCAGTTTCGCGATCTTCGACATGTCAATTTCATAGACGGTGCTGACGTGCGCCGAGGTGCGGCGCGACATGACCATGTGCTCGGCAATCTTCTTGCGCATCACCGTCATCTGCTCGACGCGATCGCCTTCGGCCGGTTTAGTCGCTGGAACGGGCTGAGTCAGGGGCGGCGCCACCGGTTGCGTCTTCACGGGTGCTGCCGCGGTTTGTGGCGCCGGGCTGCCCGACTCGATAAAGCTCAGGATGTCGTTCTTGGTGACGCGGCCGCTCATCCCGGTGCCTTCGAGTTGCTGGATATCGATGTTATGTTCCGAAGCAATCTTGCGCACTAGCGGACTGGACTTGGTGCGGCGCAATTCTTCGGCCGTGGCTCCCTCGACACTTCGCACCGGAGGAGCGGTAGCTTTCGAAGCGCCTGCCGGTTCGCCCTTCTTGACCAAGGTTTTGACTTCAGTCTTGTGGACCGCTGGCGCAGCAGGCGCGGGCGCAGAAGTAATGACCGGCTTAGGCCGCTCGACAGTCGCGGCCGGCTCGGGTTTCGCAGGTGCTGATGGTGGGGTGGCCTCGGCGGGCGCAGTAGTGGAGGTTTCCGCAGGCGCCGCGGCCGCTTCTTCCTTCGCGGATTCCTTCGCGGGAGGCGCGGCCCCATTGCCATCGAGGACGGCGACGACCGTGTTTACTTCGACCGTGTCGCCTTCCTTGTATCTGACTTCGGTCAGCGTACCGGCGGCCGGCGAAGGAATCTCGGCATCGACCTTGTCGGTCGAGATTTCGAACAACGGTTCGTCGCGATCGACGTGCTCGCCGACGTTCTTCAGCCATTTGGTGATGGTGCCTTCCGCGATGGACTCGCCCATCTGCGGCATTACTACTTCAGTTGCCATGATGACTCCAGTTAGGATTATTCACGTTTTTTCACTCAGCAGTCGTTGGATCAATGATCGCCTTAATCTCAGAAATCCGGTTCGCCGGAAAGCCGCCCTGTTGTGCGTGCTCGCGAATCATTTCCTCGTTCGGCGCGATGTAGATGCAGTAAAGTTTGTCGCCGGTGACATAGCTTTGCTGCCACTGAATCTGCGGACCCATCTTTTGCAAAACTCCGCACGATGTTTGCGACGCCGCCTGGAGTTGTTCCGGCGACATGTTACCGGCCCCGGGAATCTCTCTCTCGATTACGTACTTAGGCATGTTCGGATCTCCTCAATCAAAAGTTTGGAGTCGAGCTACTGCCCGACCAAGCGGGCGGTGGCCCGCTTCTGAACGGCGCTTTAATAAGCCGCCAACTTCCGCGCCGCGTCGAGCACATCCTTCACTTGCGGCAAGTAATAATCTTCCAGCGGCGGCGAGTAAGGCACCGGCGTATCGAGCGAGGCGACCCGGACCACCGGCGCATCCAACCACTCGAAAGCTTCCTGAGAAATGATCGCAGCGATCTCTCCGCCGATCCCGCCCGTCAGCGATGCTTCGTGCAAGACAATCGCGCGGCTTGTTTTCCTGACGCTAGCCAGAATCGCTTCCTTATCCAGGGGCGCCAGCGTGCGCAGATCGATCACTTCGACATCCAGCCCTTCCTTTTCCAATTCTTCCGCGGCGTCGAGCGCCGTCAAAACCTGTGCGCCGAAAGTGATGATTGAAAGGTCGCGGCCTGCGCGTCTGGTGCGCGCCTTTCCGATCTCAACGATGTAATCATCGCTGGGTAGTTCTTCGCGCAGACGGGGCAGGCGATAGAGTTTTTTGTGCTCGAAATAGAGCACCGGATCGGGATCGCGAATCGCCGCTTTGATTAAGCCCTTCGCGTCATAAGCCGTCGAAGGCTCGACGATCTTCAGACCCGCGGTGTTGGTAAAAAACGATTCCGGATTAAGCGAATGGAACGGACCTGAGCGCACGCCGGAACCACAGGGCCCGCGAAAGACTGCCGGAATGTTCGCGCCCCAGCGATAGCGGCACTTGGCCGCATAGTTAGTGAGCATGTCAAAGCCGCACGAAATAAAATCGATGAACTGAAATTCGGCAACGGGCCGCAGACCCATCAAAGCCGCGCCGCAAGCGGCGCCGACAATCGCGGCTTCGGCGATCGGCGTATCGATCACACGCTCCGGGCCAAACTCATCGATGATTCCATCCGTTACTTTGAAGGCGCCGCCGTACACGCCCACGTCTTCGCCGATCAGGAAGACGGTCGGGTCGCGTTCCATCTCTTCCCAGAGACCCTGGCGAATGGCTTCAACCATCGTGGCCAGACCACCACGCGGTGGCCGCTGGAGTTTGTGTTCTTTCTTAAGTGCGGTAGACATTGGGTATCTGATTTCTTAGAGCGTGACGACCTTCACTCGGCAAGAGATCCTTAAGCACAGACAGTCAACGAGCCGGCGGAGCCGGTGGCAGAGTGTAGCCACGGGTGGAGCGAAGCGGAACCCGTGGATCAAAGCCAAGTCCAATTATCGAGCCCGCTTTAGCGGGCGACAGATTCTTTCGCCCCCTAAAGCGGGCTGACAAAGAAACAAACTCGTTACCCAGGGTTCCGCTCGCTGCGCTCGCTCCACCCTGGGCTAAATTCTGCCGCCAGCTCGGCTGGCTCGTTGAGTGGTCCATTTCAACCAACTTCTTCGTTCAGTTCACTGGTTTTCCTTAGTTTTCCGATATCTTCACCGGTTCCTTCTCAGCCGGCAATTTCAACGTGTTGGCCGGCGCCGGCAGAAAACTCAATAGTTGAGCATGATCTTTCCCGCCCGCATCGATGAAAGTCCAATTCGCGCCCTGGTCCGCTGAAATTCCGATCATGCTGCTTTCCGTTTGAAAGATACCGTCCTTTGCCTTCACTTTCAGAGTCGTGGGAACCACCGCATAGATCCACTCGGACACATGCACGATCTGTGTGGGAGCTCCGGCAGTCGACGAAAGCACGGAGACTCCTTCCGACTCCATCTCCTTCATGCCTTTGGCGAGTGACGCAATCATTTTGTCGCGACCACCGGCGGACTCAATAACTTTCGGGTAAGTCAGATCCACCATGCGGACAAAGTCCCTGCGCCGAAACGCGTCGTTTACTTCCTGCGCCTGGGCCACGAGAGCCGGATAGCTGTCAGATGTTGTGGCTTGAGACGCGGAAGCCGCCGGACCCGCCGGAGACTGGGTCGCAATTGCGGGCTGCCCGTTCTGCGCTTCCTTCCTGCTGCATCCGATAGAAAACAGTAACAGAACCAGGCTCAACGAGCCGGCGTAGCCGGCGACAGAATTTAGCCCAGGGCAAGCGAAGCGAAACGAAGTGGAGCGAAGCGCCGCCCTGGGTACCTCGCCAAATAGAACTCTCGAGCCCGCTTTAGCGGGCGACAGATTCTTTCGCCCGCTAAAGCGGGCTGATGAATTAATGGGTACGCGACCCAGGGTTCCGCTCGCTTCACTCGCTTCACGCTGGGCTAAATTCTGCCGCCAGCTCCACCGGCTCGTTGAACGCTTCGTCGTAACGATTCTCACGATTCAAGCACCTTCGGCCGCAACGCCGGCGGCACGATCGAGTTATCGAAGACCCCGTAAGCCGCGCCTTCAGGCTCCGGCATCGGCGACGATTCAGCCCACTCAGTGTCTTCGTCGATCTCTCGCATTACGCCGGCGGTAATCTCTTCCAGTTTTTCTTTGGTCGCGACTTTGCGATCGAGCAAGTACCTTTCAAATCTGTCGATGGGATCGTTGTGCTTCTCCCACCACTCAATTTCATCTGGCGGCACATAGCGCTGATCGTCGTGTTCGGCGTGACCTTTGCGACGATAGGTCTTGGCTTCGATCAAAACGGCGCCGCGACCCTTGCGCGCATAATCAATCGCCTGCTTCGTTACTTCATAGCAGGCGACGACGTCGTTGCCGTCAACTATATGACCCGGTATGCCAAACGCCGCGGCGCGCTCGGCCAGATTGCGCACGGCAGTTTGCTGGCTGGTCGGCGTCGAGTACGCATAATGATTGTATTCCGCGATCACAATCAGCGGCAGCCGCTGGACCGCGGCGAAATTCATTCCTTCGTAGAACGCGCCTGTGCTGGCGCCGCCATCGCCGATATAGGCGAGCCCGACAATGTCTTTCTTCTGCAGGCGAGCGCCCAGGAGGATACCCGTCATCACCGGGATCATATCGCCGAGATGCGAGATCGGGCCGAGGAAACCCTTCTCGAGGTAACCAAAGTGAACATTGAGATCTTTTCCGCCCGACGGTCCCCACGCTTTGGCCATGTACTGCGCCAGAATCTCGCGCGGACGAATACCTTTGACGAACACTGCGCCGAGATCGCGAATGATTGGGGTGATGAAATCATCAGGACGCAGCGCGTAAGCCGAACCAACTGCCGTCGCTTCCTGACCTAACGATCGATAGACACCGCCGACGACTTTAGTTTGTCGATATAAGTTGACGATGCGCTCTTCGACCAGACGCGTCAGCTTCAGATAGCGATAAAGATCCAGCATCTGATCCTTCGTCAGCGACGTTTCCGCGATGCAGGACAGCGGTTTGCCTTCGACAGGTTTGCGGGGCGCGTACTTAGTACTGATCCGCATTTGAAATGCGGGCCGGCGGCGCCGTGGTCCGGGTTTCCGATGGTTCCTGGTTTCTTGATCGGCCATTGGTTCTTAATAGGTCCAATAGGGCCTATTGGACCTATTTTCTTTTTAGATATGAATCGTCTTGCCGTGAACGCCTTCGGCGGCTTCCATCACCGCCTCCGAGACAGTCGGATGCGCGTGCATCGTGTTGCCCAACTCTTCGGCGGTCGATTCGAGTTGCATGGCGACACAGGCTTCGGCGATCAATTCAGTCGCGTGCGGGCCGATGATGTGCACGCCCAGAACTTCGTCGTACTTCGATTCGCTGACGATCTTAACAAAGCCTTCTTCTTCGCCCAGAATCCGCGCCTTGCCCGAAGCGCTGAAGGGAAACTTCCCGACTTTCACGTCATAGCCGGCCTCGCGTGCCTTCGCTTCGGTCAAACCAACAGAAGCAACTTCCGGATCACAATAGGTGCAATTCGGCACCAGGCGCAGGTTGATCGGCCGCGGATTCTTGCCGGCGAAATGCTCGACCGCCACTATGCCTTCCTTCGAAGCAAGGTGCGCCAACAGCGGTGTCGGCACCACGTCGCCAATCGCATAGACACCTTTCTCAGCCGTCTGTTGATATTCGTCGACCTGAATAAAACCCTTTTCGACTTTGATCTTCGTGCCTTCCAGACCGAGACCTTGAGTAAAAGGCATCCGGCCGACGGCAACCAAGAGCATCTCTGCTTCCAGTCTCACGTCTTCGCCTTTTGAAGTCTTCCCGGTAACGACGACGCCGGTATCGGTCTTCTCGAGCTTCTCCAGTTTCGTATCGAGCTGTGATTTGATCCCGCGCTTGCGAAAACTTTTTGCCAACTCGGTCGAGACTTCTTCGTCTTCCAGCGGAACCAGCCTCGGCAGTAATTCGACAACGGTTGTTTCCGCGCCGAAGCGCGAATAGACCGAAGCGAACTCAACGCCGACTGCGCCACAGCCCATGACGATCAAAGACTTCGGGACTTCGGTCAGCTCCAGAATGTGATCGCTATTGACCACGTGTTTGCCATCAGTTTCAAAGCCGGGGATGGGCCGCACCACTGAGCCGGTGGCGATGATGATGCTCTTTGTCTCGATAGTTTGTTTGTTGCCATCTTCGCCGGTAACTTCGACCTTGCCCGGCAAGGCTAGTTTTCCAGTGCCCTTGAAGACGGTGCACTTGTTCTTTTTCATCAGGAACTCGATGCCTTTCGAGTTCTTCATCACCACCTTGTCTTTGCGCTTCTGCACGTCCGCAAAAGCCAATTGGATGCCCGTCGCCTGCACGCCGAAGTCAGCCGCGTGCTGCATTTGTTCGTACACATGCGCCGACTGCAGCAGTTGTTTTGTCGGGATGCAACCGCGCAAAGTGCAGGTGCCTCCCAGACGTTTGTCCTTCTCGATAATCGCGACTTTTAAACCCAATTGCCCGGCGCGAATCGCGGCCACATAGCCGCCCGGGCCGCTGCCGATCACCGTCACATCAAATTGTTCGTTTGCCAAACTCGAGTCCTCTCTGAACTGTTGTAGCGCAACTTGTTAAGTTGCGTAAGCAGCTCCGCAAGTCAACAACTTGCGCTACAGTTTTTAGTGCATTTCGAAAGACTCGCATTATAATCGCTCGCCGGTGATTGAGCCAATTGGCTTCTCGGCTTTGTAGGAGCCGGATGTTTATGGTAGCTCGCGGTTCGAAGCATCTGAGCTCCGTTAGAAGCGACATGTCGCCCCACGGGCCTGGGATCCGGATGGAACCCAGTACCATAAATATTTCGTTCCTAAGGGACTCCGGGACCCTCGTCGCGTTAGGCATCACATATGTGAAGCCGTCATAACCCGACCATGGACTCAAGTACAGAACCGGGAGCGGTTCTATGAAAGGGCTGTCAAGAAAAAAGTTTCACCTAAGCCGCCGAAAATTCTCGACAACTAGCCACTCAACCCACCCGAAGCTGCTCAATGCTCATTACTACGCTTCTTGTTGA
>WNFP01002608.1_pt1 | contig 14370 bp, 9 predicted proteins | sample 5400201 | NCBI WGS metagenome assembly WNFP01 (sample SAMN13153355, study PRJNA577476) | soil metagenome | isolation source: 115 cm saprolite under Madrone tree | place: USA:California | collected 2016-06-14
TACAAGAGCGAGCTGCTAACGGACTTCACGGCGAGTCTTCAGTTGGAAACCGAAGAAGCTCTGCTCGAGCATGCCCGGTGGATTCAAAAACACACGGGCCTTAAGCGGCTGTGTTTCTCTGGCGGCGTAGCATTGAATTGCGTCGCCAATACACGTCTTGCCGAGGAGACAGGGTTCGAAGAAATCTTTGTGCCACCGTGTCCTGGCGATGACGGCATTTCAGTCGGTTGCGCCCTTTACGGCGCCTCAATCAACGGCGGCGTCGAGCCCGTTACGAATCCAGCCTATCTGGGCCATGACTATTCTCACGATCCCGAGGCCATAGAAGCTCTGGGTCTCAAGCGATGCTTTCATAATCAGGATCTCTTCGAGACGATGGCGCGCGAGATCGCGAGTGGCGCTGTCATAGCATGGTACGAAGGTGGAGCTGAACTGGGCCCGCGAGCATTGGGCCATAGAAGCTTTCTCGCCGACCCAAGACGCGCCGATGTGCGCGAGCGTCTTAACGCGGAGATCAAGAATCGCGAGTCGTTCAGGCCGTTTGCGCCGGTCGTGCTGCGTGAAGCCGCGGCGGATTACTTTGTCGAGTCGAACCCCAGCTACTTCATGTCGTTTGTTGCCCAGGTTCGAGAGGAAAAGCGCGATGTCATTCCCGCTGTCACGCACGTAGACGGGTCGGCGCGTTATCAGGTTCTGAGAGAACAGGACAACCCGACACTGTTCAAGCTGATCGTCGCCTTTGCTCGGCTGACCGGGATTCCGATGTTACTGAATACGTCCTTTAACCGCGCCGGAGAACCATTGGTCGAAACGCCGCTTGATGCTGGACGCTGTGCAGTGGCATCAACAGCGGACTACCTTGTTATCGACCAGATACCTTACCGCAACTTTGCTACTGGTGGGTTGTGGCGCTCAAGCGCCTATGCAGGAGCGGCGGAGTCGTTGCACGGTTCGGCGAGTCGGCTTGCCGATCACGGCTAGAGTTTTCACTTGCTTTAATCGCAACTAAACATAACCACAGACCCGGGCTCACGATGCCGAAACGTACTGACCTCCACAAAATCCTGATCATCGGTTCAGGCCCCATCGTTATTGGCCAGGCGTGCGAGTTTGACTATTCCGGCACGCAAGCGTGCAAGGCGTTGAGGCAGGAGGGATATACGACCGTCCTGGTGAATTCCAATCCGGCGACGATAATGACCGATCCCGAAACCTGTGACGTCACTTACATCGAGCCGCTCACAGTGGAGTCTGTGTCAGCCATTATCCGGCGTGAATGCCCCGACGCGCTTCTGCCCACCGTGGGGGGCCAGACTGCCTTGAACCTGGCGATCGCACTGGACGAATCAGGTGTGCTGGCGGAGTGCGACGTGGAACTCATTGGCGCCCGGCGAGAAGCGATCAGGATCGCCGAGGATCGTAGTTTGTTTAAGCAGGCCATGGACGAAGCTGGATTGCTGATGCCACGCGGCGGTTTTGTCAACTGCTGGGACGATGCTCAGCCGCTGGTTGAACAAACGGGACACCCGGCCATCATTCGACCTTCGTTCGCCCTCGGAGGCACCGGCGGTGGCATTGCTTACAACCCTGAAGAGTTCGAAGAGATCGTGCGTCGTGGCTTGGCAGCTTCTCCCATTCAAGAGGTGTTGATCGAAGAGTCGATCCTCGGCTGGAAAGAGTTTGAGCTTGAGGTAATGCGGGATCTGGCGGACAACGTTGTGATTATCTGCTCGATTGAGAATTTCGATCCGATGGGTGTCCATACTGGTGACTCGATCACGGTAGCGCCGGCTCAGACGCTATCTGACGTCGCATATCAGCGAATGCGAGACGTGGCGATCGCCGTCATGCGCAAAGTCGGCGTGGAAACCGGCGGCTCGAATATTCAGTTTGCAGTCAACCCCGAAAATGGCGAGATACGGATCATCGAGATGAAGCCGGGCGTTTCGCGCTCCTCGGCGTTGGCCTCAAAGGCTACCGGGTTTCCGATTGCCAAGATTGCAGCCAAACTCGCAGTTGGCTTCACCCTCGACGAGATTCCCAACGACATAACGAGAATGACGCGCGCCTCCTTCGAGCCCACCATTGACTACGTGGTTGCCAAGATTCCCAAGTGGAACTTTGAAGAATTCGAAGACCCCAGGAACGAGCTGGGAACGCAGATGAAATCGGTCGGAGAAGCAATAGCGATCGGCCGAACTTTCAAGGAAGCACTCTTCAAAGGGTTGCGTTCGCTTGAAGCTGTCAATCCTCTTCGCCTTGAAGACGTGTCGCCGGATGAATTAGAGCGAAAGCTTGCGCGCCCCAACTCGCAGCGGTTTTCATACCTGACCTACGCCATAAGCCAGGGAATGCCGTTGTCGGAAATCTACCGGCTCTCGCGTATCGATCCATGGTTTCTCGAACAGCTCTCGACGGTGATGGAGACTCAACGGGCGGTGGAAGGTCATAAACTCGAAGAAATTTCGACGCCGACGCTTGCGCTGTTCAAAGGGATGGGTCTTTCCGATCGTCGCCTGGCTTACTTGACCGGGTGCACCGAGAATGAGGCGCGCGCTTATCGCAAGAGTGTTGGCATCGCTCCCGTCTATAAACGGGTAGACACTTGCGGCGCTGAGTTTCAATCCTTCACGCCCTACCTTTATTCAACGTACGAATCAGAAGATGAAGCTGCGCCCACTGACGCGCGGAAGATCATGATCCTCGGTTCGGGACCCAATCGGATCGGGCAGGGAATTGAGTTCGATTACTGCTGTTGCCATGCCGCGTTCGCGTTGCGCGAGGCCGGCTACGAAACAATCATGGTCAACTGTAATCCGGAAACCGTCGCGACTGATTACGACACATCGGATCGGCTTTACTTTGAACCGCTCACGTTCGAAGACGTGATGAACATTGTCGACGTCGAGAAACCGGAAGGCGTCATCGTGCAGTTTGGCGGTCAAACGCCGCTCAACCTTGCGATGCCTCTGCACAAAGCGGGCGTACCGATAATCGGCACCTCGGCAGATTCGATCGATTTGGCTGAGGACCGCAAACAGTTTCGAGGCCTGCTCGTCAAGCTCGGAATTCCGCAGCCGGAAAACGGCTCGGCTGCGAACTGCAACGAGGCAAGAGCAATTGCGAGACGCATTGGTTATCCGGTGTTAGTACGTCCGAGTTACATGCTGGGTGGACGCGCGATGGCGATCGTTTATGACGAGGAGAGTTTGGACCACTATGTGCGCGCAGCGGTGGGAATTACTCCCGATTGTCCAGTCCTAATCGATAAATTCCTGGAGCAGGCCGCGGAATTCGACGTCGACGCCCTGGCGGACGAGAGCGGTTGCGTAATCGCCGGTATTCAGGAACACATAGAGGAGGCCGGGATTCACTCCGGTGATTCGTCATGTGTATTACCCGCCGTTCGCATCGATCCTGAGCATATCGAGACGATGCGTATTTACACGCGCAAGATGGCCCGCGCGCTGTCGGTGCAAGGCTTGATGAACGTGCAGTTCGCCATGAAGGACGATCGAGTGTTCGTTCTCGAAGTAAATCCTCGAGCCTCACGGACCGTTCCTTTTGTCTCGAAGGCTACCGGCGTGGCAATCGCGCGGATTGCAGCGCTGGTTATGGCCGGCAGGAGTCTCAAGAGTTTCAATCTGCCGGACGAACTAACAGTGTCTCGCTTTTTTGTTAAGACTCCGGTGTTCCCGTTTGGAAAGTTTCCGGGGGTCGATCCCGTTCTGGGGCCGGAAATGCATTCGACCGGAGAAGTGATGGGTATTGGCGATACCTTCGGCGAGGCTTACGGAAAAGCAATGATCGGCGCCGGCCTGACACTCCCGGAAAGTGGTACTGCCTTTATCAGTGTCAACCAGGCCGATAAGGGTCTGGCTGTATTGCTGGCCCGACGTCTGACTCAATTTGGGTTCAAGCTCATGGCCACGCTGGGCACGGCTGCAAGAGTGCGCGAGGTTGGCCTGGAAGTTGAAGAAGTTTTCAAGGTGAATGAAGGCCGCCCAGATATCGTAGACCACATCAAGCGCCGTGACGTAGCCTTGATCATAAATACTCCACTGGGTGGCGTTTCAGATCGGGACGAGCAGGACGTTCGGCATGCAGCTCTCCAGTACGGTGTTCCCTGCGTGACAACGATGACGGGTGCGCGGGCCATTGTCGAGGCAATCGGCGCGCACAATAGCCACAAGCCCAGTGTGTATTCGCTGCAGGAACTGCATGCGCCGCGCAGTCTCGCAGCGGCCTAAGCTACATCAACATTCTCGCGTGTAAACAACCGCCCGACGGTGCTTTGGGTGACGTCCCTATCTCACGCTATCGAGTAGTCCTTTCAACAAACTGCCATTCATAAAAGGCGGCCGGACGGTTTCGGCTGCGGCCTCGCGAAGATCAAAGGAGTAACCCCATGGACATGGTGAACATCAGGCCTCGATACATAAACAAGCTCGATCAGGTGAGTGCATTGAGTGAGGAGGAGAGGCAACAGCTCAAGCCGGTGTCCGAAAAATTTGCCTTCCGGACCAATGAGTATTACCAGTCGCTAATTGACTGGAACGATCCGGACGATCCGATTCGACGAATCGTCATGCCGGACACTCAGGAGCTGGACGAGTTCGGAGAAATGGACGCTTGTGACGAGCTGTCTTATACCGCGCTCAAGGGTCTGGAACATAAGTACGCGGACACTGCCTTGCTCCTGGTGAATAACGTCTGTGGGGCTTACTGCCGATTTTGCTTTCGTAAGCGCCTCTTTACCGAGACCAACGATGAAGTAACCAACGATATCACCGATGCCGTCGCTTACATCCAACAACATCCGGAAATCAATAACGTGTTGTTGTCAGGTGGCGATCCTTTGATCATGTCAACCGGAAAATTGAGCCGGATTATTCAACAACTCCGGGAAATCGATCATGTGAGGATCATCCGCATCGGCACGAAGATGACCGCCTTCGATCCCTATCGAATCCTCAACGATCCATCACTGCTCGAGATGGTGAGCCAATACAGTTTGCCGGACCGGAAGATATTTGTGATGGCCCACTTCAACCATCCGCGGGAGTTAACCGAACCGGCTCTGAAGGGCCTGCAGTTGTTGCAGCAGGCTGGCGCGATCACCGTAAACCAATCACCGCTCATCCGCGGTGTTAACGACAAACCGGAGATCATTGCCGAGCTATTCGGCAGATTGTCCTACAACGGAGTCGTGCCCTATTACCTCTTCCTTTGTCGTCCCACGCTCGGCAATGAACCGTACATGGTTCCGGTCGAAAGAGGGTTGGAAATATTTGAAGAAGCCCGTCGCCGTCTTGCTGGTCTCGCCAAGCAGGCCCGCCTTTGCATGTCTCACCGCACCGGGAAAATCGAAGTAGTGGGAAAAATGGAGAACAAGATCGTGTTTCGCTACCACCGTGCTCCCAACCCGTTGGATTGTGGACGCGTGATGATTTTCGACAGCGACCCATCGGCCGCGTGGCTGGATGATTACATGAAGACCGAACCGGTCATTAATTTTAAAGTGACAAGCCACGCTCAAACTGTGTCGGGCTGAAGGTGGAACCGGAACACAACTCGATTAGTCAGGAGAAATAGATGGCAAGCAATCGGGACATGTTCAATCTGATGGGAGCGTTATCGGAGAAGGGGAAGTTTGCGATGAGTTTCTCGATACGAAATTTGCAAGATACAGCGCCACCATAACGAACTTTGTTGGTGAAAATGGGAATTACGAGTTTAGTGCAACGCCGATTCCTCATCCTAGTCCACGCGTCCCGGTGGACCAGACGGCTCGCAGGATTTTCAGAGAAGTTAGTCCCGAACGGACCATTCGCGAAATTCTTCAGACCTTGAGTATCAAGCCCACGTTTAATTTGGTAAATGGCGTCCGCATCCAACTTACCACACCACACTTTCCATATCTGAAGGCGGTGCAGCGAACCTAAGAACAAGGCTGCACAAGGAGTAGTAATGAACCAGTCTACGTTTACGAAGGATGCGCTCGAGTGTTTGATCCTCGGGCATTACGATTTAGGGTTTGACTTTCATGAAGGCCTGCAACGCTCGCGGGGCCTCCAATCGGGTGAGTATCGCAATCTCAGAATGGATTTCATCACCCTGGACGATCGGAAGCTTCCATTTCTGGAGGTGCTCAATCAACAGACGGGTCAGCGGCTGCATTGGACCGAGATGACGCAAGTCGCCCCTGTTTACCTGGCCAGCTTTCTTCGCCACTTAGGTATCGACGCCGAGTTCTCGAGCTTCTTCCACTCAAAGAGCGACGAGTTGAACGAGTTACTAAGCCGGCGCCCAAAAGTGGTGGCGGTGACCACTACTCTTTACTTGACGCCGCTCATAGCCAAAGAGGTAGTGAAGCTCATTCGAAAAAAGAGTCCGGATTCATATATCGTCGTGGGAGGCCCGCTGATAGATAACTTGGCTTACCATTTGGAGGAAGCCGATTTCCGGCTGATCCTCGAAGATATCGGGGGAGATGTTTACGTTCAGCAAAAACAAGGAGAGCAGACGCTCGCAAACTTGTTGCTGAGGCTCAGAGAGAGTAACGACCTGAGCAAGGTGAAGAACCTCTATGTCAAATGGCAAGGTCAGTTTGTATTTACCGGAGCGGAAGCAGAGTTTTCGCTCTCCAACATCAATTGGTCCAACTACCGCCACAAGGATCTGGGTTCGACCCTGCAAACGCGCACAGCTCTAAGTTGCCCGTTTCGCTGCACGTTTTGTGACTATCCGGTGCGAGCAGGGAAGTGGGTGCCACAGGAAATCTCGGGAGTAGAGAACGAGCTGCGCCAGATTGAGGAGCGGTCAAACGTGCGCAATCTGGTCTTCATCGACGACACGTTCAACGTGCCCGCGGATCGCTTTAAAGAGATCTTGCGTATGATGATCCGCAATCAGTTTACCTTCCGTTGGTACTCCTACTTGCGATGCAACATCATGGACGAGGAACTCTGCGACTTGATGTCCCGCAGCAATTGTGGCGGCGTGTTTCTGGGCATCGAATCCGGAGATCCTGATGTGCTGAAGATTATGAAGAAGGTGGCCACGCCAGATCAGTATTTGAAGGGCATGAAGTTGCTGCATGCGAGCGGCATCATGACCTTTGCCTCACTAATAATCGGATTTCCCGGCGAAACTGAGAAGACCGTCGACAATACGATTCAGCTACTGCAAGATGCAGGACCAACGTTTTTCCGCGGAGAAATCTGGTACAACAACCCGCGCGCGCCTATCTATTCCAAGAGCAAAGATCAACATGGCATCTCAGGCATGGGATACCAGTGGCGACACAACACGATGCATTGGGAGGAGGGTTGCGAAATGGTATCGAAGCTATTTCGATCGGTGAGCAACTCGACGTGGCTGCCGATGTACGATTTTGATTTTTGGATTTTGCCTTACCTGGAAGGAAAAGGGATCAGTGTGGACCAGATCAAAAAGTTCGTGGGCGCCTGCGATGATCTGCTTTCAATGGAGATTGACCTCCCCAGAGGAGGACAACGGCTTACGGACCGACCGCTGGCCGAAAACAATCTGCGGCAAATCTGCGGAGAGATCAAACGCACGAGTTTCGCTGCTGCCGCTGCTGGCTGATGGCCGGCAGCAAATGACCGTTTCGAATTGGAGCCCGGCAGGCCCGATCAGTCGAACAATTTGCTTTGGACGGGCAGCTCAAATTACAAGTCCGCGAAGGAGGATAACAAATGTCTCTGCAACACGAGGAAGATGAAGACAAAACCATCTACAAAGTTGTAGTCAATCACGAGGAGCAATATTCCATCTGGCCTGAATATAAAGAAAACGCGCTCGGATGGAGCGATGCTGGAAAGGTCGGTACCAAAGCAGAGTGCCTGGCTTACATTAAAGAAGTCTGGACCGATATGAGGCCGCTCAGCTTGAGAAAGAAAATGGAAGAGATGGCTCAGAACCCGCCGCCCCCTACGCCTTCGACGGATCCAGCTCCGAAAGGCGAGAGCCTTGTTGATCGACTGTGTTTTGGGGACCATCCGGTCATAGTTTGCCAGCGTCCTGAACCGTCAATCAAAGGCTTCAAAGAGGCCCTTGATAGTGGCTACGTGCGCGTTAAATTCACGGACACTAAGGGTGGCACAGAACTTGGTATCAGCGTTGACAAGGAAGCCACTGATTTTGTCGACGCTAACTTTGAGGAAGGAACGGGCCAAGTGCGAGTGGTGGGTGGTCTGTCTCTCGACTACACAAAGGTGCGGTGCATAGCAAGTATTGATTTAAAGACGCTCGACGGTCTCGGCCATTTGGAGAAGGTAGAAGAAGCGGTGATTGGCTGAAGGCGCACTAAACCGCCGCCTTCTTTAGGGGTTGGTGAGGTGGAGAGTGATGCTAAGCGTGGCACAAAGGCGAACTCCAACCCCCTGGTTCAGTTGCCCGAAGCCTGATCCCCAGGCCGGGATGCGTTTGTTTTGCTTTCCGTATGCGGGAGGGGGAGCCTCGATCTATCGAGGGTGGGAGAACTACTTGCCGGCGGGGGTCGAGGTGTGGCCCGTGCAACCGCCGGGTAGAGGCAGCCGCTTTAAGGAATCTGCTTTCGCTACGATGGACTCCCTGGTCACGGCAGCCGCGACGGCGATCAAACCGTTTCTAGATCTTCCTATCTCGCTCTTCGGACACAGCGTGGGCGCCATGGCAAGTTTTGAGTTGGCCCATTTACTTGCCGACGAATTCGGTGTCAACGTGAGGCATCTATTCGTTTCTGGAGCCCGTGGTCCACACCTTCCCAGAAACGGACACAGGATTCACGATCTCCCGGAAGATGAATTCATAACGGAATTGAAAGCGCTTAACGGCACACCGCCAGAAGTGTTGGACAATCCGGAATTGATGAGGATGATAAGCGCGACTCTGCGCGCGGACTTCGCGATCGCGGATACCTATTCTTCCTCAAGCCGGCCGCCGTTGAATTGCCCTATCACGGCGTTTGGTGGTTTGGAAGATAGTCTGGTTTCCAGGGAGGATCTTGAGGCATGGCGGATCCAAACAGCCAACTCATTTGATCTCTGGCAATTGCCGGGGGACCATTTTTTCATTCACACCTCCGATTCGTTGCTCCTACAAATTCTATCTCGCGAGATTAAGAGGCTAATCAAGCGAGATTAGCCTGACATTCATCTGCCTACAGTCTTCTTAAGACCTCATTCAAACCTTTTGAACCATTGAGATCGGCTAGGACTCCGATCTGGAGGACAACAACGTGGCTTGGGTCAATTCGTCAAGTAAAACCATCAGCTGGAAAACAGCCTCTTTGAACAAGGAAGAGTCGGTAAGGGCGATTCTGGTCGCGCTCTTTCTCGCGCTGGCCGCAATTTTCAGTATTCGTGAACACGATCCGCCCGCAACGGTCCCCGCTGCCGCCTCCCCGGACTTATTTTCTGCTATGCGCGCAGTTCGGCATTTGGCCGTAATTGCCGAAAAGCCGCATCCCATGGGCTCGATCGAACACGAGGCAGTCCGAGACTACCTTGTGAGCCAGTTGTCCGGAGCAGGTCTCGAGCCACAAATTCAACAAGCAACCATCGGCACCAAGAAGGGGCCACCGCTGGAAGTGGCAGTGGTGGAAAATGTTCTCGCCCGTTTCAAAGGGACGACCGTCGGCAAGGCAGTGTTGTTGGTGGCACATTACGATTCAGTACTCAATAGCTTTGGCGCCAGTGATGATGGATCGGCCGTGGCGTCCTTGCTCGAGACGCTCAGGGCTCTCAAGGCCGGGCCGCCGCTAAAGAATGATGTTGTTTTTCTCTTTACCGACGGTGAGGAGAATGGGTTGCTGGGAGCACGCGCGTTTGCGGGTGAACACCCATGGGCTAAGGATGTCGGAGTGGTGCTCAACTTCGAAGCGCGCGGCAATAGCGGTCCAGCAATAATGTTTGAGACTACCGACGACAACGGATGGTTGATCAAGCACTTTGCGCAGGGCTCTCCATTTCCCAATGCCAACTCGCTTTCTTATGAGATCTACAAATTGTTGCCGAACGATACGGACCTATCCGTCTTCAGAAAGGCGGGGATGCCGGGATTTAACTTTGCCAATATTGACGGCATTAGTCGCTATCACACTCCGCTCGACAACCTGCAAGGGGTTGACGAAAACAGTCTTCAGCATCAGGGATCGTACGCACTGGCGCTCGCACGTCATTTCGGAAATCTGGATCTCAGCCAGACAAGGGAGAGAAATGCGATCTACTTCGATCTGTTTGGGAACCTGTTGGTCCACTATTCAAGTGTCTGGGTGATACCGTTGACGCTGTTTGTTTCCGCTCTGTTTGTGACGCTTTTAATTGTGGGCTTGCGAAAACAGAAGCTGACGGTTCGAGGAATCACTTGGGGGTTTCTTTCTCTCTTCGTCAGTATTGTAGTTGCTTCACTGGCGGGATGGTTACTCTGGAAAGCTGTATGGATGATTCGCGAAGGCCCGTCAGCCGAAGCCACTCAAAGTCGACTGTTGCTATTGAGTTTTGTCGCCTTGGCCATCGCGACGACGTCTGCCGTTCATGCCCTCGTGCGCAATCGAGCCGGCGTCGAAAGCCTGGCGGCAGGAGCGTTGCTCTGGTGGTTGATTCTAATGGTCATCACCTGCATTTATTTACCAGGGGGAACTTTTGTCTTTCATTGGCCGCTCTTCTTCAGTCTGGTCGGTCTGGGATGGATGATATTGGTGCCACGGAGTAAGAGGACGATCAGCTTGCTCAACCCACTGATTCTGAGCCTTTGCGCAATTCCGGGAATCATCCTGTTGGTTCCCATCATATATCAAATTTTCCTGGGCCTGACGCTAAATTGGACCTTATTGGTAATCGCAATGGTCGGATTGCTATTCGGACTCCTCTTGCCCCAACTTCGCTTGATCGCTACACCGTTCAAATGGGTACTTCCTGGAGCGTTTGCCGGGGCAGCCATGATTCTACTCGTGGCGGGAGTTCTGACTAATTCTGTAAACGCGGAGAGACCATCGAACCGCATCTATTACGCCCTGAATGCTGACACCGGAAAGGCAGTCTGGGCCAGCGACCTTACACGTGGTGATGATCGGACGTCACAATTCTTTATGGGACACGAGGAAAAAGGGACTTTAGGGGACTTTGCTTATGCAAAAACGTCAAGGCAGTACACGCTTAGTTCCGCTCCAGTTGCGCAATTGCCGGTTCCCGAAATGTCGGTGCTTGAAGACAAATCGGTAAACGGTGTACGTACTCTCCGAATGCGAGTTTCGTCACCGAGGCGAGCCGGTGTACTGTCAGTATACGTTGATTCCGAAGCCCAGCTCCTGAGGGCCCTGATCAACGATAAGCCGATCGATGATGAACGAGACCCGTCGCCCGCCTCCCCAGAATCAAAAAGTCAGTGGGGATTACACATTGATGGCTTTCCACAACAGGGTGTCGAATTGCAGTTGCAAATCAGGGCGTCCGAACCTTTAAAGATCAGGCTCGTTGATCAGTCTTACGGCCTGCCACCCCTGAATGCCGCGACCAATCCCCAGTTTCATACCGGCTCCGCAAAATCAGATTTGACTTTGCTCGCTAAATCCTTTTCCCTCTAAACTGAAAATCATCAGTTTGTGGTCGAACGGGCGCCTTTTGGCGCCAGTTCTGTTTCAAGGCTTGGGACACGTCGGGATTGCTAAAACGGTCCTGATGATCAGTTCTAGCCCGGGATTCTTTGAAGTGAGTCTCTACTCACGACGAGGCACCCCTGATAGCTGATGGCCGTGAGCAACACAATGACGCGATCCTTTTCCTTCAGGTCACGTTCGAAAATGCCCACGAAGTTCCTCAACGGGCCAGCCTTGACGACTACCTTATCGCCAGGCTTCAGATCGTCGCCGATCTGGACGAACCCATTTTTGTCAATTCGATCGTGAATAAGGCGGATGATGTCTTCATCAACCCAAGCCGGCTTTCCGCCGAAATTAACAATCTCGTGAACACCGCGGGTGAACCAAATTTTTGGTAGCTGTTCGCAAGCGTTGAATTTGGCGAAGATGTACCGAGGAAACAACGGCCGGGATATGTATGATGGTGCGCCGGTAAACTCGTTGTAACGGCGCGTTTTCAACCTGGGGTTCAAAGTTTCGACTCCCCACGCCCTTAAGTTGTTGTTAGCTCTCTCTTCTTGCTTTGGATTCGTGTGTACTACATACCATCGAGGGATATCCTCTCCTCTTTCGATATTCATGATGGCCTCCATTTGGCAAATGGAGTCCCAAATCCCAACACCTCCCCGGTCACTCACTGAGACGCCGATCTATCCAGGATCACGTATGCCCCGGTCAGAAAGAAACACGCATATTCTGGGAATCAGTTCAGTTGATTGGCGTAGGCGACCTGAAAAACTAGAGGGTCAACCTGGTAGGTATCATGCATTGTGACTCCTTGAAAACTACATCTTGAGTCCACACTGCACTTTGCGTTATGATGCGGCTTGTCGAGCGACACACTCTTACGCTTAGGCAGTGAGGGCTGTGTTGTTTAGATGCTCCGTCGTTACTGGCCATAATGACGGAGCTTTCCTTACGCAAACTCCATTTCGCTAACAAATATTCGAGATTTTAGATCTTGGCGCGAAGACTGACTCGGCAAGAGTTTGCTCGCGTAACGTCCGCGTTCACCTCTTTTGGAAATGCAGACATAGTTCGAAGCAAGTCGAGACCCATGCGCAAGCAAAAGTGGATGCTCTGAAAACACTACCGCACCTTATATAGAGCAACCGCCAACTATGACGGATGGCTGACACTACTGACGAGCCCACAAAGGGAGGGGAGTGCCTCGTCTTTATCCTGTCTCAAACGGCAAGGAGACCATGTCAGGCAAGAGTTTAACCGTACGGTGAGCATGATACTCCTTTCTTATCGCGTGTCAACCAGAAAGAACTAATACTCTTCGCTGCCCTTGCAAAGTGATTGGCTATGAACTCTAGGGGTGAGGTTAAAGGCCAACAAAATTTTTGTTGGCCCAACTACGGCGTTAGTTTTGCGTTCAAAGAGTCTCGACAAAGTATCCCTCTGTGGCTCCTTATTGCAGTAAGTTTGTTACTGTGCTCTGGCCATTTTTGTCATCGGCGGTATTGAGAAGTCACAATTTCCCTGGGAATCACCGCTACCAGTCCTCTCGATCTTGTTGCGTCGCATACTCACACCTTGTCGCGGCCTGCTTTGCTCGGCTGCCGGTTTCATATAAGATAGGTTAGCTCGTAGAGGCGCCAATTATGTTTGGACCTCCTTGTGGCCGCCGCAATATTTTCTCACTCGAGGTTGGACCTCATGGTCCAGCGCCTTTTTTCGCTCGACTGGCAGCTGGCGATGTCCTACTTGGCAGGCGTTGTTGGCGCTTCAATTATGCCAGGCCTATTGCGCCGGACCAGGTCAAAGCTTCTATCTGGCTCTGGAGAGAGATTGGCGTTTCTACAGGCTCAGGAGAAACTCTCCAACGCGATGGCCGTTCTCGTACGGTGCGTCGCTCCTCAATAAAGCGTTGCCAGATGAACTCGCACGTCCTCCTTGAAACTGTATAGACCGGAGAGATGGGTAACACATGTTCGGACACATGGGTAACACTTCGCAAGTGGTAGGTTGAGTCTCCGAAAGGAGAACGGCCAATGCCCTGGAAGGAGTGTTCGAAGGTGGATGAGCGTGGAGAGTTCGTGAGCTTGTCGAAGGTGGAGGGAGCCAACGTCTCGCAGTTATGCGAAAGGTTCGGGATCAGTCGCAAGACCGGCCATAAGTGGCTACGACGATTTGATAGCCAAGCGAGCTAGCCAGTCCGCTGGTTGGACGAGTAGGTGACTCCGGCACCCTGTGTTGCTCTTGAAGTTCTGCGTAGGAAGCGCAAACTATACCCGCGGAATGCGCGGCGAAAGAATAGCCCAGAACTGTCAGATCGGAGGGCAGCAGATCCTTTGCAAGCTGAATTTTCTAGGTGGTCTCCGCCGCCGAAATCACTCTCGCTGAGCGCCAGTGAAGTGCATGTTTGGCGCATCGTATTGGAACAACCGCACCGGGAACGGAACTTTCTGGATACGCTTAGCTTGGATGAACGTAGCCGCGCCAATCGCTTTCACTTTGCAAGAGACCGCAGACACTTCATAGTGGCGCGTGGCTTCTTGCGACTTGTCGTCAGTCGCTATCTGGAAACAGATGCTGAGCAGTTGCGCTTCTGCTATGGCGCCTATGGCAAGCCTGCTTTAGACGGTGTGCATCGAAACAGCCGGCTGCGCTTTAATATGTCTCACTCACGCGGTGTAGGCCTTTATGCAATAACCCATGCCCGTGAAATCGGGGTTGACGTTGAACATATTCGTGCCGACTTTGCCAGCGAGGAAATT
>WNFP01002848.1_pt1 | contig 14368 bp, 14 predicted proteins | sample 5400201 | NCBI WGS metagenome assembly WNFP01 (sample SAMN13153355, study PRJNA577476) | soil metagenome | isolation source: 115 cm saprolite under Madrone tree | place: USA:California | collected 2016-06-14
CCGGTGGTGCCGAACTTCATGCCAGCCATATAGACAATGTTGGCGGCATCCGGGAGAGCGGAGAGCGAATTCGAATCCAGCAAGTCACAGCGCAGCGTTTCCACACCCCACACTTGCAACTGCGACTCCAACTTGGGGGATGAGAAACGGGAGACGCCGATCACACGCCGCGAAACTCCCGCGATCTCCGATGCTCTTTTCGCCATGCGGGCGAGAGTCGGGCCCATTTTTCCGCCGACGCCCAAGATGACAATGTCGCCACTGAGGGCAGCGAGCGTGCGAACGACGGCCTCCGACGGCTCGCTGAGAAGTTCATCCAGCTCCTCGATATCCCGGATGGAAGTCTTCTGGCGTGATGTTGCCACTCGTTACTCTCGTTTCCTTCGAAGCGGCGGTGATTGGATGCCCATAAAACTGGCGAGTGCGATTGTACTCGAATAGCGGGAGCATGGTCTTCCGCCTTTGTCTGCGCCTTTGCAGACTTTTTTCTGCGGCCCGGAATCCTCCGGAGACCATTCGAATGGGTTTACAATCTCCCCCGAGGAATTCGGCAGCAGCCATGCGCTTGCGCATCATGACGATGGCGGACATCCCGGCGGGAATGCGGCTGAAGGAGATCGCGGGCTGGAATCAGACCGCGGAAGACTGGAAACGGTTTCTCGAAGCCAGCCCGGAAGGTTGCTTTGCCGCGGAAGAAGGCGGGAGAGTATGCGGCACGGCGACGACGATCTCGTTTGAAAATCGATTTGCATGGGTCGGGATGGTGCTGGTGGACCCGGAGTACCGAAGTCGAGGTATCGGAACCCGGCTTCTTGAAAGAGCGATCGAGCACCTCGATGATTTGAAAATTCCCGCCATCAAGCTCGACGCGACACCGCAGGGAAAACCGCTCTACGAAAAATTAGGATTCGTGTCCGAATACGAGATCGAACGATGGACTCTGAAGAGATCTGCGTCCCAGGCGGCGAAAGCGTCCGGCCCCGGTACGCGCGATTTATTGTCTCCGGAACTCTTGGAATCCATTTGCAAAGTGGATCAAGAGATTTTTGGCGCAGACCGCAGTTTCTTGCTTAAGTCTCTCCATGAGGATGCGCCCGAATTCACGGCGGGGATTTGGAATGCAGGTGTGATCGAGGGTTATGCATTCGGGCGGCGTGGCTCTTTCGCGGACCAGCTCGGTCCCTGGATGGCGAGAGACGCAAGCACAGCTCGCCAGCTACTCGAAACATTCCTGGCACACTCTTCGCGTGAGTCCCTCGTGGTGGATTATTTGAAATCAAACGCCATCGCCGGCGGGTTGCTGAAAACTTTCGGATTCAGCTATGCGCGCGTGCTCACTCGAATGTACCGGGGATCGAATGGCCATCCGGGACGATCGGAGCTCCTTTGTGCAATTCTGGGCCCGGAGTTCGGCTGAGAAGGTTTGGCCGCAGGACCCGCCGTTTGCTTCTTCTTTTCGGAACGTAGATTTCGGTTTTCGGGGAGACACAGGGCTCATTCATGGCGAACCATCGATCAACGCGCATCTTTTACGGGTGGTGGATTGTTCTTGCGGCGTTCCTGAATCTCTTCTTTGCCGTCGGTATTATTTTTTATGGATTCCCGGTTTTTTACCCCGCTTTCGTGGAGTCCCTGGGATTCACGCGCGCGCAAGTCACGCAGGGGTTCTTCCTCGGATTTCTTTTGGCGGGCCTGCCGTTTGGCTTGCTGGCGGGAGCAGTGATCGACCGGATAGGCGCGCGATGGGTCATTCTATCGGGAGCCGGCCTCGTCGGTATTTCTCTTGTGCTCATGGGGTCCATGACCAGGCTCTGGCATTACGAACTATTCTGCATCATGGAAGTTCTGGGCTACGTGCTCGCGGGACCTATCGCCAATCAAGTCCTCGTCGCTCACTGGTTCCGAGTTCGGCGCGGCCGGGCGATGGGTTACGCGTATCTCGGGTTAGGGCTAGGCGGAGTCGTTTCGCCGTTGCTGGTTCATTCTTTGATGAGAAGCTTCGGTTGGCGGCATACCCTGGAGATCGTGGGCTTGCTGATACTGGTCGTGTTGCTCCCGGTGGGGATCGGGATCACGCGTTCCACTCCTGCCGAAATGGGGCTTCTGCCGGATGGGGCGGAAAGCAGTGGCCTGCGCGAAGAAAAGAACAGCGCCACGCTTGCGCCCGCGAGCGGAGTCGGGGCTGCGGTTCGCACGGCGAATTTCTGGCTTATCCTGGCGGGATCCACGCTGGTGATGGGCGCCATAGGTACGGTACCTCAACATTTCATCCTCTTCCTCAAAGATCAGGGCTACTCGGCAGCCACCGCCTCTCGATACCTTACAGCTCTGCTTGCTTCAAGCCTCGGCGGCCGCGTAGTAGTGGGTTACCTGGCGGACCGCTTTCGGAAGAAGAACACCATGGCGCTGTTCTACGCATTGCTCAGCGCATCGGTGCTCTTACTCGGTATGGCCCATCAGTCCGTTGTCGTGTGGACCTTCGCCTTGATCTTCGGCTTCTCCATGGGCGCGGACTACATGCTCATTCCGCTTGTCACGGCGGAGTGCTTCGGGACGGCGTCGCTTGGCAAGCTGCTGGCCCTGATCATCATGGGATACTCGCTCGGTCAGTGGGGAGCGCCTTGGATTGCGGGAAGAATCTTCGATTCGCGGCACAGCTATGAATTGGCATGGAAAATCCTGGCGGCAGCGGGCCTGCTCGGAGCCGCCGCCATTTACGCGGTCTCGGACCGGCAAAGTACAAACCACGTCTAACGTGCGAAAAGAAGTTGCCAATCAACCGACAACCAGGCCTCACGCCTTGACGCCGTTGGTGGCGTCAGATAGCGTAAAATGATTGCGTGCTTCCTTTGAGCCGCTGGTGAGAATACCGTGAGAATTCTGTTCGTGGCATCGGAGGGGCTGCCGTTTTCAAAGACGGGCGGCCTCGCGGACGTCGTGGAGGCGCTGCCGAAGGCGCTGGTGGTGCAGGGCCACGAAGTAGCAGTGGTGTTGCCGCGGTACCGCGGGACGAAAACCACTGCGGTGGTGATGCCGAGCCTGACGATTCCGATGGGCGGGACGCGGCTGCGCTTTCCGGCGATTGCCGACGGCACGCAACTGAATGGCGTGCGCTACTACTTTGTGGATGATCCGGAGTATTTCGATCGTGACGGATTGTATGGCGGCCGCACCGGAGATTATCCGGACAACGCGGAGCGGTACACGGAGTTCTGCCGCGCGGCAATTGAGGTGACGAAGCATGTCTGGCCGGCGGATGTGATTCATTGTCATGACTGGCAAACGGCGCTGCTGCCGGTGCTGCTGCGGACGTCTTACGGCGATGATCCGCTGGTGAAAGATATTCCTGTCGTATTCACGATTCACAACATGGGGTATCACGGGCAATTCGCTAGAGATGTGCTGGACCGCGCGGGAATTCCCCAGAGCGTATTTCATCCCGGCGGGATTGAGTTTTACGGAAAAGTGAACCTGCTGAAGGGGGGGCTAGTTTATTCGGATTACTTGACGACCGTCAGCAGGAAATATGCGGAAGAGATCCAGACACCGGAAAATGGACACGGACTAGATGGCGTTGCGAGAGGCCGCGCGGACCGCCTGGTGGGAATTTTGAACGGCGTGGATTACGCAGCGTGGAACCCGGAGAAGGACAAGCTCATCGCGGCAAACTACTCGGCGAAGGATTTGAGCGGGAAGCAGGTGTGCAAGCAGGAACTGCTGGAATTGTTCGGATTGTCACACGATTACCTGGAATGGCCGTTGATCGGGATCGTGTCGCGTTTCGCAGATCAAAAGGGCTTCGATTTGATCGCCGAAAAAGCGCACGAACTAATGCGCGAAGATCTGGTGCTGGTGGTGCTGGGAACGGGCGAGCGCAAATATGAGGACTTGTTCCGGGCGCTGGCGGCGGCCTATCCGGGCCGCGTGGGCGTGAAGATCGCTTACGACAACGCGCTGGCGCACAAAGTCGAGGCGGGGGCCGATATGTTCCTGATGCCTTCGCGCTACGAACCCTCGGGGTTGAATCAGATGTACAGCTTGAAGTATGGTACGGTGCCGATCGTGAGAGCCACCGGCGGGTTGGACGACAGCATCGAGCCGTTCGATGTGGAGCACGGCACAGGGACCGGGTTCAAGTTCAAGGAGTACACCGGCGAGGCGCTCTTGTTTGCGATTCGGCAGGCGCTGCATCATTACATGGATGAGCGGATCTGGAAGCGCATCCAGTTGAACGGGATGGCGAAGGATTTTTCGTGGAAGACGCCTGCGGCGGAGTATGCGAAGCTGTACGAGGCCGCGCGAGTCCCTCGCGGATTATCGTCACAGGCACAAAGCTCGGGAAAGGCCGCTCCAGGCGCCGGACAACCGGGCCGCGGGGCGGGGGAGAGCACGCAGGCGGCGGGGCAAGGCGCAAGAAACCAAAAGCCTGTTGGAACATCTAATTAGGCTGATTCAGGAGAGCGAAGCGGCGGCCAGATTGGCAAGCCGCTGAGGACAAAGAACATGGCTGACAATACAATTCAAACGGCAACGGATGGAAATTTCGAAGCCGAAGTGCTTACCGCGAGCAATTCGCAGCCGGTGATGGTGGACTTCTGGGCGGAATGGTGCCGTCCATGCCACATGCTCGCGCCGACGGTGGCGGAGATCGCGCACGATTATGCAGGCAAGCTCAAAGTGATGAAGTTGAACGTCGATGAGGCGATGAATTCAGCGGGCCGGTATCGCGTTCAGGGAATTCCCACGTTGTTGTTGTTCAAGAATGGACAGGTCGTCGAACAGATCGTGGGAGCAGTGCCGAAAGAGCAGATCACCAAGGCGCTGGAGCGGCACATCGCGTAAAGCCTGGCGCATACCAGGCTTTTGCAAGAAGGCGCGTCCCGACCCGGTCGGGACGCGCCTTCTTGATTGAGAGACAAGAGTTCAAGAATGACAGGGCCTGTGATGCAACTCATCTTCGGGCTATGAGCGGAGAATCCTCCAGCCGGCCGCTGCGAATTCCTTTTTGGTGTGCGGCGGTCGTTGTTGGTCTAATCCAGGTGTGGGCGCACCGTCATAACATCAATCCGGACAGCATCTCCTACATAGAAATCGCGCAGTCGGCCAGGGAGGCTGGCTGGAAGAGCTACGTGAATGGATACTGGAGCCCCCTTTACCCTTTCGTGTTAGCGAACGCTTTTCGAATATTCGATCCCGGTCCTCTCTGGGAGTCGACGGTTGTCATTTTCGCGAATCTTGCCATCTATCTTGCCAATCTGGCGTGCTTCGAGTGGTTCCTCAGGGAGTTGATTCTGTTGCGCGACGCTTCGAATCACTCGGCTGACCGAGGCTTTCCGATTTCCTCGCGAACCCTGTGGATTTGCGGGTACGTCTTTTTTATGTGGGCTGGGCAGTTTTGGGTGACTCCTGGGTGGGTTTCGCCGGATTTGTGCGCCGCCGGATTGGGCTACCTGGCGACAGCGGCACTCATTCGTATTCATCGAGGCCAGGCAAGCTGGGCGACGTTTGTGTTTTTTGGAGCGGTACTTGGGCTTGGGTATCTGGCAAAAGCGCCGATGTTTCCACTGGCCTTTGTGTTTCTAGCTTGCGGTTTTCTGGCTGTGAGTTCGGATCGACGAGCTTGGACCCCTGCCACTCTTGCTGCAGTTGTTTTTCTTATGATTGCTGCGCCCTTAGCAGGTTCTTTGTCTAAGGCAAAGGGAAGGATGACGTTTGGAGACAGCGGCAGGATCAACTACGCCGAGTTTGTGAACGGCGCTTCGAAGTACGTGCATTGGGAGGGCGAGCCTCCCGGCACTGGAATTCCGGCTCATCCGCCGCACAGGCTTCTGGGTGAACCTCCGGTATACGAGTTCGCTGCGCCCATCGGGGGAAGTTACCCGCTCTGGTACGATCCTTCCTATTGGTATGAAGGAATCAAGCCGCACTTTTCCCTCAAGGGACAACTGATGGCGCTGTACCGCACTACGAGCAGCTATCTGAGGATCTTTTCGGTTACGGGGACTCTCTACGCCGTGTTCGTCACGCTCTATTTTCTCGTGAGGAAGTCTGGGAGCTGGGGCGGGGGATGGATGGAGGAGAAGTTTGTCTGGATCCCGCTGGTTGCGGCGTTCGGGATGTATGCTCTGGTCCATGTGGAGCCGCGCTTTGTCGGAGGATTCGGCCTCATGTTGCTGATGAGACTCCTCGCGGGGGTGAGGTTTGAGAAGCAGGAAGGGAAATGGGCGCTGAGTGGCCTGGCTTCCGTAATCATTCTTGCGCCTGCACTGGCGACTGTTATTTCAACGGGGAAAAATTCGAAGGACATACTGAGGCCCGCGACTTTCGAGCAATGGGAAGTGGCGCGCGGGCTGCACGAAATGGGCATTCCGCAGGGAATGGAGTTGGGTTACATCGGGACTGGCTTGGGCGCTTACTGGGCGCATCTTTCGGGCGTGCGCATCATTGCCGAGATCCCGGACAAAGAACAACCGCGTTTCGTCGCTGCGGATGCTGCGCGGAGGCAGCAGGTTCTCGCGCTGTTTTCCTCCGTTGGAGTAAAAGCCGTCGTGACAAAGAATGCAGCGGCCGCCAATCCCGCGGACGGTTGGCGTCAAATTCCGGGAACGCATTATTTTGTCTGGCAGGAGCCGTGGCTTATCGCGGCGCCGGAAAAGAAGTGAAGAATGTGGCGGGAGTGAAACCACAAAGACCATGACGACGAGCCAGAAGATGAGCAGAGTGCGTTGCACCTGGGCGAATAGTGAGCTGAACATTCCCTATCATGACGAGGAATGGGGTGTGCCCGTGCACGACGAACACAAATGGTTTGAGTTTCTGATACTCGAAGGCGCCCAGGCGGGTTTGAGCTGGGACACGATATTAAGAAAACGCACGCGATATTGTGAAGTGTTGGACGGATTTGACCCGGAGAAAGTGGCGCGCTACGACAAAAAGAAGGTTCGCGAACTGCTCCGCGACGCCGGAATCATCCGCAACCGCCTGAAAATCGACGCCACCATCAGTAACGCCCGCGCCTTCCTTGAAGTCCAGAAGGAGTTCGGCACTTTTGATGCCTACATCTGGCGCTTCGTCGGCGGCCGGCCCAGACAAAACGCCTGGAAAACCCTCAAACATCTCCCTGCAAAGACCCTCGAATCCGACGCCCTCAGCAAAGACCTGCAAAAGCGCGGCTTTCGCTTCGTCGGCTCAACCATTTGCTACGCCCTCATGCAAGCGACAGGAATGGTGAACGATCATCTGGTGAGTTGTTTCCGCTACCGAGATTTGTCGAAATAGGGGTGAGCGCTGGGTTACTTGCGTATAGGGCGGGGCGAGCTTACGATAAGAACCTGCCGTTTCTTGGTGTTTTCCAAAGCAGTAAAGGCGAAGTGATGATTGCGACGCGGAAGTGTGGCTGAGGAGAGGGAAGAGACAGGTAAGAATGCCTGTCCTACCTTGGGGAGAAAGTCTGCATGAAATCGGTGGTGGTGGTCGGTGCGCAATGGGGCGATGAAGGCAAAGGCAAGGTGGTGGACTACCTTGCAGGATCGTTTGATTACATTGCGCGCGTCGCGGGCGGCCACAACGCGGGGCACACGGTCATCATCGGGAAAGACCGCTACGTGCTGCAACTGATTCCTTGCGGAATTCTTCGGCCGAAGCAGCAAGCGGTGATCGGAACGGGCACGGTCGTGGATCCGGCAGCGCTGGTGGCGGAAATTGCGACGCTCTCCAAGGTGGGGATAGAAGTGAAGGGGCGCCTGCACGTCAGCAATCGCGCCCACCTGATTTTTCCGTATCACCGTGAGCTGGACAAAGCCGCGGAAGGCGCGCGCGGCGCGAACAAGATTGGCACGACTTCGCGCGGGATCGGCCCGGCCTACGAAGACAAAATGGCGCGGCGCGGGCTGCGCATGTGCGACCTGTTGGAGCCGGAGTTATTTCGAAAGAAAGCGGCGCACGTGGTGGCGGAGAAGAACCGGCTGGCGAAGGGCGCGTACGGCGCGGACATCGACTTTTCGCATGAAGTGGAAGAAACGCTGAAGCTGGGCGAAAAGATTCGCGGGTACATTTGCGATACGGCGGAACTGTTAAACCGCGCACTGGACGAGGGGAAGTCCGTGCTGTTCGAAGGCGCGCAGGGGACGATGCTGGACATCGACCATGGAACGTATCCCTACGTAACTTCTTCGAGCGCGACCTCCGGCGGTGCGGCGACGGGAGTGGGCGTGCCGCCGACGAAAATCAAGCATGTACTTGGAATCTCGAAGGCCTACACCACTAGAGTGGGTGGCGGACCGTTTCCGACGGAGATGCCCGATCTCGAGGCCAAAGAAGTGCGCGAACGCGGAAAAGAATTTGGCGCGGTGACCGGGCGGCCGCGGCGCTGCGGCTGGCTGGATTTGCAGGTCCTGCGCTATGCGAAAATGATCAATGGGATCGATTCGCTGGTAATCACCAAACTGGACGTTTTTGATACGCAGCGGGATATTCAGGTGTGCGTGGGATACAAATACAAAGGCACGCCGCTGAAAGAAATGCCGGCGCTCGCGGAAGAATACGAGCACGTTACGCCCGAATACAAAACGCTGCCAGGATGGAATGAGAAAACGTACGGCGTGAAAGATGGCGCGAAGCTGCCAAAAGCGGCGATCGACTATCTGCGCTTTATTTCGGATTTTCTGCAGGTCGAGATTGGAATGATTTCCACTGGACCCGAACGCGACGCGACGATTGTGCCCGCAGGCACGCTGCTGGCCCGTTGGTTATAGCCAGCGGCCTAAGATCCACACGATGCTCACCTACGAGCAAGCCCGGAACAAAGTCGTCGAACAAGTTGGGAAAGGGAAAGGACCACGCGCGACTGCCGTTGTGAGCGTGTGGGATGCGCTCGGACTGGTGCTGGCCCAGGAAGTTCAGACAGACCGCGAATATCCGCCATTTGACCGCTCGACGCGGGATGGGTACGCGCTTCGCTCGAAAGAAGCTGCGCCGGGCGCACAACTGAAGTGCGTGGGAGAAATCAAAGCCGGCGACACAGTGAGGGAAGTACTCGCCGTGGGAACCTGCTTGCAAATCATGACGGGCGCCGCGGTACCGGCAGGCGCGGATGCGGTCGTGATGATTGAACACACGAGCCGCGAAGGCGATGTTGTGCGATTCGAACGTGGAGCGCAACCCGGGCAGAACATCGTGCCAAGGGGAAGCGAGGCGGCAGCCGCGCGGACAATTTTGATTCCGGGCATGCGGCTCGGCTACGCGGAGCTGGCGCTGGCGGCGCAAGTCGGTGCGGTGCGCTTGCAATGCGCGACGCGGCCGCGCGTGGCCATTCTTTCAACCGGGGACGAAATAGTTTTGATCGACGAAACACCCGGAGACTTTCAGATTCGAAACAGCAATAGCGTCACCCTTGCCGCGCAGGTTCGAATCGCGGGAGGCGAGCCGGTAGTCCTGGGAAATGCCGCGGATCGCATCGAGGATTTGGGAGAGAAAATAGAACGCGGGCTGAAAGAAGATGCGCTCGTGCTGTCCGGCGGCGTCTCGATGGGAAAGTACGACCTGGTTGAAAGCGTGCTCAAAGCCATGGGCGCGGAATTCTTTTTCGATGCCGTGGCGATCCGTCCGGGGAAGCCCGCTGTGTTTGGAATATGCCAGGGCAAGCCAGTGTTCGGCTTGCCGGGGAATCCCGTTTCGACGATGGTGACGTTCGAATTGTTTGTGGCGCCTGCGATTGATCTGTTGAGCGGTGCGCAGGCGCGCGCGTTGCCGCTGGTCGAGGCGCGGCTTGCGGAAGCCTTGAAGGAAAAGCCCGGGCTGGCGCATTTTTTGCCCGCGCGCCTGGAGTGGCGCGGACGGGCGCCGGAAGTGAAGGCATTGAAGTGGCAGGGATCGGGCGATATCACCGCGCTGTCGAAGGCGAATTGTTTTCTGGTGGTGCCGGCGGACCGGGAAAAGATCGAGATCGGCGAGAGCGTTTCCGTGCTACTGAGGAAGGACGTAGTCTAAACAAGACTAGATGGCCAAGCTGTCGCATTACGGTAAGCAAGGCGAAGTCCAGATGGTTGACGTGTCGGAGAAAGCGGTGACGACACGAACGGCGGCAGCGCGGGGTTTTGTGAAGATGAAGCCGCGCGTCGTGAGCGCAGTCCGGCGCCTGAAAAACCCGAAAGGGAATCCTTTGGAAGTCGCGCGGATTGCGGGAATCGCGGCCGCAAAGAGAACCGCGGAATGGATACCTCTTTGTCATCCACTGCCGCTGACGCACATTGATGTGACCGCACGGCTATGCCAAAATGGCGTGGAAGTACGATCCACAGTGACCACGGCCGCCCAGACGGGCGTGGAAATGGAAGCCCTGGTCGCCGTTACCGCTGCGGCCCTCACAGTCTACGACATGTGCAAAGCCCTCGATAAAGGGATGGAAATTACGGACATCGTTCTCACCGAGAAGACCGGTGGGAAGAGCGGGGACTTCCATCGGCGAAACGCCGCACGGAGGCGCGTGCGATGAGCACGGCAGCGCACAAAACGGTAAAGCTGCTGCTGGCGGATGACAACCCGCTGGTGCGCGAGTTGATCGTGAAGGGGCTTGATGCGGTCTGCGAAGTGGAGACCTCCACGGACGGCGCGGACGCGCTCCTGAAGGTCGTCGACGCCCCGCCCGATGTGATTCTTTGCGATTACAAAATGCCCGGCCTGGACGGCAGGCAACTCTTCGAGAAACTGCGCGCGCGGGAGTCGACGCGGCACATTCCGTTTTTGTTCATGGCCAGCCGGCCGGACATCGAGGAGCGTCTGAGGCCGCTGGTGGATGGCGTCGAGGATTTCATTACCAAACCATTTTTGATTAAAGATCTGGTGCGCATCACGAAAAAAGTTGTCGATCGCTTGCACCTCGAAAAACTGCAGAAAAAAGCGTCACGGCCGGGCGTCATTCAAGGACGGCTGGAAGAGATGAGCATGATCGACCTGATGCAGTCGCTGGAGATGGGGCAGAAGTCCTGCCGGTTGATCGTGCGGCAAAACGGCGCGCAGTGTGAACTGTATTTTGCAAGCGGGCAGTGCCGCGACGCCAAGATCGGTTCGGTGGAAGGGGACGACGCCGTTTATAAAGTTGTGTTGTGGACGGCGGGAGAATTTGAAATCGATTTCAACGCGGCGAACGCCTCGACAAAGACGACCACGACGCGCAACACGACCGGCCTGTTGATGGAGGCGATGCGGCTGATGGATGAGGCCAATCGCGATACGGTAGGAGCGCCGTGAGTCTCCCGAAGAAACCTTCCTAATGCGCGTCGCGGTCCTTACCATCAGCGACTCCGTAACCAAGGGCGAGCGCGAGGATTTGTCCGGCCCCGCCGTTGTCGCGTTTTGCCGCGGGCTGGGCTGGGAAGTCACCTCGTCATTGCGCGTGTCGGACGATCCCGCAAATATTCGCGAGCAGTTACGCGCCGTAGCGGATTCCGGGCGCGTGGACGTCCTCTTGACGACGGGCGGAACGGGCATCGGACCGCGGGACAATACGCCAGAAGCGACCCAGGCGGTGGCCGACAGGATCGTGCCCGGACTTTCCGAAGAAATGCGCCGCAAGGGGCTGGAGCACACGCCGACCGCCGTGCTGTCGCGCGGCACGGCTGCCGTACGAACGAAGACGCTTATCGTCAATCTGCCGGGAAGCCCCAAAGGCGCGGTGGAATCTCTTGAGGCGGTAGCCCACCTGTTTCCGCACGCGGTAAAAGTCTTGCACGGCGCTCGGCACGACTAGAGTTCCATTGGCGTTTACCGAACAGGTCAAATCCTGAGACGTTCTGTTCGGACCTGCTCAGCCGTTGAACGGATTCTCTTTTCGGCCCAGCGTTGCCGCACTTCAGCCAGAAATTTCTCTCTGTCCTTTTGTATTAAGCGGACAAGCGCTTGGTTACCGGTATCTTCGTGCCCGGCTGCCCACAGGACCATTTCCGTGAGCACCGGGGCAAGATCGATTCCTTTCGCTGTGAGCAAGTAAATCAGCTTTCGTCCATCCGACCGATCTCGCTCGGTGGTGATGATTCCATGAGCTACCAGCTTCCGCAGGCGATCTGCCAATATGTTCGTCGCGATTCCTTCGTAGGACTCCAGGAATTCCTTGTAGCTCCGGAATCCCCGGAGCATCATGTCGCGGATGATCAGCAACGACCACCGATCGCCCAATATCTCCACCGAAGCATTCAGCGGACACCCCGACCGCCGCTTTGCACTCGGTTTCTTCTTTGGCATAATTCGACGGTAGCATATTTTCACTTGCATTTCACAAGTAAGATGGGCACACTGCCTCTCGCGATGCGGGCGATCCTTAGTCTAGCCTACAAGGAGTAAGTTATGAGCGGAGTACGAGTTCTGGTTGGCACACGCAAGGGCGCGTTCGTCCTGACGTCGGACGGCAAGCGCGAACGCTGGGATGTTAGCGGCCCCCATTTTGCAGGATGGGAGATGTACCACGTCAAGGGCTCGCCCGTCGACCCCAATCGGCTGTTTGCGTCGCAATGCAGCGGCTGGTTCGGGCAAATCATTCAGCGGTCCGATGATGGCGGCAAAACTTGGACGCAGCCAGGGACGCCGCCGGGCGAAAGAACCCCGCCGGAAGGAATGCCGAAAGGCGAGAGCAACAAGTTCGTGTACGACACCTCCGCGCAAACCGGCAAACCCCTCACCACTCATCAGTGGTACGACGGCACACAGCATCCGTGGGAGTTCAAGCGCGTCTGGCATATTGAACCTTCGCTCACCGATCCGGACACCGTCTATGCCGGAGTAGAAGACGCCGGCTTATTTCGCTCGACCGATGGCGGACAGAACTGGCAAGAGCTCGCAGGGCTGCGCGGCCATGGCACAGGGCCCAAGTGGCAGCCCGGCGCTGGTGGGCTGTGCCTGCACACCATAATTCTCGATCCGAAGGACCCCGGCCGGATCTACATCGCCATATCGGCCGCGGGCGCCTTCCGCACCGACGACGGCGGCAAGACCTGGCGGCCCATCAACAAGGGGCTCCATTCCCAATACATCCCCGACCCGAATGCCGAGATCGGCCATTGCGTTCACCACGTCGCTATGCACCGCTCGCGCCCGAATGTGCTCTTCATGCAGAAGCATTGGGACGTCATGCGCAGCGACAACGCCGGCGACTCCTGGCAAGAGGTCAGCGGCAACTTGCCCACCGACTTCGGGTTCGTGATCGACGTTCACGCGCACGAGCCGGAGACCATCTACGTCGTCCCCATCAAGAGCGATGGGGAGCATTTTCCGCTCGATGGCAAGCTGCGCGTGTACCGCAGCCGCTCGGGAGGCAACGAATGGGAAGCGCTTACAAAGGGCCTCCCGCAAAACGACTGTTACGTGAACGTTTTGCGTGACGCGATGGCCGTGGACTCGCTCGATAAGTGTGGCGTGTATTTCGGCACCACCGGTGGACAGGTGTACGCTTCGGCCAACGCCGGAGACAGTTGGACACCCATCGTCCGCGATCTTCCGGCCGTGCTTTCTGTCGAGGTCCAGACGCTGCGGTGATCCGCGTCATACTCCCCGGACATTTGCGGGCGCTGGCGCGCGTCAGTGCGGAGGTGCAGCTCGACGTCAACGGTCCGGTCACGCAGCGCTCTGTGCTCGACGCCCTCGAGGCCCAGTATCCGATGCTGCGCGGCACGATCCGCGATCACGTCACGCAGGAGCGCCGTCCGTTCCTGCGTTTCTTCGCTTGCGAGGAAGATTATTCCCTTGAGCCGCCGGATACCCCGCTGCCCGAAGCGGTCGCATCGGGGAAAGAGCCCCTTCTCATCATCGGGGCCATTGCCGGCGGCTAGCAAAAACGCGAGCTTCTTGACGCAAGGCAGCGCGTTGATAGTCAAACGTAGACGCGCTATTGCCGAACGGGCCGTGGGCCAGGCTGTTGAATTGGGTGGCGCTCGATAAGAGCGAAGGCGTTGTCAAGAGACACTTTTCCCTCGCCATGCTTTGCAGCGCCGCGTTGTTGCTAGAGTGGTTGAGGAGAAGGCACAGAGAGATTCGCCAAAGACGCCGCACAGAGAACCAACAGGAGTCCATCGACTAGCGTCAAAGAAGCTTTTCTAAACAGGTTCTTGTAGTTGGCCATGCAAAACCCATAACAAGAGCGAAGACTCTGCTCCTTCTTTGCGTCATGGTCCTGGCAGCGGATGAAGCGGGAGCCCCGTCAAGCGCGCGATCCGAGAAAAGTCCTTGTCGAGAGTGAACACCCTGGCGCGATGCTCCAGGGCAATCGCCGCGATGAGGGCATCAATGGTTGTTAGACTCACACCTTTGGTGCGCCCCAGCCGGAAAATCGCCGCCGCATCTCGGTAGGTCCGGAAGCCACGTGGCTCGAGCATCTCCCACT
>WNFP01002611.1_pt1 | contig 14366 bp, 11 predicted proteins | sample 5400201 | NCBI WGS metagenome assembly WNFP01 (sample SAMN13153355, study PRJNA577476) | soil metagenome | isolation source: 115 cm saprolite under Madrone tree | place: USA:California | collected 2016-06-14
GAGTTACTTCACTGCAGGTGAGAGGAAACGTATTGATTGAGCGACCTGGTCAATACATTCTGCAAATTCGGAAAGCACCTTCCGTGTGGAACTCTTACCCACTAGTCCTGCGGTAAGCGACTCATAGCGCTGCCTTCTCAATTGTAGTTGAAGCAGCACCAACCAAATGCGGAGAGCACATCTGATTTTACCTGCCACGCCTTCCCTCGGGAATTATCCGTCCAATATTTAGGGTCAAGACCGGATTGTGACGAGAATGGGGATCCGCTAGGGTCATAGGCGGACCAGACTCCCGACTCGTGAGCAGAGAGTTTTGGCGAACTGACGCACTAGTTCCAAAGAGTCTGGGAATAAACAATTGAAAAGGGTCCCGAGGGGACTGGGACTCCAATGGCGGTAGCTTACCTAGGGGGAACAATGGGGATAAGGAATCAGCAGTGGCCGTGGTTCGCAATCCTCGCCAAGACGGGTAGGGAAAAGAATGCAACCATGCTGCTTGAGAACGCAGGTCATGAGTGCTACTTGCCGGCCATCAAATTTACACGCCAGTGGTCCGACCGCTTGAAAGAGACTGAAGTGCCACTTTTTCCCGGCTATCTGTTCTGCCGGATGAACCCGCAAAACCGGCTGCCAGTATTGATGACGCCGGGCGTAATTCAAATCGTTGGAGTAGGCAAAACACCGATCCCAGTTGATGAGCAGGAGATTACCGCTATCCAGCGCGCGGGAAAGAGCGGCGCTTCGATAATGCCCTGGCCGTATCTGCAAGTCGGGCATGTCGCTCGGATCGAGGATGGACCGCTGCGGGGAATGACCGGAATCGTAATCAAAATCAAGTCGGGATTGAAGCTCGTGCTGTCCGTTAATTTGTTGCAGCGCTCGGTTGCGGTCGAGATTGATCGTAACTGGATCGGTGCAGCATATCCTGTCACACCCGTTGCCAATCAGACCGCAACGAGCTCGATTCACTGCTCGCCCTATTGATCCCATCAAGCTGGAGATCGCGCAATGTCCAGAAGTCCATTCCGTTGCCTTGAGAAATCGAAGGAGAAATCCATGAGCCGTTTGCTTCGCTTGATCCTAAAGCTTTCCATAAGTCTCACCTGTCTCGCGTGCGCTTGTGCCGCCTGGGCATACCAGCACAGTAGCAGGCAAACTTTGAAACACGGAGGACTCGAGAAGGCGAGCATCCAGCTTGATAACCCCATCGGGATTGACCCAAGACAGTTGGGCCGAGTCAGTGAGTGGGCTGTAGCGATGCCTGAGCCTGTGTCACTGGCGTTGTTCGGGTCTTGCCTGACTCTGGCAGGAGTTGTCCTTCTCCGCTCCTCTCGGCGGACCAAGGGGTCCGCGAACATGCGGGATGCACACTGGGCCGTTGTCAAGAGTTGCGTGCGCCCCGCCCGCGATGCTAGCGGAGTCCAGTACCCCGGTCCCGATTTTCCTGCGCGCAACCGATACGCCGCAACTTGAATGTCTTCAGGGTCCAAGTGACGTAAACTTCCGCCCATCCGATGGAATGAGCCCAACCATGGTGCGCCTATTTAACGTCTACTATCCGCTGCGCAGCCTTGTGCTGCTGTGCGGCGAGGCGTTCGTTATTTGCAGCTCGTTCCTTTTGGCCTCGCGAATCGAATTCGGCGCGGACTCCTATCTTGTGCTGAACTTGGAGAACGGCTACTACAAGATCCTTGCGGTAACCGGGCTGGCTCTCATTTGCTCTCACTATTTCGATCTCTATAAACCAGCACGCCTGGCGGAGGGCAGTCTCGTATATTTCCGGGTGCTGGTGGTGCTGGGGACCTTTTCCATTATTCTGGCTGCGCTGGAATTTTGCTTTCCGCCTTTTATGCTGGGGAAACATGCCCTTTTGCTTGGACTCGTCATCTTGACGTTTGGGCTGATCACCTGGCGATCCAGCTATGGATGGCTCATTCGCCGGCCTTACCTTACGGAACGCATTTACGTGCTGGGCGGCAGCAAGCTTGCGCAACGCCTGGCGGAAGCGATATCGAACCGCTGTGACTTAGGAATGGAGGTCGCGGGGTGGGCGAGCAACATTGCAGCCGTTCTGAAGAACAGCCAGCGGATCAGCCGAATTGTTCTTGCCATGCCAGACAGGCGCGGGACTATTCCGGTACGGCAATTACTGACTCTGCGTTTAAGCGGGGTGAGAGTAGAAGATGCAACATCGTTTTTCGAAAAAATCACGGGAAAGATCGAGATCGAGGATCTTCATCCGAGCTGGCTTATCTTATCGGATGGGTTTCGCATTGATTGCGCGTTTGTCACCCGGGCCGCTTCCATATTGATATCGCTGGCGCTCCTTGCACTGTTGCTTCCGCTTCTACTGCTCATCGCCTTAGCCATCAAAGCGACTTCACCTGGTCCCGTGTTGTATCGGCAAAAGCGCGTGGGCCGCAATGACACGGTGTTCACCTGCTACAAGTTTCGCACTATGAGAGCCGATGCGGAGGCCGGGACCGGCCCCGTATGGGCGGGGGAGCATGATCCCCGGATAACGCCCGTGGGGCGAATTCTGCGCAAAGCCAGGTTAGATGAGATTCCGCAGTTGTGGAACGTGGTGAAGGGCGATATGGCGCTTGTCGGTCCGCGTCCGGAACGTCCCGAGTTCGTAAAATGGCTCAGCACGACAATCCCTTATTACACTCTGCGTCACGCAATTCGGCCGGGCATCACGGGATGGGCTCAGGTGAATTACAGATATGGCAGCTCCGTCGAGGACGCTCGAGAAAAGCTCAAATACGACTTGTTCTACATCAAGAATATGTCGCTCGGCCTGGATCTAATGACGCTTCTGTACACGACGAAGGTGGTCTTTCTGGGGCGGGGAGCCCAATAGCCGACCAGCGCGGCTGGAAGGGTTTAGCCCTTGTTTAAGTCCATGAGTCCATTGAGAATATTTTCCGTTAGCTTGGCAGTTTTCTTCCTCATCGCGGGTGCCGCCGCGCAAGTGCCTTCGTCGCCGCAGCCGGATGAACTGAAGGCGAAGTGCGCCGACCAGGTGCGCTCCACCTACCTGTTGGGGCCTGGCGACCAACTGGAGATTTCCGCGCCCGAACTAACTGAGCTCGCCAATAAGCAAATCCGTGTTGATGGCGAAGGTAACATAGAGGTGCCGCTGGGAGGACGCGTCCATGTAGCGGGGCTGACTGCGCAGAAGACCGAGGAAGAGCTCAACAAGGTCCTAAGTAAATACATTCGTCACCCACAAGTGGTTGTAAGCGTCGCGGAAGTTCGCAGTCAGCCGGTCTCTGTCTTGGGCGCTGTAAACACACCGGGTGTTCACCAAGTCCAGGGGCACAAGACGTTGCTAGAGATGTTGGCGCTGGCTGGTGGGATACGACCGGACGCGGGTTACAGCATCCGTATCACGCGGGAGTCGGATTGGGGCTGCATCCCCTTGCCGAATGCGCAACTGGACGCCTCAGGCCGGTTCAGTGTGGCTGAACTCAACTTGAAAAAGATTATGGAGGCGAAAAATCCCGAGGAGAACATTCAGATTTTCCCGCATGACGTCATCTCAGTCCCAAAGGCGGAAATGGTCTATGTGATCGGTGAAGTGAAGCGCTCCGGTGGTTTCGTTCTCGGCGAACACCAGTCTATGTCCGTCCTTCAAGCACTTTCGCTAGCGGAAGGGCTCAACAGTACTGCCGACACGCGGCACGCCAGAATCCTGCGACTGGACCGTAACGCCGACCAGCGCGTGGAGATGGCCGTGGACGTTAAAGGCATCCTTAGTGGAAAGGGACGGGACGTTCCGCTCCAGGGTGACGACATTTTGTTTGTTCCCGGCAGCACGGGTAAGAAGGCGGTGCTGCGTGGGCTCGAAGCAGCCATTCAGACGGGAACAGGTTTGGCCATCTGGCGCATGCCTTGAAGCCTTCCGAGGTAAGGATATGAAGCCTTCTGATTTTCCGCTTGAGAAAAATGACGGGCGTTTGACTGAATTCAGCCCACGGACCGAGCAGCGCCCTATTGTGTACCGGTATATGGATCCACCTTCGGCGGAGCCCGCCGCTTCGCAGGGCTACGACAGTCTCCTGGACTACTGGCACATTCTGTTTCGCAGTAGAAGGACACTGTTAAGTTTTGCGCTGGCGGGGTTGTTCGGAGCAATCGTAATCAGCTTGATACAGACGCCTATTTACCGTGTCAGAACTTCCATCGAGATTCAGGGTACGAACTTCATGGAATCAAAGAGTCCCACCGAGTCCGGCGAGAACTACGGCACGCCAGAGGCATACGTGGAGACTCAGGTCAAGCTTCTGCAGAGCGAATCCCTGCTCGATCACGTCGTCGACAAACTGAGGCTCCAACAGCAGCCTCCAACCGGATTGCGGGCGTTAACCTCACGAGTGCGACGCATTTTCGAGTCTTCCAAGACCTCGAACCTGCGGGAGAAGGACGATTTGGTCCGGCATATCGAACGCAATCTGACCGTGCGAACATCCGGTAACTCGCACTTACTGGAGGTGTTGTATGAGTCGCCGGATCCGAAGGGGGCTGCGGACTTCGCGAATACGCTGGTCAGCGAATTCATTGAATTGACGCAAGAAGAAAGATGGAAGTCCGCCGAGGGCACTGCCGAGTGGCTAACAAACCATCTGAACATAATGAAAGCCCAGCTGGAACAATCGGAAGCACAGCTTCAGGATTACGCGCGCACTTCCGGGCTGACCTTTACCTCGGAGAAGGATAACCTGGCGGAAAATCAGCTCAAACAAATACAGGACGAGTTATCCAAGGCCCAGGCTGACCGCATCGCCAGCCAGGCGAAATTTGAAGGGGCGAAGAGGAAGCCAGCGGAGTCCTTGCCGGAAATTCTGGAAGACTCGACAATGCGTGAGTACCGCCAAAGACTCACTGATTTGCAGCGGCAGTATGCGGAGCTAACTGCCACGCTGACACCGGAACACTACAGAGTGCAGCGCGTGCAGGCGCAGATCAACGAACTAAAATATCAGATGCTGAATGAACGCCACAACGTGCTGCGGCGCATCGGCAACGAGTACGCTGCGGCGCTCCGCCGCGAGGCACTCTTGTCCAAGGCCCAAGCCGAGCAGCAGAAGATTGTAGCCAACCAATCGGAGAAAGCAATCCACTACGACACCCTAAAGCGCGACGTGGACTCGAACCGCCACCTTTACGAAACCATGCTACAGAAAGTCAAGGAAGCCAGCCTGGCCGCCGCCATGCGCGATAGCAATGTGCTGGTTGTCGATCGGGCCAAGCCGCCGCTGCTCCCTTATCGTCCAAGTTTGCCAATGAATTCGGCGATTGGTCTCTTCAGCGGTGTGCTCCTGGGTTTTGGATTTGTGATGCTTCGAGAGCGCATCGACCGCAGGATTAGCGCACCGGGCGACGCCCAAGTCTATTTGGATCTGCCGGAGTTGGGCGTTATACCCATGGACGAAGCCGCTGTCCCCCGCCAACTTTCTGCTGGTCCGCAGCCGCATCGTTCTACCGCACCCCTTCCAGCTGACAGCACCAAGAAATCACGTCTAAGTGATTGTCCGGAACTTGCGACTTGGAAGCGCAAGCCATCTTTGGTAGCCGAATGCGTACGGACCACGCTGACCTCCATTCTATTGCCAAGCCAGAATGGAGAGGGGCCGCGGATTATCGTTCTGACAAGTCCAGGCCCGGGCGATGGCAAAACAACGGTGAGCTGTAATCTCAGTATCGCCGTGGCGGAGATCGGTCGCAAAGTACTCCTGATCGACGGCGATCTGCGCCGCCCCAGGCTTCATAAAGTTTTTGGGGTACCTAACAACTGGGGCCTGAGCGATGTGCTCTGGGCAGGCACTCAACTTGAAACCGTTCCCATCCTGGACCTTGTTCGCGAAACCGAAGTCTCCGGTCTTTGCGTGCTGCCCGGCGGCAGTCGGGGCAATACCGTACCATCAAACCTTTTTTACTCTCCCCGCATGTCGAAGCTATTGGCGCGCGTGCGGAACGAGTTTGACATGGTACTGATTGACGCGCCCCCTATGATCCATCTTGCGGATGCACGCGTGCTGGGCCGGCTTGCCGACGGCGTTATCTTGGTCATCCGCGCGAGGCAAACTACGACCGAAAGTGCGCTATTTGCCCGCCAGCGGTTCGCCGAAGACGGAACGCGCGTACTCGGCACCGTTCTGAATAGCTGGGATCCGAGATCTACCTCTCGCTACGGCTATGGAAGTTACAGTGACTACCATGCGTATGTCAGACAGTAAGTCAAAAAACTGAACTCCGTTACTTATCGCCATGCTCTTTGACTCCCCTGCCTATTTTGTTTTCCTGATCCCCGTTGTGCTGGCGTATTGGCGCTTGAATCGCCGCGAGCAAAACGTCTTTCTACTGCTCGCGAGCTACTTTTTTTATGGCTGGTGGGATTGGCGCTTCCTTGCACTCATGATCGGCAGCACAACGATGGATTTCCTGATTGCGCAGAAAATCGCCCCAAGTCGCTCAGACGCAAACCGCAGGAAGTGGTTTGTTTTCTCGCTGGTGCTGAATTTTTCCATTCTCGGAACATTTAAGTATTTCAATTTCTTCGCGGACTCGTTTTCTGTGGCCTTAAGTACATTGGGTATCCACAATATTCCTTTGCCCCTCATCCGTATCATTCTTCCACCGGGCATTTCCTTCTATACGTTCCAGGAAGTTGCATACATCGTGGACGTCTATAAGGGGAGACTTGAAGCCGCGAAGTCGTTTGTCGAATACGGCTTATTCGTCAGTTTGTTCCCTCACCTGATCGCAGGGCCGATTCAAAGACCGGGGCACCTGCTTCCTCAGGTTCAGCGGGATCGTACCTTCGATGCGGACCGATTTTTCGATGGTCTGATGCTAATTTTTTCCGGCCTAGTGCGCAAGTGTGTGATCGCGGACAATTGCGCGCTGCTGGCGAACGCGGCCTTTGGCGGGCAATTTGGAAAGCCAAACTTTTGGATCGTGCTGCTGGGGACCTACGGGTTTGCGTGGCAGGTCTACGGAGACTTTAGCGGGTACAGCGACATTGCGCGCGGCAGCGCCCAATTGATGGGTTTCCATTTCATAGTCAATTTCCGACAGCCCTATCTCTCCCGAAGGCTCCAGGATTTTTGGCGCCGCTGGCACATTAGCCTGAGCACCTGGCTGCGCGATTACCTGTACATTCCTTTGGGTGGCAGCGCCGGTGGGCGCTGGAAGACCTCGCTGAACCTTTTGACGACCATGGTCCTGGCGGGGCTCTGGCACGGCGCGGCCTGGACGTTCGTCATTTTTGGTGCGATTCATGGCGTCGTGTTAAGCGTGGAGCGCTATCTCTGGCCGGCAACAAAGATGGCCGAGCCGGTTCAGCCTCGCCGCCGCTTTATTGGATTTTTTTCGCTTTGGGGTCAGCGTATCTTGACCTTCAACGTTTTTTGCTTGAGCTTGGCTTTCTTCCGCGCGCCGTCGCTCAGTGCAGCGACGCAATTCCTGGCGGGAATGTCTGACTTCGCGTGGCGGAGCGAATACGCTTCGGCCTTCGCCATGCTGGCCCTCTTCGCCGTCCCTCTGTTCGTTGTGGATTTGTTGCTGGAGGCGAGCAATCAGGAATATCCGTTTGCGGACGCTTCTTACGCGTTCCGTACGGCGCTAGCGACGGCCGCACTCTTTGTCTTAGCGCTTTTTTCGGGAAACAATCTCAATGCCTTCGTCTACTTCCGATTCTAAGCCTACAGCCGTGGCCTACGCGAAGGCCTTGCTGGGGATTTGCGCGCTAATCATTATCGGCTTCGAGACTTCCTCGTGTTATCTGCTCAACCATTTCTCGCTCACCTATAGCCGGATTTGTCGTCAGTATGACCAAGCCGTAACAACACGCCACGCTGGACCTGGCGAACCTCCCTCTGTGCTGATGGTAGGTAATTCCTTGCTCTTGCATGGGATTCAGCTCGATCGCCTGAGGTCGTTGACCTCCGCCAGCATGCAGATCTATCCCATCTTCTTGGAGGCCACAGGATACTACGATTGGCTGTATGGATTGCAAAAAATCTTCCGCGAGGGTGCGAAACCCGATGTGGTGGTTGTCGGCGTCGGCGTGAACTACTTTCTCGCCAACAACATACGCCAGGATTATGCTCCGATGCTGTTCTTTGATGCGCGAGACACGCTGGCCCTGGCTTCCGATTTACATCTGGATCGCACGGCCACAAGCAATCTCTGGCTTGCCCAGGTGAGCACGTTCTGGGATACGCGTAGCGCGATTCGAACACAGGTTCTTAGCCACGTGGTTCCCCATCTTGAAGATCTTTTCTTGCTCGTTAGCCCGAGGCCATCGATTCCGCAGGGCCGCGAGTTTGTAGAAATTACTATCCCCCGTTTACAAAGGCTGCGCGAACTATGTGAAGGATATGGAGCCAAACTGATCCTTCTGGTCCCGCCGACGCTCTCTTCGGAGAGTGCGGTCAGAGAAATGGCCTACGCCGCGCGCACGGTGGGAGTGGATGTATCGGTGCCCATTGATCCAGCGGTGCTTTCCGCAAAGTTTTACCAGCCCGACGGAATGCACCTCAACCGGGAAGGCGCCCTGCTTTTCACCTCGGCCCTGGCGAAGGATCTTCCTGGACGGGTTGCGCCTCAAAACATGCTGGCGTCCCGCTGGCAGTCGGGCGGGAAAGGTCCCTTTTCTGCGGCGAAATCGATAGACAAGACGTCGTCCAAGGAAGGCACTCACCAACAATGAGCGCTGAAGCTCCCGCTGTTCTCGCCCTGCAGCAAGGCAAGAGTCCCTCGCTGACTTCGGACTTCAGTTGGATGTTCGTGGGGAATGCCATTTATGCGGGCGGCCAGTTTGCAACGCTGATGGTGTTGGCCAAGCTGGTTCGGCCAGAACTGGTGGGGCAGTACGCTTTGGGTCTCGCCGTGGTATATCCCGTAATGATGCTAACGAACATGCAACTGCGGGCCGTTATGACTTCGGGCGCTCGCCAGCAGACCAATTTCGGCCATTACCTCAGCCTCCGCTTGCTGACCACGTCGCTGGCACTCTTGATTATCTTCGCCATCACCCAAGTTCTTCGGTATCGCTGGGAACTGACGGGGGTGGTTCTTCTGGTGGGGGCAGCGTACGCCATCGAAACCATCAGCGATGTGTATTATGCGCGCTTGCAACTGCACGACAGAATAGCTGAGATCTCCAAGTCATTGATTGCCAGGGCACTACTATCCGTGCTTGGACTGGCAGTCGCAACTTATGTCAGCGGCAATCTTCTGTGGGGAGTCGCAGGTGTTGTGCTGGCGCGTGCAATCGTCCTCTTCGGCTACGACATTTGCGAGCGTACCCACGGTCTGGGTGGGCAATCCAAATGGTTCTCTCGAAACGAGGCGCTGACGCCGCGCTTCAATCTGAGGGTGCAACGCGAATTGCTGTGGCTCAGTCTCCCTCTCGGAATCGTAGTGCTCTTAACCTCTTTGAATTCCAACGTCCCTAGCTATTTCATCAAACATGCACTCGGGGATCGGGACCTGGGTATTTTCTCAGCGATAGGATTCATGATTTCAGTAGGAAACATGGCAGTGGTATCGCTTGGGCAGTCGGCCTTCACCCGACTAGCCAGATCGCATGCGACAGGCAACCTTGTAGCGTTCAGCTCACTCCTCGGCAAGCTCCTCGCCTTTGCGGCAATACTGGGAGTGTGCGGAATGATTGTTTCCAAATTGGCAGGGGGTGAGATTCTTACCATCCTGTTCCGGCCGGAATACGCCGAGCGAGCAGACCTTCTTCCCTGGATCATGGCGGTCGGAGGCGTCCTGTTTATGGCCCAGTTTTTGGGATTCGGGATGACCGCGGCCGGTTATTACAACTCACAGGTCATACTGAATATTCTGGCGAACCTATCCCTTTTCGCAGCCTGCTATTGGTTCGTTGCACGGCAGGGGCTGCTGGGCGCAATCTTCGCGATGCTGATCGCCGCGATCGTGCAACTTGCAGGGAGCGTCATGGTTCTAGTCGTAGGCATGCAAATGCACACGCGGGTGTGCGCCAAAAGGGCTGAAACAACATGACACTGTCAGTACAAATTTGCTTTACCGGAACGTAATGGAGATGACTAGTGAGTGAGCAGGGGCACCTTCGCGCTTCCCTTCGGTCATGGAGGGAGATTGTTCAGGAAGCCGTGCAATGGTTTAGGCCGGGGCACGAAGGAGTCTTAGTGCCTGTGCTGCGTCGGCCATGGGTTTCGCCGAGACCTCATAACCATGAAGGCTCCCTCTCTTACGTCGGAGCAGAAGAGTTTTCCGGCCTGGGCAAGCTTGCGTTCGCTTCCCTTTGGCTCTTGGTGTTCGCCATTCCATGGGAAAACACAATCACGATCTCTGATTTTGGCACAGGCGCACGTTTGATCGGGATGGTCACTGTAGGACTTGGAGTCTTGGCGATCCTCGAAAGAGGGAAGGTCAGACGCCCGGCCCCGGGTCACGTCATCATGATTCTATTCGTGATGCTGGCGGCGGTAAGTCACCTGTGGAGTCTTTATCCCGAGGGAACTCTAGAGCAGACTCTCACCTACATCCAGCTCCTCACGATGGTGTGGCTGATATGGGAGCTCGCCTCTCGGGGCCGAGAGCAGGTGCGGCTGATGCAGGCCTACCTCCTTGGGACCTTAGTCTCCGGGATAGACACAGTATACCGATTTCTCTCTCACCAGGAGTCCGGTTATCAGCGGTATGCCGGCGCCGGTTTAAACGCCAATGACTTGGGTCTAATCATGGCCCTAAGCATTCCCCTCTCATACTATCTTCTGATTGAGACCAAGGGAAAGATGGTTTGGGTCTACAAACTGCAACTTATCCTGGCAGGAACGACCATCTTGCTGACTGCCTCAAGGGGAGCAACGCTGGCGACTCTTGTGGCCTTTGCTATCGTGCCTTTGACTCAAGCACGCTTGACTGGCCGTCAGAGAATTGCACTGCTCTTGACAGTATCATTCTTCGTGTGCGGCGCTCTTCTCTTCGTGCCCGCAACCTCATGGGAACGCTTGTCCACGACGCCCGGCGAATTCGCACAGGGTACACTGACCGGACGCACGATCATCTGGAAAGCAGGCTGGGAGATTTTCCGTGCGCATCCTTTCCTGGGTGTTGGAGCGAATGCGTTCCGGGTTATGGCCAGCCGTGTGTTAGCTGAACCGATCCGCCTCGATGATTTGAGCATGCCTCCCGCGCCCCCCGCGCACAATACTTTCCTGTCCGTCCTTGTCGAGCAGGGTGTGATTGGTTTTACGCTTTTTTGCGCCTTGTTAGCTGTCTTGGCGCTGTCCCTGAGGGCGTTGCCTCCCTTTCCGCAGAGGATGTGGATTGTATGTATGGCGGTTTGGATTGTAGGAGTATCCAGTTTGACTTGGGAAATACAGAAATCGACATGGTTCTTCTTCGGCCTGTTAATGGCGCAATGCGGCAGCATGGCCCGGAAGCGGCCGGGCGCAGAATCATGCCTCCCGGCTCGCCAAAGCTCGGCTGCCACTTCGGCGCGCATCCTGGCTGTAGGGATGCCCTATTCGAGAAGCGCCTTTTCGAACCGATAGACGAAAATCCGCTCATGAACAAGATCAAAGTGCTTCATATCGTTCCGCTGCTGAGCCCCGGTGGTGCCGAGCGCGTGACAGTTCACATCGTGACGAGATTGAACCGTCAGAGGTATGAAGCAGCAGTCGTTTCGCTCGGGAGACGCAAGGAATGCGACCTCGACCGCTTGCTTGAGGAAGCTGGCGTGGAAGTTCGATATCTTGGCAAACCGCCGGGATTCGATTACCGCATGTACCATAAATTGTATCGTACTCTCAGAGATTACCGGCCAGATATTGTCCACACTCATATGCAGGTTCTTCGCTATGCTTTGCCATCCATACTGCTACTCAAGCGCGCTTCATTGTTGCATACAATCCACAACTTAGCCGAGCGCGATGTTGAGCCTAGGGCCCGATTTATTCAGCGGTATGCGTTCAATCACGGAGTCGTACCCATCGGCGTTGCGACAGAGGTAGCGCTCAGCGTTGAGCGCCTGTACGGAATTCAAGAATGCCGCGTGATCTCGAACGGTATTCCCACGGACCGCTATGCTCGGCCGCAGGTCTCACGCAAGGAATGGCGGGCAAGGGAGGGCTTCGGTGACGACGACGTCCTCTTTGTCTGCGTGGCACGTTTCGCTCCACAGAAAAACCACGCCCTGCTCCTCAAAGCTTTCGCCCAAGGTCCCGCTTCCGATCCGAACGCCCATTTGGTCCTAGTGGGCGAGGGAGTCTTGCGGGAGCGGCTGGAAGAGCAGGTTAAGAATCTCGGCTTAGCCCGTCAGGCCCACTTCCTCGGGCTACGGACCGATATTCCAGAAGTGTTGGGCGCAATGGATGTTTTCGTACTGAGCTCAGACTACGAAGGCAACCCGCTCTCCGTGATGGAAGCCATGGCCGCCGGTCTGCCGATCGTGAGCACCGCCGCGGGTGGCGTTCCGGACCTCTTTGAATATGGGAAGGAAGGTTTTCTGGTGCAGCCGGGAGATGTTCAGGGTCTCTCGAACTCCATGGCTTCTCTCTTAGGAAATCGAGAAGCCAGGCAGTCCTTGGGAATGGCAGCCGCGCGGCGGGCCAGAGAAAAACTCGATGTGTCGACAATGGTCCAGGCGTACGAGGGATTATACGAGAGGCTCTTTGATCATTCGCAACGTCCGAACGTAGAAAGCGTCTTTCGGGGTTCCGCCATTCCGGCCGAAGAAGGAGTAGTAAGCAGGAATCGATGAACATTCTTGCAACTGAAGGGGAAGTCTGAAAATCAACATGATCAAGGTTATGCACGTCATCACGACGCTCGGCCCCGCGGGGGCCGAAACCATGCTCTGCCGGCTTGCATCTGGCATGGATGCTTCGCGATTTGAAAACGAGGTGGTTTCCCTAACCGGCATATTGGACCTCGCGGACCGAATGCAGCGAATCGGTGTGCGCGTACGCACACTGGGGATGAAAGCGAGTGTGCCTAACCCTTTGCTGGTGCTTCGTCTGGCCCAATGGATCCGCGGCTCCAAGCCCGACCTCATTCAGACCTGGATGTGCCACGCGAACTTCGTCGGCGCTTTCGCAGCACGCCTGGCTGGAAATGTCCCGGTCGTTTGGGGCATTCACGACAGCGGACTTGACTCGAGTATGGGCAACCGCCGCACCATGCTCGTCGATCGCGCGTGCGCCCTATTGTCGCGAAAATATGCGGCCCGCATCGTGTGTTGCTGCGAGGCATCGCTGCGCTTCTACAAGGAGCTTCACTACGCCCCCGAAAAGCTAGAGGTTATTCCCAACGGCTTCGACGTCGAGCAATTCAAACCTGACCCCGCTGCCCACGCGTCGCTCCGTGAGGAGCTAGGTATCCCGGCAGAGACGCTGCTGATTGGAATAGCGGCTCGTTTTCATCCTCACAAGGATCATCACAATTTTATTGAGGCAGCCGCGCGCCTGCACAAAGAATTACCTGCGGTTCACTTCCTACTATGCGGCCTGGACATAACCTGGCAAAACTCGCAATTGGCGGAATGGATCGAGGCAGCGGGTCTACGCGACTGCTGCCACCTCTTGGGAGTACGCCAAGACGTATCTCGCCTTTTTGCTGGGATGGATATCGCCACTACCGCTTCTCGCTGCGAAGCTTTTCCCATTGTAATTGGCGAAGCCATGGCGTGCGGAACGCCCTGCGTCGTGACTGACGTGGGGGATTCCGCCTTGATCGTTGATGACACCGGTAGTGTAGTTGCGCCGGGAGATCCGGATGCGCTGGCCGAAGCATGGCGGAAGCTCATCGAAGCCGGACCGGAAGTACGGCGCCGCCTCGGAATGGCGGCCAGGCGCCGCGTGCAGCAGCATTTCGCGCTGCCAGCGATTGTGGAACGCTATCAGACCATCTACGCCCAGTTGGCTGCTGGAGCACTACGAGGTGTCACTTCCACGAGCCTCTCGCAAGTTGCCCGGTAGATCCGCCAGTCACGACACAAACATGCAAGCAGATTCAGACCGACCCCGCTTGATCGCGGTGGTGAATTCGTCGATCGCAGTTGGTTTCTTGCAAGGTCAGTTGCCTTACCTTCGGGATCGAGGCCTTGATGTGACGGTCATTTCACCGGGGGGAAACCGCCTCGACCAAATGACCAGTATCGAGGGCGTGCGGACGATTGAAGTGCCCATGGCGCGGCAGATTTCTCCCTTGCGAGATCTGGTTTCACTCTGGCGTTTGTGGCGAATCATGCGCGCGCTTCGCCCCACGGTCACGAACGTGGGAACTCCCAAGGCTGGGTTGCTGGGTGGATTGGCTGCGTGGCTCAACCGTGTACCCTGCCGGTTCTATACGCTGCGCGGTTT
>WNFP01002980.1_pt1 | contig 14365 bp, 13 predicted proteins | sample 5400201 | NCBI WGS metagenome assembly WNFP01 (sample SAMN13153355, study PRJNA577476) | soil metagenome | isolation source: 115 cm saprolite under Madrone tree | place: USA:California | collected 2016-06-14
AGTTCCATTTTGTTGACCGGGGGGACCCTGCCGGCGCTTCGATCGGCACCTTCGCGCCCTATAGCATTGCCTCCAGCGTGGAACTGGAGCAACGGTTCACCGGAGTGCTGCGCGCCCTGGTGAAATATACCTATCGCGACTCCTATGGCCTGGTCACGATTTTTCCGCGCGTGCTCACCAGCGGCCAGAACGCGCTGGCCGTGCAGGATACCGGTACGGCACGCTATCGCGAGGTCCAGTGCACTCTGCGCATCGCCGAGGAACACAAACGCAAAGCGTTCTTCTCCTATGTGCGCAGCTCCACCCGCGGCAATCTGGATGCCGTGAGTACCTACGCGGGAAACTTTGCTTTTCCGGTGGTCCGGCCCAGTTTTTTCACCAATCTCAACGCCGACGTACCCAACCGGTTGCTGGTCTGGGGGGAAACACCCTTGAAATGGAAGATGAAGATCAGCCCGTTGGTTGAGTACCGCACGGGCTTCCCGTATTCCGTAACCAATGCGCTGCAGAATTTTGTGGGCGTCCCCAACTCAGCCCGCTTTCCTTCCTACTTCTCACTGGATACTCGAGTGACCAAGGAGTTTCAGATCACGCCGAAGTATGCTGGAAAGGTATCCCTACGCGCGCTGAACGTTACAAATCATTTCAACGCGCTGGCCGTGCATGCCAATGTTGCTGACCCGAATTTTGGTACATTTTTCGGCAGCTATGGACGCAGGTTCAAGCTGGATTTTGATGTCCTGTTCTGACGCGCTGAAACAGAGACCTACAAATCTGAAACCGCCGCATGCGCGTTCAGCATTCCCAATTCGGTGGCCAGCTTTTCCAGCCTGGAGCGCGTTTCAGATTTGACCGGCAGCATAGGCAGGCGCAGGACCTCTTCTATGCGGCCCATCATTGCCAGGACAGCCTTGACCGGCATGGGATTCGATTCCATGAAGTTGGCCTGCATCAGCCGCAGGTACTTGCGCTGAATCTGACGCGCTTTGGTCCAGTCATTCTTCAACGCAGCCGCTGTAAGGTCGGACATTTCTTTGGGGATCTCATTCGAGCAGACGGAAACAATTCCCACGCCGCCCAGGGCGATCACCGGCAGGGTCAAGGCATCGTCACCGGAGAAGACCAGAAAATCCTCCGGAACGTGGTTGAAAACCTCGGCAATCTGCGAGATGTTGCCGCTGGCTTCCTTGACAGCAATGATGTTGGGAATCCTGGCCAGCCGGCCGAGCGTTGCCGGTTCAATGTTGGCGGCCGTGCGGCCCACCACGTTGTACAGGACCAGCGGCTTGTCCACGGCTTCTGCAATGGCCTTGAAGTGCTGATACTGCCCTTCCTGCGTGGGCTTGTTGTAGTAAGGCGACGCCGTAAGGATGGCGTCCACGCCTTTGCGCCGGTTGAGTTCCCGCGCCTTCTCCACGGCTTCAGCCGTGCAGTTTGAGGTTGCGCCAGCCACAATGGGCACGCGCCCGCCTGCAACCTCAATCGTAATGTCGATGACCCGGAGCCATTCGTCTTTGGTCAGGGTCGGGGTCTCGCCCGTAGTCCCGCATGGGACAAGAAAATGGATGCCGGAGGAAATCTGCCACTCAACCAGATGACGAAGGGCTTTCTCGTCAATGCTCTGGTCTTGCTTGAATGGTGTGATGAGAGCGGTGCCGCAACCCTGTAGATGCATAAGAACTCCTAGAATAACAAAAACATTGGGGAGATTTGGTAATTGAGCAATTTGGTAATTGGCTAAATTGAAGAGCGTACGGATCCGGCGTTCCGGTTTTCAATTGCCAAATGAGCAATTTACCAAATTACCAATGTCTACAATTGGTCCACGATCTCCGGGAACTCATAAAAACCAGCCTTACCCTTGATCCATTCCGCGCCCCGGACCGCGCCTTCGGCAAAGCCCACCCGTGATTTGGCGTCATGGGTAAAGAGAATGGTGTCATTGGCGGAATCCATCATGACCAGATGCATGCCTACGGTCTCGCCTTCGCGCACGGAGGCCACTTCCACTTTTTCCCCGGACACGGACTCAAGTATGTTCTGGATCGTTACCGCCGTTCCTGACGGCTTATCTTTCTTGTGGACATGATGGCGCTCCACGATGCTGCCGCGGTAGTTGTGCTTCAGGATGGGCGCAACCCCCTGCACTGCTTTGAAGAAGAAGTTCATGCCGATGGAAAAATTTGAGCCATAAAGCAGGGCGCCATTGCGTTCGCTGACCAGTTCACGGACTCTTTCAATGTGCTGGTGCCATCCCGTGGTTCCGACCACCAGTGGAATGCCGGCTTCAACGCAACGGATGATGTTGGCAATTACGGCGTGCGGCGTGGTGAAGTCAATCACTGCGTCAATCTCTTTGAGAGTGGCCGGAGTAAGCGCGCGTCCGTCCTGATTGTCCTGGCTGGCCAGAGAGCGCACTTCGTGCTGGCGTTCTTTGGCAATTTCCGCCACCAGGGCGCCGGTCTTGCCCCGGCCAAGCACCAGAATTTTCACGCGAACACCTCCGGATCGACTTGCGAGAAAAACGTGCGGTGCAGTCGCGATACCACGTCCGGCACCGCGTCCTCATCAATCACAAAACTAATATTAATCTCTGACGCGCCCTGGGAGATCATATGGATGGTGGCGTCAGGAATGGCGCTGAAGACCTTGGCGGCAATGCCCGGCGTGTTGCCGATATTTTCACCCACCAGGCAGACGATGGCTTTGCGGCCTGCATACTTCACGTCGGCCAGCTTGGCCAGGTCGGCGGCAATGGCGGCGATGGATTCATTGGAGTCCACGGTCACTGAGACGCTGACCTCGGAGGTGGAGACCATATCCACCGGGCAGCGGTGGTGGGCAAAAACTTCAAAAATGCTCTTGAGGAATCCATGCGCCATCAGCATGCGGGTGGCCACCACGTCCACCATGGTAATCCTCTTCTTGGCGGCAATGGCCTTGAAGAGGTTTTTGCTTTTGGGCGCAGTTGCCGTAATGCGCGTGCCTTCACACCGGGGATTGCGCGAGTTCAGAATCAGCACGGGAATGTTCTTCTTGATGGCCGGCAGCAGAGTGGCCGGATGAAGCACTTTTGCGCCAAAGTAGGCCAGCTCCGCCGCTTCCTCAAAGCTGATGTTCTTGATGCGTTTGGCGTCCGGACAGAGATTCGGATCGGTGGTCATCATGCCGTCCACGTCTGTCCAGATTTCAATCCGTTCGGCGTCCAGACCGGCTCCCACGATGGCCGCGCTGAAGTCAGACCCGCCGCGCCCCAGCGTGGTGGAAATTCCTTCCCGCGTTGCTGCAATGAATCCGCCCATCACCGGCACGCGGCCGTGCTCCAGCAAGGGTTTTACCAGTTCCTTCAGGCGCTCATCCGTCTCTGCAAATTGCGGCACGGCTTTGCCAAAGCTTGCGTCCGTGACTACGCACTTGCGTGAATCAACGTGCGTGGATGCAATATCGCGCTGCGAGAATGCTGCCGCCGCAATCTTGCTGGAAACCCTTTCTCCAAATCCGGAGATGGTGTCGATGGTGCGCGGTGTCAGCTCTCCCACGGCCACAACACCACGCAAGAGTTCGTCCAGACCATTGAAGTCGGCTTCCAGTTCGGGAACAATTTGCTCGAACGCGTGCGTACCCAGCAGATCGGAGGCGCAACTGTAGTGCCGGTCGCGCGCCGCCAAAGACAGCTCCAGAGCTTTTGCGCGATCACCCGCGCCCGCCGCGGAGGACATGGCAAGAAGCTGGTCAGTGATCCTGGCCAGGGCGCTCACCACAACTACCGGACGTTCATGCAGCCGTGCGCGGACAATGGCTGCTACGCGGTCAATGGCCTGCGCGTCCTGCACGGAGGTGCCGCCGAACTTCATTACGATCATGCGTCCACCTGCAGATTCGCGATTTGTTTACCGGCGCCGGAATATGCTGCGCGACGGAAAGCCGTCCCAATTTCAGCCCATAAAATGATGAAGGCGGACTCGCCTGGCCGGGTGCTCATCAACGGATGTATCCCTGCGCTTTGAGCAACTCGCCGTTCAGCACCGCCGCCCCGGCGGCGCCACGGATGGTGTTGTGCGAGAGCACCGTAAATTTCCAGTCAAAAATATTGCAGGGACGCAGTCGCCCTGCCACCGCGGCCATGCCACGCCCGCGGTCGCGGTCCAGCCGCGGCTGTGGACGGTCTGGCGCGGTCTCATAAATCACTGGCTGCTCCGGAGCGGTTGGCAGCTTCAGTTTCTGCGGCAGGCATTGGAATTCATTCCACGCCGCAATAATCTCTTCCGCCTGCGCCGGCTTGCGCAGCTTGAGTGAGACAGATTCCGTGTGCCCGTCTTCCACGGCCACGCGGTTGCAGTGGGCGCTCAACGTGAGGTCCGCGGGATCAATGTGTTGCCCATTCAGTGAGCCCAGCAGCTTGCAGGATTCGGCTTCCATTTTGTCTTCTTCTTTGGCAATGTAAGGAATCACATTGCCGAGGATGTCCATGGAAGGCACGCCGGGATATCCGGCCCCGCTGATGGCCTGCATGGTGGCGACAAAAATCTTGTCAATGCCAAAGCGGCGATGCAGCGGCGCCAGCGCCAGCACCAGTCCAATGGTGGAGCAGTTGGGATTGGTCACCATGAATCCGCCATTGTTCTTGTACCACTGTTGCGTCTTGATGAGCGCCAGGTGATCGCCATTGACCTCGGGAATCACCAGCGGCACATCTTCCGCCATGCGGAACGCGCTGGAGTTGGAAACCACGGCGTGGCCTGCTTCAGCAAAAGCAGGTTCAATCTGCTGGGCCGCGGTGGCGTCAAGCGCGGCGAAGACCAGCTTGGGCGTGCTCTTTTCCGGAGCAGCGGTGGACACCGTCATGGCCGCAATCCTGGGCGGAATTGGCGTAGCCAGGTTCCATTTGGCCGCTTCCGCATAGCGTTTGCCCGCTGAGCGGTCCGATGCAGCAAGCCAAGTTACTTCAAACCACGGGTGCTCGTCCAATAACTGGATAAAGCGTTGCCCGACCGTTCCCGTAGCGCCGAGAATGCCGACTAGAATTTTATTGTTCATGAGAATGTTGAAACCTAAATTCTACCATCGGCAGGTTGGCACTGGAGCGAGCATCCGTCCGCGTTCAGTCGGCTGCCGCCGCCGTGGCCGCAGGCGTTCGCTTTACCAGGTATTCATCGGTCAGGACCATCACCAATGCAGCGGTCGGCACTGAAACCAGGGCCCCAATCACTCCGGCCAGAGCACCGCCTAATGAGAGAGCGATGATTACGGCCAGCGGAGACAGGTTCAAGGTGTGCCGCATGATTCGCGGGGAAAGAAAGACGCTCTCAATCTGCAAGTAAACGGCAAAGAAGATAATCACCCCCACCAGTTTTTGGGGTGAGTCGGCAATGGCAACGGCTGAAGCCAGCACCACCGCGCTGATGGGGCCGGCAATCGGGACAATGTTGGCGATGCCGGCAAACATGGCCAGCAGATAAAAATATTTAAGCCCCAGAGCCCAGTACGTCACCAGGCTGCAAAGCCCCAGGCTCAGCATGAGCATGGTCTGCCCGATCAGCCAATTTCGCATGCGGGCCTTGGCGCGCAACAGTGTTGTGGACAGCCGTTGCTGCTGGTCGAGCGGAAAAAGCGAAACGGCCCAATGAAAGGTGCGGTCGCCATCGATGATGAAGTACGCGGTAAGAATCACCGCCGTGAACAGCCCAAAGATTCCTCCGGCCAGGTCCAGAAACAGCCCGCCTGCGCCTCCGGCAATCTCACCGGCATATGTCTGCAGCCTTGTGGAATCAATTTTGTTGGCAAAGGGCAGATGTTGGATTCCATCGGTGAGTTCGGTCAGATGTTTGGGCCAGTCCGCGGAAAAGTTGCGGGCGTCACGATAGACGGGCGGCACGGCGAAAACGGCGAACACGGTCCCGGCCAGCGCGATCATTAATATGAGAAACATGATGGCGAATCCACGTCCGGCGCGCCAGCCTTTGATCCGCATCCGCTGGATCATGCCGATTGCGGGCGACAATACCACCGCAAACAAAGCGCTCACATAGATCAGCATCAGCACATCGCGCACCGTGTAGGCGATCCACAATACGAGGCTCACGCCAAAAAAGAACAGAATGTCAGACCGATGGTTTTTCGCCATGATTGGTGCCAAAAGGGATGGGTTGCTAGGCTGAAGTGTAACCTACATTTACATGGCCAGGATGAGACGAAAGTACTAAAACCCCTGGAGGAGCACCGATATTCCATGTCGCGGTTCCTCGACGGGCCGCTCTGCCGGTTCTTGGTCTCTGGAGGGCCTTAGTCCCGGATCACCTCAACGTTGCTGCCGGCAACGGTCATCTTAATGACCCTGTATTGATCGTCAACCCACAGCACCCATTGCGAGGCATCCGATCCCTGTCCCTGATCGTTGAGCCAGTTCAGGGCCTGCGGACCGTTGGTTTCCAGCTTGATCTTGTTGAGCTCGCGCTCTGAGCCCTTCACCATGACTTTGTCTTGTCCCATCAGTTCCATGGTGGCATTGCCGGAGAGGTGCTGGCGCGGAACCAGAATCACGAACTTTCCCGTGCCGCACATCAGATCATTGCCCTGGCGATGGCAGGTAGCCAGATACCACCAGAGCAGCACTTCGCGCTGCGCGAAAAAATTGTCGTCCAGGATCACGGTTGAGAGCGGAAGCATGTGCGGGACATCCACCTTTTTCTGGTCGGCGGGAACCACATGCTCCACCAGCAACTGGTCCTTGGGTTCCACGGAGGATTCTTCTTTCTCCGGCACCGTGGCGTGCCAGACATAGGAGCGCAGCTCGCCTCTGGCCGAGATTTGCATTTCCGCTGTCTGGCTGGCCTTGAATCTGCCATCGTCAAACTTGATTTCAGAAGTAGTAGTTGAGTACTCGGGCTGGCGCTCCGTGTTCATGGTTTGGGTGATGTTGAAGGTTTCCGTGCCCACCCGCTTGCCATTCAGGTAAATTCCAAAGCTGCCGGAATCAGCTACTTTCGCGCTGCCGCGTTCTTTGGATTTGTCTCCGGGGGATTTGTCTCCGGGTTTGTCTCCCGCGCTCAGCAAGATCGCAGATACCATCATGCTCAAGAGAATGGCCAGCTTCATTGCTCTCACTTTCTACCTCCACTTTGCTGTTGTTTCAGCAACTCTTCAATCTCCGCCGCCACCTCGTGCGGAGCTTTGTTCTCAGTCTGCACGCGAAACTGCGCCAGCGAGTAATCGGCCTGCCGGGCCGCAAAAAGCTGGGCGAACCTTTCCTGTTCCCTGGCCAGTGGACGCTCCTTGCTCTCTGCCATGCATCGCCGCTGTAATTCCCTGATGGGGGCCTCCAGCAAAATGGTGATGGTTTCGGCCCGGTCCAGATGCGCGCGATTTTCGGCCTGGACAAAAGCGCCCCCACCGAGCGCCAATATCAGATCGCCGCCGGCCTTGCGATCTTGTAACAGATCGCGCAAGGCATCGCTCTCCATACGGCGGAATGCCGGTTCTCCGGCGGAATGAAAGATTTGCGCTACGGTCTGGCCTTCACGCTGCTCGATCATGTCGTCCAGATCGTGGAAGGTGCAGCGTAACTTTTCCGCCAGTGCGCGTCCCACCGTGGTTTTGCCCGCGCCCATGAAACCAATCAGGACCACGCGCCGCATGGGACTCCCGACTCGGCAACACGCGTTTTGCGTGTACCAGGTGACGCATCTGTTTGGACCATATTTTGTTCCGGCGGCGTGGCCGCTTTATTGCTGCTTAACGCGGATTTTACCACTGAAAGACTGGAGCTCAACCGAAGATGAGCCGGAATTGGAGGTGCCTGCGAAGGAACGTCCCGGTTTGGGGACAAACGAATAATGAGACTTTTCCTGCAAAGGGAAATCATTCTCCACTGAGCCGGTGGCGGAGCGCGCGGTAAGGTCCACCGACGCCGTGGGCGGGAGCGTAACGTTGATGGCGCCGCTATGGGTGGTGATGATGTAGTCGCCGCCACCCGAGCAATCGCCTTTGTAGTCGATATTGCCGCTGGTGGTGCCAACGCTTACACGCTGTCCGGTGACATTCTTCAGCTGCACGGCGCCGGCGGTTGAGTGGATATCCACATGGCTGCCGGCAACATCAGTGAACGTGACCGGGGCCGTCATGCTATGCACATGCACATAAGACTTGTTGACGTTGCGTACGGTGATTTGCCCGGACTCGGATGTAATGCCAATATCGCCGCCCAGATTGTCCACCGTGACCGGCGCTGAAGTCGCGCTTACGTTCACGGAAACGCCGGCGGGAACGGTAATTTCGAAATCGACTTTGGTTTCCTCGGCGGTAGGGTTGTGGTCTGCCAGGGCATGTGTGCGCAGCTCCACGCGCTGATTGCTGGCCGTGGAACTCTGGTCAACTTCAACTTTGTCAGAATGTACCGTGTACGCAACCTGCAACTGCCGCCCGCTGCCCGAGCGCAGCGTTACCGAGCCTCCGCCCGTCACAATATTCACCGTGCCGCCCGCCGCAATATCGACTTTGGCTTCCTTGCGAGCATCCAGCCCGTGGGCCGCAACGGCAAACACGGCCAATGTCAGACTGGCGGTTGCCAGGGCCATTCGCGCATGGCGTTGAGAAGGGATCGCGTTCGGGTTCTTCATGGCTTCTTTCACTCACTCCTCACCGGCTAAGGCAACGAGCGTGCCGTTGCCATCTGGTAGAGCATTTCTTTCTGCTCATAGGCGTTCTGCAGCAACTCCTGCGCAGACGAGTCTGCCGGATCAATCTCCGCAGCCTTTCTGGCATCCGTGATATACGCATTCACCTCGCGCAGGTTGCTTTCATAGGCATCACGCGCCGCCGGGTCCTGCGTCATCCGGCTGATGAGCTGCTGGTCATCGCCGTCAAATTGTGCTGGTTCTGCACTGCTATTTTGCGCTGAAAGCTGGCCCGTAGGCAACTGCGGACGGTAATTAACAAGTGCCACGGCAAACACCACCAGGGTGGTGATCGCCAATGCCCATCCTAGGGGCGTGAAGTTTTTCGTTTGGATCGGGGTCGAGTTTTTCTTTATATGTCCCGGGGGGGACATTCGGCCCTCCGTGAGCAGGCCTTCGCGCATCAGGGACTGCTCAATATTGGTCCAAACCCGTGGGTTGGGATCGTGCATCGGCAACAATAGCTTGGCTTGATCAGCTATATAGCGCAGGTCCCGCACCAGTTCGGCGCATGCAGCACAGGTGTCGAGGTGTTTCTCCTCTTCCGCCTTGCCACCCGATTCAATAATGTACGGCAGTATTTCCTGGAACTGCTGGCAATTCATTTTCTTCATCCTCTCCCAACGTAGTGTTGCAGGGGGAAACCCCGAAAAAACGCTCCTTGTGCGTTCGCCAGGGCAAGTGTTCTACTCAGCCGCTTTTAGCGGGAGGCCTTTTCGGCTCTGCTGAGCTTTAACAGGTCGCGTAATTTCATGCGCGCCTTGTGTAATTGCGACTTGCTGTTGCCAATCGAGCAACCCATCATTTCGGCAATTTCGTTATGTTCGTAGCCTTCCACGTCATGCAATACGAAGATGATTCTGTATCCTGGCGGCAGGCTCTCAATCGCCCGCCCCAGATTCACCCGGTCAATGGACCCGGCCAGCACATTGTCCCGCGCGCCGATGTCTTTTTTCGGCCCATCCTCATGCTGCGGCTCCAGCGCCTCGTCCAGCGATATCTCTGGCAGGCCCTTCTTTCTCAGGTGCATCAGCACCACGTTTACTGACAGCCTGTGCAGCCAGGTGGAAAATGCCGATTCGCCCCGGAACGTTGCAATCTTGCGGTAAAGCTGCAGGAACGCCTCCTGCGTCAGGTCCTCCGCTTCGGCGGTGTTCCCGGTCATGCGCAGGCACAGGGAATACACACGCCGCTTGTGCAGCCCGTATAGGCCCTCAAAGGACTCCGCGTCGCCCGCCTTGGCCCGCTCAATCGCCTCTGCTTCGCTCAGCCCGGATGCGATCATTTTCTTAGCTTGTGTCAATTTGCCCTTTTGAGGCCGCTGATCCGTAGGATGCGGCAATATAGCTGCTTCGTTGTCCGGCCGGCCTTGCCGGGCTGCGATGTGTATGCCTTTGTTCGGCCATTCCGGCCCGTCCCGGCCGGTAGAAAGCCGGTTTTTGCTGTTTTCAGTATACGAGAGGCCCTGGTTTGTCTCGAAAGCTCTGGTTTCCGTTAGTCCCATATGGATAGGTAATGGAAGCTGTTTCCGGGAACTTTGGTTGCCTGAGGGCAGCAGATTGGCCATTACCGTGGTGCGTCGGAGCTGACTTTGCTGCCGCTGACTTCCACCAACATGGCTCAAAAGCATGTAAGCGGCCCGGGTCTAAAGAAGTATTTGGCGTTGCCGATACCTCAGATAGCAGCCATGTCTGATCGTCGCCAGTTGAATCATAAACTCGAACCGCGGGATGAACATGGATTCGAGGAGCAGCTTTGCCGCTCGGCCGCCATGGATCTGGTGAATCGTTTGCGGCTCGGGACCTTTTCTTACCCGCTTGTCTTCGTCATCATCGGCGTAGCCACGCCCTTGCGCGCCGATCATCCGTTTCTATTCTGGGTCTTGCTCCTGATCTGCTTGGCCACGGTGGCGGGCCGAGGCGTCATTGCACCGCAACGCGAGAAGATCTACCGCCGCAGTCCAAAGCTGCTCAAATTCCTTGTTTTTGCCTCGGTAATGCCGGCGTCAGTGATCTGCGGCGGCCTTTATCTGAGCGCACTGTGGTTTTACGGCATGGGAAGCTGGACATTCGCGATCGTGTCGATGGTGATCAGTGGTTTCTCCTCCGGCTCGACCATATCTTTTACTCCCAATTTCAAATTGCTGAGTACTCACATCTCCCTTCTGTTCGCGCCCGTCATCTTCTGCGCTCTTTATATGGGCGGCAGTCAAGGCTACTCCTTTGTGGTTCTGGAATTGCTGATGGTCGCCTTCCTTGTGTCGCAGGGCCATCGACTGCATCGCATGTACTGGACCGGGCTCCGCAACGTGATTCTGGAAGCTGCACGCCGGCGGGAGTTGGAAGCGGCCAAGGCTGCTGCCGTTGCCGCCAACATGAGCAAGAGCGCGTTCCTGGCCAACACCAGCCATGAGGTACGTACGCCGATGCACGGCATTCTGGGAATGGCCCAACTGGCCATGGATGCAAAAAGCCCCGAAGAGTCAAGAGAGTATATCCGCATATTGCGCCAGTCCGCCGAGGGGCTGCTGACCGTCTTGAATGACATCCTGGATTTCTCAAAGATCGAAGCCGGCAAGCTGTCTTTGGAAAAGACTTCTTTCTCCGTCCGCCGGCTGATCGCGGATACACAGAATCTTGTTGTTCCCCAGGCGGCCGCCAAAGGCCTGTCACTCTCATGTAGCGCGGCTGAAGATGTTCCCGATGTTCTGGTCGGAGATCCCGCCAGGCTCCGCCAGGTGCTGATCAACTTAGTAGGGAACGCGGTCAAGTTCACTGCAGCAGGTTCAGTCCAGTTGCTGATCACGCGCTTACCGGCAAACGGCGTGGAAGCTCCGGGAGAACACGCAGCTGTTCATTTCCGTGTGGCTGATACTGGAATCGGCATTCCGGAAAAACAGCAGAAGCTCATCTTTGAAGCCTTCGCGCAGGCCGATGCCAGCGTTACGCGCAGATTCGGCGGCACGGGCCTTGGCCTGGCCATCTGTTCTCAACTGGTGGAACTCATGGGCGGCAAGCTGACCGTGGAGAGCGCCGCCGGAAAAGGCTCATCCTTCCAGTTCACCTGTGATTTCGCCATCGCGCCGCCTGATTCCATTCAGACGCCGCAGGAAACGCTGGCGCCACCTGCGCCGCCCATGCGCATCCTGCTGGCGGAAGACAATCCCATCAGCCAGAAGCTGGCCACCAAACTTCTCTCGAATCACGGTCATGATGTCCGGGTAGTGGTTACAGGGAAGGCCGCCGTGGAAGCATGGGAGCAGGAGGAATTCGATCTGATCCTGATGGACAACCAGATGCCGGAGATGGACGGCATTGATGCGGTGCGCGAGATTCGTGCGCGTGAAAGCCAGGCAGGCCGCCCGCGCACGCCCATCATCGCCTGCTCCGCCAGCGCCATGACCACCGAACGCCAGCGCTTTCTGGCTGCCGGCATGGATGACAATCTGTGCAAGCCCTTCTGCGCCGAAGACCTGTACAGAATCCTGCGCAATTACGCTCCCGTTACGGTGACCGAGCAGGTTGCGGAAAAAGTCTCGGTCGAATAAGACAAATATCCGAATAGGACCCGCAACAAGGTAAGCGTTACGCATAAGACAGCGTCACGAACAAGACAAGCGTCACGAACAAGACAAGCTTCACGAATAAGACAAGTGTCAGGGCACAAGTTTACTTGTGCCGTAAGGACTCTAAAAGAAATTGGGCTTCAGCCCCTAAAAGCAAAATATGGAATGGATTGGAGCTGTATTTTTTCCGCACCATGCTCAAGGTGCGCCACCTCGTTAAATCCATACATCTACTGCGTAGAAGAAATGAAAAGATTAGCGCAGGTTTAACTTTGCTTGCGCGCAGCCGGGGCGCCGCGAAGCAGCCCTTCAGTGCTAAGGTCTTCGTCCAGATCTGGCCAATGGATCCCGTAGCCGCCGCCGGCTATCTGCCATTTCATTCTTTGCTCAGGAGTGGCATTCAACAGAGTGGGGTACCACGCAAGCGGCACTGTGATTGTCCGGCCATCTTTCATCGCGACGCTCAGGGTCGCATCCGTGAAGGAAACTTCGGTGACTCGCTCATCCGCGCCGAGCGCCAAAATACCCATGCCACGCCTCCAGGAACTGCTGCTGCCGTTCCACTATGATGCCATATAACACCCTTAATTCGCGCGCATTAAAACCGAGGTTCCGTGCCAATGTCACAGGATCGAGCCAAAATTTAGCTGAAAGCTCATCCCTGTCTACATGCACATGCGGTGGTTCATTCGGCTCGTGGCTGTAAAAGTAAAATCGATATGGTCCCGAGCGCAGTACGGTGGGCATGCGAATAAAATTGTAACAAGCTCACAACGAACTCTTATTCTACGCCGGTAAGCTGGCCGCTTTTTTCCTTGCTCCACGCCAGTAGAGCGCCACACCGATTGCGATTGAAATCACCGTGGCTCCAATGATCTTCAACTCAAAGACCAACTTGTTTTCAACTTCTCCCGGAGGGATGACCGCAAGAATCATGGAACCCAAAGTAATAGTGAATGCCAGAAGGCCCGCGATCCACACTCCAGCTTTGCCTCCCGGCACCAGCACTGTGCGGCTATCAACTCCCCGGTCCTTGCGGTAAGCCAATTTGATAAAGCATGCGTACATGTACAGGAAGGGGACAAAGTACAGGATGGTGGCAATGTCAACCAGCGATTGGTAAGCCTCTTTGGGGTTTGATTTGATCTGCGCCAATCCCAAAACCAAAGCGGAAATTCCTGCCTGAATCAAAATTGCAATGTAAGGAGTCTTCCATCGGGGATGGATCTTGCCGAAGAATGACGGCAAATAATGGTCAACTCCGGCTACAAAAGGTACGCGCGCCACTCCCGCCACCGTTGCGCCCACGCATAGATGCCGGCGATCATCACCGCGGAAGCATAGATGGCACGCGGGAAAGTCTTGCGCGGTTCGCGCACTTCTTCACTCAGAGCGCAAACCAACTCCATTCCGGTAAAAGCAAAAGCAATGTTGGACCAGAAATTGACCGTATACAGGTTCCATACCGGCAGGGAAGACTTCCAGGAGAAATGTGTCACGCTGCCATGATGCAGCCAGAGATAACCGCCAATTCCCACCAGCATCAGAAGGGGAGCGTAGGTGGAAATCCCACCGGCGTTTTGCAGCCATTTTCCAATATCCAGGCCAACCAAATTCAGGACGACAGGTATGGCCAGCAGCCCCAGCGAAGCGAAGAACAAATACCATCTATTGCCGGCCAGATATTCAAATTTTGCTCCGCCGATGTACACAGACATGGCCACGCTGGCCGTCAGCAATCCGGGAAAGTAAAAGAAGGTGTAGATCCAATACGACCAGCCCGCCACAAATCCGTGAAAGTCGCCGAAGGCCTCTTTGCTCCACACATAAAGCCCGCCTTCCGCCGGATAGCGCGTGGAAAGCTCAATGATGATCAGGGCCGTGGGCAGGAAGAAGAGCACGGCGGCCAGCACCCACAGGCTGATGGAAGAGGTGCCGTTATGGGCGGCTGCGGCAATCCAGCGCGGCCCTAAAACGGCGGCGATGTTGAACAGCAGAACGTCCCAGAACCCCATGGTGCGGCGCAACTGGGGCTTGGGTGTAATCGTTTCCTCGGCCATTCATTCCTTTCCCGGCAACATTTCTTGTGGGCGCGCGACTATTCTACCCTGTGGCGCTCTGGCGGCTT